>ERZ1463038.340-NODE-340-length-15720-cov-14.305394_pt1 | contig 15720 bp, 30 predicted proteins | sample MGYA00564479_ERZ1463038 | MGnify/ENA primary metagenome ERZ1463038 (study PRJEB39244, sample SAMEA3635134) | Helicobacter pylori | study: EMG produced TPA metagenomics assembly of PRJEB11511 data set (Assembly of a 5300-year-old Helicobacter pylori...
ACGGGTGACTGGAGTTCAGACGTGTGCTCTTCTGATCTGTTCGTGGACAAGAGGCGTTTTCCTGATCGACCGCGTCAGGAGCCACTTTGTGCTTCTGGATGACGTCAGCCCGCCTCTCTGTCCTCCCGCCCACCCTCTTACAGGGTTCTCTCCCTCACACACCGACAAAACCATGCCTCGCAAACCCGCCACAGTGAACCCTGAAGCGATCTCGGCGCTCGTCCAAGCGCCGCTCGACGCGCCCGACATCCTCATCGTCGACGTCGACGAGCGCGGCCCGCGCCCTTCGCTCAAGGAGCTCGTCGCTGGGGAGGATGGATCGACTCGACGTGCCGTCACCTGGTGGGCAGCCGGGATGGTCGTCGCTACCGCCGTTCGGGTCGCTTGCTTTGAGCCTGGGTGAGTCGGCCTGGGGCGGGGTGGTGGGCGGTCGCCGCGAGACTGATGGGTGCTCGACGCAGGATCTTTGGCAACTACCTGATGAGGAATCTGGGACCGCTGGAGCGCGAGCGGGTGGGCTGGAGCATGATCCTCGCTGTGAGAGCTTGGGACCTCGCGCTCGGTGGATGGGTCTGGAGCAGGATCGACGGCCTGGCGAAGCGAGACGGCGCGCTCTTTGGAGCGCTCGTGGCGCTGTTCTCGCGGCTGTCGCTCTACTCGTTCGAGCACTCGTACTTCCTGCTCAGGTGCGCACTTGCAGCCTGCCCTCCAGTCCTGTCGCTCACCAACCCAGCCCCCACACAGCAAAGGAACAATCTCGACTCTGCTCCTAACGGACCTCGTCTCGCTCTCGAGCGCGTTCGCTCTCCTGCCCACACTCCTCGCGCACCCGCCGACCGCACACCCCAGCGCGACGGGCTGGCGGCGCATCTCGCGCGACCCGGCGCTGCTGATCAACATTGCCCTCGCCGCCGGCCTCGCCACGTTCGTCGCCACGTTCTACACCTACGTCCTAGAGCGCGTTGGAGGGATGGAGTGGATCAAGGACCGCGTGTTTGAGCTGACGGTGCCGAGCTACACCAGCCACGAGACGCTCACCGCGACCGAGATGCTCGAAGTGCGTCCCCTCCGCCCTTACCGCCTACTCTCATACAGTTCTAACCCATCGTTTTCAATGCAAAAAGCACCCGACCATCTCCGTCCCGCTCATCCGGTCCTTCCTCTCGCCCCTGACTATGCCGACGCACCTCGCCGCCTCGTCCCTACTCACGCTCCTCGCCATCCCTCTCGTCACGATTCTCCCGACTCTCTCTTCCACCGCTCTGGCCACCCTCGCGTTCCTCATCATCGCGCCTTCGTCAACGTTCATGCTGTGGGACGTCCTGCCCATCTCGTTCGTCGGCGCCCTCGGCGCAGGCGCGTCCATGGGGGTCAGAGGAGCGATCGTTACTGGCATTGTGGGGCCTTGTACCCTGACCCCTTTGTTGGATGGCAGCTGATCCACCCGACGTGCGCAGGTCGCGTGGGTCCTGGAGGAGCTGAGGGAGGAGGACAAGGTTGTGGGCGAGGGCATCGTGTTGCTCACGGACGACAAGGACGAACTGCTCGCGGTGGCGCAAGTCGAAGTGGTCGACGAGGCGATCGAGGCCGAGCTCGAGCTCGAGAGCGAGGGCGGGACGAGGCACGTCCGCCTTTGAGTTTACCCCCGACCGCTTCTTGAAACCGTACATTTTGTATTGATGGACTTTTTTCTCGAGTTCTGGAGCTGCGGTTGTGGAAGCTACAGGTCGAGACTGATCCCAGCGGCGGCCTCCCAGGCGGTCCACATGTCCCGTCGCAGCGCCGAGTCCTCGACCAACAGGCTCGGAGCACTGACCATGTTGCGAGTGTAGTACAGTCCTCCGTCGACAGTCGGGCTGTGGATGTGATTATTCCGACTCGATCAGCTCCTGAACGGAGCCATATCCAGGTCGGTTCAGGCCGCACCTTAGCTTCGGATCGGTCGCGAGCGAGACTGCGGTGCAGGCACCCTGCTCGGTGGAGACTGCAGTGGGTCGTTAGCGAGCAACATGGTTATAATCATGCTTTGTGGACGCACTGCCCAGCAGCCCAACAATCCCCTTGAGGCGGCTCATGAACTTGTCGCCCGCGTCCGACTTGCCGAGATTGCGGTCCCAGATCGAAGACTGCCACTCTTCAGGTCAACGCGAGCTCAAAGGACCGTCTCAGAGTAGAAGGCCCCTCACCGTGACCAGTCCCGGGTGGCAGCTCGCGACCAAGATCCGTTTCGCGGCATACTGGTCTCTCGCGTGCAACCGTTTCTGGAGCTCCCTCGTGAACGCGACCTGACACAGCTTCGAGTCCGAATACAGCCCGAGCCACGCCTTGCCCGGCAGCTCGTCTCCAGGTTTGAGGCCGAGAGAGTTCTCGACGTGGCGGGATCGGTCGACGTCGGAAGGGTCGAGCGTGCCGCTGTAGTGCCCGACGGAGGAGACGTTGATGATCCTCGCGTCGGGTCGGAGGAGCGGTAGTACGAGCGAAGTGAGGAGAAGCTGAGAGAGAAAGTTGGTCTGGAAGCACGCTTCGAACCCGCTGTGGGAAAAGCATGAGTGGGTCGGCCTGCAACTTTGGAGCTGGAGACGGCGGGCCCCACTCGTCCGTCTTGAGGTAGTGAGATGCGTTCATCCCCGCGTTGCTGTTGTCGGATGTCAAGTCAGATCCAGTACGAGCTCAGCGCGAGACTCGTCCACATACTTGACCAAGACGTCGACGGGCTTCGCACCCCACTCGTGTGCGAACGCGCGCACGCTCGCAAAGCTCGCCGCGTCCAGCACCCGCACCTCTACCTTTTCATTCCCCGTGCTCGCGACTATTTCCATCTTTGCTCGCTCGCCTTTCGCCCGGTTCCGACAGGCGAGGGTCACATTGGCGTTCAAGCCCGCCAACTTTCTCGCGCACTCGAGGCCGATCCCGACGTTCGCTGACCAGTGGCCGCCAGTCAGCCTCCGTCTGAGAGAAGGTCGCGGGGGGGCCCTTACAGCCAGTGAAGATGACGTTCTTTCCCGTCAGATCCGCAGGCGAGACTTTGAGGTCTTGGTACAGCGGGCACCAGGGGGCGAGCGCAGCGTCGACGCTGGGCCACTGCCTCGTCAGTAGACTGGAAGCGGAGCACTGGACGAGCTCTCTCACGTGTCTCGGAGGCGGTCGCGGTACATGCGCAGGGAGGCGAACATGGCTGTCGTGGGTGATGGGAAGGAACGAACGAGCGAGAGTGGGGGGGGGTTCGAGCTGGGCAAGGTGTATCTCCGCGATATCGCCGGCGCGAGTAGGAGCGCTCGTGCATTTCAAATTGGCGCTCGAGGATGGAGCCGGGAGGAGGATGTACTCGTCTCACCAAAGGAGAGCGGGGTACAGGTTGACATTGCAGGAGATCAGAGCATGAAGCCTACCTGGGGAGGGTGGGAGTGTTCAAGGTGGATGCCGGTTCATCGCCGTAATACACGCCAGGCGAAACGAACGCGGGCACCGTCTTGTTGCAGCCGGACGGGATCTCAGCGACGGTGTACGAGACCGGGTTGCATCCTGCGAGTGTGTCGAGCGCTCCCGTGACGGTTTCGTCAATGTCGGGTGTCTGCGCCGAGCACGAGTCAGCCTTGCCGCTGTGAGGGCAGAGGGGGTCCCGCACTCTGCGGCAGAAGTCGACTCGGGTTCGGTTCGTACGCTCCAGGACTGCGCATTGGTCCAGAATGTTTGGCGTTCTGGGATCCAACTGCGTGTGGGGTACAAGTCAGCTTGGGGGGGCTGGAAGTTGAGAGTGTCGAGACGGACGCAGGTGTCGATTGCAGACTGCGGAAGCGGTTTCGGATCAGATCAAGACATGACAGTCGTTCCTCATTCGTCTCACCTGGAGTACATCAACCTTCCACCCGTTCTGGAAGTCCCCATGGAGTCCGTAGCCAAGCGGGTCTTCGCCGCGCAAGTCAGCCGATGGCGGGTGCAGACGGGGGTCTCAGTGACGCACCTCCATTCGCAAGGACGAAAGGTTGCGTCGAATTCAGGGCCATCGACCGCGAGCTGTTCCACGCGTTCACGTCCCAGTGGATCTGCGCCGGCTCGGAATCAGCGGTCGCGCCCGGGGTCCCTGGGGTGGAGGGAACGCGCACGGAATAGAAGAGTTCGACCAGTCGAGTGGAATGTGTGGGAGGGCATGAGCCGTTTTTGTTCCCGGACGGGAAGGCAACGTGGGACTGGTCCGAGTTGTAGAGGTCCTGGCCGTCTGGGCAGCTTGGGTCAGCCCGGCGCTGACGGAACTCCAGGGAGGCGACGCACTCCAGCATGAGGGAAATCGAACACTCGTGCTTAGCCCACCAGGACAGTTGGTTGATGGGATGTTGTTGGTGAACCCCCCTCCGCCAAAGCAGCGCCACCCGATAGCGTTGGCCTGGGCGGAGGACTGTGGTTCGATTCAGCTCATGGTACTTGGGCCAATAGGGATTCAGCTCACAGCATTGAATTCCCGGATATTTGGCGACCCGGAAAGCATCTTGAAGCCTTCGGGGAAAGCAGTGATGTTGGTCGTGTCGCTCTCGTTCGTGCGCCCGACGAAGAAGCTGGTGGGCGCGCGACGATTAGCGACACTCCGTCCGCCAAGCTGACAGCGACAAACATGGTGCTCGAAGTTTGCCCTACAGGCGAGAAGCTTCCGTTCTTCCACTGGAAGTACAGCGGCGGAGTCCAGTATCTGCGTCACAGCCCTCTGAGCGCCGACTTCACTATACCCAGCCCCAAGTCACACTCACGCAGAAAGGTCGGCAGTGGCGTCGCAAGAAGTGCACTCTGAAGCCATCAAGGACTCGTACGTCGAGTTTGGGCCGACGTTCGATCCGCCCATGATTGTGTGAACGTGCCCTGCGACTTCGCCGGGCGAGACGACCGGATCGGCCCGCTCAACAACCACCTAGAGGGAGGAGAATCAGCGCTGCCGCTCTAATCGAGCTACAAATTCTACCGCACGGCATCTTGCTCACCGGATTATCGCAGCCCACGGTGAAGTACGCCTGGACTGTGGAGAACGAGAGCGCCGCTGCGAGACCGGTGCTGAGCGGAAGACGCATTGGATGGCGAGGCGAATGTGGGGGGACAGTGAGAAGAGCGGATAGATGATTAGAACCATCTCGAAGACTCGAATGCTTGCGGGTGATCCATGTCAACAAGCTACCGCAAGCCCATTCCGCGAGGTCGGCAGCTCCGGCATGTCGTGGCTGGCGGCCACTTCCTGTCTTGGCTGACTTGTGGCTTCAGGTGTGTATAATATGGTTCTTGTAAGGGAATGTTCTCATCTGCATTGCCGCGTCTCTTGAAGCCCTGACGATGGAGCTGAGCATCGCTGCAGCTGCGGCACACAAGCACGCCTCTCTTCCAGTGCCTCAGGACGTATCCACTTGAACGCGATAGACGGATCTTGGAGACGATACACTAGATACAGATCTCCGCGATGATTTCCCCCGGCTGGGCTCTGCCCCTTGGCGGCGTGTGGTGCTCACGCCGAGCACTGAGCCTCGCTCGCACCCCCGGGTCATCAACGGCACGGTGAAGCCCTATCTTCTTCGCTTGAAGGACGGCAGGCGTGCGGGGCGCGATGTTGGCGACCGCGCCGCTCGAGGCACGCGGCTTGAGCTCGAGTTGAGGTGGATGGACGAGCGCCGCATTGTGGTGCACAGCAAGGTTGGCGCCTTGCACCAGCGATGGGATGTCGCCAATTAGGGCTATAGATTGGCTTCTGACGGTCGGGACAACTTTCAGAGTTGCGTGTTGAGGCCACAGTGCGAGGGGAGCTCGAGGGAGGAGATCGGCCGCAGCACTACATTTCTGCGGCGCCGCGCCCCCTCTCGCCCTTCTGCTCCGTCCGCATCGCGTCCAACCCCAGATACAACGAGCAGCGCTTTCTCTACCATACTCAGTCTCGTACCGACGCCCTGGCCGCCCTCTGCGGCCGAAAGCACGCACCGTCCCCGCGCGATCCGGCGCCGACCAATACTTCCACCGTAGCCCCGCCGACACCAAGATCGGCAGTAGACTTATCAGCTGGCCCCACGATGGGCCGAACCTGTCGCCCTCGGGAGGCGTCGACAGCACTGGCCCCTGCAAGGCGACGAAGGGAGCGCGCGTCGACGGTGGGCAGGAGGGGAGTTCCGGCTGATGGAGGATTCGCTCGACCACGTCTGCACACACTTACGAAGACGTATTGGTGTCTACGCTTCTTCTTGGGACGAGGCCAGGCGAGCAACGACGTCGCACGACCTCTATCGAAAGCAGTCGGAGATCGCGTTACCGCTTGTCCGGAGGATGATGAAACTTGATCGCTTGAGAAGCTGTAGGCGCTGTGCTGAGCTACATACACCAGACTCTTGAACGTCGATGTGGAACCTCGCCGGGTTGGCCGGACCCGGTGACCGGGTGCCGGGATCGTCGTCGCCTCGCAAACTTGCACCGACCCCACCTCCCCCGCACTCGGAGTCACATCAGCGATGCCCACTCACTGCAGCCCCGGAGGGCGTACTCCGCCGGTCCCCCGTGAGGCGCCCGCGCCCACTCCTCTCGCGGTCGACAGCACGGCCGACATCCCCGTCAAGCGTGCTCGCGAAGTCGACGAGGAGGGCGAGAAGCGCAGTGGCAAGATGTCTCCGCGCATCACAAAGGCTTGTACCGCTGTGAGTCGCGGACCTATTGGAACGATGCGTAGAAGCTCACGAGCTGCCGCCTTCGCAGTGCCGCAAGGCGAGTCGTTCCCCACATGCGCTTCGGGCAGTGTTGACAGTCTCTTCCAGGTCAAGATGAAATGCATGCCGACTGATCCGCCAAGTGAGCACTGTCACCGGTGCACGAACGGCCAGTACGAGTGCGTCTTCCTCGAGTCGAGGCGAGGGCGGGTCCGACGCAAGCCGTCCGACATCGTCGCGAAGCTGCGAGCAATGCAAGCGACAATCGACAGCGTGCTTCTCCAAAGTTCGGGAGGACCGATAGCAGTCAAGCCATTGGTGGATGTAGGGCAGCCGTCCGTTTCCGCCACGAAGAAGATGGTGCTGGTAGGCAGCCAAACGACACTTCCTATCGCGTAAGGCCCTCCTTGATCTCGCAAAAAGAGCATCACACTCATCCCTCCAATTATAGTCCCCGGTTTTGACGAATCTGCGTCGCAATCTACTCCGATCGCAGAACAGCTTGCGTTGGCGGAGCAGCTCGCGTCGGCGAAAGCCACGCTTCGCAGTCGCTCATTCTCTGGAGCTCCAATCGTCCGTACGTTGACAAGATTCGGCTGGAGTGCCATTCTTCTTACCGGTGCCTCTTCAGGATTCCCCATGCGCATGCCCGGGGTCGAGACGGTAGCCGTGCCCGCCCTTCTGCTCGAGAACATTATTACGTCCTCGGACGTGAAGGTCCTCTTCGATCTGTACGTACCATCTTGTGTGCTATTAAGCTAACTTCGATTGACTGACTCCTCTCCGTCCCCCCTCCTACAGGTACTTCAACTTCTGCCATCACTCTGCGCCGGTTCTCGACCTAGATCTGCACACTCCCAGCTACACGGCGCACTTTGCACCATTCCTTTTTACCTGCAGTAGGCTTTCTTCTCTGCTCCGTAGTCACTGATTCTCAATATCGAACCTTCAGTCTGCACCGTTGCGAGCCGATACCTCCCCGACCGACCAGGACTCTACGCAAAGTGCCGCGCAAAGGCGATCCGTCTCACTGCCGATAGCCTCTTCTTCGGCCAAAGTACCATCTCCGTCGCACAAGGATGCATGATCCTCTCCCATTGGAATCAGCCCGGATACGCAAACGAGGGCGACCGGGCGTACCTTTTCAGCGGCGCCGCGCTCCGGATCAGCCTCGAGCTCGGGCTGCACGTCAAGTCAGAACCCGTTGTGACGGACTCAGCGGATTTGAATCTGACGAATCAGAAGGATGTGAGAAACAGGGAGCGAACCTGGCTTCTAGGTGAGCTTCCTCCCTGATCTCTCGCAAGCGTCGTTCCAGCACTGATGCCGCTCTTCGGCAGGCGTGATGACGGACTGGTCTTTGTGAGGAAATGTTTCTCACGATGCTTCTCAAGCTTCAAGAGTCCTGAAAAGGCTTTCCCTCGTAGGTCCCTGCAGCTGGGCAAGTCGTCGCCAGCGAGGGGCGGGTACCTGATGCAGCACAGTATGGTGAGCTCATCTGACCAAAATATGAAGAGATAGAAAAGGCTCACAAGTACGATTACAGGAATGGTCGTCACACCCACTCGCCACGAGTCAAGATGCTGCCTTCTCCGTGAGTTTTGGCGTTGGTCCGAAAACAGAACCCACCTGATCACGCCTTACAGTTCATTGTGGATCTACATGCCATCATAGTACGCATTGATTTGTGGTGCTTCTCCAATCTGACTCAATCTGGCGCGCAGGCTCAAGCGATCGAAGCTTTCTACTCTGACGGAAACTCGTTCAGCGGTGCAAGCGCCTCCATTGATCAGTGAGTCCAACCTCCCCTTTCGGAGGCTCGTGGAATCCAGGGTAACGAACTTCGAACCAGTGTGTCTATTCTGCGTGTATTTCTCGCCCAGATGGACCACTGGCACTATTCGACGCTGGAGTTCTTCCAAACCAGCCCACATGTTGGACTGATTGACTACCGCGTCACCGGACAAGTGCATCGGCTCCTCATGGCTGGATCGCGAGTCCCTAACCTCTCCCATACAGACTTCGCCAACTATTACTACCGCATCTTCTGTCTGTCGTTCGCGATACAGCACACCCAGAACCGACCGCACCTTGCCAGCTCGATGTCGGCCTTTGTGATCAAAGGCTTCGAGTGCGCAGTCAAGTTTATTGAAATCGTTACGACGGGCCTCGGAGACACTGGTCTCCTGCGGTACGGCTCGGTGCGTGTGCCCTTCATCGGTCTGGTGCGGGCTCGCGCTGACCCTGCGAGCGTCCTCCAGGATTCCACGTTCATCTACATCAGTTACGTGGGATCTTTCATGCTCAAAGTACGCGATCAATGTATAGCACCATCATGCTGGCTGACCCCAGCCTCTCCAGCTCATCCGGCCTGCGTTCTCGTCCCTCGTCGACCCAGCGATCGCCCTCTCCTACGCTCGCGACACGGCCGCGCTGCTCGAGAACGCTGCCGTCGACGAGACGCACACTCCTGCCGTCTACGCGACCTTTCTTCGATGCCTCATTGCCAGTAAGTCGGCGGGAGAGCGGACCGTCGCGGCAACGCGCGCCGGATCCAGATCAGGCTCTCCGATCGTTGCGGACCACGAACTCGACGACTTGACCGCCTCGCTGCAAGATATCTTGGAAGCGAACGCGGCTGAAGATGCCGCGCTGGCGTTCAGCTTGACCAATGATGCCCTCACCGATGGAGGCTATTGGGAGAATGTGCGTGTGAATCTTCTTTCAGCGAGGCAGCCTGCTGACCTCACCTCCAGATGCTTATGCGTGCGCTTGATCAGAATCTCACGCATTTGAGAAAACTAACCCGCTTTATCCTTAGCTGGATTCGGTGGTCAGATGGGTGCGCTGTCGGGAGGTGCCGCCATGCTGTCGGACAACGCGCACTTCGACGGATGGGGGGACCTTGCCGCCTCTTCACTATTTTCGGGAGATGATTACCAATGAATATATCATCCGGAATGCGAGCCGTGTACCCTTTCAGTGACAAAAGCTCGACTCTGTTGACGTTGGCCATTGAGGGCCCCGGTCCAGATGAGCCAGCAAGCAGATCAGAAACACAAAGAAGCCGTGAATTCAAAGTCGAAGTTACAGTTGATGCCAGCGATTACGCGGGGCTGACCTCCATGTGACGCGAGGTCTCGACTGGGCGATCGACGACGGCGTTCATCTCGCTGACCGTGGACTTGAGGGTGAAGAGGCCTGGAGAAGGAAGTCAGCAATGTGGTATTCAGTGGTAGTGTTTAAGTGTGCCTAGCCTACCGAGAAGACCGCATGTGATGAAGGGGACGGTCACGTACCTGTGGAATCAGGAGATGCGGTCAGCGAGCGGCTCAGGATAGGTGGGGTCTGTGGGACATGCCAGATGAAGCGGAACGAGTCCGAATACTGTGGTCGAGTTCATAATCACTCAGTGCCTCGCTAATACAGATAGGACACTTACTGCGAGGAAAAGAGCGCTCTTGCCGGCGGCAATGATGGCAGGGGTGACACCGGGAGTAGTGGCGACAAGCGTCAAGTTCGACTTAGCCAGGCCTCCGACAAATTGCGGGATCGAGGTTACGGGAAGGCCTAGATATACGGTGTCAGCCAGTATCTTGTGCTTTATGTGGTAAGGACGAACCGGCCTCGGCCGCAGCCGCCGCGATGTATGTCGGAATCTTCACCCCAGCCTTCGCTGTGAAGACTGCACCAGTGATCGCTATTCCGACAGCTCCACCGCTAGAGAGGATGGCGTCAGCATATCAATGACCGGTCATCAATCTCCTGCACTGACATGGCACGCGAAGAAATCACGAGCGAAGTGGCGAGTCCCATGAGCTCCGGCTTGACAGCAAGTTGGGTGACCATGTTCAAAAAGACAAGAGATATTAGACTGCTTTTTTGATATGACAATGTGCGCGCTCACAGAGAAACCAGCACCACACAGGCCTGTGAGACACTATCAGTGTCAAGGCCGTACACCTAGTCGTGAAAGTGGGGCTCACAGCCGTATATAATGGTGATCTTGTCCGTGCCGGGCGTCACGGTGGCCATGCCAATGACTGATTGAGAGGGCGGGTCAGAGTTCTGTCGAGCTCTGATCTCGAAGAAGAAGAGGCAGGGGCTAACCACCAGCGAGGAAGAAGGTGTAGCCGGCGATGAGAACCCACTTGGCGTCCCTGATACGAAAAACAATGAAGCCATAGACCACGGCGGCAAACGCCGCTGCGAAGACGAAGGCGCTGAACCGGGTGGCGAGGAGGTAGGGACGCGCCTCCCACAGAACGGCCGTCTCGACGCCGTAGTAGTGCTGCATATATTATAAGCTTCGATTATTAAATTGCAGACGCAATAACTTACTGTAAAGACGTTGTAGATGAAGCCCTCCACCGTGATGAGGATGAGGCAGGTCAGGAAGTTGCGGTTGTCGAAGAGCGCGTGCGCCAGTAGGCCATCTGTGATGTGCACTCCCGTCAGTGAGCCATTTTCGGCGTGTTGGGATCTAATCGTACCTTTTTTAAAGATAGTCTGGTGGATTCCGAGAACAGCGAACATTCCGAAGCCAACTACGAGACAGGCGATGATGGTCGCTGACGACGAGGTGTACACTGTCCCGCCCCAGATGAGCCCGACCATGCTGAAGCACCGAAAAGTATCAGCACTTCTGATGGGAATCGAGCACAAGCATGACGTACAGAGGGCAGATACCAGCGGCGAGGAGCGTGCACCCAATCCAGTCGATCTGCGTCACCCGCTTCAGAACAGACAGGCCCTGCGAGTTCCCAACGGCCTTCGGGTGATAGAAGATGGCGAAAAGTGTGAACGTGAAGCAGTGGAGCGCGAAGTTGAACCAGCTCGCCGAACGCCAACCCGGGTAGTCTGTGACTGCCATGTGAGCGACAGCGCGCATTCTGAGTGCGGGAAGAGACGGCTTACTTCCGGGATGGGTCTGGATTGCACCAAAAAAGAGCCCAAGCTGTGGAATGCAAATGATAAGCTGGGGGTTTTCGGTCCGGTAGTGTGGTCTGCTCACCAGAACACCGACGATTGAGCCGAGCAGCAGGGCGATCTGCGCAGAGCCCCGGTGACGAGGGGGAAGGATCTCCGAGGAGACCGAAAAGATGTTGCCGCCCGATCCGTATGAAAAGCCTGACCAAGTCCTTGCTCGTTAGCGTCGACTCGGTACCGTTCCAACGGCGTGTGTCGCTCACCGAAAAGGCTCGCGGGTGCGATGGCCATGTTGATACCCGTGGCAGCACTGAGAATGGCGACTCCCAGCCCACCGATTGCGATACCGATCAAGATTACGTAGCGCCTTCCGCAAGAGTCTCCAATTCGGGCTGCCGGACAAGCATTAGGCTTGGGACGCGTGCAGCTGAGCTAGAAGTGCCCACCAAGAACAGGTCCGACGATGACGGTAACAACTTGGAAAGCCTTAACCGAATGCCTGTGAGCAAGCGTCTCTGAGCCATTGGAGAGCCACGCACTTGGCCAAGCCATAGACCCTCAGACGCTCCACCGGTTGATGCTGTGATGGCCGAGGTCCAGAAGAGGCAGGCTGTCGAAGGATTAAATGTATGAAAGAGAATGCTGGGCGTCTCCGCTGTTGGGGCTCACTGATCTGGGTACACGCGTAGGTTAGCGCCCACATGCTGCAGGCGAACAGTGTGGCCCTGCGAAGCTGTGTCGGCGATGTCTCGCTTGAGCTCCAGATTTGACCCACCAGGTCGTCCATTGGAGATTATGAGTGACCTCTGAGACGCTGAGATCCTATCCGGGGCCGTTCGAGTGGTCGACAGACGACTCTTTCTCAGGTAGATACTCGCGGCGCTCCTCGTGGGTGGTGCTGTACTTGTCCATGTCGGATGATTGATGTGGTGGTGAGAGGAAACAGGGAGAAAGGAGGAGATATGGAGCCCCGTGGGGTGAAGGGGAGCAGAGCGCACCCGGCGACCGCACGGCGCCCTGCTTCCCCGGTCTGGTCGCCGGGTCGAGCCTATAAGACGGTCACGAGCGTCAAGTAGCCTCAGGATGATTATAGCGCCGTATGGAGAAGTGTCTAGCATGCCCAGACCGTATGGCGAGCGCGGTACGAGGACTTAAAATAGAAACGCGGAGGAGTTGCCTGTGTTGGGAAATGCGGCGCCATTGAAGGAGGGATCACTCGGCCGCCTTCAGCAAGGAAAAATATTGATTCACAGAATGAGCATTTCAATGGCCACACAATCCGCTGAGTAAAAGGGGCCTGCGCAGGTTCGGCGGTGGGCAGACCGTCGTCGGTCTGGGGGAGGGGTGAGAGCTCAGCGACATAATCGACACAGAATGATTACGGATTCTGAATTTCTTCAAATTTGACAAAGCCTCACTCCGGGCGTCCCTCGTCCGGAGCAAGCACCTCACAGGCAGAGATCCGCGAACCGCTGCATGCTCAACACCGCTGCTGGCTTAGTCGGCCCACGTCAACCTCAAGCCGGAATCAACTTCTTCTTTCCTGTACCCGGAGGCAGATAAAGAAGCGCCGAAGGCGCGAGGTTGCTTGCGGACGACATCAGGACTGCTTGGACCGGTCCACCCATCGCGTTCGTTGGATTCGTGTGCGAGAGCTGCACCTGTCACTTCCACGCAGATAGTTCGCACAACAAACGGGATACCTGCGAGGCCCGAAAGGGGCATTCACAGCGGATCCGAGTGGTGTAGCGCGTCCTGGCACGTCCCTCCAGGCTCCTAGGTCCTCTCGCCTGCTCACCAAGTACCAAATGGCCGGTATCAGAACCCATTGAGTCGCTGCCATTAGTCCAGAGGACCAGTTGCCGCGTCCCAGGTCCTCCTGCCGGCCCACCTTTCGCTTCGGCTCCAGCCCACGAAATACCACCGCTGCCGTCGAGATGCAGCCGGAAAGGAATGAAACAGGACACGCTCTCACAGCGCCAGGCGCGATCGCGTGCGCCGTATCGGCCCATCTGACCCACCTCGCCGCTAGCCGGGTGACCCGCACCATGCGCGCCCTCGCCCAACGCCTGCTCCGGTCTCTCCGGCTCAACTGTTCCCATCATCGTAGCCGCAGGCCAGCCCAGGTACGTAACAAGCAGCGTTATCCGGCCCCGCGTGTCCCCTCCCGGTCGTCCAGCTGCCTCACAAACCGCCACAGGGATAATCCAAACTCACCTGCTCCTGTCGGCGCTGCTCGGCCTGCTCCTGCTGTGTTCCTGCTATCGCTCGATGCTGCCAGACGTTCGGATTGAGCTGGTCGTCCAGAGTTCGTACGTGCGCGCGAGTGTCGGCGTGGGGCTGGGAAGGATCGACGGTCGAGGCTCCCGAGTTGATCGGCCGAGGCGCGTGCGGCGGTGGGGCTGGCGGGCGTCGTCGAGAGAGGTGACAGAGGTCGGAGGTCGAAACGTGGTGGAGAGGCGCAAAGGAAGGTCGGCCTGGGTGCGCAGCTCTTTTTCTGCGCCGCCGATCGTCCCGGCCGGCCGTGCCCCGCGCCGAGTGTCCCGGCCGGCGACGGCGAGACGGGCTGGTGGGCGGGGAGATGGTGCTTGTTGACGGTTCCGAACTTATGGCTACACATGTGGGATGCTCGGTGGTACAAGCAACAATTCGGGGCTCGCACGCCGCGTTCAGTGCTGCCTTCCACGAAGAAACTCGCAGCGAGTGGTCCACTCAGAGGACTTGCATTGAGTGGCAGGCTCCGCCAAGTTCAAGAATTTTCCGGAGGGGATCCCAGCCTAGCGTTTCCTGAGCAGTCGCTTTATTGTGGCCTCACTGTTCGACGTGCGCGCGGGTGGCGAAGGGTCTCGCCTCGCTTAAGGTCCCATCATCTCTTACAGTCAGGCATCTCGAGAGTCGAGGTTTGATGTGATGTATGATGAGATGTCTGTTGACGGGATTCCCTTCGTATACAAAACAGCACTGGAGGTTTTGGCATTCCTCCCGGCGTAGGCGCGCCAGTCGCTGCCTCTACTAATGGGGCCCCAATGCAAAGAAGAGGAAGATCAAAGCATTCACTTATAGGGCATTGGTCTTCTCATTTCTGTTCACTAACTTTTGTCACGAGAGGACGGCGACGGCGTGGCGAGGCGGAGCCTGAGCCGTTCGAGTCAGCTTTTTGGTCCGGCAGAAGCGCGGACAGCGCCGCGGCCGATTCTGAGAAGTTCCTGTCAGAGTCGGTTACGACAATATAGACCGGGGGCCCCGGTAAACTGTCGGCGTGGTGTCTCTGCACCGGTCATCTCCTCCGTCGGGGTCCCGCACCTGGTCTTCTCTGACAACTCCCTCCGTTGCACCCTCTCCTCAGCAAACGACAAGGACGCCGAAGATGGAAACTATGCTCCTTCCCTTCACCGACCATCTCCCGGCCCTTGACAGTGCTGCGTCGGCCGTCATTGCGACGGCTGGCGCGACAGGAATCGTGAGCTGCCGATTCCTTCGCATCTGCCTCGTTCCTGACGGAGCTCGCGCAAAAAGGCATCCTCGGTGTACTTCCGACGATACGAGCCAACCATAGGAAGCTTTGGCACTTTTGCGGCCTTCGTCGCTGTAGTCGCTCGTCTCGCCACCGCCCCGAGGAACTACAGCCTCATCAGCGCGCCGGTTCTTCCCACTATAGTCTCCGTGGCGGCATTCATCTCGGGACTGGGGCTCACTATCTTGCACTACCGGCTCGTGTATTCTACCCACCCTCTCCACGACATCCCTGGCCCGCTGTTTGCGCGTGCGACCAAGTGGTGGCTGCTTTTCAAGGTTGTCGGGTGAGCCGTTCCATCAATCAGCTGGCTAGTTAACTCGCTGAGGTAGAAAATCCACACAGAGGCAACATTCGAGATGATCTCGCAGTGGCTCATGCAAAATACGGCAAGATTGTGCGCATCGGTGAGCTTCACGTCGTTGTTCTGCCGCGCACGTTCGCATGCTGAAGTTCAGATCAGCTCCGAATGAGATCAGCATCGACGATTTTGAAGTCGTTCTTCCTATTCACGGCGCCAAGTCCTGGATTTCGCGGCACATCCTGTACGGCACCCATTGCCGATTTGTGGGAGCTCACTAGTAGATCGGAAGAGCGTCGTGTAGGGAAAGAGTGTCC
>ERZ1463038.341-NODE-341-length-15716-cov-15.422578_pt1 | contig 15716 bp, 29 predicted proteins | sample MGYA00564479_ERZ1463038 | MGnify/ENA primary metagenome ERZ1463038 (study PRJEB39244, sample SAMEA3635134) | Helicobacter pylori | study: EMG produced TPA metagenomics assembly of PRJEB11511 data set (Assembly of a 5300-year-old Helicobacter pylori...
TCTCGCCTCGCCCTCGCCCGCTCGCGCTCTCTGCCTCGCACCAAGTCGCTGCGTTTCACAACGAGCGTCTCCTCTTCCTTGATCTCCGCCTTGACGAGGAATCTCCGCCTTGACGAGGACATTCTTCTCGACCCCGCCGGACGGGACTACTTCTTCCGGGGTTCCGAGGGAAGCACTTGCTGTAGGCTCTACATCGGGTTCCAGCTTGTGCTCCATCCAGGTTTCGGCTGGGAGGCGTCAGCGCGACCCCTCGGACGCGGAGGTACTGCGGAACACGGACTCGACCTGAGCTATGGACTCACAGCTATGTAGAAAATACTCGAGACGACGAATGCGATGACCCGAAGCGTGTGCGGAGCCAACGACGGCGGCGCCCACCACCGCGTTGGATTCCTTTCCAAAATATTTTTTATTCGAATTGGCTGGCAAGCGGGCGGCCCAGCTCGTGCTGCTGATCCCCTCTCGACCCCCACTCACCCCAGGGCCTGCACTCGACGATGGCCGACGTGAGCTCGCTACCCTCGATCGAGTCGCTGATCCGGAAGAGCGTCAAGCGGACGCACTCGCTCTTCTCCGCCGACGAGGCCTTCCGGTACCAGGACGAGAGCGACAAGTCGTGCGCCCGTCCGCCTCGAAGCCCAGTCTGCCGTACTGACCGAGTCTGTGCAGGACGAAGCTCCGGATCGCGGCCAAGATCAATGCCGAGTACGGCAATGCCAAGGTGCTGCCGGCCGCGCTCGTCGCGCAACAGAAGGGCGGCGCGGGTCCCGCGAGGCCTGGCGCGCCGTCTGGCCCGCAGAGGAAGATGATCGAAGGTGCGTTGGTGTGGGCGATCGGGTGGGTGAGCGGGCCGCGGGGAGCTGACTAGGACCCGCGCGCAGGTCCTCAATCGGCCATGGGCAAGACGGTCGAAGAGCTCAGGTGGGCTGCCATGCTGCCGTTGCTGCGAGCGTAGAAGCTGACGATACTGCTCGAATTGACGCAGCTCGTCCGCTCTCACGCTCAACCAACCCATCTCCCACGCGCCCGCCACGCTGCTTTCCCAGTCCCTCATCCGCCGCAAGGAAGCGCGCCAAGTCAAGCCAGACTACCACGCCCAGTGGCGCCTCATGCGCGTCATCTCGGGCCACCTCGGCTGGGTCAGGGCCGTCGCTGTCGAGCCGGGGAACAAGTGGTTCGCGACCGGCGCGGGAGACAGGGTCATCAAGGTGCGCCTCGTCGTGTGACGGCTCAAGGGTGCGAGCTGACGGGTTCGGTGGGTGTGCAGATCTGGGACTTGGCAAGTGGGGAGCTCAAGCTCTCGCTCACCGGTCACATCTCGACCGTTCGTGGCCTCGCCGTGTCGGACCGGCATCCGTATCTCTTCTCGTGCGCTGAGGACAAGGTGCGTGCTGGATGAGCCTACGCCGAGGTCTGGATGGTGAGCTGACAAGACTGCGCACAGATGGTCAAGTGCTGGGATCTCGAGACGAACAAGGTCATCCGGCACTACCACGGTCACCTGTCGGGAGTCTACTCGCTCAGGTGCGCCAGATCCCAAGTCCCACGGTCTCCGTTCGCTGACCTTTGGAGACAGTCTTCACCCGACACTGGACGTGCTCGTGACAGCGGGTCGTGACGCGAGTGCCCGCGTCCGTCTCCTCCATTCCAGCTCGTAATCTCTCAGTGGCTGATCCCCCGTGCTTTACAGGTCTGGGACATGCGAACAAAAGCGCAGGTCCACGTCCTCGCGGGCCACACGGCGACCATCTCGGACGTCAAGTGCCAGGAGTCGGACCCGCAAGTCATCACGGGCAGCATGGACTCGACCGTCAAGTGCGTCCCTGCTTCGAGCATCCCGTCCCTTCTGCCTCGACCAACTACTGACTCCTCATTCGCAGGCTCTGGGACCTCGCAGCGGGCAAGACGATGACCACGCTTACGCACCACCACAAGTCGGTGCGCTCGATCACGATCCACCCGACCGAGTACTCGTTCGCGTCCGGCTCGTCGGGCGGGAACAACATCAAGAAGTGGGCGTGCCCGAACGGCACCTTTGTGCACAACTTCTCCGGCCACGACGCAATCATTAACACGATCAACGTCAGCCCCGACGGCGTGCTCTTCTCCGGTGGTGCGTCTCCCCCCCTGCTCGAAATTAGGCCCGATTACTGATGCAGTTTGCTCCACAGCGGACAACGGCTCGATCACGTGGTGGGACTACAAGACGGGTCTCCCGTTCCAGACCATGACGGACGTGCCCCAGCCCGGATCGCTCGACGCCGAGTCGGGCATCTTCTGCTCGACCTTCGACCAGACCGGCTCGCGGCTCATCACCGGCGGCGCGGACAAGACGATCAAGGTGTACGGCGAGGTCCAGTAAGGGCCGCCGAGGCCCGCAAACCCGTGTACTGCCCTCCGAAGGATTGTAGAAGGCGACTCCCTGCAAAAAAAGGGGAACACCCCACCCCACGACATTGTACCATTCGCTCCTCCTCTAGTCTCTCTCGCTTCTCGCCTCGCCATGCGTGTCTCGGACGGACTTAGGCTGGACCCTGAGGCCTGATTGTACGATGAGCGCACTGACGGACCTCTCTTCAGCTCCCACCTCGCACATCTCCCCCAAGCTTCTCATAGCTAAATCCATTGACTCCCATGGACTACCCAACCACCACCTGTTGGGGCGACCCCGCTTCCGAGAAGCGCGCCCTGCTACTCCACGGCCTCTCGAGCGCGTCGCCCTCGTGGTTTCGGGTAGCTGAGTTGCTGACCGCGCGCGGTCCGTCTTCTCTCAGAACTCGTTGGACTCCCCAAAACCTCATTGAGCATGTGTCCTTCCAGGATTCTACGTCGTGGCGCCCGACCTGATCGGGCACGGCCTCGGGCCCTCGCCCGGCGCCACCTGCACCGTCGCCACGCTCACTTCCGCGCTCCTCCCGCTCTTCGCGGCACCCGCCCTCCCTTGGGGCCTCCTAATCGGTCACAGCCTCGGCGGCGTCATCGCACTGCACCTCCCGCCCGTCCCGCGCATCGTGCTCGTCGACCCGCCGCTCGAGCTGTCCGCGAACCAGACGCGAGGAGTGGTGGAAGGCACGCTGGACGACTTCAAGAACCTCAAGAGCGTCGAAGAGTTCATGAAGAGGAACCCGAGGTGGACGGAGAGGGATGCGGTGATCAAGGTGTACGGGGAGTCGGTTTGCGACCCGGCCGCCGTCGAGGCGCTCTTCCGGGTGCGTCACCTTTGACTCCTGCACATGCCTTTAGCTGACCGACATTCTTTCTCGGGCTCTCTTTATTGTCCAGGATACTGTCCCCTGGTCCTTCACCCACCTCCTCCCGGCCGCGTCGACCGAGACTGAGGTCATCATCCTCGGTGCGGAGGACGACCCAGCGTTCACGCCGGCTGAAGCCACCGCACTCGCAAGCACAAGGCCAGATGTAGTAATTTCGGTCGTGAAGGACACTTCACACTCGATCCATCGTGAAGACCCGGAGGAGGTCGTGCGATGGGCGCTGGAGGGGAAGACTCTGACCACGACAGCTCGAGGCAATGTCGCGATGTAGCGCTCGCTCAGAAATGCAGCAGAGCATGCACGTGACTCTCTTTACCAATATGTATGACGTTACGATTATGATGACGCCTGTGGAGCCGGATCACAGGGCGGCGAGCAACAGCATGAAACAGATATGGCACATTGTCGCCACGTTCTGGACACACGGGCCCATCACATCTTCGACTACCTCTCCCTCAAAAATAAGCGCTGCAGAAGCAGGTCCCTTACACACGACCGTCGCGCTGCAGTGCGGCTGAGAGCTTTCGGCGCAATCCCACGGCTTCGCAGGACGCAACGCAGGCTGCTTGCTCAGCAGTTGGGAGCGCTGGGGGACCGAAGTTCTGGGGCGTGGGCCAGGGATAGAGCAGGACTCCTCACCTGTGGTGGCGCTACTGAGATTGTACAAACCTGACCATCACAAGTCACCCGGAGCGCATCTCCTCCTCGGGCTCGCTCAGTCGCAAGTGTCGACGCTGGCCTGCGCACTCCCTCGAACAACGCGCAACGATCATCTCAAGTAGCTCAGCGTCATCAAGGCGCAACAACCAAGTTCGTGCACTGCCGCAGTCGGACGCGTAGCACACGCGCCAGCCCGACTTTCCGCCAAGCAGCGAGGCTCCCCTCATGACCAGCCTCCATGGTCTAGCTGGTTATGATTTCGGTCCCATACTTCTGTATGATCAAGCTTGCTCTGCTTGGGCAATCCGACGGTCCCCAGTTCGAGCCTGGGTGGAGGCACCCCTGAGTCCTGACCCCTGAGGTCACCTTTTTAGCGGTCTGGGGCTCCGTGTGGGCCTCTCTACGCACTGGTGTCATATTTTTGGTACAACTTGAACGTCTGGGAGGAGATAGACAGATGCGAAGCGTGCTTGGACGAGCGTGTGAGCTTGCCGCGACGATGCTCGCCGGCGCCGGACGCAGCGGGGTATGCGGCTCTACGACTAGCGAGTGCTTGAGAGAATGTGATTAAAGGCACCCATACTTCAGTACTAGAGGCCGCTGCTTCAGCTCTCGGACACCAGGCCTCCAAGCGTCGAGAAGTCCAGGAATCTGACGAACTTGCTGGAGCGAGTTTGACGAGCTCGGTTCCGGAGAGGTGGGCATCGATAACCTGAAGAATTCAGTTTCAAAAGATGACGTGGGAGGGTTTAGAGTACTGTCAGGCTCGACGTTGGACCAAAGGCCAAGCTTCGCGGATCGAGCTGAGGCCGCCGGCCGCCATCCAGACCGCCTCGAAGAGACAGAAGCACGACACCTCATCGGCACCGAAAGGAAAATTGAGGGAGATTGAAGAGGATAGACTCAAGGCTCTGAGCCAGCTCAGAAAAAGGGGCAACAGGTTGACAGTTACACAACAGCACGGGACGACCCCCGGAGCATCCCACGTTCGTCCGCTTGCTACAATTCTGCTCAAATCCACTAGTGAGCAATATTTTCGCCAGACCTCCCGCTTCGAGACGATGCGAAACATCCTCAACTACGCCGAGGGCGCCGAAGACGAGTGGCAGGAGCTCGCCGCGCAGCTCGCGGTCAAGGTGGCGGCCAAGTAAGGGATGTAGTTTCAACGTTTATCATAAGAAACAAAGTTGTGTATGGCGTGAATTGAGCGTGCTCGCTCCAAGGCGGAGCCACGTCGCGGCCCGACACCTTTGATCAGGCGTGCGGAAACGTTGGGACTCCCGCTTGTCAAGAGTACACCCTTCTGGTCTGCTTCAGTTATGCCAAATGCCGTCACCGACGAAGCTGTGATTGCGGTCGCCCCTGACGCGTGACGTTCCGAGGTCGCAATTCGACCAAAGCGGACGCAACGTAAGGACCTACTGCGTGACTCGCAATGACAGCGTCGCTCCCTCCATACCCCCTCCGCACTCCCGTCCTCCCCACCTCCCAGTCCGCTCAGCCGCCATCAAAAATGGTCGCCGAACTCGACGCCGCCGAGCAGAACATCGCAGGTGCGCCCCGCGCCCGACCTCGCGCCCTCGCGCCCTCGCGCCCTCGCGCTCTCGACTGACGCCGCCGCGCCCCTGCAGTATGGAAGATGAAGAAGCTCGTCAAGGGACTCCAGGCTGCCCGTGGAGCCGGAACGTCGATGATCAGTCTGATCATCCCGCCTCGGTGCGTCCGCCCGCTCGTCGGGGAGGCGATGAGCACGCGCAGTGGGAGCTGACCTCGCTTGGCGTCGGTAGGTCTCAGATCAGTCATGTCACCAACATGCTGACGCAGGAGTACGGCACTGGTGAGTCGAACGCGCGCGGAGGGCCGAGAGCGTCACGCGGGACCTTCGGATTTTTTCAGTGCCTCCGCCCGCGCAGCGGAGCCGACGCGAAGGGGTGATGCAGGCGGCGGGATCGCGGGACGGGCAGCTTGAGTGGATTGGGGGGTGCAAGCGGCTGACCGGTCCTTGCCTCGCAGCGTCCAACATCAAGTCGCGTGTGAACCGACTCTCTGTCCTTGCCGCCATCACCTCGACCCAGCAGCGACTGAAGCTCTACAACCGAGTACCGACCAACGGACTGATCGTCTACTGTGGCACGATCCTCACGGACGAGGGCAAGGAGAAGAAGGGTGCGTGGCGCACGAGAGGCTGTGAGCGGGTACGCTCGGAGCTGACCTCGGATGTCTCGGCAGTCAACTTCGACTTTGAGCCGTTCAAGCCGTGAGTAGCGCGACTCGGACGCCGCATGTGCGACTCGAATCCGTCGCGGACTCGCTGACCGTGCCTCGTCTCCCGCTCGCTTCAGGATCAACACCGTGCGTTCTCGGCAGCTCTGGGACACACTATCCATGTACTGACTCGAGTCCTCGCAGTCCCTTTACCTCTGCGACAACAAGTTTCACACGGATGCGCTCGCCGAGCTCCTCGAGTCGGACTCGAAGTTCGGCTTTATCGTCATGGACGGAAACGGCGCGCTGTTCGGCACGCTCGCCGGCAACACGCGCGAGGTCGTGCACAAGTTCTCGGTCGACCTACCCAAGAAGCACGGACGTGGAGGACAGTCGGCGCTGCGTTTCGCGCGTCTGCGTATGGAGAAGAGGCACAACTACGTTCGCAAGGTCGCCGAGCTCGCGGTGCAGCACTTCATCACCGACGACAAGGTGCGTTACCCTGGCTGGCTGAAAGCAGCAAGGGACTGACGGAATGGGGTGCGCAGGTCAACTGCCAGGGTATCGTCCTCGCCGGAAGCGCCGACTTCAAGAACGAGCTCAACCAGAGTGACATGTTCGACATGCGTCTCGTCGCCAAGGTCCTCAAGATCGTCGACGTCAGCTACGGAGGCGAGAACGGCTTCAACCAGGCGATCGAACTCGCCGCCGAGTCGCTCGGCAACGTCAAGTTCGTCCAGGAGAAGAAGTGCGTCGCCCCCTCTCCCCTGTCCCCGCCACTCCACTCACTGTCATGTGCAGGCTCATCCAAAAGTACTTCGACGAGATCTCGCAAGACACGGGCAAGTACTGCTTCGGAGTCGAGGACACGCTCCGCGGACTCGAGCTCGGCGCGGTCGAGACGCTCATCGTGTGGGAGAACCTCGACGTCACACGACACCGCCTCCGCGACTCGAACGGCGCCGAGATCATCGTCCACACGCACGCGCCCCCACCGGTCGCGAACAACGCCAAGGTCGAGGGAGTCCAGACTGGCATCAACGCGTTGAGCGAGGTCGACCGCGCCAAGTTCATCGACAAGACGACCGGCCTCGAGATGGAGCAGAACGGAGACCCGATCAACCTCCTCGAGTGGTTCGCCGAGCACTACAAGGAGGTCAGTCCAGTCAACCTTGCGCCTGTTGTCCTTGCTGGGAGCTGACGATTCCCTGCCTCCCAGTTCGGATGCGAGTTTGAGCTCGTGCGTTGCCGTTCTGTAACCTCGGAAATACCACGCTGACGATCCACTCTGTCCAGGTCACCAACCGGAGTCAAGAGGGCTCGCAGTTCGTCCGAGGGTTCGGCGGAATCGGAGGATGCCTCCGGTACAAGGTCGACTTCGCTCAGATCGCCGACGCGATTGACGACGTACGTCATGAAGTTCACCTTGCCGGTATCTTGCGCTGACGATTGCGCTCGCCCAGGACGGCGACGAGTTCTACGACTCGGACGAGGAGGGCGTCTGAAGGCGTTGCCAGCTCTCTCCCTCCTGCTTGGAAGGAGGGGGGAGCGCTACCAACAGTCAGGCCCAGGGTGCGGTCGATGTAGATGGTCGGAAGCGGTCGAAGGACGGAGGAGCGGTCGTCGCGGAGGTCCTGCCGCGCGTCGTGCTGGGAGAGCTCGCGAACGAGATGGGTGGCAGAGGAAGTGGGGCCGACGCGGCGTAAGCCGTCTGTCGCTTCTTTACTTTTTTACCATGAGGTGAGCCCGTTCTTCTCTGCATGCGTGGCGAGTTGAACTGACGTCGGGCGTGCGCAGGGTACACCACCCGTCTCGACAATTATAACGTGCTCTCGCACTCTTTCTTGTACCTCCTGGCTCAGCCGTCGCGAATTCTTCGTTCCGAGGCACTGTTCATTCTCCGCATTGCGGTCCCGCACGATGCGGAAGCGTGTGGAGGATCGCCCCGGCGCAAACGACTGGACGCGCTGCCTCAATCTCCCCGGCTGGCGCTTGAGCAAGAACAGCTGTGTGCCGATACGGTGGATGTGGATGGTGCGCCATGGACGATTGCCCGCATCGACAGGTCGGAGCCCGGACGTCGCAGCCGTCCTCGGAGTCCGGAGCAAGGCCGCTCGCCACCGATTTCGTTTCACCTCGCTCCATCTCCTTCGAGGCTCACTCAGTCAGCCCAATCATGCACAGAACAAGGCAGCCGTAGGCACACCTCCACTTACTGGCGCCGTGCTTTCTGCCGACTTACCCAAATTCTCAAGCGTCTCGCGACGCGAGCAGGCCGCCACCGCCCACGCGCACAGCATCAAGCACCCGGACAGGGCCAGTACAGTACCGTTCGTCGTTCACATCGGTATCTTTCCTCAAGCTCTGACGTCTCTCAGGTGGCGCCACGAACCACCGGCGAGGTTCCTCTCCATCATCCATGGCATCGCGGCGGAAGCTCTCGAGGATGCATTCGCCGAAGTCACGCACATCCAGCAGCGCGAGATTCCCCATCACCTCAGCTCCTACAGCTCCTTCCTCGCCGACGTCAACTTCACCTATCTCGGCCACGACGACTTCCCGTTCAACCACACGGGCAAGGCGTCCGCCGACGACTCCCGGCCGTCCACTGGGGCAATGGGGCTGTATGGGATGCTGGAAAGGGCTCCAGGGCTCTTTCGCGACCCTCGCATGAAGAAGCATCTGGCTGTGGCTACAACGGGAGACTTCCTTGCGGCATTGGAGAGGTGCGTCGGGTTCGCGGTACAGCGAGGCTCGTTCGCTGAACGCAACTCGCAGATACTACATTCCCAGTCGACCGAAAAGACACGAGGAGTGAGAGCTCCCACAACGCGCTGCCACGTGCCACCAGTAGCTAATTCGTCGATGTCGATGTCGTGCAGGGAGTTCGGACGGCAGTCAGTGGCTCTCGTCGATGAGCTTTCAATTCGACTCGATATTAAGCAACCTCAATTATAGACGATGGTCGAGCATGTCTTTCGTTCATTGGGCGGAGATACTCGATCGGTGCAGCAAAGCCACCGTGCAGGTCGCGATCGTCCACGCCCTAAAACGCTGGATCCCCTTGTGGGCACCGACAGATCACGAAACTCTGAAAACTTTCGTTGAAGGCATCAACTTGTTCCTCACCGCTCGGCCGCACGCCCCGTTTAACACTGGGGACGCAGACCTGCTGGGGAGCTTCGTGCAGACCACCGAGTTCTCCTGGCTTCACAAATCGGAAGAGCTCAAAGCGGCGCATCGAGCCGGCGTAGGAATGAAGCCAATCGACTTTCTCGGGTGGGAATCTCGCATGCTGGGCCAGGCAGTCCCGTGCGTCTTCCTGTCAAGCGAGCGAGCTCCCGCTGACGATTCTTGGTACAGAGCGGCTCCGGCGCATTCCGGCCACGAATCGGATTCTTCCGAGTAAATATGAAGATACCAGATCACACATGCACTCAGCTAATCAAGCCAACAGGAACTCGTCATTTGAACAAGTCACCCCCCATCCGGCGGACACCAAGCCGTGGGTGCACGCACCTTCCCACAAGCGAGAAAAGCCAGACTCACCGAGTCACGCAGATGGCATCGATGGTCGGTCACGGACTTTAGCCGTGCAGTCACCCACTCCCACCTCGCGTACGCGGGAAATTGGCAGTTCCACTGGGGCGTCCGCGCCGGCCAGCACCCTGCCCCTCATCCGCCGATATTTGGCGCAGTCAACTTCATCATCACTGGGGACACTTCCTATCCCTTCGACTCGATTGGCGGCCTCGTCCGCGCCAAAGTCTGGAACGACGCGACGAACGAGCACTGGTCTGCGCTTCACGGACACAGCCGCCGAGTCCGCGAGCCGGACTTTGGAAGATGGCTTGAAGACATGACCGCTCTCGCACTCTCCAAGTGCGATCTTTCCGTCTCGCACCAGCATTGACGCTGATTCGGGTGACACAGGAAGGCTAAGGGCGAGCTCCATCACATCCTGCCGACCCCGTTCCTTCAGAAACAGTAGGCCAGGGTCTCTATCACGGGCTTCCTACGCAACTGAAATAATTCTTGACTAGCACCACTTCAGTGGAAGCTAGGAATGCCGCGGAAGCGCAGGCAGACGTGCATCGGTGCGTCACGCCGCTGTCGCAGACTCGGAACCTGAGCTGACATCTCCGTTCTCTTGATTAGGGGAGACGCCAAGTGGGTGAAAGGCATCCCATTTGAACCTCAAGCTGACGTTCACACCCTTCTGTAGCTTCACCGGCAGGACTGTGAGCGACATCAGCGACGCCATCGGCGCCATCCCGGCGTGGTCGCCATCCTTCGCCCATGTCGCTGGTGCGAAAGTGTGGACTGACTTCACAGACACCGAGAAAGAAGATTTCGTAGCCGATGCCTGTGTCTGGCTGACCGGGTCAGCGGAAACACCGTTCTTAGCAGAGCGGATCGACCACGAGATCGGGGCCGGCACGCTGTCGATGCTGCCTGAATGGGGTACCTACAAACTCGCCGCAAGGGAAGTATTGTTTTTACTGATTTTGATTCATGTACAGAAGCATTTGTGCTCGACCTTACCGGAGATCGGGCCCTTGCGCACGTCCAAACCTCGCCGGCCTTTACGGACTGGCTCTCCCTCATCGTGAGAAGGACCCACCGGTTAGTCCAAAATACAGAAACACTTTCACTTGTAATAAATGTTATGATCCTTCGTCAGTTATGCGGTCAACCGCCAGCCCGAAGCTCCAGTCGCTCAGTCTCGCGGTTACGCTCCCGCTCACCACAACCGAGTAGATTAAGGCCTCTACGTGTAACAGGCTGGAATTATTACTCCCCCCGTCACTTGATTGAAATCGACTTTAGCGAAACACGGTTGCGTCCATGTGCGCAGTCGGCAGATGTGTGCAACATGGCGGGATCTTTTCGGCGCGGTCCTTCTCTCACCCCAGCACCGCCAACGACATGGCTCGCACCAAGCAGACAGCCCGCAAGTTTAATGGGGGGCCTGTACCGACACGGAAGCTCGCCCCGCGCTCGACCTCGCCACCCAGGCAGCACCCCTCGCCCTAAACGGGAGCCTTGGCCACCTCGTTGCTGGCCACCGTTGCCACTCTCGAATCGACATTGGCCCCGCGCGCACAGTCCGCCGCGGCGTCTCCCTTCATTCTCCCTCTCGCATCCTGGCTGTCGTGGAATCGCGCTGAGCAGGACTGGGACACGGTCGTGCAGAGTGCCGACGACTGGTTTCCCTTTGCCTCGGCGATCTTCAGTCTCTTCAACAACGTGCGTGGGACTTTCTCCTACGTGCCTAGTAGTTGTGTTATTCTATTATCATAGTTCAAGGACGCCTCGCACAGCCAGAAGCTCGCGCTCGGCGCACGGCTCGGTGGTGTCCGCCTCGCAGTGACGCTCTTGAAAGCCTTCTCGGATCAAGCACACATCCCAAAGACATCGCTTTACGAATATGAGTACATCTGCAGAGAGTTGGGGAGCGCTATACAGGGTCAAATGTAGACGCGAGCACCTTCATCTTCGTAACGGCGACAACTAATTCCCATACCGGTCCCCACAGCGACATCAACACTCGCTCTTGAGAGGGAGCGAGATCTAGACGGCGGCCTTGGAGGCGCGCCGTAGGAAACGGGGGCGCGCGGGGGCGCGCAGGACTTCGGCGGGAGCTCTGCGGTTTGGTCTCTTCACCGGACCATTCCAGCTTATGCAGAGCCCCAGGTACGCCGAGCTCAGGATGCAAACAGACCGGACCATTCCAGCTTATGCAGAGCCCCAGGTCCATTCTTCACTCGCGCACAAGGAACTTTCCACACGCTCCTGCCGCCAGAGCTACTTGAGCTCATAATAACTGCCTCGTCTGGAGGGGACGACTCCCTCTTGAAGCTCGCCCTCGTCCACTCGTCCTGGCGCGACCTCGCCCTTCCGATCCTCTGGAAGTCAGTCGAGCTCAAGGGAACCAAGGCGCTGAAGAAGTTTGCGAAAGGATTCACCGCCGTTCAACTGTCTGGCCCTGCGTTTACGACACACACGTTCGGCTTTGACGGCGAAGTGGCGCCGCACAAGACCTCCAAGGGCTTGCTCGGCCGCACGCTCCTCGCATTCAATGGTCTACGCGAGTTGACCCTCCGAGGTGTCTCCATCGACATCGAAATCTTCAGCAACTCGTCTCTCGAATGTGAGCCAGAGCATCAGCGCTGAACCTGGCCGACCCCAGCTATAACGCCCTCGCAGCACTTTGGGACCTGTCCCTGAAGGACGTCCTCCTCGAGTCGAACCCCGAGTACAAGTGCACCTCTATCGAAATCAAATTCAGCCTAATAGCTCTCCGAATCGAAGCACTTCTCGGCCAATCACGCCCTCTGGGAGTCGACCTGCTCGCCGCAATCATGTTGTCATCCTCGGCCACCCTCACTCCACTCTCGCTCGACTCGCTAAACGATCTGGAAACGCACACACCCTGGATCACAGCTCAACTTGTAGGATTGGGCCTCAACTACGACTCGAGCGAGGTCGCCTTCCTGGCGGGCCTCGACCTCTCCTCACTTCGCAAGCTCAGCATCACCCCTGCCCAAATCACCTCAATCATCACCACCCTCTCGGTCTCTCCGCCGCCAATCCGAGTTCTCAAGATCCTCTGCCTATACCAAGTTGACGAGGAGGATATCCAGCACCTCGACGAGCTGCTCCAGACTTCACTGTGCGCGGGGCTCACGACGCTTATCCTCGACGGCCTTGAGTTTGACGAATACCTCGAAGAAAAAGAAGCGTGGGAGGTATTCAGCAAATTTTGTGGATCTATCAAGGAAAGGGGAGTGGTATTGCAGGTCAAGGAGGGACGATCCATGGTGAGCAGTCTCTTCTTTTTCGACACCGACGGTCGAAGGGGCCCTGATAATTGCCTTGAATAAAGTAAGAAAACCATTGCGAATGATGAAGCCTTCCAAAGATTCAGTCTTGCTTCGAAGTTCTCGGCTCTGTGTGCTCTGTCTGTGTGTTCTGTGGGGGATGGAAGTCGATCAAGAAGCTCACGCCAGCGTACTACTCCGTGACGGATGCCACTCAATGTGCTGAAGCATTCGATCACATTCCAGGACATGAAACTTTGACTCGAACGCAGCTTAGTCACTGGCCTGGACTTGGTCCTCGACTAGACATGACCTGACCTGCCTGCGACGCCGCACGACGCGCTTCTGCTCGGCACATGTCAGCTCTGCTGTCGAGCCTGCGATCTAAGAATTGATTATACAACCTTTTCGCGATCCCCCTGCACACTTTCGTCAGTCCCCGACGCAAAGGAGGAGAGAGCCAGACGCACCCGGGTGCCATGCCCTTCGTCGACCTCCGCTGCCACAGCAGCGACTGTGTCATCACCTGGGAGCGAAGCTGAATCCTTCTGCGAACTAGAACTGATCAGAGACACACATCACACAGAGCATGGGAGCAGGGTTCGGACCTCATCGAGTACGACAGCGTCAGCGCTCGCAGCGTCAAGCCCACGCTGCTTGTTCTTGAACCCGTGTCCCTGATCTCGTGTACTTCAGATTTAACGATCCAGATTGGATCGGTAGGTCTGCTTACGATTGTCATCAGCACCGACGCGTTACGCGCAGGAGCCGCGTCGCAGGTGAAAACGAGGCAGGCAAGGGCGACGAAAGGGAGAATGAGGCGCATCAGAGCTTTTGAGGGGAACAGGAAGGTGTATGTGTGTGTTTGGTTTGAGGTGGTAGGAGAGAGAGAGACACCTGCACGATTTATACGCTCCGAGCAAACTCGCTGCGACGACAGACCCGGGAAGATTGGGTACTGAAGTCCCTTGCAGGGTCTCACTTAGTGATCAGTATATTAAACTTACTAAATTTCACGTCGCGAAGCCACGGTCGAGCCCTCCTTCCCATCGGAGAGCCAGTTTGCAGCGGCTGCGACACGCTCGGCGAGATGAGCAGCTGCTCCTCCCTGACGCGAACGGTGGTCGCCAAGGCTCAATGGGAAGAACAAAGACGGATGTTCGAGCTACAAACCTTGCCGTCGGAGGTTGAAGGGGATGAGCGGCGTCCTGAGCGGCGCCTTGACAGAGACGGGGTACTCGCGACGACCGCGATGAGCAGACGAGCATGCGGACGAGGCCAGCGCGAGATTGAATCGGGGATCGTTCGTACGTCTCGTCTGTCCAGTCAGGAATCATCGCGAGGTCGATCGGTGCAGCCGAGCTCGTCCGCTCGTAGGAGCGCGGAGCGTCGGTGTTGGTGGCGAACTCACTCGGCGACGACTCGGTGTCAAGGGTGCAAGTGTCGGGTCGCCCCACTCGCCTGGAAAGCACTCGCTGTAAATCTCATTCAAAATTTTGATTGTCCATCAGCTCCCTCCGGAGTGTCCGTTCAAAAGTGTCCATCCTACGCCGAACGCCACCGCCGCGCGCCCGTCTAGTGGTCCGCCGAGAGCCTCCGCACGCCCTTGCCGCTCCTCCGCTTCATTTCGCGGTGACCAGGCTTGACGGTGGATCGCTTTCGCCAGCCTTTGGCGCTCCGGATCGCGTAGCTCCGGGTGTCTCCTCGCACTTTGATCGGCTCGGCGGGAACGACGGATGGGAGCGACTCGGCCGCGATGGGGTCCGAGGTGAAGGCGAGGGCGAGGGTGCAGAAGGAGACGAGGATGAGAATGGGGCCGCGGAAGAGCATCGCTCGGTTTTTGGGGGTGGTTTGGGCTTCGATGGGTGGCGGCCGGTCGAGCAAGTCGGATGTGTTGCAGGGCGAAGGGGGGTTGTGATGGGACAGGCTGGAGGTGCAGGAAGCAGACGTGAGTACAGACGAGAAAAGACCCAGGACCTCGGTTATCCCGCCGCGCCATGCTGTGCACGCTGCGTACATGCATGCGCAGCTCCAAGGCGATGAGCGCTGACAGTGGCGGGGCGCTCGCTCGCACTCACGCCGGTTGACGCCGGCGACAGTTGGACTGCCAGCAGCCGAAATAGGGTGCTACGTCGGTGGACGTCTCGTCACGTCCGAGCGCCAGTCATGATGCCCGGCGGCGCTGATCGCGGAGACTCGTCGCTGGAGCTGGAGGACCCGACTTGGTGACAGCGGGTGGAGAGAGAAGCAAGATGAGGTAGAACTGGGTCATTACTCGAGAGGTGAGAAACGGAACAAGTTCAGGAGCTTCAATTGGCGTGAACGAGTCAAGTTGCTTGATGCCCAAAGCGGACCCAGGTCAAGCGACCAACTCTTCCTCCTTGCGACCATTCCGATCCGGTGACAACTTCTTCAGAAGCACAGCATGGGCTCGGTCACGGGTGGGCAACTTGCACTGCGACAGCGGTGGCGGAGGTGGTACTGACGCCCGCTCCGACCAGACGCAGCTCGACAGCTCTCCCTGGTCAACTCACCTCCTTGTCGACCCTTCTCCACCCTGCCGCCCGAGATCACGATCCACATCATTGACCTCGGAGCGTCGTTGCTTCCAGCAACGACCCGACACCTCCCACGCGATGCGGACGCAGCGCCCACCGTCACCGCGCGGGAATTTCTCCAGACGTGCGCGCTGGTCTCGACGGCGTGGCGGGAGATCGCGCAGGATGCTCTCATGCGCGACCCGCAGATTACTGGT
>ERZ1463038.342-NODE-342-length-15685-cov-28.309213_pt1 | contig 15685 bp, 14 predicted proteins | sample MGYA00564479_ERZ1463038 | MGnify/ENA primary metagenome ERZ1463038 (study PRJEB39244, sample SAMEA3635134) | Helicobacter pylori | study: EMG produced TPA metagenomics assembly of PRJEB11511 data set (Assembly of a 5300-year-old Helicobacter pylori...
CGAAGCTGCAACGATCAACGCAGAACCGAAAAGCCACTCAACGTGGTGAATAGGTCCTGAAGTGACGGCCAACCTCGACTTCTTCCCGCCTGAAATTCCGACTTTTTCAACAGAATCGACCCATAGCAGTCATTCGGCGAGGAGTTAAGCAGATGTCAAACATGAATTCAGTGCGCAAGGTGGTGTGACACCGATCAAAACTGTACGGAAACAGATAAGTATTTGCCCCGTCTTCATCCGGTACGGCGGGGCATAGAGCCTATGCATTAGTCTAAATGCTGAAACTCTTTGACAATGAAGTCAATGAACGCTCGCGTTTTCGCAGGCAAATGCAGTCGGGACGTATAAACGAGATTGATGGCTAATTTGGGCAGGTTCCAGTCGGTTAAAATTGGAATCAATCGACCCGCAACAATATCGTCGTGTATCACATACGAGGGCTGAGCAAGAATGCCTAACCCTTGCAGTGCTACTGCCCGCAAGAGCTGACCATCGTTGGACTCAAGTGATGCTTTTGTCGAGATCGTGATGGATTCCTTCTCTCGCTGGAAAACCATTTCGTAAGGGTCGGTGGCGTAGGTGTAAAGTAAAAGTTGATGGTCAACTAATGCCTTAGGGTGTTCGGGACAGCCGTGACGTTGCAAATAGTCAGGCGACGCGGCTAGCGTGCGCCGCGTCTCAGTCAAGCGCCTAATCACCAGGCTGGTGTCAGGTTCACTTTCACGTGTCCGAAGCGCTACATCGATATTGTCGTCAATGATGTCGTAATAACGGTTTTCAGCAACGATGTCTAAGCGAACATCAGGGTACTGCTGATTGAACTTCGGCAGCAGCGGCAATATATGCTGTAGGCACAGCGATAAAGAGGCGGTAACGCGCAATACACCCACTGGGTGGCTTTTGGTCGCGGAGACGGCGTCGGTGGCGCCTTGCATGGCTAGCAGTGCAGCTTTGGAGTTGTTGTAGAAGTCCTTTCCAACCTCAGTCACAAATAATCGACGGGTACTGCGCTCTATCAACCTCGCCCCGAGACGGTCCTCGAGCGCCGCCAGGTGGCGGCTTGCAGCAGCATTGGACAGGCCCAGCGCCTCGGCCGCCTTGTTCAAGCTACCCAGCTCTGTGACCTTTACAAACAGTTCATATTCGGTCCAGCGATCCATCAGCATTGTTCCATTGAGCGAAAATGTCATTTCCAGTTATAGGCTTTTTCAATTTAATTGCTACCGTTAATCTACTTCTATCCCTTGCAGCAAAGATTTTCCGAGCTGAAGGAAATTCGATAGGAATTTAAATTGAGTAATAATCTGGAAGTAGTAAAAAACTATTTTAAATTCTGCGTTGATGGAAAAGATGTGGATCGTGTCACTGAGTTTTTTGCGGATGATGTCGTTGTTCATCGGCCTGACTGCGTTGCCCCTATCGTGGGCGTGAAGCTTTTCAAAGAAGCGTTGAAACTGAATGTGACTGATAGATATGAGTCTTTACATACAACTTTCCAAAAAGAAGTTGTGACTGGCGATATTGTAGTGGTGGCGTTGACGCATCAGACAAAGGGGTCTAATACTTGGCATGGATTTGATGTCACAGGAAAAGACCTTGCATGGACGGCATTAACCTATTTTCGATTCAATGCAAATGGAATGATTGTCGAGGAAATTGTTGAGCGAAATGAATTATTCATGGCGAAGCAACTCGGCATCATTGAGTACGCTTAAGTAGATTGTATTGTCTGGTTTTTATTAAAAAGCCAGACGATATGTTAATTACTTGTATTCTCCAAGTTGAGTTTTCATGGAATTTATTCGTCGTCATATCGAAACTCAAGTTATGAGTTTGACCGGTCTGTCTCTTGGCAAAATCGATCTGGAAAACCCCAAGGGTGATCCAGGTCTTTTCGGGCCGAATTCGATCTGCTGGCAGGTGCATGGGGACTACAGCAGCATGCTGATCGGTGGCATTAGTGCCCTTATGTTGCAAGCATTGCACCCGCTTGCGTTGGCAGGTATTTGGGATCACTCAACTTTTCGTGAAGATATGATTGGTCGATTGCGGCGAACCGGATTGTTTATTTCTGGAACCACCTTTGGCTCACGACAGGATGCCGAGTGGCTGATCGAAAAAGTACGTTCCATTCATTTGCAAATCACTGGCACTGCTGTTGATGGGAGGCCTTACGCCGCTAGCGATCCAGTTTTGCTGACCTGGGTTCATGTCGGTGAGGTGAGCAGTTTTCTTTCAGCACACCTGCGATATAAAAATCCACATTTGTCGTTGGATGATCAAGACCGGTACTACGATGAAACGGCATCTATCGCTGAGCGGTTGGGCGCCGAAAAGGTACCGCGCTCTAGGCGGGAAATTTCAGACTACCTTGAGCAGATGCGCCCGCAGTTGCTCTGCGACGGTCGAAGTCGTGAAGTTCTGAATCTATTACTTGCCGCCCCGTCACCTAGTCGGCTGGCGAGACCGTTCGGCACGTTGATGATGCAAGCGGGAATCGACCTTTTACCTCACTGGGCCAGTGAGATGTTCGATATCTCCCCTAACCCGCTAAAAAGCAAATTGGTTCGTGCAAGCATCAAACGCAGTTTGCCTGTGCTGCGTTGGGCGGTACGTAATTGTTCATTGAGCCGCGCTCAGAGGCGGATGGACCTGACTGAATAGCTCAAACCTGCCAGGTTATTTTTGAAGGACCGCTCCTCGCCGGTTTTTGCCACTCCCCACCGGCAGCGATGGGTCGTTTACCGCTGGTCGCGGCGGGCAGCAATCGGCCCAGGCTGTGTGAAAACGCCAGTGATTGTCTAACCTTTTGATCGTCGAGATCTGATCGGGGTCGATCATGAAGCGATTCATTGAGGGCGAGACTCGGACGCAGGTGACGCTGCTGCCGGAGTGTCTCGACGATTACGTCACCGAGACCAATCCGGTGCGCGTAGTCGACGTTTTTGTCAACGAACTCGACCTGGGCAGGTTTGGATTTAAAGGCGACATACCGGCAGACACTGGCCGACCTGCTTATCATCCTGCAATTCTGCTGAAGATCTACATCTACGGTTATCTCAACCGCATTCAGTCGATCCAGCGGCTGGAACGAGAAGCCCAACGGCAGTCAACAATCGCGACCGCAATTTCACCAGCGCCAAATTGAAGCGAGAATGGAAGAAGTTGAATCGAGCATCAACCGTTACCTGACGACACTCGATGCTGCCGACCGGCAAGACCCGACACCCTCTGAGTCCAAGGCTGTACAGCTTTTACAGTCCGCTGGACGTCACCCGTTGCGCCAAGCTAGTGCGGTTGATTGCAAGTTCGTCGCTTACATCAGGGCCGCGATAGACCATGGAAGTTTCATGGTGCACATAGTCGCCATAGCGCTGCGCACTCAGCCAATTGAACGAGCCGATACACAGCAATTCCTCATCGGCCATAACGATCTTGCTGTGCACCTTGTTGACCACGCACACCTGAACATCCCGCGTTTTCAGCGCGGCAATCGCGTCTTTGAATTCCGCAATTCTCTCGGGATCGCCCTCAGGCTTGGCACGTTTGATACCCGTGTTGAATCGCAGGTCGGTATACACCACCACTTGGACGCCGCGCTGCACCGTATTGCCCATGATGTCCATCGCGCCGCTTTCCTGCATCCATCGCAATTTCACCCAGGGCGTTACGATCTGAACCTGCTGGCGAGCCGTTTCCAGCGTGTGCATCAGAAACCGATCATGCTCTTCAACTTCATGCAGGTGGCTCAATCCGGTATGCGCCGTTTGTAAATCATCCCGGGGTTGATAATCGAAAATCAGCTCGTTCGCCGAATCCGCCAACAGAAACTGGGTCAAACGCCCACGCGGCTTGCTTTTCGGCACTTGGCTGAACAGGTCCATGTCGCCAAACACCAGAAAACTGTCCTTGGCCCGAGAAACGGCAACGTTCAGCATGCTGTCCTTGCGGTCGATAAATTCGCCATCGGCATGTTTGGAATAGACCGCCGAGAAGATCACCACCGGCCGCTCGGCGCCTTGGAATGAGTGAACCGTGCCGACAGTCATCTCGCCATCGCCTTTACCGGTCTTGATGCCCCGTGCTGTGCAGGCCTGAACGATCGCCTGCGTCTGTGCGCCGAACGGCGTGATCACACCGAGGATTTCCCACAGATCCTTCTTGTAGCGCTTTGTCAGCTCGGCTCCATTTGCTTGAATCCACGCAGCGATCGTCTGCGCTTCCAAGAGGTTATGACGGCTACCGCCATTGCTCTGCTGGCACATTCCATCAATATGCAGGTAGCCCAGCCCCGGCAAGCCACCTTCCGGTTTTCGCCCTCGTCGCGGTTGCAGCTTGCCCCTGTAGCAAAGGGCATTGCAGTAATCGATTATCGAGTCGTAGCAGCGACGGTGCTCATACAGATACATGCCTCGGGCGAGGTCATGATCGTAGTGATACCGACTGGTCGCCTGGGCGATGGCCATGACGCTGCCATTGGCCGCGCTACGGCCGCTATCGCAGAAGGCGGCATAGTCGTCATCGACCTTGTCGCGCGATAGCAGACCGGCGCTTATCAGGTTGCCGATATCGACCGCAGCCGGAATCGACCAGATGGGTTCGATCTGCTGAGTGTCGCCTATCACCAACGCGTGCTTGGCGAGCGCGAACGACGGCGCGGCGACTTCAGGAAGAACTTGGCCGGCTTCGTCGACGATCAGAAGATCAATGAAGTTCAACGCATAGTCATCGACGAAGCCGTTACCGTCGTGCCGCCTGCAGCGCAGTTCCTTGGGCAGCCTGAAGAAGGTGGCCACCACACAGGGCGTGAGCTTCATCCACCGCCGCCAGTTTTTCTCAAGGGTCTTGCGACCATTTTTGCCGCGGCTCATGAGAATTTCTGGCAGGCTTTCGGCGACGTCCATCAGCCAACGGCCTTCCCAATAATGGGTAGTCAGCAGGAAGATTTCGAAACGCAGGGAAGTGTCCGCCCAGCTGTCGCAGTCGTTGAGAGTCACCTGGGCAGCAGGCCTGTCGGTAGGAATCGGCAGAACGGCAATCACTGCTTGCCAATTCAATACCTGACGTTGCTCGGCTTCCAGCAATTGTCGGGCCTGCTGCAGTTGGGCTTCGAGTACTTCCTGGGCCTTGCTGGCTTGAGCCACGGCGGCCGTCAACCGGGTTTCGATTTCGCAAACACTGGCGGCGTTTTGCAGTTCGGTGTTGGCCTCATCGAGGTGTAATTTCGCCAAGCGCAGACGTTTGCCAGCGACCGGGCCAAACCAGCCGAACAGCGTGTAGATCAGCGGCTCGTGGGCCAGATAGTGTTTGAAATCCTTCAGACGTGCTTTCGCGTTCGCAAGCTGTTCGGCCTGATTGAGGTGCTGCGCGTCAATACGCGCGATGCCTGCCTGTGGATCATCGCTCAGCAGTGCCTGGATGGCTTCGCGGGCGCCGACCAGTTTGGCCCAGGCCTGCTCAATATCAGTGAGTTGCTGCTGTCGCGAGCGGATCGCGGCCTGGAGCTGCTTGACCGCACCTTGGACGCTCGGGCTCAGATCATCGGGGAAGGCGATGACGGCTCGGGCCAGGTAGGCCTGTTGCGCCTTGTCCAGATAGGCCTGCGACTCAAGCTCGGTGAAAAAGCTTTTGGTCTGGTAGGTGCGGGCCATTTCTGCTTCGGCCGAAGACTTGGGAAAGTAAGCGCCGAAGCTTTTGATATCGGGCAGCCAGCGCCCCGCAAAGGGGCCGCTCCCTTCTGAGAAGTCCTTGCCGAACGCTTTGATGATGTTGGTCACGGCTTGGTTGTTGGTGGAACTGGCCACGATCACTGGCGGCTCGCCACCGGCCACTGCGGCCTTGGCCCAGAGCGAGGCGACGACCGAAAGCAGCAAGGTGGTTTTACCAGTACCCGGCGGCCCGTTGACGGCCAGCACATCCCCCGCATCAGCGACGAGGAGATGAGCCAAGCCATCACGTTGGGCGGGCGCCAAGGCATATTCGTTCCCGGCATGGCCAAGTCGCGCGGCAAACTGGCTATTGGCGGGCAAGCAAACTTCGTCAGGGCTAGAATCGCGCTGAGCGAAGCGGTCGAACAGGGGTGCGTCGGGCTTGCTGTCGCGCAAGTGGTCGTAGAGGCAGACGATATTGCGGCTGAAGCCGTCAGCTTTGTCTTCCTTGAACAAATAGCAGAAGTTGACCAGGTCGAAGCCATCCTCTGCCCCCTCCCAGCCGCTGGTGACCTTGCGGAACATTTTCATGCAGAACTGCAGATAGGCATTCCACTTGTCGCGGTGCTGGTCTGCGGTCAGTTCTTCACCCTCGGCGGATGAATCGAACTGCGGCACGTCTTCGGCGGACAAAAACGCGTCCAAATCGACTTGGGCACCGATGGCGAAATTGTCGCGGTCCAGCGGTTCGAGAATGTCGCGGGGCATCAGGGTTTGCGATGTCGGATAAAGACGACCATCGTGGGCGACTAACACTCGACATATAACCGGGGTGATGAACGCTGGCAGACCGTTGCGGGCTTTGCGGTGTTCCAGGCGTGACTTGTAAACCAAGGGCCGCAGGGTGATTTCTACGCAGGGTAATTCGGCGGGTTCGTTGGCGAATAACAGGCTCACCTGCTCTGCCGGCACACACCCTGCGAATAAGGCCTCAATGGGTAAAGCGGTGAGTTTTTCGGCTTGGCTGGAGGACAAGGCGCCGTTGCCATTTTCGGCATCGGCCAAGGAATTGCGCCAGTAGTTCGCGAGTTTGAAGGAATAGTCGTTCATCGTCCTGATTCAATGCGGACCGTGACTCACTGTGACGGTCGATGGATGGTGATTGGGCCGAGGGTAGCGTGTTGGGTGGGGAATGGCCAATCAGGACATGCTGCGGAACGGGATACTCCAAGGCTCTAGCATCGGTGTCAGTGGGTTGTATTGATAAACAATCTCCCCGAGAATCGAAAACTTACTGAATAGCCCCTGGTTTCATAGACAGCTTGGAAGGCTGCTTGGGGGCTGCGGAGCTTCGGTTTCAAGCTCTACGGTTCCGATTTACCAAGCCCTGGGTTTTCGCGTATGTGGAATCCAGGTTGTTCAGGTTGCAATGCGCTGGGGCATTCCAAGGCCTCGGGGAATCATGCCGATGGTCAACGTGGAAGCTTTCGAGTCAGTGCAGATCGCAAGTGTCGCAACCAACAGAGTCGTCAAGCAAAAAGACGGGGACATACTTAATAAAGATCGAGAAAAACGCATTAGCGAGATAATGAATTTTCTTGGAAGCCAGCTACCCATTCAGCATATGACTATCAGTGATTAATCAATCAACCCATGCAGGTCAATCGAGCGGGTTAGTGTTTACGCCTTAAGCGACCACCCAGCGCCCCCCTCTTTGTTTCGCAAAGAGGGGGTATGTGATCTGAACGCCGGCAAAAAGTGCGAGCAGGTGAATTATTCAGTGTCTCCTCAGGGGCATAGTTTGAGTGCTACGCCCCATATAATTGATTGACTGCGCATTGTATTGGGGTGGAGGTTTTTATGAATTACATACCATTGGAGAAGTCCGGCTGATACATATCGATATCGTTACGCACTGTTTGCAACGTTTTATCGTAGCAACACAGCATATGCAAAGCCCAATCGGCACGCGCCCGAAGGCGAATGTCATTTTCGTCTTGAGGTTCTCCATTGTTCAGCATACTTTCAACTTGCCTGACGATCAGTTGTTCCGGGAGGTAGGTGATCCGGCAATTTTTATAACTGGACCCACGTAACTCAGCGATAGGATAGGCGCCCCCTAATCCGGCCGAAACCCCCACCAATAGCGCTGGCTTATGTCCCAATTCGGCGAGACCGGCGTAAAGGAAGAAATTTTTTAAGGCTGGGCAAGCCATGCCGTTCCACTCCGGACTGATGACGACCAGCGCTGTTGCTTTTTTAAGAATTGACTGCTGTTTGCTCCAGACGTTATCAGTGTCTTTCTCCGGCCAGGGTGGTAGCCGGCTTGATGCTAAGTCTATTAAGTTTATTGACTCGCAAAGTTCGAGTCTTTCTAATCGGTCGCGCAGATAGTTGGCGACCTTGACCGATTGACTGTCTGATCTATTCGATCCAGACAGCAGAACGATATGACTACTCATCGTGCCACCTTCTGCTCAGCAGTCACAGTCGGTGCCACGCAGCGGGATCGAACAACTGGCCAGAATAATTCCTCTTTCCAACTGATCGGCGACAAGTGCTCGATACCATAAGCCGGTGGACGACGGCGCGTAATCTTTGCCGTCCCGAACAGTACATCCCAAAGAAACAACATATTGCCAAAATTACCTTTGTAATGCGTGACGCCATCCTCAGCCGTCAAACCGTGATGTGCAGAATGAGTGGATGGCGTAGAGAAGGTGCGCTCCATTATCCAGACAAGAGGCCGCAAAGCAGGAATGCGGTAAAGTTTATCGTCCCAGGCGACACTGCTGTGCGCCGCAAAAATCACGGTCATTTTCAAGATCAAATAAACGTAATAAACCGGTGCGAGACCAAGATAAATTAGCATACCGGACAGCCAGATGCCCGGCATCAGTAGATAGTAAAAACTGTTATTACGATAGACGATGCGAATACTCATGTAAGGTGCTGAGTGGTGAGCGCGATGCAGGGCATATAGCGCGGGGACGCGGTGAGTCAGGCGGTGCCACCAATACTGGGTCATGTCATCCAGCAGCACAAACAACACAAATCCGGCAATCCACGGGATCCCGGCCAACGCGTCTTTCATATTTGGCAAAAGCTGATTTAAGATCAAACCGCTTAGCCACATCACCAAAGGGAACGTGATGGCTACCATTATGCTAGACCCGATGACCTCAATCAGCACGTCACGTTTGCTGCTTGACGATTGGCGAAACGATTCGCAGGCAAGCTCTATTAACACGAAGGCAAGGAAAATTCCGGCGACGATAAAGGTTGGGTTGCTGGCGAGCATTGTTGTATTCATGGCGCTCTCGATTTAGGCCCTTGCGGGCAATGCCAAATAATTAGAAACCAGGAGTACGGCGCCTCCAATGCGTGAAACGGACAGAATTGAGCTAGAACCGGCCAATCGCTCGAACCAGCGTTTTCATCGCGGCAGGCTCGGCCAGGTGTTGGAGCGTTTTCTCGACAGCCACGCCCAGCATAAAGGTGCAGATTACAGCTTGGTGGAGCTGGATCAGCTATGGCGTGAGGCGGCGCGTATTGACCCCGCCATTGGCATGAAGCTGTTCACACTGTTCACACCTCAGGACTGGCACGTACTGGCTTATCTGTGCCTGTACAGTCCAGACGTTGCCTCTTCAATGCAGTACTGGGCTCGTTACGCACCGCTGGCATCGGACACAGACAGTGTCAGGTTAGTGAATGACGAAAACGGCTTCGGGTTAGAGCTGGGCATCGACGCACCGGGTGAGCTGAGGCGCTATCTCACCGAGCACTACGGCGCCATGTATATAACCCTACTGCAACGCGGAACTGGCCAGGAAGTTTGTCCCGTGCTGGCAAAATTCACCCATTCGCGTCCGTCGTATTACAAGCAATACGCGCAATCGTTCGGAGAGCGTATTGAGTTTGACTGCCCGGCTAACTGTTTTTACTTTGATTCGCGTAGCCTGGGTCTTCCGATGCTGACTCGGCATAACGGTATGCTGGAACTGCTGACTCAGGAACTGGACCGGCGAATTGCAGTGTATCGAAATTTCAGCGGCTGGGCCGCCAAGGTGGCGGCTGGGGCGCGACGGGCAATGTCGCGAGGTGAACCCCCGACTCTGGAAAACCTGGCAGAGACCCTTCACCAGACACCGCGCACATTACGTAGACGCTTGGAAGAGCAAGGCACGACGTTCCGGCAGTTGCTTGATCAGGTTCGCGCAGAAGTGGAATTGCATCTTGAATTGCAGGGAGAATCTCGAGCAGAGATTGCTGACCAGTTGGGCTATAACGATTTGACGGCCTATCTCCACGCCCGTAATAGATGGCGCGTAAAAGTGTAAAGGGGCGATTGAATAGCCGCGGGGTGTTTACCGCCCCTACCCGTTCGTCAAACGCCGAACGTCAGCCCCTTGGCAATTACAAGAAAATCAAAAAAACCTTATTCGGTTAAAACCACAAAAATTTGAAATATTCAATTACGGCGGTTGCAGGAGCTGAGTGCAACACGGTTATTGAATTGAAGACGGTGCAGCATGATACATACCCATCACCTCAGTAAACACTTCAATCGGGTATTTGAAGCCAAATCGCTTACGAGGGCGAATATTCATTTGATAAGAGATGGCGTCCAAGCCGATTCAAATCGTCGCGTTTGGAGCTAGCCAGACCGCAGGGAAAATTGTCAATCGGGACCAAGCATACTCATCGCAACTGGAGCGGCGATTGAGAACAGAAGGTTTTAATGTAAATGTCGTAAATCAGGGTTCAAGTGGCGACACAACAGAAGATGAGCGCAATAGGCTGGAACGCGCAATTCCGATCGGCACAGACATTGTCCTCTTCCAACCGGGAACCAACGACTGCGGCCGCACTGTTCCAGGCATGAGGGTCGGTGACGTGCTTCCCATCCTCTTCCATGCTGCGGGTCTTGATCTCGTGGACAGGACCACTGACTCGCCTTGATACTTGAAGGCGTTGATCAGGCGATCAAGCCACTCTTCGAGATGAAAACCACTGACGAACGCCACGTCAGCCTTTTTCAAGGCCTGAGCGTCAGCCGGGGTCGGCTCGTAAACATGAGGATCACCATTGGGCCCGGCTACTGGATTTGACGCCAGTGGCAGGTTTCACCAAGCTACGGCCCTCGAATCGTCCATCTGGAACACATTGCGTGATTAACCACCGTTTTCACTGGCGCAGGCTTTTACTCTGCGCGGCTCCCCTCATCGCCCTGCTGGCGGGTTGCGATGGCGGCGCCCAAAAGACAGAACCACCTGCGGCAGCCACCTATGTCATCGGCAACTGGGACGATCTGCCCGCCGTCAGCGATAGCGACCTGCAGGCTGGTTTCAACGCCTGGTATTCAGCGTGCGTACGACTGGCCAGTGATCCCGTCTGGAAAGGCCCGTGCAGCGCAGCCACTCAGGTGCCACCCACCACCACTGCGATTCGCGATTTTCTCAAGACACAGCTGCAGGTGTACGCCCTGCGTTCGGCCGACCGCAGCAAGCACGGACTGATCACCGGGTATTACGAGCCTATCTATCGGGGCAGCCTCGAACGTACCGAGGAAACTGCAGTGCCGGTCCACGGCGTTCCCGACGATCTGGTGGTGGTGGCGCTGGACAGCCTTTACCCCGAACTCAAAGGCAAACGCCTGCGCGGTCGCCTCGAAGGCCGAACACTCAAGCCCTATGACGATGCAGCCACCATTGCACGCCAAGGTGTGAACGCCCCTGTGCTAGCGTGGCTGAGCGACCCAATGGACCTGCAGTTCCTGCAGATCCAGGGGTCTGGCCGCATCCAACTGGATAACGGTCAGCAATTGCGCATTGGTTACGCCGACCAGAACGGCCATCCCTACAAGCCGGTGGGCCGCTGGCTGGTCGAGCAGGGTCAACTCAAAAAAGAAGACGTGACCATGGGCCGGATCCACGACTGGGCCCGTGCCAACCCGGATCGGGTTCCGGAGTTACTGGCGAGCAACCCTAGCTACGTATTCTTCAGCCGACGACCTGACAGCAATGAAGGCCCGCGCGGCTCATTGAACGTGCCGCTGACGGCGGGTTACAGCGTGGCGATCGACCGCAAGGTCATCCCCTTGGGCAGCCTGCTCTGGCTCTCCACCACACGCCCTGATGGCAGCGCGGTGGTACGGCCCGTCGCCGCTCAGGACACGGGGGGCGCCATCGCCGGCGAAGTTCGCGCCGATCTGTTCTGGGGCACCGGCACCGAGGCCGGTGAGTTGGCAGGCAACATGAAACAGCAGGGCGAGATCTGGCTGCTGTGGCCAAAAGGGGTTGCGTTGCCTAACGCGCAATAACGGCCGGGCCTGAGGCACTAATCAGCCCTGTTATCGCGTAAGCGCCTGGTGCCCTGAAACAGGGACACCCATTAGCCGGTCTCAACTCAAGCCTAATGGGTGTCCCTTTTTTATCAACGCTTTCTCGACGGAAACTAGTGCTTGCTGACCGCTGCTGCCAGTAGCGGAGCAGCCTGTTCATCGGTCAGTGCCGGGTGAATCTCCATACTCATGAGGTCATTCCACTCAAGCACCCATTTCTGCATCAGCGCAAGATCACTGGTTTCTGCGACGCCAACGCCCGTCATGCGACCTATGGCATGCCAGCGTCCCAGCATGGTCACGCCTGCGGGTGGAACGGCTCCTGTTTTGAGAAAACGCTCAATCGCGCTATTACGACGTTCGGGACTGATTGACCAACTGACAATGAATAGCATCTGCCACCTCCTGATAGGGATTGGCACCTGTTCTTCTCTTCACGCACCTGGCTGGCGCCGCGACCACGGCCACGCGTCTGTTCCCGGGCCACACCCTGGCAGGCCTGAAACGACTGCTCCCATGGGAAGGAATAGCAGCCTCCCGAGCCTTGCGTATGACCGCTGATCCTCTTTCCTTGAATCTACCTCACCCAGCGCAAGCGCCAGATCTGCCGAGGCAGCGACGAAGAGCAACTGCGTATTGCTTAGAGGCGGATGACACTTATTGATCGCGACCACCGCCGAACAGGTTTCAGTCACTCAAGCCTGACGGTACGATTCTGCGGGTGGAATCTTACGCCAACGACAAGCTCCGCGAGAACATGAGCCCCGTGGAACGGCGGTACTACGTCGCCTCAACCTTTATCTGCACACCGAACTCGCAGTCTCAGGAGGTCGGTCACGCTCCAGTTCATCGATGGCAGGGGAATGCCTGCTTAGCTGACCCGTGAACGGCTAACCCAGCTGATCAACCATCACCGCGTTGGTATAGATTAAGCTGCCATCACTCGCCCGATGCCCGACCAAATGGAACTGACCGCGTTGGTCACTCAAATAGACGCGCAATTGGCAATCGGAGAGAGGGCCGTATCCCTCCGGGAGGATCAAGTCGATCGAGCTCATATCGACATCGACCATGACTTCAGGCTCGTGGGTCTTCTGTAAGTGTTCTTCGGCTTGCTCTAGAAGCAAATGGACGGGTCCACTGACGTAAAAATGGATCTCCCCCACAGGGGTGGACTTTTGCTCGCCGCTGATTTTGCACCAGCCTTCGATCGTCAGGGCATTCATGACTAAACCTCCTGATGTGAACCATTGGAAACTGTATGGACTCATTGAGTATTACGACAACATGCGGACGCTCAAGGTTTCAAAAAAACCTCAGGAAGAACCGCAGTGAGGGGGTCATGTTCGTACTCCTATGCCGGAAACCGCGCATCGTGATTGATTCGCGGCGTCGGATGCGGGCATGTACTTGCACCGGTCAGCGAAACCCTGAAACAGGGCTTCGCATCACTCATTAATAGCCCAGTGAAAGTCCCGAGCCCTGCCGCGGATCATTCGCGCCATAGAAACGGTTCTTGCCGACGGGTTTTCCGCCGAGCGAAGGCGCTCCGACTAAAATCGCCGCAACATGGTTGAACGGCTGTGGACCGGTGAACTGCTGCCCCCAACCTTCGAGAGTTTTCTGGGTATCAGGGCTGACAGCGAACGCTTCAAGATTGGTCTCTTCCGGCAACCACTGCTGATGGAATCGTGGGGCATCGACCGCTTCCTGAATGTTCATGCCGTAGTCGATCACATTGAGCATTGTCAGCAATGTCGCCGTGATAATGCGGCTACCACCTGGGGTGCCGACGACCATCACGGTTTTTCCGTCCTTGGTGACGATCGTCGGACTCATTGAAGACAGGGGTGTTTTCCCTGGAGCGATAGCATTCGCCTCACCTTGTACAAGACCATACATATTGGGAACGCCCACCTTGGAGGTGAAGTCGTCCATCTCGTCGTTGAGGATGACCCCGGTCTTGCTGGCCATGACCCCCGCACCAAACCAATCGTTCAGTGTGTACGTCACCGAGACTGCGTTGCCCCACTTGTCTACGATCGAATAGTGCGTGGTGTTGTTGCCCTCGTGAGGAGCCACCCCCGGCTTGATATCGCGAGAAATACCGGCTTTTTGCGGATTGATAGAAGCACGGAGCTTCGCCGCATAATTTTTATCCAGCAGGTGAGTCAGCGGATTTTTGACAAAGTCGGGATCGCCCAGATAGCTGTTGCGGTCGACATAGGCGTGCCGCATGGCCTCAATCTGGTAGTGCAGCCCCTGAGCCGAATGGAAACCAAGGCTTTGCATTGGGTAGCCATCAAGGATATTCATGATCTCGCAAATAACGACACCGCCCGAACTCGGCGGCGGAGCCGAGACGACGTGATACCCACGGTAGTCGCACTCGATAGGCGCTAGTTCGCGGGTCTGATACTTATCAAGGTCGGCCTGGGTGATGATGCCCTTGCCCGCCTGGCTTGAAGCCACGATGGACTCGGCAACCCAGCCCTTGTAGAAGCCGTCGGTACCCTTGGCGGCAATTTCCCGTAGCGTCTTGGCCAAATCCTTTTGCACCAATTTCTGGCCAACCTGCATCGGCTCGCCTTTGCTCAGGAAGATCGAACCTGAGTCGTGCATATCTTTCTTGAACTCGTCGGTGGCGGTTTCAAGCAGGTCGACGTCACCCTGCTCAAGCACGAAGCCGTCCTCGGCGTACTTGATTGCCGGCGCGATGACCGTGGCACGCTTCATCGTGCCGTATTTCTTTAACGCCAGCTCCATGCCTGACACGGTGCCCGGGATGCCGACTGCCAGGTATCCCTTTGTGCTCAGGTTCGGGATGACGTTGCCATCCTTATCGAGGTACATGTTCGCAGTGGCCGCCATGGGTGCCTTCTCGCGAAAATCGAGGAAGGTCTTGCGGCCATCGGCCAACTGGATGGTCATGAAACCGCCGCCGCCAAGGTTGCCTGCCGCAGGATAGACCACCGCCAGCGCATAACCGACCGCCACCGCCGCATCGACCGCGTTGCCGCCGTCCTTGAGGACATCGACACCGACGTGGCTGGCCAGATGCTGGGCCGTGACTACCATGCCGTTCTCTGCGGCAACAGGGGCTTGCGAAGCCGCGTGTACACCGATGGAACCAATAACGAATGCCGTCGCAATGAGCGATCTGGCAAAGGGTTGGAACTTCATGGGCCAATTCTCTTGTTTTAAGGTAAGGGAAGGCTGCGTGGGCAGTTGCCAAAGTCCCGACTCTACAGCTCTCATCCAGTGCCAATGCCAAGAGACCTTGCAGCGCCACGTTCGATCAAATGGCAAGATGCCAACAGCCAAGAGACTGTAGGTCAGTTTTGACTCGCCCGCCCCGCTTTCCACAACGGCACAGGCAAGAGGAACCACACAAGTGTCTTGCTCGGCAGCCTCCAGCCTCCAGAAACGAATCACGTTCACCGTCCAAAGCGCGCTATCCGGACGTGTAGAACCCCTGAATATCGAGCTGACCTTCAACACGTTCAGCGATTTCAGCGATTTCAGCCCGGAGAAAATCCTGAGCCAGGTCCCTGAGTTGCAGGATCTTTCCAGTGACCAGGTCCATGCCCAGATCAATCTGATTCTTCACAGTAAACCGCTGTAAGCCCTTGAAGCATCATGGCGCGGACTGCACCAACGGATCATGAATACAGAGTCGGGGCCTTTGCTG
>ERZ1463038.344-NODE-344-length-15651-cov-15.702103_pt1 | contig 15651 bp, 21 predicted proteins | sample MGYA00564479_ERZ1463038 | MGnify/ENA primary metagenome ERZ1463038 (study PRJEB39244, sample SAMEA3635134) | Helicobacter pylori | study: EMG produced TPA metagenomics assembly of PRJEB11511 data set (Assembly of a 5300-year-old Helicobacter pylori...
CGCAGGCGCTCGTGCAGTGGTCGGCAGTAGTTGGCCTCGTGCGAGGCGACGGCGGCCGGAGTTCCGAGAAAGTCGCATCCGGACGACGCAAGGGAGCAGCTGGCGCCGCAAGAGAATCCTCAGCCGTCTTCAAGCCCGACCCGATTTGCCAAAGAGCTCACGGGTGATGCCTGCACGCGCGCTCGTGCTGCTCAAAGTCCTCGCGACGGCAGATCACCTTGCAGAGCCAGCACGGCACAACGTAGTTGGGGCACCAGTCGCGGTGCCGGGTCAAGATCTCCTTCGCGGACCCCACAGTCTCGCACAGGTACGGACAGGCGATCGTCCTCAGCTCGCACTGTCCGCGCCCGAGTCAGCGCGACCTCACCTGCGACCGTCGCCTCAGGCGAGCACATACCACCTCGTGGTGCTCTTCGATGACCGATCCTGTCCAAGAGCATCCAAGGGAAAGGCAGTGCACCCGAAGCCGAGCGACTCGCTCGTCGTGCGCAGGCGACGGCGAGCAGGGGTTGGGCTCGGGGCAGGTCGAGCAGCCGCGAGCGGGGTCGAAGCACCCGCTGCAGACGAGGTGTCTATCTGCGCAGACAAGTGGTTCTTCGACTGCAGGTCCGGTCCAAGGTCAGCTCGCTTGGGCCCGACCATCTCCGGCCAGAGAAACTGACCGACGTCGAAGCAGACGGAGCAGGTGAGGTCGCGGATCGCCAGGGCGTCCAAGAATGCGATGGGGTCGTAGCCCATCTGATCGTGGGCAGTCGGCGGGCGGTGGGGAAGCAAGTGAACGACGGAGCTCGAGCGCGAAGCAACCCTGCGTTGCGACGCTTGCAACTTGAGCCGAAGGCGCGAGTGAGGGGGGGCGCACTCTTGCAAAGGCACTTGAAAAAGTGCCGTCAGTGGACTGAAACACTGTCCTTGGTGGTCAGGTTTCCGGCGGTCAGCCTTGCTCGACGTTGGCTTCGAGGAACGCCCACGCATCTCTCCACAGCCGTGCAGCGCGAGTGATGGGAGAGAGGACTAGCTAGTTACAGCGTAAACCAGGGGAGCGATGGGATGAGAAGATGGGAAGCGCTTTTGCGGTAAGAGAGGCGGGGTAGGCCAGAGATCGGGTCGGATAGGTTGTAGTAGTACGAAGGGGGTGGTGACATTTTGGGGGAGCTGGGGGAACGGGGGGGCCGGAGACTTGATTCGCGAGGCGTCGAGAGAACGGATAATGTCGGGGAATGTGTCGCTGAGCGGTTCCAAAGCGCGCGTCAGCATAGAACGTGGCGCGGCGGGGCGAGGGACGAGACGAACGATCCGCGCAGGTTCGTACAATCACAGGTGTTGAGCTCTTAGTAGCCGCCCTGCTGTCCACCGTATCCGCCTTGGCCGCCCTGCGGCTGTCCACCCTGGAGAGATTGACCGGTAAGCGAACGTCCGAGGGTTGCACCATCGAGCAAGACGCACGTAGCCCTGGCCGCCCTGCTGCTGGCCGCCGTAGGGGGCGCCCGAGCCGTAGGACTGCTGCTGCTGGCCGCCGTCTGGTGATCGCGAAGCAGGGGTCAGCACCGAACAACAATGGGTAGGGTAGGGAAGAACGCACAGCCACCCTGGCCACCCTGCTGGCCTCCGTAGCCGGAGTCCTGTCCTCCGCCGTCTGCGAGGCGCGAGTGGGTCAGCGCCGACGTCCTCGACGGGAGAAACACGCCTCGCTGGCGTCGAAAGAAGCTCACAGCCGCCCTGGCCTCCGTCTGTAAGTCGACAAAGAAAACAGGGAGACGTGAACGTGAGCCTCAGATGACCAACAAGACGCGACGAAAGCGCCCGAGAAGGAGGGGTATCACGTACAGCCTCCTCCGCCACCGGACTGTCCGCCGTCTACGAGAAAGGAACGGAATGGGAAGCGCACGTCAGCCGATCTGGATCCGGGAACGAAACGCGCTCGACGACCCAACTCACACCCGCCGTAGCCTCCGCCACCGGAGGAATAGCCTCCGTCTGGTTATGGGGTTTATTGGTGTGTGAGCTCAAAGTGGTGCCGAGCTCCCGCACCGTTAGTGAGCGGTCAAAGCCGAGCGGGACGTACATCCTCCTCCGCCGTCTGTGCGCAACAATCCAAAAGGTCAGCCGCCACGTTTCGAGCTCAGCGTGCGCGAAGGGGACGCACAGCCTCCGCCTCCTCCTCCGGAGTATCCTCCTCCTCCTCCACCGTCTGCGGCAAGAACGAGCACGAGATCAGTTTTCGAGCCCACGTCGAGCGTCGGGCCGGGTCGGTAACGCACAGCCTCCACCACCTAAGCGAACGAATCAGCGTCAGCGTCCCGTCGCGCATAGAGTTGTCTTGGAACAGCCCAAAGCGTACCTCCACCACCGCCAGTGCGCTGCAGAGACGAGCCAAGGGTTAGCTCAGCGTGTCGAGCTGGTCCCGAGTGAAAAGCCGACGAACCTGGTTGGCAATGTTGACACGGAGCCTGCGTCCATCTGCGACGAGCGAGCCCGGTTAGTTGTTGGTGACGACGGAAGAATAAAGTCTGGGACGCACCCTGCTCATGGCGAAGCCCCCAGGGAGAACAAAAAGACGGCGCGAGTCAAAGTGTTCGGCACGGATCGCGGACGGGCAGCGAAGCGCAGTGGACGGGATGGGACGGGAGCCAGCATTTGCGAGTCACACACGACGGGGGGAGGGAGCGTTGAAGCGAGGCGAGGCGAGAAGGGCGGGGCCAGGAGGTGGGCAGGGCAAGCCAAAAAAAAAAAAGAGGAAGGGAAAAGGGAACGAAAGAGTCAGGAAAAACGCGCGCCGAACGGGACAACTGGGTAGAGCGAGGGCGACGAGGGAAGGGCCGACGACGCGGGTCGGGTTGGGGTGGGGTATCAGCCGCGTCGGGAGCCCCAGCGTGAGCGCGCGGGCGCCATGACGTGACCGATGCCGTCCTCGCCGCCGGCGTCGCGCCGTGGATCGGGCGGGTGCGGTGCGCAACTCGACGTGGACGCTCAGACCTGGTCGCCAACTAGCCCCGACGAGCCGACGCGGGTGGTGTGGGTGGGGGGAATGGGTGGGTGGGCAGGGCAAAGAACAGCACGCACGAGCTCCTGGTCGTTCATGGCCTGGATGGCGGCGTCAGCCTCGGCCTGCTGGCCGTAGGTGACAAAGCCGAAGCCACGCGAGCGTCCGGTTCCGGGCTCGCTGAGACGCAGGAAATAAGGGGGGGGGTCCGCGTCAGTCGCGAGGCAGCCAAAGGTGGGGAAGTGGGAATCGCGCGCACGTCATGACGATGCAGTCGAGGACCTGTCCGAACTGCGAGAACGCATCACGGAGCGAGTCGTTGTTGGTTCCCCTGCGAGCGAAGGCGAGTCAGCAAAGGCTGGGCCAGCGCGCGCGCTCGCGCGCGGGGCTGTGACGAGACTGACCAGGAGAGGTTTCCGCTGCAAACGAGGACCGGGCACGCGTCAGTACTCGGGAACCAGAAGCGCCTCGCGATTCCAGTGTCCCAGAGACGCCAGGTGGGGCTCAGACTGAACCTCGCGAGAGGGCGAGGGAACGGGGTGGAAGATTCTCACGCACCAGTAGATCTTGGCAGCCACTGCGCGAGCGGGAGCGACGAGCGAGTCGGGACAACGTCAGTACGGGGCCAGCGGATTGTGCACTGCTGATCGTGCGGGCGGGCGGCGCTTACTTGTTGAGTAGTGGTCGGGTGAAGAGCCCTCGACGCCGGGCGCAGGGTCCTCACCCGCCTCACACTTTGGGGGGTGAACCTCGGTGCGAAACCTCCCAGCCAACTATCGCGCTCGCTGCTCGTACTGCTTCATACGAATCGAGTTGTTTACCTTTGCATTGCTCAGAGCACCTTAACCTGGACCTGTGGAAGCGCTCAAGCCAAGAGCAAGGTGAGGACCCCCTGACAATCGCCGCGTCGGCCGCGCGTTTCGTCCGGGGCTTCGCCGAGTGTTCGCCGACCCGTGCGCCCACCACTTCGCTGCTTCGCACCTCAAACCTCGTAAGCCACCTCCCGTCCAAAGGCCCAGCTGGCACCGGTTCATGTTCCGCCCCCTCGCCCCCGCCCTTCGCAGAACCATGTCTACCTACTCCACTGTCGCGACCCCGAACGCTCCGTCCGCTATCGGACCTTGTGAGCCCATCCATCAGGCAGACGCGAGCACAGCTGACCGAGTCGGGCTCGCAGACTCCCAGGCGATCAAGACGGACAGTCTGATCTTCCTCTCGGGCTGCATCCCGCTCGACCCGGCCACGATGAAGGTCGTTGACGGAGGTGTCGAAGAGCAGACGGTTAGTTCGCCCGTTGCTTTAGCTCTTGAGGACGGAAGATCTTGCGTGGGATAGGTGGAGCTGGGTTGGACTGGGAGACTCGTACCGTCCGGCAAGCCTGGACGGCGTGGGGCGAAGTCCGGACCAGGTGGGGCGTACCCAGATGGCGCGGACGAGCGGACTGCACACGTTAAGAACGAGGCAGAACACGAACGCTGATCGTACCGGAACTTTGAGCTGCGCAGACCCAGGCGCTCAAGAACCTCGGCGAGGTCGTCAAGGCCGCCGGCTCCGACCTCTCCAAGGTCGTCAAGACCACTGTCTGTAGGTGTCTCTTGAACCCTCCTCACCACCCAAAACTCACCTCCGTACGACTTTCCCAGTCCTCCAGTCCCTCGGCGACTTCGCCAAGGTGCGCTTCTTGCCTCCTTCGCTTCCCCGAACTGCGAGCTGACCTCGGAGCTCCTCTCGCAGGTCAACGCCATCTACGCCGACTTCTTCGCCCCCTACAAGCCCGCCCGCTCCTGTGTCGAGGTGCGTTCCACGTCCACTCCTGGCGCTGAAAGCCGACTGACCCCGCCCGCTGATCAGGTCGCCAAGCTCCCCCTCGGTGTCCTCGTCGAGATTGAGGCGATCGCGATCAACCCCAAGTAGATCTTTTTGCGGATCTGCCAACGAAAAACGTGCAACCAATGCCGACTCAATTCGTACTTGTGCCCTCGTGCAGACCGTCGCCGCGATTGTAGGACAGTGAATGGGCCACAGGACTCGGCTGTATCGGTTGTATCGAAAATGGAGGGGCGGAATCAAAGTGTCCATACTGTGTGCAGACTCTACCATTGGACTTGCAAGGTGACGGGCCCAGGAACGTCTCCTTCGTGATAACAAGCCGGCCGGTCCCAGCTCACCTAAACCAATTCTGATCGAGTCTATTACGGAATGGAAGCTCGAGGAGGCCACGCCCATTCAATCGAGGAAGAGACGCTGCGCTACAGCCCTGAAGTCTGTACAAATAGAGAACAAATCAACTTCGATATGTATACTGACCGCTCCATTCGTAAAACGTGCACTCAGCGATGTGAGCTGCAATACGATTGAAACCAGCTGGCTTGGCTGACACAGTCATATTGCATAGACCCCAATGAGACGATGTTGGTGTGCGCCGGGTGTATGAACGTCGGCAGGCGCGTGGCGTACTGCTCAAAGTAAGGACCCCTCCAGCACCTCTTCACATGCTTTTAGACTGGTTGACATTCCCAGGAAATGCCAGAAGCAGGCCTGGAAGCATGGGCAACCCGCAGACAAGGTCTTTTGCGGACTGTCGCTGCGCCACTTTGATCCCTCGACGACAAAGTAAAGCAGTAGCCCGGGAGTCATCGAAGTATGCATACACGGGAATGACACACTGCTGCGACTGCATCCTGCGTAAACACTGGCTCGTGTATGAGTCAGTGTACGATGGGCCCCAGTCCGCTTGACTTGTCTCCAGACCACGCAGTTAACCCCCTCTTGGACACCACCATCTGGTACGAATCGGTATGCATCGATCCAGATTCTCCATCTTCTGACGAGATGGTGAAAACCTCCGCTGGTTCCACGGGTGGGGTCCCGGCCGCATGCGCTGACGGAGTGATGAGGGCGCGAAGGACCAGGAGAAGATTGGACATGTTGCCGCAGATTGAATAGACATACCTGGAGAAAGCATCATTAAGTACAATCCACATTAGTCGGTCGCAGAACCCACAGTGGCAGAAGCAGCATCGTCTGAGTTATCGCGTGGCCGGCAACGACCTTCCGCCCCTCGATCGCGATGTACACTGCTCACGCAGAAGCGTCAGGAATATAGGATCAATGTCTCTTAGGTTAGCCTACCGGAGCACCCAAAGAGCGACAGGGAGATGATCGCGGTGAACACAGTGGTGAACCAGAGCGCGCGATGGCTCCAGACCAGCCTCTTCATTTGCCTTGAATAGCTGGACAGGTCGGTCGTCGTTTGAGATGACTTGAGTTTTCGAATCGACTTCCGAAGGGATCGGTAGTGGGCAAGTGCCGCAATGATGTAGATCTGCGTGCGAATACGAAGTCAGCCAGCCCGTCCATATGAGATGTTTGTTACCAAGCCGCACTGTGTCTAAAATGACGTTGAAGCCGCCGTAGATCGTCCAAGTTATCCTCCATGCCACGATCATGGACTCAAAGGCCGCCTCCACGTTTGGCGTCATTTCCTGGAGCTCAAGGAAGAAGCCGCCGACGAGGTCTACCTGGCCACCATCTACGGCTTGACTCGCCTCTTCCAGCACCGCGGGCAATTTTTGACCCAGCGCGAATGCCGAGTTGAATCTCTGGTTCGTGACGACGGAAGCCGTTACGATCAGCCCGGTCGCCGCTGCCTGGATGAAGAGGAACAGCGCGGACACCAGTCGCGGATGGCGCGCGAGGTCGAAGGGATTGTTGTCCGAGGCTGATCGAGCGAGGAGTGGGGCTAGCAGTGTAGCCCACGTCAAGTTGACCCCTCCGACATACAGCGGAAGCCTACGGTGCCAGGTTAAGTGCGATGCCGTGATTGTGACGAAAATCCGTACCAAATCACGACACGCCAGATCATGGAGTTCGAGTAGTCACTTCCGACTTGGCCATATTTAATTCCATAGAAAAGGTAGACCTGCGAGACTGTCTTCTTTCACTTGTCAGCCGCCCCGCCCTGCCTGACTCCGCGGACTTCAAGCTTGACATGCCTGAAAGACGGCAACAGCAGACTCACAGGCAAGAAATACGCAGCTTCCAAGTAGCCAGCAGACGATGACGTTCGGTACTATCCATGTTCCTACAGCGGTAGCATGCAGCCGGAAGATCCAAAACGACCGTCGGCGGATTTGCAGTACGAGGGAGGTGAGGGCAAGGACGAGGCAGAGCCCCATCGCGCCACTGAGAGCATAGAGCTGGTTTTCATAAGAGGGAGTGTGCTTGAGGTAGAGTGTAGAGTTGAGGTCGAGGAGGAGAGCGGGGAAGGGGTTTGTGGGTGCCATTCGTCGACGTCCAAGTCGACTGTCGAATGCCGGCGGAGATACTTTGTGGCTTGAATGGGGAGCGTTGGAGGGGAAAAAGAGAGAAGGAATAGGAAGAGGAAGAGCGGAGGTTTCTGTGATCTCGAAGTGGGCTCGATTCGATCGGCACCCTGTTGTGGGTGGTTTCGCGGCGGCTTGAGCGTTGGGCTCGAGCATCCAGCACAACGGACGCGCACGTGCCCCACACCATCAGAGTACGGTCCCAGAAGCCATACTCGTACAATTCCAGATCCGTTGAGGCAGAGTTGAGTGGTAGCCCCTGTCCTTTCGTCCACGAAGAGGCAGGTGAAGCAGCGATTCGAGGGCCGGCCGTTACACGTTGCGCTACGAGACAGCACGAGAAGAAGTTACCATTACTTGAACTCGGTGTCAATGAGCCGCGCTCAGCCCTGACCAGCGTCCGTTCAGCCGGTGTCCTCGATGGCAGTGGAGACTCTGCCTTACAGCGGCGTAGTTTCCAACAGGGAAGAAGACTTCCTATACGAAACCAGGGCACACACCAGACACAGACATTAACCGAGGCCCAGGTCAGACAGAGCACTTCAGAGGGTCCCTCGGTCCGCGCGGCGCGCGCCATTGACTCGGTCAGCTTGATGAAGACGGGGGCGCGTGCTCAAGGTGTCTCCCACTCCCAATCACGGGCTTTTGCAGACTCGTATGAGACTACGAGCCCTATTCCACAGCATCAAACCAGTGCACCGATACCCCGTCGCTCCGACGGCGAAGGGTGCGAACGAGCTCCTCCAGCTCCTGGATCCTCGCATGCAGGGGGCCGCAGTACTTCGCCGAGTGCTGTTCTACTTCTCCTTGAGTTCCTACAAAAGTGCATCCGGAATTCGAGTGATTGCAGCTTGAAAAGGACTGGATCAGGGCCCGCTTTGAAATGCGCGCGACGTTGACTCACGCGAAGAACCAACACTCGGCTTCGTGCGTAGGAGTCTTGTCGCTGCTGCTGTCCTGATATGCGAGCTCCTTCTGGAGGCCCTTCCAGGCGCACCCGTATCTGTATCTGGGACACTGCAGGATGCGAAGCGGGCACTCGAGGCGGTGCGCGTCGCCCTCCATGGCGCTCGCCGTGCCTTCCTTCCCGCACTGGCATCGAATGATTCTGCGCTCACACTGGAATAGCGTCAGTGAAAAATATGAATTGTAGGATTATACGTTATACCTTCACCCCGTGATGCTCCCGATCTCCCAGCGGCCCTTGCCAGGGGCAGTCGGCGTGCGGACATCGAACCACGAGGTCCTGTATGATCCGGTTCACGAAGGTGGCTGGGCGACTTCCGTGGAGAGCCTCATTGCAGGTCGGACAGACCCGCTTGCGAGACAGCTGCTTGTAGCAGGACTTGCAGAGTAGGTGGTCACCCTTGCACCCCAGGTGAATAGCGTCGGCGACTGACGCGTGCAAGCTTTCAGCAGGCATCGCAGATGTAAGAGGAGTCGTACTAACCCACTCCGAGGCAGACGACGCAGTCGAACGCCCGAACGTCGCTGAGGTTGACGAAGATCTCGTGCGCGAAGCCTCCCATCGCTGGCGGCGACGGTGGTGGCTGCACGAGCGGAACGTAGAACAAGCTGACAAGGATGTTGAGAATATTGGCGGTGTGTGGAGTGGGAACAGAGAGAGATGAGTTTGGAAAGTGAGCACCAGGCCAGTCCTGCGATCATCTCCTCAAACGGTCCCCAGGGTCCCCAACTTTCGCGCGTGGCTCGTGTAAGAGTACCGTCTGTTGATCGCCAGTACAACCTGGATTCCAGACCCCGTTTAAGATGCCGGAGCGGCAGCGGCGTCGATCGCGTCGCCCATCTTCTCCGTCTCGGCGAGTCCCTCGGATGCCGCCTGGGCGGCCCTCTTCGCGGCCAGCTCCTCCGGCGTCATGAGGTGTTCCGGCTTGGCGTTGTGCTTCTTGACCTTCTGCTTGACCACCTTCTTCTACTCGACCCAGCAAAATGTCAGCTATCCGCTCACCCGAAATGTTGCGCGCAGCCCACCTCGACCGGGTACGCGAGCGCTTCTGCCTCTTGGAAGACCGCGCTGTTGTTCAAAGTCTGCTGTATCGGCGCGAGCAAGGCGTTGATGGCCTTGACGACAGCAGCCTTGAGGTCCCCGGGGTGCACCTCCTCCTTGGCGTACGCCGCCTCGAGCTCGTCCGCGCTCGCAAAGTTCGAGACCTTGCCGCCGAACTTGGGGTCCTCCTTGGTTGTGAAGACGGTCTCGTTCCCTGCGTCCGACCACACGCGCTCGGCTCCGCGCCCTTGGCCGATCATGAGCGCTCCGAGCGGCACGATAACGTGCCGCACGAACGCGAGGATCCCGTTCCCCTCGACGACGCCGGGCGCGCAGACGGCCTTTGCGATCTTGGACTTGACGACCGAGGGGGCGTCGAGAAAGTCGATCTTGGAGTTGGGGTCCGAGGACGACATCTTGCCGCCTGCGAGGCCTGGAACCATCGTGTTCATGAGATGCGCGCGCTTGCGGTAGCCGAGGCGGGGGAGGTACAGCTCGGCGTAGGTGAAGATCTTGCGCTGCGGAGGGAGTTTCAATCAGCAGGAGAAGGCAAGACGAGGCCACAGGCGGCGCACCTGATCGATTCCGCCGAACTGGAAGTCGACGTCGAGGTACTGCTCGTCGAGCGCCTGGAGGAGCGGGTACAGGAGACCGCTGAGTGGAGGGCTCTCGGTCTGCTTAACGACCTCGGCTCCAGCCTTCTTCGCATCGCGCTCGGACGTCATGGCGGCGAGCTTGAGCTGATCGATGTTGTAGTCGCGCTCATACTGGTAGTCGGACCCGACGACGAAGGTGACGAGCTCGAGGGGGAGTTGCAGGGAGGTGAAGACGGCCTTGATGATCTCGCGGTAGAACACGACGCGGTGCGCGACGAGCTCAATCGGCGCCTTCATGTTGTCGAGGAAGGCGTGAACATCTGTGGGCCCAGCCGGTCAGCTCAGCCTCGAGCTCGCGAAGAGCAGACCCACCAGCGAGCAGGACCTTGACCTCTACGCCAGCCTGGAGGAAGTCTCCGAGCTTGGCGAACGGGACAAAGTAGCCAAGATGAGCTGGACGTGTAGGCGCAACGCGAAGTCAGTGCTGTTCCTTCCCCGATGCCTCACATGCTCCCCGAGTCTCCCAGATCCACACCCCCAGCACTCTCTCGATAGGTTACGGTCGCGTGCGTCCCGCCCAGCACCCGCAAAACGACGAGACGGTGGGTGGACGGAGGGGCTCACGTCGGCCGGTTGGCGCAGTCCCCCAGTACGCGGTGGGGTTCCGTCCCTCAGCGAGGATCGCCTTGAGCTGGTCCGCGCCGAGCACCTCGGCGAGGTTCTGCGTGATGAGCTCGTACTTCTCGTCGGCAGAGCTGGTACGAGTCGAAGGTCAGTCTGAGCTGGCATTCCGAGCAGGTGAACGAATCATACAGGCTCAGGTGAAGTGGTGCGGACATGGTGAGAGTGGGAGGCGGGCAAGGGAGCAAGCGTCGGAAGCAGCGCCTTGACCGAGCTCGAGTCAAACCGCCGCTGCGGCGTTTCTGAGCTCGATGTGGCGCTTATTGCGTGGAGAAGCATTCGGATGTTCTTTCAAGTCCAGTTGCCTTCAAGAACGTTACTGTCCGCGCAGCTACCACCAGCACAAGCTTACAAGCCCGTCAGCCGCGACGTCGCAAACCGCAGCTTCGCGACGCCGTCCGCTGCAGCATGACGGACAGGTCAGTACACACTGTTAAAGCTTCAAGAAACAATTCGCAGCCTCGCTCAGACTGTGAGCTTAAGCTTGAAGCACCGACCAGCACTGCAGCTGCAGCGTCGCGACAAGCTGCTGGCTTGCTTCGGGCTGGCCGTCCATGGCTTCCGTCGGCAACGCGATGAGCAAGAAGATCTGAATCCGAGTGGAGCGACAGTAGGCTCGGAGGAGAGGTGATGCACGTCGGGGCGAGCCCGTCCTTACGCGAAGTCACGACCCTCGGGTCGCGGATCGCCCGCCTGCCAGGAAAAGTGAGTCAAATGCCACTAGTGAAGTGCTGTGAGCTGCTCATCTTGGCCACCTTGTTAGAAAAGAGCCGCCCGGGCTAGCGCGCAGGGCCTGGCGCCCGACCGCATGAGCTCTCAGCGCACGCGAATTCAATCTTGCCAAGCTGAAAAGGGGTCGCCGAGCTCCAGGTCACTGCCGAAAGCATCTGAATCGAAGGCTGATGCAACTTGCGGTACGGTTTTCCAGAGTGTACGCTGTCGCAAAAGGTAGTGTCTGTTCGTTACAATCTATATACGGATAGATAGTTGACGTCGAAGAACCTGTTCGAGAATTGCATCAGCTTCAAGGACAAACCGAGGACGTTGAGATGTACGCACGCGTCATTGAAGTTGGTTGGGTCCTGCACGGCGTGGTTGCACGTCGGGTAGACAGTACCGCACCGCCGATTTCGGTACGCTGTCCACACACCAGGCGTACCAGCCCAGTCCCCACACGTTCTGGGTCAACACAGAGTCAGCATCTGCGTGGGCGCAACGGACGCAGGTGAGCGCGTACGTGATGTCCTGGTCGAGCGAGCAGGTCAGCTTGGAAGGGAGGCGACCAAGAAATGCAATGCTCACAAATACGAGGTTCATGTTTCGGAAGTATGCCGGGATGTCGCAGGTGTCGGAGAGCCAGGATGCAGCGGGTGGGCCCCAGGTCGCGGGCGTGGGCATGCGCGAGTTGACGTCGGCCGGGATCTGGTCGCGGCGCCACCGCCAGATAAAGATCCTGAGGGGAGCTGTCAGCTTCTGGTAGCGACTAGGTACGTGAATAACGGTAGAGCTTACCCCTCCTCGGCAATCATCGTCGCAAACACGCCCCCATCGCCTGCGTTGAAGCCTGCGAACGTCACCAGTCAACCAGGTGCTCGCTCCGGGAGGAAGCGCACGCACGAGACCCCAAGCTCCCCTCCTCGTCTATCGTAGAGCATCCGTTGAAGTCGCCCCCAGTCTTCGGGTCCGCGTTGCAGTCCGCCGACCCGGTCATGTCGCCGAGCTGCTCCACCGCCTTCCGGACGCAGCCCTTCGCCGTGTGCAACGAGAAGAGGTTCTTCCCCCGGTAGTTGACGCCTGCATTAAGGATGAGAATTTGCCGATTTCGGCGAAGCTGGGAGACAAACCCTCGTAGACGTCGATTTCTATGCAAGGGAAATGATGAGCGGCCAACCCGGGTGGCGAGGACGGAGGCCGAGCTACCTCCCGAGTGCGGCCAAAAGGGACCGTACCTGCCCCCAATAAGATGGTCAGCTGTTTTACACACCAACTCGTAGACCCAGAGCGTACATCCAGAACGACGGCCACACGGAGCATCCAACGGGGGCGTGCGACATGTCCATGATGATGAGCGAGCCCGTGCTGACTGTGGCTTTCGAGTGTATCCGGACGCTCTTCCGAGGCTCTTCAAACTCGAGGCTCGATACGGCGTCGATCGTGAGGATGGTAGTCCCGTTCGGCGATGTGTAGGCGAGCTTGCTAGCCATGGCCGACGACGCATTCTGGAAGCTGCGCGTGCGGGGGGCGGTCAGTGAGTGGCGCCGCCTCCATCTTTGTGTGAGCCTACACCACGGTCCCTGAAGAGGGTTTGCATCAGCTACAGACCTCCGTCGATGCGACATGGCGGCTCACCATGCGTCGGATCCGGCTCGTCGAAGAAGTCGAACCCGTCCAAAAACGTCTCTCCCTCGTGGTGTCGCAGGAGCTCGACTGGTCTGCCCGGGTAGCTCCAGGTGCTGCCCTCCACGGTGGGATCCCTCCTGCGGCCTGAGCGCTTGCCGCCCCATGTGAGCAGCGCCAACAGGAGCAACACGGCGCCGCCAGCCGCGAGCTGGCGCGGCGTGAACCTCGTCGTCGGAGCGTCGTCGTCTGGTTCTCGTTCAAGCCAAGACTTGGGCCGCCGCCGCGACTCGGCGAGCGCGTCAAGCCAGAAGTCGCGCTGCCAGAAGCGCGCGGGCTGGCGAAAGGTCGGTAGCGACGCGGGAGGGTCGGCGGAGTGGGACTGGTCGCCGCGTGGTTCGTTCGGTAGCGGGACGTAGCTCATCGGCGGGCGGAGGGTGAGTGCAGGAGCAGCGAGCAGTAGAGCCGCTGGTTCAAGTTGATGGCAGGGGCCACTGCTGCGGAAACCCGTCCGCTCCCCTCTCGTCTTTTAGTTGGAACGTCCCAGTGAAAGGAGCAGGACGACGTTTCGGCTTGCTGGGGCACTTCAGCACGTCCCTTGGCATTCGCGTCCCGCAACACTGATCACGTGCGGACTCAATCGGCATCCGAGTCCAGGCCGCACGACCCTAGCGCGCTCCTGCTGCTCTTTCTGCTGTACTCGTGTATTTGAATTATGCGCACACGAATGTCTAGGATTCAACTCGAAATCACGCCGGAGGTCTGACCGCGCGTCCACGCCTGGCCTCGCTCCTGTGCTTTCTCCCGTCTTCCTTCGTCTAACGAGGCGATGGCTCAACAACGATGCTGCTACCGACTTTCCTCTTCGCCTGTATTGCCCTCCACTGTACGTTCCCGCCCGCCTTCCTCATCTCCCCATGGCCAGACGCGGCGACGCTCCTTGAGGTGCTTGAGGTTGACTAGGTTGACAAAAGTCGCTTGCTGCGCCTCCAAGGCGGCCAGTAGGACAGATTGCGCCGATTCCCATGCTGGTGGGGTGTGTCATCGGTCGCCGTCCGTATCAGCTTCGACAATGCTTGTGAGCCGAATGTCGCGAGGACGCTGACGATGGTATAAAAAAAGGCTCTAGGTGATGGTATTGTCTATGCCGGGTGCACTCATGCACTCTGTACGAAAATCTCCTTCCACACCTTCCTCAAGTCTGCTCACAGCGCGTCAGCTCGGGATCCAACCCACGTAGAAGGATCACAGACGTACCGAGTACGTCGCTGACGACGCTGACCCTCGCGTCCTTGTTCTCGACCTTCTCCAGTCCGCCAAGCTTCTCCGTCTCGTTCCCGTGCTCGTCGAACAGGACGCAGTGGCCCCACCGCAGCGCGTGAGCGCCTTTGATGTTGAGCGCCGAGTCGTCCACAAAGTAGTTCTTCGACACGTCCGGCTGATTTCCGGCTGCGAGTGCTTCGTTGAAGAATTCTGAGATTCGACACAGGGGTAAGCGGTGGTAGAGGACGGCCGCGCGGTGACATACCGGCTTCGGGCTTGCAGGAGAACTCGCCCGCGCCGTAGTCGCACGAGACGACGCCCTCGAATTGGTCGTCGAGCTGGGTGAGCTTGAGAACTCGCACGGCGTGCTGCAATCGCTCCTTGTCAGCTCTCCGGCCGACCCGCCACTCGGCCGAGCGCTGGACTCACGTTCACATACGCGTTCGTGAGCGCCCAGACGCGAAACTTTGTTCGATCAATGTCCTGTAGGAGCTGCTTGAGCTCCGGGTTGAACTTGAGCACCTCCTCGAGCGGGAGCGCGGCGTCGCAGTGCTTGTCGTAGTCGAGCGGGTCGACGTCGTGGTGCCGCACGAGGCCGCGGATCGCGAGGCCGTACTCGGTGTAGTAGTGCTGAGCTCTCGGGGTGAGTCAGCCAAGGGGAACGGTCCGAGGAATGCGCGCGGACGCACGTGGTGGAGCGACTTGGCTTCGTCGTCCGGGAGGCCGAGCTTGCGGAAGTAAGCTGTGGCGGAACGGGTGAGTCGAGGTGTGCTGGGCGGAGGAGAGCGTACCCTGAATCTTGTCCTTCATGAGGTCGCTGATGCCGCAATCCTGCGAACGAACGTGTGGTGCTCAGCGAGCGCGCCAATGGTCCGCGCACGGCACGGGGGCCGACCTTGGAGTCTGCACGCGACGAGGTCAGCAAGGATCCAGCACGAGCAGGCAGCTGGGCGCACAGAGAACGTTGTCCATGTCGAACCAGATCATCGTGCGACCGTCGGCGGGCGCGGGCCCGCGCGGCTCGCCGCTCGTCGTCGTGACTTGCACTGCGGGGAACGGGCGTGAGCGTGGGCGACGCGAAGCGGGATCCGGAAGTGTACCTGATGACTTGGGCATGGTCGAAAGGAAAGGGAGCCGAGGCAAGAAACGCCGAGGTGACGGTCAACCGAAGAGGCGCAACCAACTTGCGTCGGGCGCGATCACTTGCCGGCGCCTGGCCGCTGACCCTCATCCAGCAAGAACGCATCATGAAGGCGAAAGCGCTCGAGATCCGATGGTACGTCGACCCCAGGCTGGCCGGGTACCTAACGCTGACACTTCTCGCTCCAGGCGTAAGCAGGACTCCGCCGCGCCCAAGGCCAGCTGAGCGTCGACTGACCCGCTCGCCCTTGCAGACGACACGCAGCCGCTGTTCAGTTGTGACTTCCATGCGCTCTCGGCCGAGCAGCACCGCAAGGTCGC
>ERZ1463038.345-NODE-345-length-15649-cov-17.568424_pt1 | contig 15649 bp, 12 predicted proteins | sample MGYA00564479_ERZ1463038 | MGnify/ENA primary metagenome ERZ1463038 (study PRJEB39244, sample SAMEA3635134) | Helicobacter pylori | study: EMG produced TPA metagenomics assembly of PRJEB11511 data set (Assembly of a 5300-year-old Helicobacter pylori...
GAGCGTCGCGGCCGGTCGCTCGGCGCCCTTGCGCAGCTCGCGCGTGAGGTCGTCCCCCACGGCTTCGACGACGACGAGCGCGAGCACGTCCAGCGCTGCGACGATCGCCGCGGACGGCTGCCGGCGCGCTTGGTCCGGCGCGCTGCCTTGCGGGACCGAAAGTGCGATGCGGGACAGCGTCGAGGCCGTGCCCGGGAGCGCGGTCGCGAGCAGCGGTGAAGGCCCGCGAGAAGCGTGCGGCGTGAGGTAGTGCGCAATGAGGACTCGCAGGGCGGTGAGCGCCGAGAGTTGGAGTTGTGGGAGCGACGTCGGTGTCGAGGCGATGGCGAGGAGGGTCGTGAGCGTGTGGAACAGAATCGGGATTGGCGGCGGCGGAAGTAGTGGCGGCGGCGCTGGACGCGCAAGTTTTGGTGCTGGTGCGGGCTCGTCTGCGTCCCAGTCAATGTTGGCGCCAAGCGGATCGTCCTCGTCTTCATCTTCGTCGTCTTCTGGTTCCAGCGGTGCCATGATCGCGAGCAAGACGCCGAGGACGGCGCGCTGGGCTTCCTCGGACAGCTCGACCGCGCGCGCCTTGCCCTTGCCGCGATTCGGCCCGGCGGGGTCGAGCGGACCACCGAGCTTGAGCGCGGTCATGATCCACAGCTCGTGCAGGATGCGCATCTCGATCCCGGCCCGCCGCCAGCGCACGACGAGCGTCGCGAGCGCGCCCATGGTCGCCTCGAGCACCACCTCGCCGCGGTCCGACCCGTCCAGCGGTGGCTGCATCACGGACGACAGCGGAAAGAAGACGTAGTTGGCCAGCGCGGGCGAGAAGACGGCGGACGGCACGGCCGACAGCGCGCGCGAGAGGTCGCCGAGCAGCCTGACGAGCGAGGCCGTCGTCGCGGCAGAGGACGGCTGGCGAGCGGCGGACAGGATTGGAACGCAGACGATCTTTAGCTGTCGATACAGGCGTGAGTGCGGGTGGGGGCGAGCGAGAGCTGGAGCCGCACCTGGCTGAACGCGTGCTGTCGCCGCTGGTCCATCGTCGGCTCGCTCGGACGTTCTCCGAACATCGGTACCGCCATCCTGAGCGTTTGCGACCGAGCACGCTGGGTCGTGGGCCGGCCGAGAAGGGAAGCCGAGATTGAGGTCGAAAGTCAACCCGGCGCGCGCTGCTTTCGCTCCTGCACTCACTCGACCACGCCCGTCTTTGCTCGCGGTCGCTCGAGTGGTCGCAGGAGATGTCTGGCTCGAGGCACCTACTGAACCCGCTGGCGCCCCTCGGCCAGCCCACCCCGTCTTCACTCGACGGCGTGCCCGACGAGCTCGAGCGCGACCTCCGCGCCTGTACGTCCCGTCGCCTCCCTCGTGCTCAGCAGCTCCAGCTCACCTTGACCCATCAGATGGCTCGCTCCTGATTCAGCAGGCCGGCGTGATGCTCAAGGCGTACGCGACCCAGTTCTGCATGCACCAGCTCGTCCGCTGACCCGTCCCCACTGCAGGCCCCAAGTCGTGATGGCGACCGCGCAGGTCCTCTTCCAGCGCTTCTGGTTCGTCACCTCGATGAAGCACTTTGGCGTCCGGGTGCGTGCGCACCCACCCCGCTCCCACGCCCGCTCGCTGAACCGCCGCGCGCAGGACATCGGCCTCGGCGCGCTCTTCCTCGCGTCCAAGCTCGAGGAGTCGCCCCTGCGGATCCGCGACCTCGTGAACGCGTACGCGTACCTGCTCGCGCTCGTCGACTTTTGCGCCGTGGCGCCGTACCCTTCGCCGGCCGCGTTCGAGGGCCAGTACGCACCAATGGACTACTTCGCGACCGAGTTCTACGACCGCAAGGACGCGCTCGTCATCGCCGAGATGCAGATCCTCAAGCGCCTCGGGTTCCAGACCCAGACTGGCCTGCCCTACGGCCACCTCGTCAACTACCTCCAGGTCCTGGAGCTTGCCGAGGACAATGCCTTCGTCGCGCGCTGCTGGGGTTACGTCAACGACTTGTTCGTCTGCTTCCCCTTTCCAATGTAGCCTCTCCTGACCGCCAAGCCTCCAGACTACAAACTCCGGTCCCCGCGCTGTACCCCCAGTCGACCATCGCAGTCGCAGCGATCTACCTCGCCGCGCGCCAGTCATCGCCCCAGCTCGCGCTCCCGCTCTCTCCCGTGCCCTGGTGGACCCTCTTCGACGCAAGCGAGGACGACGTGTTGCAGATCTGCGAGACGCTGCTCCGGCTGTACCGCGACTGGGACAACGAGAGCATGTGGAAGCGAGCGAAGACGCTCCCGATCGACAAGGCGGGCGTCAGGGGGAGACTCGTGCCGAGAGATGGGGCGGAGAGCAGGGAGGACGAACTGTGAGAAGCACTCGGGAAGGAAAAATGTTGTACATCAGGTCCGTTCTGCCTTGGGGACTTGTTTGACCGAGCAGGAGCTGACGGTGCCGCGCAGATTAATCCTATCGTGCTTCGATTGCATCGACCAGAAATCCTGAGGCACCCACGGGCGTACTACAAGCTTTCTCGCGACCGTACTCCACGCTCCAGACGCCGTTTCGCCCGAGTTGCAGCTGCGAAGCCTTCTCTCTGCTCTTGTGGACGGTGGCGGCGCGGGACGATCTCGCGCAAATCCCAAAGAAGCTCCAGGGTGGTTTCAGATAGAAAAGTGGACACCACCGCTGAAAAGGGCGAGCGGCAGCATTCCCGGCGGCACTTCAACGACGCTCGTCGCGCCGTCCGCCTTTCCTGCTTCCGACAGCGCACTGCCGACTCTACAGGACGTTCGAGCGCACTTGAGGGTCTCATTACCGAGTAAACCCAAGGCCGGATTCGGGCTGGCGACGCCAGCACAGCAGCGGTGCGACAGGACGAGGTCGCAGACCTTCGCGACTCGGCAGCACATGACGTCCTCGGCTGGCCCCACCCTCGGCCAAGTCGGCACTCCTCTCTCTTCCTCCTACACCTACCTTCTCTCCTCATCCTTAAGCACACACACACACCTACTCGCTCAATGATGCCCATCGGCCACATGACGCTCCGCGGTGCACCCGTGCGATTCCTCCCCGACCATCTCAGCGCCGAGTTGCTGACTCAGACAACGGTGGAACAGCGTGCCACCACCTACCTCAGGACCTACGCCACCTCGGCCACCGGAGGACCCGTCAAGGACAACACGATGCTCTACTGGGGCGGCGGAGCGGCCGCGCTCCTTGGTCTGTGGTGGGTCTACGCCAAGCCTGTGAGTTCAAATCTTCCCCTGCTCTGACTCGGTCTTAAAAAAGGTAGAGCACGGCGCGGAAGACACTCCCACTGACGGCTCTTTCCGGACACAGAGCGCGAACGCGCAGACCAAGCAGGTCGACACCAAGTCCGTCTCGTGAGCTCGTGGGAGCACGAGACTTGCAGAGGAGCGACGTCGCAAGAGCTTATTTCTTCTTCAACGGATGGAGAGAGGAGCAGCTGGTGGTGACTGTGGAACGACGAGAAAGCCTTTGAGATGTTGGGTTCGCTTTGCTCCGCGTGGGATCTCGGCGGTGCAGGCCCGTGAGCGCTTCCGTCGCGATCATTCGAGCTTCAAGAGATTGACTCGGTCGCTCAGTCACCTTGTGGTTCCAGGCTCCACGGCGTTGATGTCACAGCTGCCGGTCGCGTGGGAGTCAACGACGCTTTGCGCCCGTTCCTTCGCGTTTAAGTCCCGTCAACTTCGCCTTCCTCTCGGAGCTTGCCTTCCTGTTCACGGAAGTTTGAAGTCGGAGCTCGCGACCTGCGCCGCGATCCAGCCTCGCACTAGTCAACGCCAGCAGGCCTGGCCGCAACCTGGCCGACTTCGCGAGTCGGTGTTGGCCGCGCACCAGGTACAGTACCTTCGACGCTGAGTCCCTGTGGGAGAATCTAGACAGGATTCAGGAAAGAGATCTGGACTCACTTAGTAGTACTTGCGGCTGCACCCCGCATTTTCACGATGCCGGTTTCGAGCCACGTCCGGTCTGCGTTCTGCCAGTTTCTAGAGCCAGAAGCCCACACACTTATGATCCTTTAACCCCGATCATGTGTTTTGTGTTTAGCATCATTATGACCTAGTTCTGTCTCAAGTAATCTGCGCTTCGAGGATGACTTGGGTACTTCGCAGCGCCCAAGCGCTCGCGCCAGCCGGACCCGACGGCTCGACGTGACATGATTCTGTACTGCAGCTCTTCTCTATAACTTTACTCGCGTAACTGTTTCGAAGCTACAGAATGTGGGACAGCAGGGGAGGAGAGAGCGTTCCCCTCTCAATGCTCGATGTGGTGGAGCACGCCGATTGACTCAACCCTCAAATGTGTTCTGCTTCTACCTCCAGGCACGGGCCAGAAATTTTTCCTACTTCATAGATACTATGTTCCTGATCAGGGCTTCCTGCAAGGCAGATGCACCTTCGCGGACAAAGCCGCGCCAACCGAGCCGCCTCCGTGCGCCCAGCTTACGCGCACTTTGAGCAAAAGTGTGCTTTCTAGCATATTTGAGGGAATCCGAGGGCTGAAGCGACGCAGGAAGCGTCTGGGGACATCATCGTCCTCACGCTGCGCCGGCGCCTTTCTCCCGATGGCATCGAGGACCCACTCACACCTCACACGAAGGCTAAGAAACCAAGTGGCGGGTTCGGATACATCTTACACTACAAAATCTTGATCTCGCTGACCCAGAAAGCCGCCACTTGGCGTCGGTTTTTTTACCATGACAAGGTCAACCCTCGAGGATTGGTAACGAAGCGTGCGAGACGTGCATGAGTTAGAATGTGATAGATTGCTTTTTTCCAGCGCGTTGTGACATCAAATGAAGTCCCTTCTATTCAATTCACAAGCCTGAGCGACAAAGTCGGTGTTAAGAGGACGAACGTTAAACGTTGAAGCGTCGGGCGTGTCATATTGAAAGAGGTCTATGACGCATATCACACTCGCTTGCTATCTAGCTGCCATGCATAAGGTTCAGTGCCGCCGCAGCGGCACCTTCGACACCTTTCAAAGGTCGACCTCGAGAGTTCGAGAGGACGTCCATCTTGATCGGGAACCCATCGTCGAGGGAAGTGCGTATCAAAGTAAACAGCCAATTCTAAAACCACTTTGACGAGTGGTTCGGATACTGTTAACTTGAGACCCAACGGCAACTGATGGCGAGGTCGCCGTCAAGATGCCAAGTGCCATGGCGCGGGGCACCAGTCAGTAGATATACCGAGGATAGAACATACATGCGTACGTGAGAATCACATCCATAGAAGACAGGTGCACACACGAGCTCGCCGGCTCCTTCTGACAGTTCAGCACTACGCGCGCGTTGCGCGCCCGAACCGACCTACACCGAGGCACAAGGCTGCCTAGCCTAATAATACGATACACGGTCTGAGCCCACAGTGCCTATGGGCTTATTGAAAGTCGCTTATACCAAGAGTCTGGCTCGTTCGCGCCGCTGGCCCATTGAAAACGGTCCGAGCCGTCGACCTGACAATGTCAACAATTGGCGCTTCGTGACCACGCCGCACGCCCTGCCGCACTACGCTGACGTCGGGGCAAACGCTTTGCACGTTGGGTATCATCAAAGAAAAGTACGCACTGCGGGAGAAGCGAGCGACGCGCCATCAAGACAGTTTCAAAGGTACATCACCACGGAAGAGCGGCCCAGCCTGCCCATGTCACCCCTCGATCACGAACGCCTCTGGCTGGTGTCCCTCGGCACTGATCATCTTCCTCACTCCCTCAAGCACGGTCGCTCTCGCTCCCCCCACCAGCCTGCGATTCGGCCACGCCCCATACGCATCCTCGAACGAGTAGCTCCGGACAGCGTTCCAGATGGCGAGAATTGCTGGCGGGGGGAGGGGAATCTGAATAACCGGGAGGAGCGATGCTCATTAGTCTGACACAAAGCAGTCGATATAGTAGAGCTCGACGCACGTGGTTCGGATATGAGTACATGAAGGAGACGGAGCGAACGCGCGACGACCACCCGATCATGATGGTGTCCGCGCACGCGAGGAAGCCTCCTCGTGTTGGACGTTGGACGTGGGTAACGCAAGATCCAGGAAAGTGGCCTGAAGTGGAAGGAGATCGGAAGAAACGCGCAGCGTCAGTAAATGTAAGCAATGTGCAGACGGCGACGCCGCGAAGGCCGAAACGGCGGGGACTCACCGCCGCAAAGTATCATCGTCGCATGCTCGCCGAGCTTCTTCGTCGGCCCGTCCCACCACTCGACAACATCGTCCACAGAAGATTTTCGCACCCACCACTCCTTGTCCAAGGCCGAGGCGTAGATTTTGCATCCCAGCGCGCGAGCCCACGCGGTTCCCGAGTTGTACCTGGACATGTCCGGGACTCGTCAGTGGGCAGCCTTCCAGTTCATTATGATCACGAACCAGTGGGGGTGACTCAGCGCAATCCCGAGGAAGGGGAGTCCGCTCGCCGCGGCGCGCGACTTGATCTCGGCGACGGCGGCGTCCGATACGAACGGGCAGCACTCGATCAAAAGCCATCCAGACAGAGTCCTGACGAGTAGAGCTGTGCGATGCATCGTCAGCTCGACTCCGGTCAGCTCCCCGGAGCCCAGTCGCCTCTAATCATGGACCGCGACTCACGAGACTGCTGAATCGCTATGGGCGGCTCCGTCACGAGCCAGGTCATGTCCGGATCGACCGCATCCTCCTTGAAGACGATCTTCCTCCCCGACTCGCTCAGTTGGCGCAAGCTCGTCCATGTCGAGCCGCCGTCCGGTACCCACTGGCGGTCGTCAAGGCAGATCGTGCACACCTCGGGCACCTCGTCGAACTGCGCGCCGCACGTCTGGCAGATGGGGAGGTCGTAATCCTGTGTGATGGGCGACATGTTGAACTCCGAGTGCGTCCGAGCGTGCGTGGTGGAAATTGCAGGAGGGTTGTAGGATGGCACGGCTCGGGACACGGCAAAGTGATACAACCCTCGTCCGCCGCGCGGCCGACGGCGTGTCCCGCAGTTTTCGAATATCCTTCTGCGTTAGCTCCCTCTCAGGGACGTTCTATGTGCTGGGATTCCTCTCTTTGCGGTATCTGGCGATCGGTTGGCATCGGATTTGAGCGTCTCGCAAGACGGGCGCGCCAGGCGAGGCGACTCGTTATTGGCCCCTGGAGCCGAGTGTCGCCGACGGAACGAGCAACACTTCCACCGGCGACCTCACGGACTCCTCATCTATACCTATTTGCGGGTGAACACACCGCCCGCGAACACCCGGGTGGATTGTTAGAGACGACGCAAGTAATCGCCGACTCAGCGACGCCTGGACTCGGACGCATTCAGGCTGGGCCGTGCTCCACCGTGGCGCTGGGACTTCCTCAAAGATCATCACAGTTCACCTGAAGACCAATGCGATTAGTAACACGCATAGTGTAGTCATGAGCACCGGACATTTTTGCACACACGATCGGGCGGGCGGACCGAAATGTACTTGCGCAGACACAACAACCACCCGCGCCCACTTCCTGGCTGGACACCTTCTACCACTATAATCGGGCACATTGAGGCTCACACAAGCTCCAATTAGTCTCATTCCCCTGTTACCTGCCCGGATGCATTTTACCGCGAAAGTTAAGCCGACTGAAGCCCCGCAAGGTGTCCAGACGCTCGTCTGCATTCACTGAGAGGAGAGAACGGAGGGCAAGGCGAATCAAATAGCCTTCAGACTAATATGTGCTCAATTAAAGGTAAGGTTGGCAGGTGAGTGATGATTAGTCTCCAAAGCCAGAGCGCAACCTCTCGCGGTGCGGAACGCGGAACGGCTCAGACTCGAGGTTGAAAGGTTCTTAAGTAATGTCGGATCCGATACTTTACCAGCAGAATATTTGCGTCTCTGCCTTCCTTGAACCAGTCGTTAAGGCACTTTATGACTAAAGGGCTGCGCACACGCACAGAGCAGAGCGCTCAAGGGGGCCCTTGGCCTTCGGACTTTTATACACGCCTGGCTGGAATGCTGAGGTTACTCTATCGGACTAGTGGCAATGTATCCAAAGCTCTGGTCTTGACACGCGTATTGCGGAGGTTGGGACCTGCCCGCGACAGGTTCGCTGCCTTGCACACCGGCATCGGTCTACCTTGCTACGTCGAGCACGCGTGCAAGTCAAAGCTGCACGAGGAGTGCATGAATCGACTTATATCTGGTGAAGACTTGTCCAGTAGGCCACTTGGGAGCCGAGATGATCCAAGCGACGCGGTCGCCTACAGCTGCAAGCCCGAGTCCCGATCAGGGAAGAGGGGTTTCAAATGTGCTGATCAGCAGGAAGTGCATATATACCGTATCCCTATACTGGTGGTTTGACAAGCAGACTTGCGGTCTTGGCCAGCGGTTGTAGGACGTCTCGACGACCGTACGAAGTACTGGCATGCTTTCAAAACCTGACAGGCAGCAGCGTTTTACCATTAAAACTCATCTGCAGTCACCGATTTAGAATCTCCCATAGTGGTGGATACCAAAAGGGCTTACTGAAGGCTTTCGGGTAATACCGGTACTTCCCTTCCTCTGTGGCGTCAAAGAAGTCCAGCTCCGACATGACGCACTCGCTGTAGCAGATGTTCCTGCTCCTGCATCGCTCGGAGATCACTTACGTGGAGTTTGGGAGAATGTCTCGCCAGCCCTGGTCTCCGCTGCTCGTGAGCCGGAGCTCCCTCAGCTGCCCGCACCCACTCAACTCGGAGTCCAACACTTCAAGGATCGCGGACCCCCACTTGAGCGTAGGACTGCAAATAACGTGCAATTTTTCTAGACACTGTGCTTGAAGGAGGTTGAGTACGACCTTGAGGTACCTATGCAAGTCGGGGTCGTCGGTGGCGGTGTCGGCGTCGTATATGAAGTGGTGAAGTGCCAAAAAGGGACAGAGGCGGAAGGCGTTTGGAATCCCATGATCCAACTGGCAGTTCCCGAGATACAGGTACTCGATTCGTCTAAAGTGGATCCCGCTGGGTAAAGGATGGTCGGGGCTCGACCCGAGCCACACGAGTTGACGCAGGGCGGGGAACTTCTTGAAGTTCAGATCTAGGGGACTGATGTTCTGCTCCCGAGTATCCTTGATCTTTCGAATGATTGTGAGTCGACACAGTTCCAAAAAGGTGTGCCTTAGGGTTGAAGGGGAGGGTCAACGCTGGTTTCGATGAGGTGCAACGCTCGAAGACCTGCAAGGCTGTATCAGCTAGTGAAAGAGGCCGCGATGCATCTAAGGACGCTCCAATACCTTTGTATTTGGCAGCTGCTTCGTGGGATCGAATGTCTCCTGCTGCTCCACGCAGAACTAGTACTCCTCCAGATGGTTCGAGGCACTCAGGGTGTCCGCCAGTTTCTCCCGAACATGACTCCACCAGTCACTTCCACCAATGCTAGGAAAGTGTTCGGTATCGAGGTTGATGGTGACTTTTCTGATGTTTGCGAGCAGCGCCTTGGCCCGTGGGTCGGGGTCCAGTGCGCGCAAGAAGCGCCAGGCCTGGTTCTCGGAGAAGAGGGTGACGTGGGTGAACAGTTCCTTCTGTGCGACGGTCCAAAGTTCTGAGCTGACGAGCGAGTACGTCCTCAGGAGATCGTTGCGTTCCACGGACGGGAAGGCGACGGCAGGCAGGCTGAGACGGATCACGCGGACAATGACTTCGAGCGGGACGCGTAGTCCAGTAGGTTGACACGAGGTCATGCTGATCGAGCTGGTGGGAGTTGGTCTGAGAGGGGAGCGGGAGAACAAGAAATTGCACATCGCGGATGCACCAAACTCAGTTGCAACCGTTCACTCTTCGTTCGTAAAAAGCGTAGTCAGCGTGCCTATCCCATCAGAGATCTCCACCGAGAACTCGTCGCCTGCCAGCAGAAAATTCTGGGGCGTCGCACTGAACCCTACACCCGCAGGCGTGCCCGTGAGGATGATTGTGCCCGGCAACAGCGTTGTTGACTGGGAGAGGAAGCTGACGAACTCAAGAGGAAGGCTGTCAACGCCAAGAAGAAGGCTCGCAAAGCCAGGCGCGCGGCGGAAGCGGCGGCGATGGCTGAGGCGACGGCGATGGCTGAGGCGACGGAAGGCTAGAGGTTGGGGATGATTTCCGAAGTGGGATAATGAAGCCAGATTAGGTTTTAGGTAGCAGACACAATCACTGCTGTGGAACGGGGTGAGGGTGCTTCCATAATCGCTGCGTCTCAAGCCTCAGGCTCAGACTCCGCAAGGCGGGTGCCGCTGCGGCTAGATGAATTTGGCCTGCCTGTCGTAAATCAAATCTACATAGATTGTATTGACCGGAACCGTGCGTTTGAAGAAGTCCATGGATGCGAAGGAGAAGGTTCGCGCGGCGTCGGCAGCGACGGAGGCGGCGACGAATCCCCCCCTTCCGCGGGGCAACATGTCCAAGAATGAAACTTACTCACTTGGAACAGCTACCCACAATTTCTCCTGATTCTGGCTACGTAGCTGGGCCTGTTAAGGAGTCCGAGGACCCGGGGACCTGCTTGCCACCGGCCGCACTGTGTAGGCCATCCGCGACCGTATTCCGCCGTGAGGTTAACGTTTCGTACAGCTCTCGGTTACATAGGACGGGGAACAGAGCCTGTGGCACAAACTCAAGACCTTGAGAGGTCGGTAGGGCCACAGGCCAAATGGGATCGCAATTGAGGACGAGCACGCCCGCGCGCACGCGTGCGACGCTGACTCACGGCCACCGCCAACGTTCTATCGCAATCAGCCAGAAGCTAGAACGCCGTCCACATCCCCACTCTGCGATAGATCGGCACCTCGAAGTCGACAAGCGGATATCCTGCAGCAGCCAATTGCACGGCGCGCACGTTCCACCTTTTGTTTTCTGACCGGCCCGTCTCGGCTTGCCTCGCGCGCTCTTGCTCCCGCACACGACCCACTCGCACTTTGCCAGCAGCTCGAGCGAGCACACCGACCCGTCGGCCTCGGCGCCCCGCCCCCGATGCGGTTCCTTCTCATCCCCCTCGCCCTCGCTTCGACCGCCGCTGCGCTCACCGGGCGGTTCGTACACCTCACGGACCTGCACCCGGACACGAACTACGTCTTCAACTCGTCCGTCGCGCAGTCGTGCCACGGGGACGAGGCGAAGAAGGGCGAGAGGGCGGGCTGGTGGGGGACTCCGGTCAGGTGAGTCGCGTTGCGCTTGTGTGGGCGGTTGTGTGGGCGAGTCTGTACGACAACTGGGGAGCCGGTACTGAGAGACTCGGGGAGCTTAAAGTGGAGCCGGACCTGGGCTGGCGAAGGCGCGTGCGCGCTGGGTTGAGGCAGCGTCTTCTGCTGCAACCCGACGTGCTACACCCATCACAGCAGGTCCGGCAGTTTTTCAGACCCAGCATGGCTAGATAAAGCTCGGTTTCCATCGCCCACTTGCAAGGAGCGTCAGGTCGAGCTGAAGGACGGCTGTCTCCACGCGCTGTCTCTACAACAGCTGACCAGCTCGTTCGGGAGGCATGTCCTTGGTTGACGTGCCAGTTCTTATCCTCACCTTCCGCGCGTCAGTCTCGGTATGTGGTTCTTCGAGGCGGCAGCGCCAGGCGAACGAAGCCGTTCTCCCTGAGAGTGGCGCGACGGAACGGGGTTCTAAAGGGCCATAAGTGATCTGGCTGAACCCTGAGTTACAATCTATCGTGACGCAGCTCAAAACTTTCGAATGCAGTTCTGGGTCACTCGCTGCTCGATCGCTGACGCTGTTGCGCTGCAATCTCGACGTACTCAAGAGGGTGGCCGTCTGGTCGTCGAGGAGACGCCCAGGGTGGTGCTCAGTCTCACTCTTAACTGTATAGCTTCCTTGTTGACGTGTGTCCCTGTCGGCACTGTGCTCACAAATCGCGGAGAATCGGACGCCGCACGCGCTCGCGCCCCATTCCCCGTCCTCGGCTTCCTCTTCAGCGGTCGGAGAAGTAGCTTGGCACGTCCGTTGCAGATGAAGCTATGTGTTATCTCGTCTCCCGATGCTTGCTCGGGCTTCCCCACAACATCAAACCCTCCCCTGGCCCCACACTGACCCTCCTCCCTATCCACAGCGACTGCGACGCCCCACTCACGCTCATCAACGCCACGTTCGACTGGCTCGAAGCCAACTTCAAGGACGAGGTCGACTTTGTCGTCTGGACGGGCGACAACGCGCGGCACGACATCGACAGCCGCGTGCCGCGGAGCCTGCCCGAGATCTTTGAGCTCAACCGCTACGTCGCGAGTCGGATCAGGAGCGCGTTTGGCAAGGTGCCGGTTGTGACGAGTATTGGGAATAATGGTGCGCCTCTCCCACCGTAGCCAGCGCTTGACAGCAGGTGCTGACGAAAATCCCGCTGCCTCGCACAGACATTTATCCACATAACATCATGTTCCCTGGACGTGAGTGCTCCGCTGGCGCTCTTGACCAGCTCTGAGCCCTGTGAGCTGACTTCGAGCTCCTCGCAGCCTCGTCCATCACGACCGAGTTCCTCGAGTGCGCGCCCTCTTCCAAGCCCTGGTCGCGAAGCCCCCACTAATCGCTATCTTCATAGCATCTGGCGACACCACATCCCCGAATCGCACCTGCACACCTTCGCCGGTGGGGGCTACTACAGCGTCGAGGCGATCCCGAACGAGCTGCTTCTCATCTCGCTCAACACGCTCTACATGTTCGACAACAACAAGGCGGTCGACGGCTGCCCACCGGACAAGGACTCGGGGCGCGATTTCGACCCGGGCACGGAGCACCTCGCGTGGCTCGAGCAGCAGCTCCTGCTCGCTCGCGCGCGAGGGATGCAGGTCTGGCTCACGGGGCATGTCCCGCCGACGCCTGAGAACTGGTATCCGAGGTGCTACGAGAACTACGGCGAGCTCGTGCTGAGCTTTCACGATACGATCGTCGGGTTCGTCCTTCCCCTCGCGTCGTGCGACGAAAAGCTGACCTCGCCAGCGCCCACCAGCCAACTCTTCGGCCACATGAACGTGGACCACTTCACCTTCATCGGCGCGCACGACGTCCTCCCTTCCTCCGACGCTTTCGTGGAGCCGACCTCGCGCGCGAACCCTATCAACCCGCTCCGGTCGAGCGGCTCGATCGCGAGCACGCTGAAGGAGTCGTACGAGGCACTCCCGAAGCGGCGCAAGGCGCACCTCGAGGACTTTTCGGTCGTCAACATCAACCCGAGCGTGATCCCGACCTACCTGCCCGCCGTGCGCATCTGGCAGTACAACACGACTGTCGAGAGTCGATGGAGGCAGCCCGTCAATGTCGAGCTTACGAGCGGGAATGCGACTCTCGTCGCGATGAAAGACTCGCTCGATGAAGACGAAGGCGACGATGAAGACCTTGCGGACGAGCCCGACGATGTCGAGTCGCAACCCGAGCGACAAACCTCCATCTTCGCCGCCCTCGCCGCTCCCCTACACCTCGTTCCCTCGTCGCTCCTTTCTTTCCTTCTCCCCACCCACCCACTCTTTGCCATCCTCTCGCCTCTCAAAAAGCGCAAAAAGCACCATTCGCGCAAGAAGAAGAAGAAGCCGCGCCCGGCCCCACGCATGCCCCGGCACTTTTCGCCCGACTCGCCCTCGCTCACGAACCGATACCTCACCCCAATCGGCTTCACTCAGTTCTACATCGACCTCGACAACGCGAACCTCCACTCGGGCTTTGGGCCGGGCGAGAAGGCTCGGCGAGCCGAGAAGTCGGCCAACCTCGACACGCCGCGCCCTGCGCCGGCCTGGGAAGTCGAGTACGTCTCGTTTGAGGCCGAGAGCTACGCGAAGGGGCTGCTGGGGCGAGGGCAGGCGGGCGGGCCGGTCCCGCTCAAGGCGATGCCTGGCGTGATTCGGGAGATGGTGCAGGACGACGGCGAGGACAAGGTGGGGAGGATCGCGGAGGCGCTCAGGGACGCGGGCGTCGTGCCGTATGAGCTCGAGGACCTCACCGTCGGCAGCTGGGTCGGCCTCGCGAGGCACGTCGTCAAGACGAAGAAGCGCTGGCGAAGATTCGTGCGAAAAATGTTTGTCGGGAGCGGAGTCAAGGGGTAGAGGCGTGGGCGAATAGACACTGGGTATGTATGGTTGGCAAAGTGGGTCTGGGAGAGCTTGGCTGCGAGCACAGGTGACGAGGCACGGCTCTGCGCCGCGCGTCGCGACTCCGAGCAGTTCGCCCTTTCGCTCGTCCTGGCCGCCCGGCGTCTCACCTGAGCAAGAGGTCAACTGGAACACTCAATGCAAGATCAAGAGTATGTGGGAAAGTGTCGTCCGCCTCGTTTCCCACTTTGCGAGCCGCGTTCGAAGGAACTCTCGACCTCGACGTCGTCGTCTGGTGTACCCTGTGCGCAAGTACTTGACCTAGCGTGTCGCTCGAATGCAACCAGCCACACAACTCCCAAGGAATGTTGTCAAATGGTGTTTGCCATCATTGCCGAACCCCCCGTGATTTCAGTCCTCGCATAACTTCTGCCTGACGCGAAGACCGTCGAGTGTAAACATCAAGTCAAGGATGCCCTTAAAGTCTCCCACCCGCTGTAAGACCTGCTGAAGCCAGTCCCTACACCTTGGATGTTATCGGAACATGCTGGGACGGATCACGAAAGTTCGACACCGGCTACAGGCTCGTAATTTTTTAACCGCGCACATGTGGCATTGCGACGTCTTCGAGTCCGAGAGAGACGCCCTGTTATGTATCGCTAAGAATTGGAAGCAGCATTCTGTGAATCAACTCAAACAAGCAGCAAGTAAGAGGCCCGGGACGGTCGCGGCCTGAGATCGACTCGGATCCCTCGCGCCCGCACCCGCCCCCCAACTAATAGTCCTCAAAGTCGTCGAGCATCCCATTTAGTTGCCCCCCAGGCCCATTGAGTTCGATGACAAACGATCTGGAGCGAGTCACATAGTGGAGGTCATTTGTGGACGAGCAGCGCGAGCATGAATGCATGAACGAGGAAGGAGGAAGGAAAGGTTCGGGGTCGTCAGCGGGGAAGATTTACGGCGGGAGGTCAAATTGATGGACGTACGGGAGAATCTGTGTTTGGTCAAATTAGTTGGAATGAGTTGAAATGACAGGTGGACTCCGTCAGTTCAAGACGCGCTCCACCGCCCGTTACGGAGATGCGAAACTTACGAGACGTGGGTCTCGCACGACCTGTACAACATAAAAATCAGCCATAGACATCACGGTGGCCCTACGGGTATCGCCCGTACGTAGAAATTCATGTCGTCGCCACCGAAGGAGCCGCTGTACGAATCGTGCGGGTCCTTGCCGGCTCCCAAGGGCGTGGTGTGCATCGCTGTGAAAATCGCTGTGAAAGTTTTTTGGACTGAGTGTAGGGTTGACGCTGATGGGGCGTGCACTTACGAGTCCGGGAGATGTTTCCGAGAAGGACACGGCAGGCGACTGGTGTGCAGGCGACGAAGGTGGACCCGAGCGACGAAAGAGTCAGTGAATCCCCCAGGACGCGAGAAGACATGACTAGGTACACATGCGAGTCCCTCCTGCGCAAAAGCCGACGCTTATGGTTGGCTTTTCGGCGAGGTAGACTCCGATGCCTTCGGTCCTGTTTCCCGGTGGATCAATGAACAAGGTCGGATCGAGTCGAAAGAGAGATGAGAAACTGACTGGCCGTGTGCTGCGACTCCACCGACTCGGAAGCCAGTCTGCGATTGCGAGTCAGCGGGAGTGCGAGATCGGAAGAGCACACGTCTGAACTCCAGTCACCCGTTAGATCTCG
>ERZ1463038.347-NODE-347-length-15602-cov-52.964752_pt1 | contig 15602 bp, 27 predicted proteins | sample MGYA00564479_ERZ1463038 | MGnify/ENA primary metagenome ERZ1463038 (study PRJEB39244, sample SAMEA3635134) | Helicobacter pylori | study: EMG produced TPA metagenomics assembly of PRJEB11511 data set (Assembly of a 5300-year-old Helicobacter pylori...
AGCGTCACCGTGTGGAAGTTCTCTAGGACCGACTTGTCGTCGTACACCTGCGCGACCGGCGTGCGCGCGTTGACCTGGTGACGCGGCAAGTCAGGACCCTGAACCCTGGGTGCACCCACCGCCACAATGAGGAAGACGAACCATGTAGGCGTTGCTGAGGCCCGGGTGGCCGACGTCGTGCCCGATCGCGGCGACCATGAGCGCAAAGACGTCCATCGGGCGTAGGAGCTCGCCCATGCCGCCCTCCTCGACGGCGCGGTTGCGACGCCACTTGCGGCGGCCCTCGCCGAGGTTCGTGTCGTAGTCGTCCTCGCAGAGTAGGTACAGCGGCGGCGCGAGGCCCATGCGCACGAGGAACGAGTAGCACGCCTGGGTGACGTCCGTCGCGTGTGAGAAGTTGTGGTACCCGTTCCGGGCGTGGTACGCGGACCGCAGCGAGAGGAGCAGCGCCTTGAACCGATCTGCGCGGGGGGTGAGTAGGTGATGAGCGCTCCAGAGTACGAGTTGGGTGCCGAAGAGCGGAGACTAACCCGAGTCGAACTGGACGCCCTCCATGTTGCGCACGCTCTCAAACATGATCCCGACGCAGCTGAGCAGCTCGTCCGAGTTATAGCTCATCGCGTTGAACGTCCAGCTCTGGAGGTTTCCGATCAGCTTGAACCGCTTCGCCTCGCTCAGCGCGGGGAAGACGGGCGGCGGCGGCGGGAGCGTGCTGTCGAACGTCGCGGCCGTGTCGGCGAGCGACGGCGCGGCGCTGAACGTCGACTCGCTGACGGACGTGTTGCGCGAAGTGGAAGGTGATGTCGCGGGCGAGCCGGGGATCGCGGCCAGCGCCTCCTCGGCGAACGGGTCCGCCTCGGGCAGGATCTCGCTCGTCGGTGGGGACGCGGGGTCCGAGCAGAGCGATAGCGAGTGGGCCAAGATCCCGGCGAGGTGTCGGCCGAGTCTGCAAGATGCAAAGCTCTGGTCAGATTCGGCCCACATGCGCACTCGTAGGGCCCGACTCACAGCCTGTCCTTGCCCGACTTGAGCCCGTTCGAGCCAACGAAGCCCGACTCCTTGTCGCCCGCATCCGGCCCGACGGCTTCACGGACGCGCTTGCTCATGCTACCGATCCCGTTCTGGCGGTGGGTGCCGAGGCCGAGGACGCCGACGTCGACGCTGCGCCGGCGCGAGAAGTCGACGGGCTGGGTAAAGAAGCCCGCGCTCGGGACGGCGAGCGCTGGTGGCGTCTGGCCACCACCAGTGAGGTTCGCAAAGAACGGGAGCGTCGCGGGTGCGGCGGGCGGCGAGCGGTGCGCGTGCGTCGTTGCGAGGTTCGGGTTGGACCCGCGGCGACTGCCCGGCGAGGGCTGGGCGTACTCGTGCCCACCGGGTGGGCCAGCCCCGACGCGCGAGTGGCTCGATCCGCGCGCCTTGGTCGTCCCCGCGCTGCCGGTTGCGCTGTTGCGCCGCGAGTGGTTCGGCGCGGGCGACGACGACGGCGAGGCGAACGGTGAAACGAACGTGATGCCGCCCGCCGCGCCGAGGCTGCTGTCCGACGGCGATGGCGACGATGCGGGCGGTGTAGACGGGCCCGGGGCAGCGCGCACGAGCGAGGTGCGGCGATTCGCTGGCAGAGGGAACGACGCCGTCGGGAGCGGGTTCAGCGGGCTCGACGCAAACACGGGCACGGGCGAGTGCGGCGCGAACGGGTTCGTGAAGAACGACATTGGCGGCCTGCGCTGCTCGGGTGCACCTGCTGGGCTTGGGGAAGGGAGGCGCTCCTGCGAGTGCGAGCGGCCCCAGGCGAGAGGGATGGTCGCGCGGTGGCTAGGCTGGCCGGTCGCTAGTGCCGCGTGCGTGTGCGCGTGCGCCTAGTACACTCGCTGTGCTCCTCTGCCCACTCGGATCGAGGCCAAGTGTGTCCACCGGTAGGGAAGACGAGCCGCGCGCGGGGCCCGGATTGACGATGCGATGAGCACCCACGAGATGCTCGCTCGCGTGCTGCTGATCCTCTCCGCGGCGCCGGGCTGTCTGAGTAGGGGGGTGCAGCGGGGGGGGTGTCGTCGCGCAGGAGATGAGGCGGTGGTAGAGAAGAAGGTTCGACGATCTCGAAAGCGTGCTCGCTGGCAGAACGGCGAGCCAACGACGACAACGGCAGGCCCGGCGGCGCAAAACTCTATTTCGGCCGACTGCCGCTGCCTCTCGCCGTCGCCGTCTCGCCAGCCAAGTGGCCCTTAGCCCAAACCGGCCCCATCAACGCGCCTCCATAGCTCCATCGCCCTCCATCCGAACAAAATATCCAAACCCGGACTCGGGCCGCGCCACGACGCGGACCCCCAGGCACGCCGTCGCGTGGGTCCAGGTCCCACGCGGCGATCGCCTTTTCCCTCTCCCTCCGCTCCTCGCCCGACGGTGCGCCAGCCAGACCATCTGCCTGGCTACCGGTCACCCGCGAGATGAAACACCCCGTCACCGACGAGGCCCCGACGCGATGGTGGCTGCACAGACTCGCCAACGAGGCCGAGCACTTTCTCGCACGCCTCGTCGTCCAGCGAGCTGCGTTCCAGTACATAAAAAAACAACTGCTGGCCGTCCTCGGAAATCCTTGCTGAACCCGCGTGCGCACCTGGAGCTCCTCGAGACCACTCCTTCGGCGTTGCGCATGGCGTCACGGCCCGGCATCGCACCCCGCCACCAGGCTTCGAGACGGTTCCCGACTTCCAAACCTCCCGCTCGCCCGGCTCCTGGAGTCCGTCGCCGTACATCTCCCTTCGCTAATACGCGCGACCTCGTGCGCAGGTGCAAATCTCACGACCAATCCAAGTCCCGGCCGTCTGCTCGCAGAACGAAATGTCTCACCTCTTCATCTCCCACCGAAGCCGAGCAGCGACCCTCCGATGATCCTTCTGACTCGGTGCCGACCTTCCGCCGACCGATGCGTCCGCTCTCAGTTGTGCGACGGCTCAGCGCTCAGCGCTGAGTACGAACCTTCAGCTTCCTTCGTGCGTGTACTTCAAGAGCACGGCCCGGGAGAAACAGATCAGCACCTGGAGGAAGAGGGCCGATCGTTGTTGGGCATCGAAGGACCTTTCAGGCGCCCGCGTAGTCTGGCTGACCCAAAATTGTCGCCCTAAATTGTCCTCGTCGGCTTCGACATGACATACCCGAAAAATTACACTTTGTGGTGGCTGCAGTGTATCCCACCGAAGTCTGTCAAAGCCTTCGAGGCTTCAACCGTCCGCGAAGAGGAGGAGCGTCAACTGCAAGGCGAGGCTTGCCGGTGTACGTGCCGGCTGAGAAGTGTCTGTAAAACTGTTCAACAGCATCTGTTGCATCGCTCATCGGCCTATGAGTGTGGCACCACTGAAAAGCTTGAATCCACCCCAGCGAGCGATCCGCAGGCCACACATCCCTCCCCCTCCTACGAGCGTGCAGCCCCATGATACACCAGCGTACAAGCTAAACCCAGTTCAGCACCGACATGGACACTTCAGACACTCAGTCCATGTCGGCCTTCTTCCCACCGCTGTCTCGCACTCGAAACCCGCGCCCTGCCAATCGTTCAAAACCCGCTTTCCCAAGACCGGCCCGTCTTGACGCTCCCTCCCACATTTGACCCGGTCAAGTCTCAACAGAGTTCAACGTTTGACTCATGATGACTCGTGCGAAGCGGTGGGATGTGACGCGGGTTGCGGCTCGATGGGCTGCCAGCCACCTCGGGTGTCAGCCGCGACGCCACCTCTACTTGCAGGACCGTACCCACACCGAGTGAGCTGCCGCGAATAGAGGACAATAAGAGAAGACTCGTAGGCTCGAGTCGCGTGCGGGTCGAATGCAGCTGGGTCTGGGTGTTGTTTCTCAGGGGCCTCGTGGGATCATGGCCCGGGGTGTGAAGGTGTACGGTGCGACTAGCGTCTCGTCGGTGTGTAGGCGTGTAGATAAGTTTTCGTTCAGATATGTCTGAGTAATATGATGTCTTCCATTGAAGAAAAAAGGTCAAGGTCCCCTACAGGCTGGCAGGATCCGGGCGCTGTCGCGAGCGTTGGCTGACTGTTCCGAGACTCTGGGACGGACCACTGAAAGTGTGAGGGACGAGTCAGCAAACGCTGAGTCGAGAGGCAAGAGCCTACTGGTTTAAGAGGAACCAACCGTCAAACCGCGCAGATCGACCTCGTCCGGGAGGCGAAGCACCTAGGCTTGCTCGCTGAGCAACGCATCTGTGATCGGGAATGGCGTCAGGTTTTGTCACCGGGCATCCCGGTGATCTGCGCCAGCTTACCAAACTCTCGAACCCGCTCACTGTTGAAGATCCGCCGCTGCTCGGTCCAATGCAGGCCCGGTGGCCAGGTGTCCCGCTCTGCTGGTGCGCCGAGATCGACACTGTGCTCGACACACGCTTTCTCCACCGTTGAGAAATATGGGTCGAGGTTCCCGTCTCTCATCTCGATCCGTTTCAAAGACGGTAGGTGCTTGAGGGCTTCGAGGACGAATCGGTGGTTTGAGCCGTCGTCGAGGTCGCCGGCACTTGCGCCGTCGGCGAGGCCCGCGCGGCAGTCGGAGCGGATCTTGATGGTCTCAAGGCTTGGTGGGAGATGCTGGATGTATACAAACTCTAGCGCCTTGTTTAGGTCCGAGAAGTCGAGCGTGCGGAGTGAGGTCGCCGCGGCGAGAAATGGGCGTACGAAGGTGGGGAGGCGGTCGGATGGGCCCGCGTGGAGAAGTAGGTGATGGAGTTGGGGTGCGAGGGAGTTTGGGATGAGATCATCCGCTTCGGACGCAAGAATGTACTCGTCCTCCTCGTACGGGTCAAGCACGAGCAGCTCCGTGAGTGCGGGGAAAGACGCCGTCGAGAGTACCATAAGATCGAACATCAGAAACACGCCCACATCATGTAGGACGAGTCTTCGTATGGCGGAGAAGACAGTGGATTGGGTGATGGAGGGGTGTGCTGTCGCGTGATCGTAGCTCTGCCGGACGCCGTCGAGTTGCAGCGTTGGCGCGTCTGCGGGGAAGGCCAGGGTCAACTCTCCCCAGTCGTTCCGCTGACCAAAGGGAACGCACTGCAGCTTCCAAACCGTCGGAACTGAGAACACTGCGAGTCCTCGAGGATGACCTCGCGCACGGCGGGCACGAGTCGCAACACGGCGCGCGTCGCCTGCCTCTCCCGCGCGGTGGCGAACCGCACCGTCTGCACCCTCCCGCACAGCGCGGGTCCATCCATACCCCGCCCGAGCTCGGTGGCGAAGAGCCTCGCCTGGTCGTCACCGCCGAGGTAGACGTGCGTATAGAGGTGCGGCAGCGCGATCGAGCGGAAGGTGGACGAGACGCGGCAGAACCGCGCGAGCGTGTCCGCACCGGCCCGTGGTGAGTCGGGGGCGAGGCTGAGCTGGACTATGTTGATGAGGATCTCCGGCGGAAGGTGTGGAAGTGGCAGAGGTGGCGATGCGGACGAGACCATCGGAGGCATGTAGCCCGGGGCGTACGGCCTCACGTAGACGCGGGAAGGTTGCACTCAGAGTTGGGTCGAGGTATTCGATGCTCCTGTGCGCCGTCTATGACGCCGTTTATGGTTGCGGGTAAAGGGCTCGCGCTCGTCGCCTATGCGGGGACCTTCTGATCAGGAGTAGGTCTCGTTCCTCTTCTTTCGAGACACAGAGTCTTCAGCCTTCTATAAATATGATGACCTTGGTAAATTCGAACCAGATATTCAGATATGTGGTGTCATGTTCTGGTTGGACCCTGTGCACGGAGCTTGTGCACGGAGCTGGCAGCGAGTGCGCTCTGGGTGCCACTGTCTGTAGCCTGAGCTGGCTTATCTGTTGCGGAGCTCTTGTGGTCCGAACCCGAACCGACTGCATTGTGAAGCGGACCTTGGGGACAGGAGCAGAAGAAAAAAGTGTCAACGTTTGCGGCTCAGCTATACGAACAGGTTACAACATGCACATCCTGGAGATCACCATCGACCTAGACCTGCGACACTTCGGGTGACACCTTTTCTTGGTCCTGCTCTTTCCAAGGATTCACTTCTGGTCGCTCAGAAAGCTCGACCTCGACCTCCCGCTCGACCCTCACACCGGAATGCAGCCCACTCCCGTATTGAGGAAGAGGGTTCATGAAGGAAAGGGGGCCCGACGACTTCGACTGCTTCCGCGAGATGAGATCTCTTGAGGTGATTGTGGTGAAGATGCTGAAGGCATAGAGCGTGGGAAGCGGGCTGCCACGGGTCGAACGGTCAGTGCGAGAGACGGGTCCGAAGGGCGGAAGCTGGCGCACAGGTAGAAGGCACATGGAACCTGCACGAAACATCAATCAGCGTCTATTTAGTGGAGCTAGTGTTCTTGGCATACGTTTGTGAGGAGAACTGGAGGAGAGACCGATCAGCACCGGTCCTTTCCCCACAGGCAAGAAAGAGCTTCGACGCACAGGAATCAAAAGGAATCCCAACCGATGTGATAGCACCCGCAAGAGCAACCACCGCAGTGTAAGATGCAGTCTTGAGAGCCACGTTGATGAGAGACTGAATGGCGTGGTCCGTCTTCATGTTGAATCCAGCGATCCGGGAGCGAAGGTTGACGTAAAGTGCGATGGAGAGGGCGATGTCGGCCGTTGCTGAAGCCCACAGCCAGATCTGTGGGGTCTTGTGAGTCAAACGCTGAGGACCTGACACTACTGCGCTTACCGCGACCGCGGCACCGTACGACATGATGGGCAGCGCCTGGCTAGTGAACGTCTGTGACGAATTGCACTTGTCAGCATTGCTCAGGTGTGACAGAATACCGTAAGGTGGGCCCTATCCAACTTGGTGCGGAGTCCGAGGCAGCAGCGCACTCACCACATAGCCCAGCGCAGCGGTCAGAAGCGCGCCCGCGAGCGAGGTCGTGATCAACAGCCCCATCACCACAAAGAATACCACCTTAAGTCTTCTGGACAGGAAAAGCTGCGGATACATAGTGCGGATCAGGAAGGGAAGTCCTGCAATCGGACGCAGCCCAGTCGCGGTGCCCGTCACGTGCGAGGCTCGGGTTCCGTTCCGTTGAGAGAAAGAGGCACACCTTTGAAGCTCGGAGCATGAGGAAAATTTGGACCAGCGTCGCAACCAAGCCGGCCACAATCGGCTGCATGCCAAAGACGAAGCCGCCGGTGACAAGGGAGATCGCATCCCGGTTCTGATACGCTGTGCAAGATCGGAGGGTCAGGACATTCAGACACGCGATCGTAGCATCCTTGTTTGCCCGTGTTCCAACAGTGAGGAGCGGTCCCGGTCTCCCCTCCACCCGCACCCGCACCCGCGGCGCTGCCAGTGTGCACTCGGCAATCCCAAGGCCCGGCTGTCCACTCACCTGAATAGCGAAAGAGTTCCTCCAGGTTGAACCCGAGGTCCAGATATAGCAGAAGAAGTACGGACCACAAGGCGGCCTTCACCGTCTTGCTATCTGGCCTCAGCTTCGGCGCTTGCTGGTACGAGACGAACGCGTTCGTGAACGCCCCGAGGAGGTAGATCTCGAGCACCCAGCCGCACACGAGTGGTACTTCAAAGCCAAGGAGTGGTGAGCCAGCGTCGCACCCTCGAGGCGCAGATGCCGAGGCTGGGCTCACAGATCAGCGCATTCGCGTACTCTTGCCCCGCGAGCGGGGCCGGGAGCGAGTCGTACTCGGACATGGCGAGGGCTAGCAGGTGGAGGACAAAGCAGAAGGAGGGTCTGCCGTGCGGACGTAGAAGGAGAGTGCCCTCCGCCTGGAGCAGGCTGAGGTCGACGTGACGGGAAAGCTTTGCGGGTGGTCGAAGGCGGCGCCCGGATGACATGACCCAGCCCAGGCACGCAGCTGATCGTGGCTTCCCGACGATCCGCTGTTGCTCTGAGGATCGCAACCTGGTGACAGAGGTGACCAATGAGCGCTGATAGGGAATGATATACAGAAGCGTCGCTGTATCAGAACCCTTCATGCCGCCCACACTTTCAAGTTGTGCTGCGAGCTGAACTCTACCGCCTGCGTCTTGGGTCGGGGGTCGGCGATCGGATACGAGCGCCAACGAAGGCGAACGGATATGCCGAGAAGACAAGTTTGTTCCTTATGCGCGGGCGGAGAGCGGGCGGAGAGCTCGCGCGTTCGGCTTCGCACGTTGGCGCACGAGAGAGGGCCGCGGAGTGGCGTCGCCGGGCCGCGCATCCAGACCTTCCATTCGGCATTCGTCCTTCCCTCTGCGAAGCGCGAAGCACTGCAAGTACTCATTGACCAGAGGTTCAAATGATGTGTGAGGATGGTCCTAGAGAACACATCGCGATTGGAACAGATTGGTGTCCGAAGCGGACGACGACACCACACGCCATTGCAAGTAGCGAAGAAGGCCAATTACCGACCACTCCCCACGACACCAACTTCCCCTGTTCCGATCCTCAAGATGGCGCCCACGTCCGGGACGGCCAAGTAAGCCAGATCCCAGATACTGTACGGCTTCGTCAAGCGGGTTGCGAGTCGCGGCCGAGAGCGTCTGGTGGAGTGGGGACAGATTTGGTGAAGTCGCACCGGGCTTACGAGGAGCGTTAATTAGATGGCATGTAGTAGGCAAGCGACGTCGCTGCGGGGACAGGGCGGTCTTTGGGATGCTGTTGGCATGGACTGCTGGCAGGAGCAACCGCGGCGTATGTAGGGCGAGCCCCCGCTGATCAGACCACTTCCTTTTCAGGGATCCCAGCTTGATGGAAGGAAATTCTTCTGCTTCCAAGACGTTCTCTAAGCAGGCGGGAAGGGTATGCTCTCGCGATTCGAGCTCGGAGCCCCTACCGTTTACTCGGAGTTGCGCGCATGCTCCACACAGGGCCCGCGAAGAAGACGGTCAGAAAAAGCTCGAGCGAGGACGGAGACAAGAAGAGGGGAAACAAAAAGCGCAAGGAGACGTAGTACGCACCATTTCGCAGGCTCGGGCAGCTGGGACGCGCGCTGACTCGCCCAGCTCGTCCCGAATCAGACAGCTCTAGCTGCATCTACAAGGTCCACAAACAGGTTCACCCTGACAGACACCGGCATGTCAAGCAAATATATGCACATCCTCAACTCGTTTGTCAATGACATCTTCGAGCGCATCGTGAGCCTTCGCAACTTTGGTCCTCGGCCGCCACGGGCCTCAAGTGACACGTCCTTCCGGCCCTTGCTCGTGGAACTTGCAGATCAAGAGGCGTCTAAACTCGCGCGCTACAGCAAGAAGAAGACCATTCACCTCACGCGAGATCCAGACCTCGACCCGCCTCATCCTCCAAGGCCTTGAAGCACGCGATTTCGGAGGGCGTGCGTCCCTTCGGCTTCGACAGGACCTCGTAGCCCCGAGCTCTGACTACCTCTTTACTCACTTAGACGAAGACAGTCGTCAAGTACTCGGTGCACAAGTGAGCCACCTCGACGCCGGCACGCTGCCGCTCGTGGACCTGGCGTGCGTGGTGCCTACCCCGTCTTCCTAGAGCCCTTGCGTGATCCCCGCTCCGTGAACGCACCGTGATACTGGCCTCATCTTGCTTTCTTGGAACGCGGCTGCCTCTCCCCGACGGTCGCCGGCCTGGGGAGGGCTCATCTGCTGTAACGAGCTCGTGTCGCTTCCTTCCGTCCGATGTCGGCAGGGTTCGGTCAGAAAAGTTACGTGGATTGTACAACAAGCAAGGTGGCAAAGGAAGGAAATCGCCGGGCCGGGCGCACTCCGAGGTACTACTTGACGGCGTATCCACCGCGTTTTTCCTCCTTGACACCATCGATCTGCTTTTGCACTGACAGACGCACGCAGAAAGGCTTAGCCAGCTGCACCAGGCGAAATCATAGAAAGACAGACTAACCAGCGTTCTCCGCGCCGACCGTCATTGGATCCCCGGGCTCCTTCTTGAGGACCTTCGACTCGCCCATGAAGCCCAAGTAGAACACCCTCGACTGATCTCCACTTCTCGTATTCGACTGAAAAGAAAAATAGGGTGGCCGTCAGCTCCGCACTCCCCTGCCAGCTGGACACTCACGAAGAACAGGTCGAGACTCGACACATTCGCGAACCTGGCCACCCTGACTGGGTATTCTGTCGCACCCCTCCCACCGTCTGATGCCTCGAGAAGCTCCCACGCCTGGTCCTCCTTCACGCTCCCCGTGTCGTCGAACCCGAGAGGCTCGGCGCGGTTCGCCCACACCTTGACAAGGCGCGGCGATTCCGGGTGCTGCCCTCCGCCCGTACCGATGAGAACTGACTTCAAGCGGACGAGTGACGTGAACTGAACCTGAAGAGGCACCGTCATTAGTCGGCGATGCGGAACAGCGGCGAGGGGTGGACGAACGTGGAGCAGGATCTCGTCGTCGCCGATGAAGGACTCGACGCACCCGCCTGGCCAGTTGCCCGAGGACGTGCCGAGCGCAAGGTCGTCCGTGGTGAGCTCGTCGTTGGTCTTGACGACATCCTGCGTGCGGCTGCATCAGCGACTGCGCATCGCTACCCAGGACGCTCAAAGCTCACCTTTGTGTCAAGGGGTCGCAAGACGCGAGGGAGGAAGGTCGGGTCCGTGAGGTTGAGGCCGGTGGACTGGGCGTGGTGGATGAACTCGAAGAGCGATACCGTCGAGCTCGTTTGCGCCGACGCCAGCGCGAGCGAGTTGGGAGCGACTGACGCGAGGTCCACCGACGTCAGCTCGTCTTGGCAGTTGGCCATCGCTGCCGAGGACGCGATCAGGCGAAGTCGGGTCGAGTGGCGGAAGCAGAGGTGCGGCGCGTTCGGCCGACTCGGCTGACGCGGCTTGCCCGCCCTCGCAAACCTTCAACTTCGTCAGGCTGTCTCCGTGGATCGAGAACCCGCTTGCTTCAGTGTATCGCACCCGGACAACCCAGCAAGCCCACTGCCGACAGCGCTTCCTCTGTCGCTCCGCTCCGGTGTCCAACGTCCGACTCAGCCCTCGGCGACCTGATGGACGTACGGCGTCGTTAATCTGAGCATGACATGTCTCCGACCTTGTACACGCCTGGCCGACGGTCTGGGTAAGTGGATCAGCCGTCACGCGTCACGCCCTGTCCCTACGCGCCGCAGTGGCTATCCTCACCTTGCGTCAGAACTAGTAAGCCCCCACGCTTGGCCGCAAATGTTGGCAACCCAGTGGGCCACGCTGAGTTGATGTCCTCCTATCCCTCTCCTGTCCTCCGCCACGAAGCCGGGGTCGTAAGACCTAGCTTCGCAGCGGGGGCGCACTCGGTCCAAGCTCCATGTCGCCGCTTTTCTCGAGCAGCTGCTCCTTCGATCGCTTCTGCTCCATACTTTATACCATACGATGGTCTTCGTCACCCCGCTCGAGGTAGCCCCTGGCGTAAACCCGTTCCCACCTCTGATCGCAGCTTTGGACCGGTTCGCCTACGCGGAGCCGACACCAGGCTTGGGGATCCGATTGGGGGTTCTGTTGGCTATGACAGCTGCGTAGGTCCACTGCTTGGGTGCCGTGTATGCCTGGAGCCAGACTGACTGTGCTTGCCTATCAGCGCTATGCTGGCTTGCGTCATCTACCTGGGTCTCCACTGGCTGACACACCGCCGAACTCCGAATCGCGGAAGTTTTTGGTGGGTGTTCAAGACGGCAAGGCACCAGAACGGCTGCTGGATCCTCGTCAAGTGAGCAGCTCCTTGCGTCGCCTCATCCAGGCCACTGATTCCGACAGACATCGCAGCCTCAAATTGCTCATCCCAGCCAAGTCACTCGTAGACCTCGCGTTGGCATTTGTCTTTGTCATCAATGGAGGGGACGTTTACCTTAACCATGCGCCTCAGCACTGGATCGGGGGTCTTCGGATCGCGTTCACAGCGTGAGTTGCTCCGAAATCAACCAGAGTCCACGGATGACTGCCTCACACGATATCCGCAGACCGATGCTGTTGGGCGATGGACACTTTCGCTGGGCTGAATCAGCGCCTACCTCATCATGCCGAACTCGTACCGAGCGTTCTTCCTCACGCCGACGCTTGTGAACTCTTTCTACTTCGGCCTCGCCGTTCCTTCTGCAATCGCGCACATTGTGCGTCCCTCCTTGAACTGCGGAGTTGTCGAGGCTAAGTCACGATGAAGGGCATGGTTATCTACGAGGGATTACTTTATTCGAGGGCCTACACTCTTTACTCGAAGGCAATGGTCGAGCTCGAGGTCCTCGCCGCAACCTGGAGCGCGGGGGTAGATACTACGCTTGGCCGAGAAGCGTTCTTGACGGGTACATTTGCAAAGATGGGCAAGGCGTACGACAGGTATCAAACGCTGTCGGCACCGTCGTACATGCTACTCTTCCTCGGGTGCAGCCTCATCTTCTTCGTGAGCTGATCGCCCTCCTCTTCTTTCACTCGCGAGTGACCCAGTCCTGTTGCAGCTCAACTCGAGCTACCTCAGCCTATTGTTTATCGTGCGCCGCCAAATCGCGCTCAAAGTCGACCAGATTGCCCAACACACCTGGACGGCCGCGCTCGCCACCGAGTCGCACGTCACGAGCGTGACCGACGACCCCTCCGAACCCGACCGCGCCTCGATTCCACAAGAACCCCCTCGACGTGCTTCCAAGGCGTCCACCACGACGGATACACCGCGCCGACCCTCGAGGACCAAGATCCGGGCGATGGCCGCCAACCGCAACTCGTTCAGCCCGCGCGTCGAGGGCGCAAAGCAGATTGTCTCGCTCATGAAAGCCGAGCGTGATCTTCTGTACATCATGCTTTTCGTGATCCTACTCGCCGGCGGAGGGGCGGGAGTCACCCTCTTCATCTCCGTCGTGTACTTCGACGGGTCCTTCTTTACTCGCTCATGGCGCTCGTGTGTCCTTTTCTGCTCTCGTGCTGAACCTTGCTGACATTTCTAAGCCACCAGAATTGAAATCTGTAATTTCTTCCCCGTCTGGGGCTGGTCGTTCGCCAGCCTCTTGATCATGTCGCTCCTCGTGTGGAACGCCGCGGCCAACCTTCCTCCTCCTCTCGACTTGCCGGCCCACTTGAGGACGGAGAAGGCGGAAAAGGCAATCCCCAAGCTCCCCAACGCCAATCCAACCTTCGGGCAGACTTTCTGCCTCGAGTTCGTTCATGTCGACATCCCGGAGCCGCCCAAGGTGGCGGGAGCGGCGGCGTGAGATCATTCCCGTCTATGTAAACAATGACAGCGTGTTGTAGCTAAATAAAACTTCACTCTGCATCGACAACGTCATCCCTGTGCAGTCGAATGTCAATCTCGGGGGTCTGATCCGGCACGGAGGCTGTGAAGAACTAAAATCAAAATTGATTCGCTCATGAGTGTGATCCATTACTCGCAGGCCGGGAGGTGCGCCAGTGCACACGCTGGGTGGAAACCCACGCCGACCGCAGCTCACCTTGCGCAGCTTTGGAAACTAGCTGATTACTGAGTGGGCCCACCAACGCGCGGTCACCTCCTGGGACTCCTGCTACGCTCGCGCTTCCCGCCGCCAGCCGAGTCCCACCTGCTGCGCTTCTCCTTCTCGCCCCTACCCCGCTCTCTCCCGCCATCGCGTTCCTTGGGTCTGTCTTTGCGAACCATCGCGTCGCGCACGCGCTGCTGCTCGTCGCGGCTCGTCGCGGGCGCGAACGCGATCTTGTCCCTCGCGCCGGGGACCTGTCCCGCTGCTTTTTGCTCCGAACGCATTTTTTGCTGAGCGTCTAGATTCATCGACTTCGTCAGTGCTGGGGCAAGGAGGAGGGTGGGTAGGAAAGAACGGACAAATGGACGCCGCGGCGGATTCGGCGGGGAGGCCGCGCGGGTCCCAGACGTGCGCGGGCCAGTTGGTCGCCTGCTCGTCGACCTTGACGAACGCGACGAGCTTGGCGTAGATCCGCGGGTTCCGGAACGCCTTGGAGCGGGAGAGCGAGTCGTTGAAGTGCAGCCCGCGCGTGAGGGCGAGCTCATGGTATTTTGCCATTTTTGTCTTAGAGAGAGACGATGAGATGCAGTGTCAGCTGGGCGGCAGAGGACAGAATGCAGCGAAAGACGCACCTCAACGGAGGGGTTGCAGGGCCCAACGACCATCGACGGCACGCCAAATTCCGCGAGGCTGTCCATCCTGACTCGCAGCGGCGTTCCGTTCCCCGATGTCCCAGCTCCACTTTCGGCACCAGCCCCCGCACTCTCGTTCCCGTTCCCGCTCGCCAGCGGCTGCCCCTCGATCTCGTCGGGTGGGTTGATCGGCGCGGCGGCGTACGGCGGTGGGCTCGCTGACGACTCTCGTCGCTTGCCTTGCTTAACGGGTGACACGGCGCGATGGGTTGACGGAGATGCGGCGCCGGGAGTCGCGAGGCGCACGCCGGACAGCGGCGAATTGGTGCGCGAGTTGCCGCCCAGCGCGGGCTTGAGGCGGTTCAGCTGCTGCGTCGGCGCTGCCGGTACGTGCTTTAGCAAAACTCAGAGTGAGAGAAGGAAACAGACGCACGGGCTGGGGGAAGCGCGGCGGCTGGCTCAGCGTTCGCCTGGGAAGAAGGGGAGTCTTGCGAAACTGCTCGCGGGACGGGGAGAGCGGGCTAGAGCTACCTGGGCATGTGCTGGTGCTTGCGAGGGAAGCGTCGAAGGACCCGCGCCCTCGTTGTCCGAGTCGTCCGAGCCGTACGAGGTCAGGCCTGGGTGATGGAGCGAACGTGAGCAGCTGCAACGTGCACGCGAGGCTGAGCGGGGGCGCACCTTGCATCGTCAGCACGGAATGCGCTGGGCGACGAGTGAGGTTGAGCGCAGGTGGGCGTTGAACGTCAACCAGCGCAGGCGAAAGCAACACGAGTTGATCCGCGCCCGTTCAGTCCGCCAGCGCCGACACGAGCCACACCACATGATGCGGCCAATACGGACGAGCTTGACTACTCTCCTGCTCGTCTGCTTCGTCGCCGTGTGTTCCGTGCAGCTCGCGAACGCGGACGCGACACGCGCTGGAGCTGGATCAGCGTCGGGCTCGACCAACAACTGGGCCGTCCTCGTTTGCTCAGTGCGTCTCCGAGCTTCCTTGGCGACTCGGACACAGCTGACAGCCTTGCTCGCCCCCAGTCGCGCTTCTGGTTCAACTACCGCGTGCGCCGCCTACACCCCTTCCCCGGACGCAAGCTGACCGCTCTGAGCAGCACATGGCCAACACGCTCGCGATGTGCGTTCCTCGCAGCTCTCACCTCGAGCTTATGCGCGTACTGATACCCCTAGCGGGCGCAGGTACCGCACCGTGAAGCGCCTCGGCATCCCCGACTCGCAGATCATCCTCATGCTTGCGGACGACGTCGCTTGCAACCCACGGAACCCGTTCGCCGGGACCGTCTACTCGAATGCGGACCGCAAGACGGACCTCTACGGCGAGACGATCGAGGTCGACTACAAGGGCGAGGAGGTTACTGTCGAGACGTTCCTCCGCGTCCTGTCCGGTGCGTCGCACTCTGCGGAGCTCCGTTCCTGAAAAAATGCTGACTCTCCACCACGATCCTTGACACTCTGCTTGTCCCTTGCTTGGCTCAAACGTCTGAAGGCCGACTGCCCGAGTCCACGCCGCCCTCGAAGCGGCTCATGACGAACTCGCGGTCCAACATCTTCGTCTACCTGACCGGGCACGGCGGGGACGAGTTCCTCAAGTTTCAGGACAACGAGGAGATCTCGGCGTTCGACAT
>ERZ1463038.348-NODE-348-length-15538-cov-11.118969_pt1 | contig 15538 bp, 29 predicted proteins | sample MGYA00564479_ERZ1463038 | MGnify/ENA primary metagenome ERZ1463038 (study PRJEB39244, sample SAMEA3635134) | Helicobacter pylori | study: EMG produced TPA metagenomics assembly of PRJEB11511 data set (Assembly of a 5300-year-old Helicobacter pylori...
GCGTCGGAGTCAGCTCGAGGCGCGGCGGACGGCAGGCGCACGGCTCACGATGAGGCAGAGCAGGTCCCCCGTAGCATCTGTCTGTGGAGCCGCTGCCATGACTTCCTGCTCGACCCTCTTTACCGGCGGTGGGGAAGGATCGCGACGGGAGAAAGAGCATCGTCAGTTTGAGGGCCTCCAGCTAAAGTTAGGGGGTGTTTGCTCTCCATTTTAGCTGTAATCGAGTTATTGTGCATCCGAAACAGTCAATAAGAATCGCTATGGTCTGGGAGTGGGAACGAGGAGACTAAAATGGGTCCGCTACACGAGATAATGGCTCCTCGAGCCCTACGGCGCTGCGCTCCCACCCGGTCGAGCGTGTGATTACTAGCAGCAGGTGCCGCGAAAGGGCAGATATATTATAGTGCTTTAAAGCTGCAGCTGTGGCCGCGACCGCTTGGAAAGCTGATCGTCGTTCGTGGGGAGCGGCACGCGGAACGCCTCCGCGACAACGACCGGAGCCTCGCCACTCGCTGCTCGGAGCGCATTCGAGCGAGCCAAGTTGACAGCTGTAGCCGCCGATAAAAGCCCAAGTGCGTTTGCTTGAGTGAGCTGGTTGGCTAACTCCGCGTTGAACTGAGAGCGCAGCGTCAGCCTGCGATCGCACGGTGCCACGGGGGACGAAGCTCACGGGTCCACCCCACCACTCGCCGAACAAGAATGTCGAGTCCATGTTGAAGAACGCGTTCATGAGTTGGTTGTAGACGAGGAAGTTGAGGATGACAGGGTTCGGGGAGGCGCGGTAGAGGTAGCCTAGGTTCTGTACGAGAATCGACTTGAACTGCCGGCGGCGAGAGAAACACGGTCAGCCTTCCGCACAACAATGTACATCATCTCGGGGTATTGATTACCATGATGGTGTCGCTCTGGCAACCCCGAGGCAGGTTGTTGAGGGGTCCACCATCTGCGAGGCGAGTGGGTCAGCACATCGGCTGACATGGCTCCGATCAGGCAGACTTACCAGCGGCCGAAACGTCTCCCGAGTCATTCGGCGGCCCATTATGCTCACAACCTTCCTGGAGGATTCCAGCTGGAGTCGAAAAGTCGCGGATGGCAGCGTAGGCGATGTTTTGAGCCATCTGGAGATACGTCGCGTCCTGGGTTCCCGCGTACAAGTCCACGAGGGCACCGATCGGAATCCCAGAGTTGTACGTGAAAATTTGGAGGTACTTCTTCTCGCAGTCGTACGCCGAGAGCGTGTCCCAGACTTTGCCGGTATCTGATTCACTGCGAGGCAGTCAGCATGATCGCTCGTTTTGCTTCGAAGCTCTCGCTTACTACGCCCAAGAGGACCACCACTTCAAGGTTTTCGTTGCGTCGTCGAGATACGCCTGCTCGCCCGTGATGCGATACAGGCGCGCCGACAAGGCAATTTGGAGCCTGGGGCCGTCGCAGTCTCAGCGGAGCGCGCGAAGCGTGAAGCACGAGGAAAGCATTACGCACGTGTTAGTCACAGTGTTTTTACCATAGGATGGCTTGTACGTGAGCCACAGTAGACCCCCTGTTGATGGGAATGTACAGGGTCAGCGTGAGCGCCTTCGCACGCGTCGAGGTCCGACGCGCACCTCCACAGTCATCAGTCCAGTACTGGGCATCCGCGCTCTGGATCGCCTTGGCGGCGTCCAACCAGTCGGAGTTTCCATAGAGCTGGTACGCCTTCGCTGCGGCGAGGCCCCACCATGCTGATCGATCGCCACAACGCGTCAGCGTGAGACGCGGTCGCGTTTCGCAGACCCGTCGACCCACCCTGGTCGTCTACGTAAGCATCGATCATGTACTGCACTCCTCGATCGTTGTCGTTCAAGACTTTTGAGATTACGTTCTCTGGAAATCGGTACATGGGGTGAGCCATGCTGTGAATGAAGCTCCGCGGACGCGTTCGTCGCGACGGTTCGACCCAACGCGCGTACGCACCGTTTGCCTTGTCTCCCAGGGCTCGATCGAGGTCAATGTACGCTGAAGGTCACCAATCAAGTCAACTGAGCTCCCATCGCCGGCAAGTAAGACGCACAAAGGAGCAGCACGGGGAACTGCCACCAGCTCAGCCCGTCGTAGGTCGAGGTCGCGGGCAGAAACCTGTGCCCACAAGTCAGCTCCAGGGATTGATAAAGTGTGAAGGCAGAGGACGCACCATGTTTGCATTCGCCGCACGCCTGCGTTCGCGAGAATGGGCCAGGAGCTCGCGTTCTGCAACAACCAGTACTCGACCTTGGATGGAGGGAGTCCGTCCGTGGGTATCGACCAGTCCCGCTTATCCATCCGGACTCCCAAGTCCGTCTGCTGCAGAAAGTCGGCCATCCGGTCCTCCGCTGGCTGGTCGACGTCCCAGCCCAGGTCAAGAAGGAACGGATGCCGCGACTCGGACGCGGTGGCGAGCGAGACGAGGAGCATCGCCAGCGCGATCGGCACCTGGCTGAGCATGAAGGTCGTTGAGGCGAACGCAGGGAACGACGAAGGAAAAGAAGGTGCTTTCAATCAATCGGACCGTGCGAGAGCAAGCCCGCGAGACACCCCCCCTGTTTCTAGAGGCGCTGATCTCCGGGTGAGCCCGAGCAGCTCGTCCGCACTCACGCGCTCCCGACCGGTCCACCATCTCACCACCCCAACATGCTCAAAGCACTTCCTCGAACGCCGTTGCTGAACGCCCTGCGCGTCCCGGCCGCGCGCCAGAGCTCGTCGGCGGCATCGTCCGCGCCGACGATTCACGACACGCAGTCGGATCGCAAGGAGCAGAAGGCGAGGGACGTCGCAGCGCAGCACGACGCGAGCCAGCTGCTGCAGAAGGCGCTCCAGGCGACGGACAAGGCGCTCCGCTCGCTCTCGAGCTCCGGCGGGTCGTCGTCTGAGGGCCGATCGACTTTTGTGCGCCGGCCGCGCGAGGACCGCCCCGCGCGGCCTGCACCGCTTGCGAGTGCCGGAGGGCGATGGACAACCACCGCGAAAGTGCCTGCTTCCGCTCCCGTCGCAGCTGAGCCCGTAGTGGACGGCGCGGAGGCGCCGATTGCGAAGGCGCACGGCTACCGCGCTGTCGTGCACCACAACGTCGCGCGCACCCTGCTTGAGCACCGGCGCAAGCGAGGCATCGCAGACGACTTGCTCGTGCGCGACATCCTCCAGAACAAGAGCGCGGAGCACGTGCAGCGCGATCGCGCCGACCGCGCCGTCAAGGACTGGTACAACACCCCCGCCACCGAGCGCGACTCGCCTCGGCCACCATTCACGCCTCGCGGGCCACGAGCCGACCGCCCCGCGTCGGCGTCCGGCCCCAAGCCGCAACAGGGCGGCCCGCGGAAACCTCGCGAGCAGGGCGGGCCGAAGCGGCCGTTCGGCAACAAGCGCTCGCCCAGCGCGGCCAAGGACCCGTTCGCCAACATGCCCGTGCTCAAGAACCCGAGCAAGGTGCACTACCCGACCCTCGACGTCGCGTCGCTCATCAAGGCCGACCTCGAGTCGCGCGCGCTCCGCCTCAAGGCCGCCGTCGCTGCCAAGCCGCGTGCGAAGGACGCCGAGGATCCGTCGCAGGCCGAGCGCCTTGCCGACCACCACGAGCAGCAGGGCGACTACACGAGGTGGTTCACCGAGGCCGGCAAGGGTCCCGAGGCGCTGAGGCAGGCGAGGCAGTCGCTCGCAACGAACCCGAGTATTGGGCTCGTCGAACGCGAGGCGCTGCTGAAGGCGGTCAACGATGCGCTGCCTTCGAAGGGAGCGAGGAGGTAGACGGTGGCCCGCAAAGCACACACACACAATTGACTATACTGCTGGGGCCGGATCTGTTTTGCGCTCACTCTGGACCGAGAGCCACCAAGAGCGGGCGAAGCGCAAGAAAACAAGTGGCGGCTACACTGGGGTTTTCGATTACGATAGGAGAATACGACGTGGATAGTGTGAAGTGGGATGAGAAGTAAGAATGGTCCATGGAGAATATGTGCGGGAGCCAGCAAAACAGGGCGACGCTCAAGGAAGACTGCGGAGGCGGGGGTCAGTTTGGCTGCCCACTGGCTGGCTCTGCAGGAGGAACGAACACGCTGAGGTAGTTGCTCGGTGCGATGCCGCTCGTGCCGTCGGCCTTGCGTGTTTGCCACCTGCGAGCAAGACGGGAGTGAGCAGAGTGACCGGGCGGCAAGACGACGGAGGCACTCACCACTTGCCGGTGTTGTCGATGACGTCGAGAATGTCTCCTTTTGTGAAGGAAATCTCGTTCGGGTCGTCCGGACTTGCGCTGTCTGCAAGCGAGATCCAAAACCGGCATCAGGGACCGCCCACTCGTGCTCAGGCGTGCGCGGGACTGACAGGAGTACAGCGCCTTGGCCTTGAGGACGTTGTCGTGCTGACTGCCGCCCTCCAGACTCGCCCCGCCGATCGTCGGGCTCCTGCCGTTGCCTCCCCCGGTCTGGCTCGCGCTCCCGTTGCGGTCCTCCTGCTCGCCAAGGTCCGCGACGCTGACGCCAGCCGGGCCGGACGACATGCCGCCCATGGCCGACTTGTTGACGCCCGCGTACGGGTTCTGGTACGAGACTCCGACGCCCGTGTTGCCCATGCCGCCCGAGATGCCGACGGCGGAAGTCGAGCGACCGGTCGGCCCGCGACGCGCGCCGGACGAGCGCGCGAACGAGTTGGACGCGCCGGTGTTGAAGAGGTGCACCTGGAAGCTGTCCTCGTCGGCGGTGAAGTGCAGCAGCCACAGCAGCTGCGAGAGAGACGCGTCAGGACGCGGGCGGTGCGAGTGGGAGCCCCGGGCGGGGAGCACGGACGTCGATGATGCTCAGGATGATCCAGCCGGCGCCGATGGCCTGCTGGAACGATGTCGTCGCGAAGATGCCCGAGCTGCGTAGGATACACTGGTTAGCCTTTACTTGTTGTGACTGGAGCCCCCGTGCCTGTACATACTTGGTGCCGAGCACGGCGAACACGGTCGCGATGGCGAGGAAGATCGAGAGCTGGCGGAACGAGGGTCAGTGCTGCAATCTTCTATCGAGGCAGACCAGCTCACCTGGAAGCGGTGGACGGCCACCGAGTCGGTCGCGAGCGTGTAGAAGACGCCGATGATCACAAAGGCCTGGAGAAAGATGCCTGAATTCATGCAGGCAGTCGAGCGTGAGCAATCGACGCGCCGTACGCGGGATATCCGAGGACGATAACGCACCGAACCACAGCACGGCGACAGCACTGCCAACGCCACCCGCGGCCTTGTCTGCGAGCACGGACACACGGCGTGAGCTCCCAGTCCCTGCGCGCATCGCTCCCTCGGCCAGTCTTTTCGTGGGTCGCCGGACGTACACTTGGACTCGGTGACCACCTGGCCGACGAAAGCGACAAACCAAGCGATCTGAGGAGTGGGTGAGCGCCGGGTCCGAGAGCTGCGCAGACGGCAGTACTCACGACGGACGCCAGAAGCGTAACCAAGAAGGCCGGGTGGGACGCTCTGCTCGCGCACACGGGTCAGCCCTGGCGTCGGCCAAGCACGGTCGCACGGGGCTCACACTGGCCGGATGTCAAGACCGCCTCGAGCCATGGCGACTGGGTCTGCGGGTGGGAGAGGAACGCGCCGGGCGGTCCGCTGCTGTGGCGAAGGAAGGTCGGGGAGAGCGAGCGGTACGGGGCGAGTCGAGGAGGTGTGGGCGTGGGGATGGGCGAACCGGGTACCGAGCTCTGCTAGCTTGACCACTTCCAAAGCGAAGCAAGGCGAAAGATATGGCCGCGCGCTTCGTCTTCGAAGAGCGCTAGCATCGTGACTCGGATCCGACTCGAGACGGAGTCGCAACTTTGATTTCCTAATGCGGCTGCAAACATGCTCCAAGTGTGACAGCGGCCAGATTGGTGTTGAGGTCCCCGAAAGCGGAGTTCTCCATTTCGTCGCTGGTGGGGACAAAACAGGTGGAAGGTGGCCGAGAGGCCGAACGCGCAATGTCCGAGGAGCTGCAAGGTTGCGAAGTGCACTTTACACCTCGAACCCGGTCATGGTGGCCCCCTTACTGCCCCCGTCCTCCTTCTCACGTCTCCTGGCAGCCTTCTGCTCGCGTACGGCGTCCTTCCAGTCCGCGGCGCCCTCGCCGTCGTCGTCCGAGTCGATGCCCCTGCCCTCGGTGACTTTGCCGTGGATCGCCTTGAGCTTCTTGAGCTTCTTCAGCCGGCGGAGCTCCTTCTTCGCCTCGGCGTCCTCCTTGGCCGACCACGCCTTGGTCTGCACCGGCTTGCCCTTCTTCGCCTTCTTCGACGCCGGCGCGTCCGCGTCCTCGACCGCGACGGCGTTGCCGTCCGCTGCCGCGCGCTTCGCACCGAGACGCGCCTCGAGCGACGCCTTGACGGCCGCAGCCTCCTGTCGACGTTGCTTCTCTCGGACCTTGTCGCTGTACGCGTACTCCTCCCACTGCGAACAACCGGTGGGTCAGCGAGCTGCACCCTTCGTTCGCACACTGGAACGGGACGGACGTCGACCTCCACCTCGGCCCACTGAGCCTCCTTGCCTTTCACCTCGGGCATCTTTGGAAGCTTGAGCAGTCCAAACGACTTGGCGAGCCCGACGAGGTCGAGGTCTTTGATGCGGAAGATGTACGACGCCTCGTGCTTCGAGTACGCGCGCGCGAACGAGACGAACGCCTTGGTGCCCTTTAAGTGGCGTAATGGTATTAGGTCTGGCAGCTGTCGGCAATCGAGAAAGAAAACACACCTTCTCGTGCAGATCGCGGTCGGTGAGGACCGTCTTGCGGAAGTCGGCCGCAAGCGAGTCGGCGTCGACGCCCTCGAGCGGAGCGACCTCGAATTTCCTGAGGGGCACCTTGCGAACCTTGAGAAACTCTGTGCGATGGATTGTGTTTAGCTTGTGTGGACTTGGAACGATGGTGACTTCGACACTGACCAATGTACTCCTCCTCCTTGCCCTTGTTGAGCAGCACGATCGCTTTGCCCTCGCGCCCAGCGCGCGCAGTTCGACCGCAGCGGTGGCTGAACACCTTGGGGTCCATCGGGGGGTCAACCTGGAGCACGACGTCAACATCCGGAAGGTCGAGACCGCGCGCGGCGACGTCCGTGCAGAGCAGGATGCCGGGCGTCGTCGCCGGCAGCGCGACGAACGCGGCGAAAGTCGACGAGCGCCGCGTGGGCGACATTTGACCGTGCAGCGAGTGCACCGAGAAAGTTGAGAGCGCAGGGTGTACGGAGAGGAGCTGAATGGGCAACGAGTCGGTTTGTGGAGGCAGGAAAGGGAGACAAGCAGGCTCACTTTGTAGAAGTAGTCGACGCAGGCGCACGTCGCGAAGTAGATGATGAACTTGCGCGCCGAGTCCTCGTTGACCTCCTGGTGGAGGATCTGCACCGTCGTGGAGAACTTGGCATCCGGAGCGCAGAGCACGTAGCCGTTCTGCAGGCTGTGGCGAGCGAGAGGTCAGTGCCAGTCGAGCTTCGCGGACCGTGGAACGCACCTGGCGGGTGTGCGGCGGTCACCGCCTGCGACCTCCTTGCCCTTCTCCGACGCCATACGCTTCGCCTCGACCTTGACGACGACGCGGACCGGGTTCCGGAGCCCGACGCGCACGAGCTGGCCGAGCGCGTCCGTCATGGTGGCGGAGAACAGGCCAGTGCGGCGCTGCTTCGGCAGGTGCGACAAGAGGCGCGTGAGCGTCGGTGTGAACCCGAGGTCGAGGAGACTGCAGGACGCATGTAAAGTTAGCTTGATTCCGACGACCTTGGCGGGAAGGGGCCGCACCGGTCCGCCTCGTCCATCACGAGCACCTCGAGCTCCTTCGTGCTTCCAACGCCAACGGCCGTCTCCGACTTGCGACTCTTCGGCCCCACACTGCTGCTTCCGAGCAAGAACTCCTCGAGACGACCCGGGGTACCGACGAGGATGTCTGCGCCGCCCTCGTAGAACGCCGCGATGTCGGCCTGGAGCGAGTTGCCGCCGATGAGCAGCAGCGGGGCGGGCAGGACGGCGGCGGTCGACGTCGACGGTTGCGAGGCGATGAATTGGGAGAAGACGGAGTGGATCTGCGTCGCGAGCTCGCTGGTGTAGAGCTGGTGGTCAGCGCAGCTCTTGCGAGCGCAAACGCGGCGGAGGCTCACCGAGTTGGCGAGACGATGATGGCGCCAATCTCGCGCTTGCCGAGGACCTTCTCCCTGCGAATGATCTTTTCCAGAACCGGGATCACGAACGCGAGCGTCTTGCCCGAACCAGTGACGGCCTGTGAAGGTTCGGAGAGTGAGCGTCGGCGCTGGAAGCTGGGCAGGCAGCGCGCGCACCTCGACGACGACGTCCTTGTGTTGCATGAAGAGCGGGATCGTACTCGCTTGCACGGGTGTCATCTGCTCAAAGCCCATGTCGCGCACGACGGCGGCGCTGGACGGACGGCGGCGTGAGCTTGGACGTTCGGAGATGAGCGCAGAACGCGGGATGCCAGACGCACACCCAGGGGGTCAGCTCCGGCTTGAGGTTCGACCAGGGCCCCGCATGAGATGGTGCAGTCGCAAGTCGGTCCATCCTGCTGTGGCGGGGTCGTTGCTGGAGAGCGGCTTGACTTTTTCCGACCAAGTCAAAAACACGGCGGAAACTATTCTAAAAATGTATTCGAACCTAGATTCCCAAGAACGTCTAAACGCTTCTCGTACGCTCCACCCGGTACGACGACCATGTTCCCCCCAGGTACGCACCCCGACGGCGACCCGTTCGCGGCCCAGGACGAAGCCAGGCTGGCCAACTCTGCGCTCGGCCGGATGCAGGTGCGTGCGAGCCTCGTAGTGCGAGCGTACTAAACGCTGACATGATGACCAGGCGAGGGCGCAGCATGAGGACGCCGTGCGCGCGGCAGTTCAGGCGGGCCTGCCCCCACCCCCGTCGCCTGCGGGCTCTGTCGCCTCGCTCCGAAGCAGCTCTCGGTCGACGACGAGCGTGTACGGCACCAAGAAGGCCGTCGTTGAGACCGTCGTCGTGAACGACACGTCCGACGATGAGGACGACGACAGCGCGCAGGTCCAGAGCCAGATCGTCCAGCAGCGCGCCAAGCCGACGTCGTCCGCGTCTGCGTCGTCGAGCAAGCGAGCCCGAGCCGCGTCGGACGCCGAGATGGTCGTCGACGAGCCCAAGCCCGTCGTGCCCGCGCCGAGCCCGCCGCGCGCGGCGCCGCCCATGAGCGCGGACGCGACCGCGACCGCGAGTGGGTCGAACGCGCCCGAGCCGACGCACCAGCACCGCGAGTCGTCACTCAGCTCTGTTGCGACCTCGCCTGCGCCGAACCGCAACGCGACGCCGCCCCCCGGCCCGCCCGAAGCCGCGCCCGTCGTCGTCGCGCCCGTCAAGCGCCAGCAGCACCGCTCGCCGTCGCCGGTCATCCTCCCGCCCAGACCGCCACCTCGTACTGTGCGCCTCTCGATTCAGATCCCGAGGCCCGCGCCCGGCGCCGACGTGCCCGAGTACAGCGTCGCCGACCTCGCGCGCGAGGCCGGCTTCCTCGACGAGGACGACTATGCCCAGGACGGCAGCGGGAGCGCCAGTGGCGGCAGCGGAGATGACAGTGGCGACAGCGACGACGATGCCGACGAGAGCAGCTCCAAGAAAAAGGACAAGGGCAAGGCCATCGACCAGGGCGACGCCGACAAGATGGAGGGCGTCGAGGGCATTGGGCCCGCGCCCGCCACTGGCGATGCGAACGGTACCGATGCTGAGGGGCCTCCCGTGCGTCTCTTTTGACAATTACACGTGGAATTGGCTTACCCTGCCAGCTCCGCAGAAGAAGAGGCAGCGCAAGGCCAAGGAGATCCTCGGTCGACTCGGAGGCTACGACACGGAGGACCCCTTTGTCGACGACACTGAGCTCGCTCTCTACGAGGTGCATACTAACGTGATTGATTGGCTGAGAGGAAGATCGCTGACTCCGTTCTCCAGCCCATCTACTACCATCGACCCAAGCGAGAGGGCTACTTTGTCTGCTCCGGCCCGCTCGAGGTCATCAGCGACGCGTGAGTTTGCTCGGACTATTTGCACAGGACGTGTCACTCATTCGATATCCTCGACTGCAGCAAAGGTCCAACGCGCGGTCGCCAGCCTGGATCCAAGAACAAGCCCAAATTCGACGCGGAGGGCAACCTTATCCCCGCCACGCGCAAGCCCAAGGTCGTCCCTGGAGCCCCTGGGGCCGGTCAGTTGAAGCACTAAGATGTGCGCAATATTCCTGCTCATCGCCCGCACTTTCACGCAGATGGAGCCCCAGCTGTCCCATTCGCGTCGACCTCGAAAGCGCCGGCTGCCCCCGCCGCCCCGAAGCCGCGCAAGTCGGCCGCGAAGGACGCCGCCAAAGCTGCTCCGCCCATCGTGCCCGTCGTTCCCGTCATGCTCCCGAGCGTCTCGTCCGTCCCCACGTTCGGTGACGGCAACAACCTGCCCGCCTCGGCGGTCAAGAAGAAGGAGGTCAGCTCCTTGCGTTTCCGGACTCCTTGACAAGCTCGAACTAACACGTCTGTCTGGCAAGCCTGGATCGGGCTTCTCTCCCGAACTTTCCGTCGAGATTGAGATGCTCAAGGCTGAAATCGCCAAGGGTCCGTCTTCTCCACACTACCAGCGATCGCTTGGCTGACCCCTTCATTACAACACAGAGAGCTTCGAGGTCAAGAACAAGTTCCCGCCGCGCCTGCGCCCGATCCTCGTCGACGTCGCCCTCCGCGCGCTCGACCTCGGCGAATACGACGACGACTTCTTCGCAATCCTCCCGCGCCTGTTCCCGTACAACCTCTTCACAATGAAGAAGCTCGTCAAGCGTGAGATCTTCCCACGCCGGCTCGAGCGCATCGACAGCGAGCAGGCGTCACACATGCGCGTGATCGAGCGCGGCGTTGCCGAGCTGCTCGACGGCCAGCGCACCGAGTTTGACGCCCTGCACGCCAAGTGGGAGGTCGAGCACAGCCTCGCGGAGGAGCTTCGTAAGAAGGCGGGCCTGGACAAGGACACCGGCGCGAGCGGAGCGGGTGCGAGCACGAGCGCGGCCGCCGCGGTGCCGACGTCCGACGCGCCGACGATCGCAGGCGAGGACACGACGATGGGCTCTCCTGGACCTGAGGGCGAGGACAAGCCTGGCGACGAGGGTGCGTTTCTTGCTTCTCGCCTTGCCTGACCCCGTGCTGATGCGCTGCCGATGAACAACAGCGAGGGAGCCCAAGTGGAAGTTCAAGTTCAATGAGCCGATGCGCCTCGCGCTGTACCACCTCTACCGCCTCGAGGACGAGCGCTCGGACCTCACTACCGAGAAGCAGTGCGTTGCCGTTTCTCCGCCGACGCCTCTTGACTGCCAACTGACTCGGCTCGCTCGCAGGACGCTAGAGAAGGCGACCGAGCGCGAGGGCCCGCTCAAAGAGAAGCCCTACTCTGCGCTTCAGGCCAAAAAGGCCATGTACGCGAGGGTACGTTCATCTCGTCTCGTTACCTACTGGTAAAGCCTCGCTCACCGTCGCCCGTTGCCGCAGGTCGCGGCGCTGTGGCCCGAAGACCGCATGACGACGAACCAGCTCAGTCGCGAGAGTGCGTATTCCCCACGTCGTCTCCTCCGCCAACCTTTTGCTGAACCGTGAACGCCTCAGTGTCTATCACGAAGAAGAAGGTCGAGAAGGACGCCGCGGCCGCGTAAAGGGCCTGAGGACACTACAGCTTGCTTGTTTCCATGTACTCTCGCTTTGTTTTGTCAGAAGTCATAACTACAGCGCATAACACCCTTTCAGTATTTAATTGCTAACGATACAAGATTGGTAAAGATACATCGGTGGGTGATTTCCGTCAAAGCCCGCCCATCACTCGCGCAGGATGTAGCGCTTCATGTCCCCCTCCCAGCGACAATACTTGTGGTCCTGCCCGCACGCTCGACGCAGGTCACCGCTCGCCCTCGCGAGCGCGAGATGCAGGACCGCCCGCACCTCCTCTCGCCGCTTTGAAGACGCCCGCGCCCGTCTCGGGACTGGCCCACTCGCCAGCGTGTCCAAGCCTCGCTTTCGTCGCATCGGGAGCATTCCCCGGCTTCCGACCCCGAAGAAGCCTCCGGGTGCGGCGCCAGACGAGTACGTCGAGCCGCGCTCGATTGCGGAGGAGACGCGCGATTCAAACTCGGGATAGTAGGAGCTCGAGGGCGATAGGGCGGCGCTGAGAGAGGTTGTTGTGGTTTTGAACACGATTGAGGTGAGGTCCGAGAAGTGGTGCACGAGCGAGCCTTTGCTTTCGCAAACCCTGCGACTTGGGATGAGCAACGCGTCGCAGGCGGAGTGCGATGACTTACAAGGAGCAGTCCATCTCGGAGCATTCAGCAGGAGCATGCTCTGTTATCCTATCTTGGCACTTCCCGTAACTGAGACCTGAGCTGTCAGCGTTGAACGTTGAATCGGATGGAGGCGCCCTGCGCGACTTACAAGTGCTCGTCGAAAATCGCTCGTCGTGTTCGATGGTACGTCCCCGCATTCCACCGTGTCCGAATTGGCCGTACGAGACCTTGAATCTCGGAAAGAGAGTGGTCCGGTAAGAGCTTGCTGTGGATCGTGATGGCGAGGTTGTTGAAGCTGCGAAGCGATCGTCAGTGGAGTGGAAGGACTACACAGAAGCTGGGCCTCACATGTCTGAAACTAAGGGGTTGTAAAGCGATATGAACTTCTGTGTGATGTCACCTTTGCATTCGCCTTGAGCAGGGCGTCAAGAGTCAGCGAGGAGCAGTGGCGAACGAGGGACTCGGACGCACCGTCACAAGACTGCACTGGAGTAGCGAGCGCGAACAAAAGGAGGGAGGGGACATAAGGAATGATTCTTAACTGCATCTGTGCAGAAAGATGAGTGTGGACGGAACGAAGAAGGGCTGAGCGAGTGATGGGGGCATTCCGGCTCGCGCGATCCCCGAAGTTTCCGCCTCGAATAGCTCGCGGCTCAGACTACGTCAAGGACGGAATCTGACCAATCAGAAGAAAAAAATGTCGTAGCGGCGCAGAGCCGGAACGGCGCATGAACGCAGGACGCCTGAGCTCACTGCGATTGTGCAGTGCAGCCGAGAACGCAATCCGCTCGGCTTCCGGTACCGTTCCACTCGCAGTGACTCCACTAATATTTACTACCAGATGCGTGCAAGATCCGTGCGAGAGCTCTTTGAGGGAGCACCGCACGGGATGGGCGGTCACTTAGTGCCTCCAGCGCCCATCGCAGTGCGCTGGGCGCTGGAGTTGACCACCCCTTGACTCACTTCTTTGAATAAAAGAAAAAAGCATACGGCTGCACTAATATCCCCCTTGGACACGGACTTGAATATGTGCGGTCAATCGGTATACATCGGGAGCACAAACCCTCATGATTCGCTAAGGCAGACGGAGCTCAAATTCACCTTTGTCGGTCAATTTTTGATCGACGAGACTTTTCCGGCTTTAGTACGTGAGGACCGACATCCCGCGTCGAACCTGCCACGGTTGCAGGTCGCGCGAGCTCCGCGGAGCTCGACGGCCTGGCCGAAGGCCGTGGTCTGCTCTCTTCCTCCAACACTTCAACACACTATCTACGCGAGAAGGTCCCTTGGCTACTGGTCTCCAGTTCAGCCATGTCGACCGAGAACGAGGTGAGCAATTCTGAGAACCGGGACGAGTCGAGCAGCGGGGCAGCCGAGCTGATGATACCTCCTGCAACGTTTAGAAGATTGAGGTCCCGAGCAACGAATGGGAGAGCTGCCCCTCTGGGAAGTGCATGCAGGACCGTGCGAATCTCTTCCCAGCCGAATGGACGTCGCTGATCCGTGACTCGGCCGTCCGTCACTCCTAGTACGCTGCACCCCATGCATCACCACCTCACCTGCATACCGAAATTTTGAGGCGGCTGTACAAGCCTACTCCTCGAGTGAAAAGATGCAGCAGGCAAAGTCGTGGGCTGCAGCTTCGGCCCTCCGTATCGCATCTCCAAGTACGATCCCACTCTGAGAGGTGGACTTCCATGAGCTCGAAGCTGAGCCCGAAATTGGGCACCGTAGACGCTCGCGACCACGTCAGTCGCACTACCGTCCTGCGCGTCGACATCGACTTCAAGTCCAGCGAGCACTGCCAGCTCGTCGACGATCTCGACCTCGCTTTCGAGCCCCAGTCCTTCGTGACGATTTCACTCGAAGCCGCGACCCGGCTCTACAACCGCATCCTCGACTTGGGCGACCGGGAGCAGGCGAGCTCCGAGTCGCTTTGGGACGTTGCGGGAGCTTGCCATGATCCTGGGCCGGATGGACCATGTGATCCTGTCGCCACTCTGGAGATCTATCATTTCGGAGAGTACATTCAGGTTATGACTCAAGTCTACCACACGAAGGGATCAGTCCTTTCAATCGCCAGCGACTGGCACCTCGAAAGCCTTCATTTCGCAAGTCAATGCTATTCCGTCTGTCCATCCATTCTAGAGACACTCATGAATTTGACTGATCTTCTTCTCCTGTGCGTTTAGGACCCGATCATGGGCCCGGACGGAGTCCACCTGAAGAACTGCCGCCGCATCGACAACCTCAAGCAGCTTACCGAAAAGCCCGCCTTTCGACACGCCCAGGTGGCCATCGCAGGGGCACTTCACATATTCTCAAAAAACGCCAGTCTCCGTGAATCGTACAAGACCCATGCCGTCGTCTTACTCGTTCGACCCTGCCCGACCGCCCCGCTCAAGTTTACCCTCGTGGACGCCCAAGTCCAGCCGCACTCGAAGGCGATCGCGCATCTCCGGTCCTCGATGGCTGGTCAGGAGATCTTCTAGTACAGGAATTACTGGGACGACTTGAACCCCCTCGACGCTTCCGAGGATGTTAGGTGCAAGATCATCGTCGTCGAGGACGGCTTGGACCGCTTCCGCCACGCGTTCAGCATGACCGGCATCGTTCCGTTCACAATCTCGCCCATTCTTTCCGCGATACAGATGCCGCACTGGAAGCGCAGTCTCATGGCCATCTTCAATGGGCCGGATGAAGATTCGCCTGCGAAGGTTAGTTGCCTTCGCCCTCGTCGTGACGTTGGGAAGCCACTGAGCTCTGCTTCAAAGGGACCGTCGGACCGTCTGGAGCCCATCCCGATTACAGGCGAGCCTCTGTGCCAGAGCTGCGCGAAAAAGCGTTCGTCGTCCTCACTTCTGTTGGCGCGTTCCAGTCTCTCACCGTCCCGCGCGTCGCCACAGTCACCGACGCGGACAAGAAGCGCTGCAGTCGCTGCCGCGATCGTCTTTACTGCTCCCCTGAGTGTAGGTTCGGGTTTTGGGTACCCTCCGTGTCGACAATGCTCATTCTCGGACGTACAGGCCAGAAAATTTACTGGCGCAAGCACCAGCCCAAATGCCACCGTATCGAGGACCCGTTAGGTGATTTTTTTTTGTAACTTATCTTGAGGGTCAGAATTTGGAGCTAACTTTGCGTCGCCTGTAGACCTGACGGACCTCGCCAGGAGGCTCAACCTCGAGTAGGTGCCTGCTCCACGATGCAACTTGCTTTCGTCTCTTGATCACGCTGGGCACAAGCCTCCGGAGTCCGTTGGTGACATATGTTTT
>ERZ1463038.349-NODE-349-length-15504-cov-16.594990_pt1 | contig 15504 bp, 19 predicted proteins | sample MGYA00564479_ERZ1463038 | MGnify/ENA primary metagenome ERZ1463038 (study PRJEB39244, sample SAMEA3635134) | Helicobacter pylori | study: EMG produced TPA metagenomics assembly of PRJEB11511 data set (Assembly of a 5300-year-old Helicobacter pylori...
GCGGCTTTTCATCTCTCTTCTTCGGCAGCAGGTCCGGCTCAAACTCGAGGGGGCGCAGGCGCGCAAACCCGCCTGCGCCGCTCACGCTCAGCTCGATCCTTCTTCCTCCCCGTCTGGTCCCGATGCCGAGCCTCGAGATTTCGACGCCAGAGACCGCCCGCGGCGTCTCGACGTACCGCCACCCGCCGACGATCCGCGGACCGGCGCCCCACCTTCGCAACGACGAGCTGCTCGACCAGTTCCCGAGCCCGCCAGGCGCGCCCCAGCTTCCGATTCCTCCGACTTCAGCACCTCCGTACCATCTCATCGGCAGAAACCCCGACAGCCCACGTCCAGCGTACACCCTTCACTCGCCGCGCGGCGAGCCTCTGCCGGTTGCGGCGCCGCGCCGACTCGACTCGCGCAGCCCGACGCCCGTCCCACAACTCCGCCAGCCGCCAACAACGCCCACCCGCGCCAAAGTACTCCCTGCGACGCCGATCACGTCCGCGTCGCCGCCGCGTTCGGTCCACCCGCGCTACTCGAAGCCAAAGATCACGTTCGGGCACGACGCCGCCGTGCGACCGAGGAGCCTCGAGTACTCGTCCTCGCAGGGCTCCTCGTACCAGGAGCCATCCGAGGTCCTTCGCCGCTCGTCGTCGGGCTCGCGCCGCACGTGGCTCGCCGAGAGCGAGGAAGATTGGTTCCAGGACCTCGCGCGAGCAAGCTCCGACGCGTGCGACACGATCGAGGTCATCGCACCGAGCGTCGAGGGCCACACGACGCCTGAGCGCTCGAAGCGGAACGCGCTCCTGCTTACCATCCCCGTCGCGAGCGAGCTCGACGGTGACAGCGAGTGGTCGGCCGGGACGCCGAGCTCGCGGTTCTCGCCTTCGGACGACGGCGCGAGCGTCGACACGCATCAGAGCCTGCCGTTCCACTACGCGAGCGACCTCGAGCGACTCGACCTGTCCGACCCGCGCCGCCACACGCTCATCTCCTCGCCAACGCACGCCTACCCAGCGCAGAGCCGCTCGCCGGGCATTCAGCCGCTGCATCTTCCTCTCCGGACGCGCCCCGTCTCGCGCACGCCCAGCAGCCCGTATCCGTACGGCTACTCAGCCCTAACCTCGCCACGCTCGCCTGCGACCCCGACCTCGCCGTCCCCGCGCCGCGCGTCCACCAAGCGCCACTCGCTCCTCGCGCCCGCGAAGCCGCCTTCGCCAACCGTCCGTCGTCGACCATCGAGCGCGTCCGAGGTTGCCGGCCTCAAGGAACTCTTGTACCGCACGCGTCCGCTCAGCATCAAGCGGCACATCGGCGTGCAGTCCTCGGCGCCCACGACCACCATTGGCACGCAGACGGACCCAGTCCCGACGCGCCCACGCTCGCTCTACCACCGTCCCGCGCCCCTCTACCTCGCCCCCTCGCCCACCACTCCAGCACTCTCGTCCGACCCGCCCTCGGGCTCACTCTCGACCTTCGCAACTACGCCCACGACCGACTTCGAAACGGCGCACTCGCACCGCGCCTCGTCGACGATCCTCGGCGACGACGGCGAGTCGTACGCCGACCTCGCGCTCGCCGAGGTCGTCCCCGCCGTCTTCTCCCCGCCGCCCGTCAGCTGTCGCGCGTCGATCGTGCCGCTCAGACGGAACCCGGCCTCGTTCGACTTGTCGAGCGCCGTCGCGCCGAGTCCGTCGACACCTAGCTATGGGGAGAAGAGCGAGAGGAGCAGGGCGCTTGAAGAGGAAGTCAGGAGGCTCAACAAGGTCATTCAGATCCTCACGGGAGGACTTCAGGCGTGAGGCGCGCCCTTGGGGTTGCGATTGTTTGTCCGTCTCTCTCGCGTTGTTGCTCACACTTATACCCCCGTTGGAGATGTTCACCTCACTCTCGTTTTTTGCAACTTGCACACTCTGTTGCCGCATCATTTGCTAGGACCTGGGGAGTCCTGTTGCGCCGGTGGAGCTGCCCAAAGCGGACATCAAACTGCCGAGTCGCTGACAAGCACCGTCGCCGCTCAGTGCGTCCAACACTTTGTTTACGAGATTACAGGATGCGAGCCATAAGGATAAGGGTATGCGGTGGGTAGCGCTAGCGCCCCCCGTCCGACTGGCGGAAGTCGTTCGCAGAACGGGAGGGTATGAGGAAGGAGGCGTGATTTACAGCCTGAAGATTCAGAGTAAAGAGTCAGTGGAGCGCAAGCGATAGAAACACTGGCGATTTACCAGCTGAAGATGCCGAGGAGGAGGTTCGACGGCCACCAGTTCGGGCACCCGTACCCGCTGGGAACCTTCCACTGCGAGGTAGGCTTCCACCAAGTGGCACCCTTGGGGCTCCAGGCTGAAATCGGGAAGTTCACATCAGCTCGGTTGACCTGGTGAGAGAGCTGAAGCGCAACCTACAACCAGGAGGCGACCAAGTCGAGCTCGGGACGACGAAGGTGTTGCACGGCTGCCACTGCTTGGCGATGCCGAAGTACTTGAAGCCAGATGGGTAGCCGGTGGGCAGTCCGTGGCCGAGGTGATCGAAGTTGTATCCGTCGTCGCCCTTGCCGGAGCAGACAAAGGTCGACGGCGCCCACAGGTACGAGCTCCAGCCGAGGTTCACCCAGAACGAGGGGATCGAGAGCGAGGAGGGATAGATCCAGGACGAGGAAGGAGCTGCGCGAAGAGTGGGTCAAATCAGGATCGTGCGAAATGGGCAGGCGACGCCACTCACCCCACCAAGTGGCACCAGAGCACTTCAAGCCGAAGGAGGAGACCAGGTGTTGGAGGGAACTCCCCAGCCCTTTGCGGGCTGCCATCCAACCGAAGATCCTGCCACCGCAAAAGCGTCAGACGCGATCAATAATGGAGTGGGTGACAGCAGACGCACCGAAAAATTTCCAACCGCTGACGCCGCTGTACGGGCACGACTTCCCGTTGTGGTCGAAGTCAAAGCCGTCGTTTCCAGATCCGTTGCACGTGAAGTCACTCGCCGCCCAGTTGTAGGGGTACCAGCCGGCGCCAGCCCTGGAGCCCGAGTCAGCGAAGGCATTGCGAAGGTGGCGAGAGGCACTTACCAGAAGGACGGGATCGACAACGAGGAGGGGAAGACCCAGCTGTGCGAAGGAACTGCGAAGAACGAAGATCAGAACATGGGTGGAGAAAAGAGACGAAGGGAAACGCGCACCCCACCAGGTCGCGAGGCCGCACTTGGGGACCCAGGCGGAGGGAGCGCTCCAAGTGTTCCAGTTGCTAGGAGCGTAGCCCTTGCTGGGCTGCCAGCCGTGCGTCTTGCCTGGAATTCCAAAATTTTCAGCTTCAAGCTCTGGATTGCGAACTTAGCGCCCTTCACCGAAGTATTTGAACAGGCCAGCGTAGCCGTCGTATGGGCAGGTGGCTCCTGTCGGGTCCGTGGAGTATCCATCGTTTCCGGATCCATCGCATTCCCATCCAGCACCGGGGTGAGAGCCGCCAGAGGAAGGCGCGTCGGGCGCGTCGGGCACGGTCGTCGCGTCACAGGTGCCGTCCGGCGAGTCGTCGGTCGTTTGCCACCAGCATGGGATGTCGATGGAGGGGTAGTTCCACGAGTAGCTCGGTCTGTGTGTGTTGTATGTCAGCATCGAACGTACCGTTCTGTGAAGATGGGTACTCACGCCCACCAGGTAGCCAAATCGAGGAGAGGAAGCCATTCAGCAGGTCCGGTCCAGTCGTCGGAAGGCACGCTGAGAACGGTAGAGGTCAGTTAAATTACTGGGAGGTGCATCAAGTATTAAACTCACGTCCAACCACTGTGAGATTGTTTTAATGTAAGCTTTTGGGTTGCGAGTACGGTTTGCACAGAGGGTACTCACAGAGGCGGCTGCCACGACCCGAAGTCGTCACCGAAGAACAGGAATCCCTCCGCACCCTCGTAAGCGCATGATTTTCCATCGTAGTCGACGGTCTGGCCGTCCGTGCCAGAGCCGTCGCATTGCCATCCACCAGCCGGCGCATCCGGAGTCGATGGCGCGCTCGAGTCGCCGCAGGTGCCGGAGGGCTTGTTGTCCGACGTCTGCCACCAGCAGGGAATGTCGATGGAGGGATAGTTCCAAGAGTAGCTAGGGCTGTGATAGAACATGACATTTAGCGTCGAAAGGCGGGCTTGAGAACAGATGGGCGACTTGCCGCCACCAGGTCCAGAGCTTGAAGTACGGCAGCGCGACGCTCGGGGCGACCCACGAGTCACTGGGGACGTTCCATCTGATTGAAAAATGCTCATCAGCTTCAGCTCTGGTCTGGAGAGACGAGCCGCCACGAGACTCACCCCGTTGGCGGCGCCCATCCTCCATTGGAGCCAAAGTTTGAACCGAAGAAACGGAATCCAACGGGCAGACCAGAAGGAAGGCCCTTCCCGTTGTAATCGAAAGACCATCCATCGGTGCCAGACTTGCCGTCGCATTGCCACCCTTGCGCTGAAAGGACGTTAGCGCACGCGCGACCGAACCAATTGAACGAAGGCGGCGCACCAGGTCCTTGGTACGAGTGCCAGTTCAGACCCGCCCAAAAGTCCGGAATGAGGCTGAGGAAAGATGAAGGGTAGACCCAAGTCGAAGATGGTCTGACGAAGATGGAAGTCAGCAGCAATCCTAGGCTTCGAACGAGAGCGTCGAGACGCACGCCCACCACTTTGCCTTCGAGCAGCCAGTTGCGAACGAGCTGGGCGGGGACCAGGTAGTGGACGGAACGTTCCAGCCGAGAGGAGGTGCCCATCCGACGTTTGTGCCGAACTGAAAAGAAGCGGGTCAGCGACATGCCATACATCGCATCGCATCGCGAGGCGGTGTTGCACGCACCCATAACCAGCCGGAGGGGTACGTAGACGGGCAAGACTTGCCGGAGTAGTCGAGGCCTGAGATTCAATATATCAGTGTCCCATCTGTATGCGACCCAGCCCAAATAAACTTACTGTAACCATCCGTTCCCGATCCGCTGCATTGCCAGCTCTGGGAGACATAGTTCGTGGAGCATCCTCCGAGGAGATTGCCGAGGACGCCACAAAGAAGTCCAAATGTACGCTCATCATGGTGGTGAGATACGCCAGTGGTCATGTGGGCTTCGGCGGACGAGAGGGTGGCGAGCCCAAGGAGTGCACCGGGTGCGAGGGAGGAGACGCGCATGGCGAAGGAAAGTCGCAGCTACCGGAGCTGGAGCGAAAGTGAAGGAGAGTGAAGTGTGGGTTAAAAGAGAGAAGGAACGAGAGTGCGCAAAGATTTGTGCTCGCCGGCAAGGTGCGACGGTGGGTTCGGCTGAGCACTGCTTCAGCGATGCGAACCCGAGCGTACGGGCGGAGAGCGGCACCGATGCAGATCTACCATCACGGGGTGCAGATCTGATGAAGCAGATCAGCACTTATGCTGAGGTGTCTGAAGCGCGTAAGACCTCAAGCTGAAGCTGAGACCCCCCGCTGACTCGGAGGCCGGGACAGGCAATATAGGCGACTCACCTCCAGCGCGCGTCTCAGGCTCCCCGGTACTTGGGGAAGCTTGGGGCCAGAAAGTAACTAGCCTGATCAACTGCGCAGTGACGGCAAGGGTGGTCTTGCCGGAGCGCTGGGAAGTCTCCCGCAGATCCGACATGTCTCGAGGCGGCCCAGAATGATCCATCGCGCCTCGGTGGTGAGTAAATATTTTATAAAAAGGTTCTTTCTGAACGTCCGCTGGGGAGTGTCGATTCAGGAGAGGGTGAGGTTGGCCGACTCGGGATGAAGAGCTGCCCCGAAAGGCCTGTGCCGTCGTGAGGCCTGACGCACCGTTACCTGGGCTTTGTAATGCTGAATACATCCATGTCCTTAAAATCCACCTGATATTTAGGGAGGCTAGTAAGGGCAAGACATTCCGGAGGGAACATAGGTGCGTGCGGGGGCGGCGGGCACCCCTGCCACTCCTCACCAGGCACTCTCGATGCACTCGGTGCGAGTCGAGTGAGTGAGTGAGTTTGAGTGAGGAGCTCTAGATTTTTCGAGTTGTGTCTAGCTGGACAGCTTGGTCTTGTGCGACCCGATGAAGCTCGAGCGCGTGGCGGACCGGATGTAGTCTGCGTCCGAGGGAGTCTAGAGTCATCTGCCCAGCTTGCAAACCACGTACTCACACCCGACCCGAATGGGATTGAAACGCAACAACAGTTTGCCTCAAATAGATCCTCTGGTTCCAGTCAAGACAGCCCGTAAAGCCCGATTGCATCTCGACACAGGTCTCCCTCGACGTCGCTTGCAAAATCTCACTGACTCGGAGTCGCAGGTGGGCGAGCTGAACACGTAGACTAGGACGATCAGTACTTTACGAAAAAGTAATGGTCAGTTTTGCTCTTCGTGCTGTATTTCCAGCCAAGATCTGGACGCACAACAACAGGCCAGCCCGATGTGAAATTGAGCAAGTTGATACCCAGGTTGTTGGCCGTGGCGCTGTACCAGTGGTATACTGCACAAACAGAACGTTGGTTTCTAAGACCATGATGGCGACAATATGAGACGCACCGAGCACCACGTCGTCACCATCCTTGAGCAGTGCTACGTGGGGACGACGTTAGTGTCATAAACTCAAGCCACCCGTTCAGTAAACACTCACACTGCCCACCGGGACCATATATCGTTCCGTGAGTCCCGAGAATCTCGGTTCCTCCACCCGACAGGGCCGCGACGCCACTCTTGTCGACGTAGGGTCCGCCGAGCTTCTTGCTCCGAGTGACCCTGATGTTATAGGTAGAGGACGTGCCGTCACAGCACTTGTCCCAGCTTGTGAATAGATAGTAGTAGCCGCCGGTGTTGTCTGTTGATCACGATCAGTGGCGAAGATGACTCGGGAGCGAAACGCTCGCACAAATGAAAGAGCCCTCCTCGGCGCCACCGTTTGCAGTTCTGTTCAATCAAAGAGCCTCAGATCATACGAAAGATACATGGTGCACAAATTGCCTTACCTCTCGGAAATCGAAGTGACGGTAGTTCCGCTGGGCTTGCCGGTAGACGCCTTCAGGGTGATGAGCTTGATTCCTGGGAGAAGGCTGGGTCAGCGGTGTCAAAGACCGGGAGGATTCTTCATAAAGATTACCAGTCCAGAATGAACCAAGCGACATGTACCAACCGCCGCTGGACGTGATGATGAGGTGGCTGCGAAGTTAAGGACTACTCAGTCAGCATTAGGACTGAGTAAGGGGTCGGAAGCCTTACGGGTCAATCGCGTTGTAAGTGTCACCGGACTTGGTGGAGGTAACGAGGCCATCGTCGGTCCAGCTCCCGGGAAGACCGGTGGTGCTTTGAGCCTGTCGCGGGGGTCAGTGATTCGAGATTACTCACTCCAACGCGTAGGTCGGGCTCACCATGAAGATAGCACTCTTTTGCGACCCGAAGCTGGACGCGCTGTAGTACATAATGTACTTTCCGCCGGTGAGGGTCACGTCTGGCGCCCAGAGAGAGCCATCCGTCTCTCCCGTGTACGTCTTGGTCGCGGACGGCGCGGTGGAGAACGCCTTGCCGGCGTAGACCCATTTCTGCAGCAAGAGCTCAGTCAGACGTCCTACAGGATACCAATTTGTGGAAGTTGCTTACAGTTCGGTCCGTAGAAGTCCACGTGGGGATCCCGACGCCAGTGCCGTAGAGGATGTGGGTTCCGCCGCTCGTTTTGACGAGAGAAGGGTCGTGGACACCTGTGGTGGCGCCCGTGACGGTCCCAGGGTTCGGGTAAGTTGCACGCTTTTCGAGGTAGTGCTTAGTGAGGCGCGTCTCGGACAGGGCTGTGGCCGATGTCGCCGCAGCGAAGAGCGCGAGGACGGCAGTCGCGAAGCGCATCGTGTGAAGTTGAAAGAAGGTGGGCTGGGACCGACCACGAATGGACTGTGGTTGATGAGAAGTAGGACGGAGGTGAAGAAGAGCCAAGGGCTGCACGACTCGGTTAAAAGGCAGGAGCGCGGCTCGAGCCCGGGGGCCGGGTCGCGGAGGCGTTTGAGGGAGGACCCGCATGGCGACCGAGGACGCGTCGCGGACGTGAGGCGCCCTATTCAAACCAAGATTCAGCCCACGTGTCCCGGCGAATCCGAAAGGTCCTTGAAGACCGAGGAAGGCCATGGATGGGCGCAGGTAGGTAGGCCTAGGTGGACCTTGTGCGGCGCGTCTTCGCGGCCCGCAAGCTTGCAAGGGTGTAGAAATCAAAGATCATGGAGGTTGAAGATGAGCAAAAGGTTCAGTGTGGCCGGCGAAAGCTTGTTCAGCCGTCACACTCGTGCAATCAAAGATTCGAAAGTGAGAGTTGCTCACCCAGTCGCGGCGACTCGCCGGCGGTCGCGTCGCGGGCAGAGGCCCTCTGCCAGACGGTCTCCGCGATCTGGACGGCTGGACCATGTTGCTGAACGTGGCCACGGCAGCGCCAGGTGACGGCGAGCAGGGCACTGCCAACACTGATTGACGATATTATGAAAAAGGCATCCGCCCTACAGCTCCTTCTCTGGGACCTTGGGTCCCTTCAAGTCGTCCCCGACGAGCTCTTCGACGTCCGGGCCGATGCTCGCAACGCCCTCACCACGCTGGACCCTCTTGGCCTCTTGCTTCTTCTCCCACGCGATGCGCTCCTCGTCCATCTTGCGCTCCTCGCGGCTGACGCTCTTGGCGTACTTCGCATCGCGCGCCTTGAGCTGCTTGCCGAGGAACTTGCCCGCGCCGAGGTTGAGCGCGAGCATCGGGACGACGACGAACCAGATGCCGTAGAACCCGACGGCGCCCCACGCCTGGAGCGAGCGCCGCACGTCGAGCACGCAGAACGGCACGACGGTGAAGTTGATCGCGGCCTGCGTGGCCACGATGCCGGCGATGTCGTACGCCCACTTGAGCGGCGTTTGCGGTGGCGGGATGAAGGATGGGCGATGGGGGATTGCCGATGGGACTGGGGTGGAGGGCGCGGCGGCGACGAGCGGCTTGACGGCCGTCGGGGAGAACGCGGGCGGGAGGAAGAAGGGGCGCAGGAGCTTGCGGAAAGAGCGCCCAATCGACTGGTAGAAACCGCCGAGGATGAAGGTGAGGAGGTAGCACGGGTTGATGCCGTGCCAGCTGGGAACCATGGTCCGGGTCAGCTGATTCGCACGTTGGGCAGCGCGGGCAGGACGAACAGCGCCGAGGTAATGAAGGTGATCTGTGCGCTCTGGAAGCCTGGCTTCTTGCCGGGCTTAGTGACACGCTTGTAGATGCACTCGCGGAGCCAGACGTTCGTGTTCATGTTCCACGAGTCCAACAAGACCTAATGGAGCGTGATTAGGTACGATCTCTCAACAAATTCGGGGAGAGAGAAGAAGTACCTTGAAGTTTGGAGCGAGCTCGATGGACCGGATGCGGACGTTGCGCGACGCGTCGTACTTCTTCGTCTCGGGGTTGTATCCGAGTCCCGACAGGATGCAGGCCGACTCACTGATGCACGAGTAAATCATTGAGCAAATGTGGGTCCCCGTCATTAGTAGCGGGAGCCCTACGCGATGCACCAGACGGCATAGTACTTGGTCCGGACCACGAAGCCTGCGACGTTCAAATAGAGGAACCTGGAGGCCGGTCCAAGGTCAGCTCGAATCCTTCCACATCAACAAGAAGGGAAAGCTCACCTTAATGCGAAGCTCTGAAGCGCAAACTCGGGCGTGAGCAGTTTGAGGTGCGACGCCTTTGAGCTGTAGAGCGAGTAGATGGCCAGGTAGACGACGCCGGTGAGGCAGCGCTTCGCAGCCTTGCGTCTCCGTCCGGGCGGGATGATCGTCTCCTCCTTGAGGCCCTGATTCCCCTTGTGCTTCATCTCCTTGGCGAACAGCGCGCGCGAGACGAAGCTCTTGTACGACGCGAAGGTGAAGGCCGGGCCGGCGAGGATCGAGGGGAAGTAAAAGCTGGTCCGGTGCGCGTGAGCTTCTTCCAGTGCACGACACGGACCCGAACGAGACACTCACCAGTAACCGAGGAAGGGGATAAGGCCCGGGACCTCGGAGATCTTGGACGCACGTTGAGTCGGGTCGAGCGTCGCGTCGGGCTGCTGGCCGTCGTGGACCGACCAGGCGAACGAGATGAGCTTCATGACAAGCACCATCTGCGAGCCCGTAATCTCGATGACTGAGATGTCGGTCTTGTCGAAGTGGCGGATGATGTGACTGTGGGGGTGGGGAACCGGGTCAGCGATGACGTCCGAGGAGACCAAGTAGGCTGGGGCGAGCGCGGTTAACGACCTCGATAGCTTGGAGCGATGCCGAAGTCGGCTGAAGGTACCCAACGATCTCCAGCTCCCGCCCGAGCAGCTTACGGAAGGCGCGGCTGAAAAAGGGCGTCGAAAGCTCACTTGATGATGAGGTGCCCCATGGTGAAGCCGAAGATGGTCCAGGGCATAGCCTTGCCCTGCTTGGTGCTCACGCCATGCTTGACGATGAACCACGAGACGACCGAGCTGATGAGGAGCTCAAGGAACCCGCGCTTGAGGTCGAGCACGGTGCACAGGAAGACGACACTCGGCAACGCGGCGAACAGGTGCGGCAGGAGCGAAGGGTCGGCGGGGAGGTAGGGGAAGACACAGCTGAGTGGGATCGAGAGGAACAGAAGCGACACCAGGCGCAGCTGGGGAGCCTGGACGAGCGAACGCGATCAGCATTCGCGGCCGGGGGGTCATCGGATCGGGTGCAGCGCGTACCGACGCGCCGGTGAGCTCAGCAGCCTGCTCGATGAGTGACGGCATCGTGGCGAAGCGGTCGCGATCCTCGAGGTCGTGGTCGGATGCTGAGCGGTGCGCGTCGGCGTCGGAAAGACTTGGCGGCGGGCGCAGCCAGTTCCCTTTCTTTCGTCGGCCATCACCTCACCCGTCTACGCCCTCAGCCATACACACCTTTGCGAAGGCCCCGGATCACCACCTGACCCAGGTCTGGCCGGCGGAAGCAGCGAGAGTGCGCTCGCCTACGCTCTGTGTACGGCCGTCCGGGAGCAATGTCGATGAATGCACTGCCTTCAGTCGCACCGCTGTCGCTCGCATACACCGACCCGGAGACGTACCTCGTCCAACCTCATCTCCACCTCAGCGCCCGCTTCTCGGCGCCGTTCCTACCGCCAGACGCGCCGTTGCAGCGGGTGACCTTCGCGTCTGTTGGTGACCCCACGGGCCCGCTTCTTATTCTGAGTGAGCTGAATCTTCCGGAGAGATCTGAGCACACGCTTTCGGGGGACAAGACGCGCTAATGCCTTTGTGCAGTCAACGGCATGGGTGGCTCGCGGCTCTTTGGGTGGAGCCTCGACGGGATTGCAGAGCAGCACAAGCTAAACATTGTCACCTACGACCGACCCTCATCTGGAGGTTCTACCGCCTGCGCACTCGCCCATCGGGTCGAGTGGTCACATTACGCGCTCCTCGCAATCCTCGACGCGCTCCCGACTCGGCCGACGACGTTCTCCGTACTCTCGCACAGTAACGGGCTCATATACGCCCTGTACACTCTCCTACACCTCCCATCACACCTTTCCGTCAAATCCTGGCACCTCACGTCGGCCTACGTCGCGCCCTGGCTCTCGGGGTCCGTCCCGCTCACGCTCGCACGAATGCTCCCCGCCCAGGCAACCGCCCAGTTCGGCCTCCTCGCCGGGAGCATCCTTCGCACCGTCGGCCCCATCGGGAACATCGGCAGCTGGAGCGCCGGGTTCGCCCGCGCCTCGAGCGGGCTCAGCGGCCTCATCGCGAGCGCGACCGAAGCCCCCGCGGGCGACGTCCCGGCCGACACGCCCGAGCGGGAGCTCGCGAGGTTCAAGTTCCGCAACGCCGCCAGACCGGCGCACAAGCGCCTGTATGGGCGGTACTACTACTCGCAGGCGTGCGTCGACCTCGCGTCCAAGTTCACGCTCGCGGAGGGCACGGACGCGCTTGGGCCCGAGGCGCTTCTCTCGTTCCGCATCGGCGGTGGAGATCTGTGGGGGTGGGGTGGGCCGGAAGGGAATGAGGAGATGGCAGGTGCGGAGCTGGGGACGCTGTACGAGCGCGGGTTTGAGGCGCTCGGGCGGAGGATGGCGGCGCGCGGGGAGCGCATCAGGATCCAGGTGGTGTTTGGGGCACAGGACGGGCTCGTGCCTGAGCAGGGGAGAGACTACCTCAGGGATCTTCTTGTCGAGAAGCTCGCGCTCGTCGCGGAGGACGACTGGACAGAAGTCGATGGCGCCGGCCACGACGAGGTGCTCGGACTCGAGGTCGTCGCCGACTCCGTCCTCGAGATGGCGTACAACTCCCTCACCTCTTGATAGCTTTTGAAGTGCTTTATTTAGACGGTGTTGTCACTACCACTACCAGCGCTTCGCAACCCTGTCTTGAGCCATCGGTCAACGGAAGAGGAAGCAGCGAGGCCGAGCAAAACCCGACGCACCTCACTCCCACACCTTCATCGAGAACGCCACCCCGATGCTCGTCCCCAGATGGTACACCTCGTCCTTCTCGGTTTGACTCCACCTATCCCACGGACTGTTTGCGCGCCACCACTTTGAAAAGAGGAAGATGAGGGTCTTGAGTGTTTTCTGTGCGACGAGGTACGCCATGATATCGTCCGCCGTGAGCCACGAGATGTCGGTCTGGATAGAGAAGACAAGGACTTGGAGTCTTGGAAGTGACGCAAGGCACTCAAAGAGAGCCACTGGTCTTCCATTGTCGGGCGAGAAGCTGACAGTGTTCAGGCAGAGATACTCGAGGTTCGACGCCTTGCTGAGGGTGGTCAAAATCTCAGAGCTGCCCCGGTAGGTGAGATTTCGGAGTGTGCTGAAGTTAAATTTTACGATGGGAAGATAGTGGTCTGGCCCTACCCAGAAACATGGGCGGACCAGGCTTATCGAGTCGAGCGACGGTCCTGCGGCACAAGTGAGCGCTCGAAGCAGGTCGGATGGCACCTTGCAGTCGAGCAGGAACGAGATGGATCGTAGATGATGCGATAGCGCGGTACTACTGGGGAGATGAATCAAGGCGGGGATGGCAATGTTGCATAGAACGAGCGTGACGAGGTCCGGCCAGCAGTAAAGAAGGCTGCGACGGCAACATTAGCGTTCCGGTGCCCGCAACCCAAAGCACCACGCACTCTTGTAGGTTTAAAAAGTGCGGGAAAAGACCGCTTGACCTGCACGAGAAATGCCGAAGGGGCAGTCGCGCGAGAGGGAAAGCGAGGTGGGAGGTCCACCAGTCGCTCGTCGCGTCGTCGATGATCTCCAGGCGCGAGAGCGTCGCCTTGCACTGCAGCAGGAGACGCTCAAGGCATCTAATGCCCTGGAAAGTTTCCGCTTTGGCTTTGACCTTAAACGTGGGATGCGGAGCTGCAAAGCCGATGGTCCTTTGCGCCCGTCCTCGATGGCGTGGGCCAAGCGCGAGGCGCGCTTCGTGTCGAACACGACTACACCGTAGCCGTGTTCCTTCGTGTAAGCTCCCGAGAAAGTTCGGCAGACGGCGGCGAGTCGGTACCGCTGAAGCTGCTCGTCGGCCGGCTCGAGCCCGGCGAAGAGGTGTTCGCCGATCTGGTCGAGGAGCTCGCCGGCGAGGGTGATGACAAGACATCGGCGGACCCTGAGAGGTGAGGTCGAGTTTGGGAGCTTAGGTGAGACAAGGGCGGGCGTGCTCGACGTCGACGAGGAGGCGCCCCGCGGGAAGGCCAGAGCTGTGGGCGAGTGGCCCATGGAGGCGCTGCAGGCTCCCATTAGCGCTCTACCGTCGTTGGTGAGCGGGTGGCTTTGTCGGGCGGTATGTTGCGAAGACTGGGCCCCGTGGCAGATGAACAGACCGGGTCTAAGAGTTGCGCTGAACGGCGCACGCGCTCTTTTGAGTCGCTTCGTCGTCGCCTCTTCCGCCTCTCTCAGCCCATCGTACGCTCTACGACCAGTATGGCCACCACAATCTTCCCCAAGCTCAGCCTCGTACGCTCGCTCTCCCCGGGCTGCGGCGCCAACTGGCTCACGAGCTCACGCGCTTGTGTCGTGTCCTGTAGCTCCCCAACAATGGCGGTGCACCTACCATGATGAACTTCACGAGCAATGTACGCACCCCTACTCTAGTCTATTTGTTGGGCCGCATGAACTCGCAGGACGGGAGGAGTGTGAGCACGTTACCAATGTTGCGATGAACTGGCGACTTGAGCGACGCCAGGGAGGCTCGAGAGGACCCGGACCCTCTCGCGATCTCAGTAGATGTTTCTATCGCGAGGCTCACTCGCTGTCGTCCCCATGCGCGCTACAAGAACGCGGGCCGGGCCAATAGCTGACGCTTGCCTGTGAGCAGATGACGTTCAAGAAGAGGTTTATGGCGTACCAATATGTTCAAGGGTGACTATACCTCGCCAAAGATCGGGGCACCTAGCCGACCTGCTTTTGTCCAGCTACGACGTGGTTGTCTCGCAAGACACGGCCGATGAAGTCGCACTTGAGTGCCCGACCGAGTATGCCGAAGGCTCCTTCCAAAGTGGGGTCAAGCTGATGATTTGAATAACAGTGGATGCCCCTTCCGCATCTCGATCACCCCTAAAACATGGCCTGCGACCGCGACGCGGTCAGAGACGGCGGGCTGGAAAATCGCCGACTTGCTGCCCGACCATTCACACGCGGCGCCCTATGAGCCGTTGGACCTCGAGGCAGAAAACGCTCGGCGAGCGAAACCCCTTCCGATCTCCTACACCCCGCCTCGTGTCCCCGTGACCACCACCCGTTCGCCGAGCCCTCCGCCTTCGCCAGTTTCATCAGCGCCCGCCGTCGCTACCACCCCCTTGGCACCAGTCCCCCCACCCCCGTCAGAGTCAGACTTCGCCACCTTTCTGCGCTCCATCGACCCGACGCTTCTCCAATACATCGCAAAGTTTGAACCCGCTGGATTCCCGGAGGCGAAGCTGGCGGATTTGCTACTGCTCGACGACACGGAAATTGAGGGGCTCATGGAGGACGTACACCTCCCATTACTTGTGAGGGCCCAGTTTACGCTAGGGTTCAGAAGTGCGAGGGAACGGAGCAGGCAGGGCGAAGCGGGGTTGGGCAGCTTGTGGACGCCGGGGGAGCAGGCGCAAGCGCTGGCGTGGATCGAGGCGAAGTTCGTGGTACCACAACCCTGAAAGGCTAGGAGCTCGCGAGATTACCTCAGAAGCTTGCTGGCGACCCAACGTGGGGTGAGATCGTCCGGACTGTATGCGCTCGAAGTGTTTCTTGAGTCGTGGCTAGGCATGGCTGGGCGCCAGCCGCACTCGCAGCTCGACGCAGCAACTCGTCGGTTCAGCTCAAAGGCAGGCCTACAGGTCGTGGTAGCAAGCTATCTACGCTCCGTTCGTAATCGCCTTCCTCGCCTTCCTCTCCTCGTCCGTCATGCTGAGTCCCTTGTCGGGGTTGGGCGCGAGAAACGATGCAGCCGGGAGGAGGACGGCGGCGGGGTTGAGGATGAGGCCGAAGCCAGGGGCGTCCGATACGTCCAGGAAACCACCGTGGGGCACTGGCTCGTTCAAGAACAGGGAGCCGAAGCACGGAACGAGCGACTTGCCGTCCGGCGAGATCGGAAGAGCGTCAGAT
>ERZ1463038.350-NODE-350-length-15498-cov-15.011915_pt1 | contig 15498 bp, 24 predicted proteins | sample MGYA00564479_ERZ1463038 | MGnify/ENA primary metagenome ERZ1463038 (study PRJEB39244, sample SAMEA3635134) | Helicobacter pylori | study: EMG produced TPA metagenomics assembly of PRJEB11511 data set (Assembly of a 5300-year-old Helicobacter pylori...
CGAGGTGGTCACTCGGGCCGTCGCCAACGCCGATGTCGGAGTCGGGTCGTCGCTGAACGACGCCGACGACGACGCGTCCGCCGCTCCGTTCGAGCCACCCACGACACCTCCAACAAGACTCGTCAGGTCCCCAATGAGGTCCTGCCTTCGGGCGAGGTGCGTCGAGCGCCTGACGACGGTCGCGAACGCTGGCGGGCTGGCGAGCACGACAGACGCCGCGGTCGAGGCGAGGAGAAAGAGAGTCGGGGTCCGCATCGCGCTGCGAGTTGGATAGAGGCGAGGGGAGGAACGCGGGAGGCCACCGGGGCTGAGAAGGCGATGGGGCGCAAGGGAAAGTGGGACAATGGCGCAGCGCCTTGGGGCACCCGGTCCGAGCGCGGGCAGCCGCTGACGTCGGTCGCTGGGGACGCGCGGGCGGTGGTGTCACTGAGGTGTGTCCTTCGGGTGGGAGACGGTCGATGGTGAAGGTGAGTGGTAGATTTCTCAGTCACTCACTCGGTTGGAGGGACCGACGGCCATCTCCGCGAGTTGGGATAATCCGCTCTGGGGCGGCCGCGACATCTAGAGCGCCGGCCCTGAGCCGGGACCAAGGCGGGCGCGTCGGCTCCAACTCTCCTCGTCTCACCTCGGTTTGGATCAGGTCTTTGACCCGGTGGGCGGGCGGGACGGGCGATTGCGATTTGGGCTGGCGGAGCGAAACGGCGATGTCTCGGGAACCCCTGTCAGCGCCGTCATGAGGATCGACGGCAGTGGGCGAGCGGAGTGAGATGTGATTGCGATGGGATTTGGTTGCAGCAATGACGATAGTAAGGAATGGGTGACTAGTCAGTGCATTTGATTCGAGTATTCCCGCCCCGAGCAGCGCTAGTCGAGCTGCCTCTCCTCAGGCCTGATCTCGCATCTGACCCTCCCAGGGTACGGTCCGAAGTTCATACATACATGCAACGGTTGGAACTCTAGTATGCATGACAGATGTAGCCCACAAATTGCGCTCTGGAGATCGTGCAACGGTCGGCCTTCCTCGCGCAATGAGGAGCTCAATACCGGGTCTGCAAGCCTGGTATCGCTACAGCCGTTCCATCACCTCACTCCAAGGGTAAAAGTTTACGATGGATCAAGCACGTTCAGGAAGGAGGTGAGAAAAGAATGGAGTGAACATCCGCCCCGTCACATCCTCCCGATCGACCCCACTCCCATCGTCACGACTCCGTCTGCTCACATGAACATAGTCTCAATCGGGTCGACCATCACATCTCTCTGAACTAGCTCCATGCCCGCCCAGCTCTGACGAACCAGTCGCCTGCGAGCAAGCCGGGTCGGCGAGAACGTTCTCCGCCCGGGCTCAGATGAATACAGCATACGGCGGGTAGGCGTGATGGGAGAAAGAGGCAGAGTCTCAGAGAATGGTGTACAGTGGGAGAGAGGAAGCGACCAGACACCCCGCCGCAGGTCGCGAAGCGCGCACGGCCGATTGCGCCACCAAACACAACCGCGGGACCACAGGCTCAGACTGTTGCACAGGCAGTCTCCGCGCCAAGGGACAGAGGCTCAAACTCACATTCGTATGAATACCGTCATCCTTCAAGAAAAGCGCTGCTGGGGAAGTAGCCGACTCTCCCGCCAGGGTCCTCGTGCGATGGGCGGCCCCAACCGGCCATGCGTCGTGTGCTGCCCAGAGCGCATAGCACTCGTATACATAGATAGACAAAGCGTGGGACAGAGATAGAAGCTGCAGCAGCAGGGGTGAATACCCCGCCCGCCATGTCCCTCTCGCTTGCCCATGATCTGCCCTTCGGAGTAGTATTCCCGGCCCCAACCCAAGTCCTTGTCGCTGACTGAAGCTCTCCTGTTAGTCACGCTAGCTGGGTCCAAACGGCATCAATGATCGGGACACCGGTCTCGTAGCGTCCCGCACGTCGCTTCCTTCGAGTGCGCCGATCCAAAGATGCACTGAAACAGTGTTTGCTCAGCTCAAATGCTGTAATTCGTACACTAGACCTCATACCCTCTTCCTACTTCACTGCGAATTGGAGGAGTGCAGAAGGTCGGTGGCGGAGAGCACCTCGCTGCGTGTCCAGAGAGCAGCCGGCCATCTTTATCCGCACTCAGAAGTATACGTAGAAGTATAGAAAAGTATATTCAACCTCTCCAACCTTCCAGACCTGCCCACGAATGAGCGTGTCAGGCCGGAAGGCGCGGGCGAGACCTCACGTTGGACACATGGAGCCACTGAGGGATTCCATAGGCTTCGGCGTCGTCGACAGCGTTCAGTTTGATTTGATAATCTCCCTTTCTCTTGAGTGTACATACTAGCAAAGTCTGTAACGGCGACCACTCGACAATTCTGGTTGGGCGAGGGGCTCGACTCTCGGCTGGCAAAGTGACGCTTACAGGGTTCACGCGAGCTTTCGATCCCCGGCCGTCCGCAAGGATTTTTTTCTTCTCAACATCTTCAACAATACTCTCTTCTTAACAGCCAGAAAGCCGCTGGTAGGACGGCGCGGGAGACGATGTGCGAGCAGCAGCGTGTACCGCTGGAAGATATGGCGATTGGGCAGGGACACCCAGTTGATCAACCTGAACTCTCTCGCGTGGCAAGAGTGAAGATCGTGTTGAGGAAGCTCGTCTGTCACTCCAGCCCATCCATGCGACGCAATACCCGTCACCGGGTCGTGAGAGATCAGATTGAAACGCAGCAATCGCTCCGTATGCTCATCACAACACAATCTGCATTGTACCTTAGTGAATTGTTGAGCTACTAGACGTATCAGTAAGGGGCGGACCTTCTGCACAAGCCCGCCTCGATCAGCCATCCCGTCCGTGCTCCAGCTTCCAACGGTAGCCGCTTATGTAATATACAGGCTCGTTCATGCACTGCATTATCTCTGCCTCAGAGAGTGCTGGGGCTGACGTGCGAGAGGACGACGCTGGAGTCGACGCGGGCGCAACCTTGACCACCTGGACTCTTCAAATCAAGACGCACTAGCAACGAGGGGAGTGGGAACGAAATTCAACGGTTTCAAGTGGACCTCTTCCTCCTTGGAGAGGCGAGAGGTCGTGCTGAAGGGGACTCGTCTGGCCACCCCGCCTGCGTACCGTCCTCTGACAACGTACACCGCCGGCCCTCATCTTGCCTTCATGAACAGACATTCACATGCATCAGAGCAAAAAGCCCTGCTCCGGTTGCCTCCGTCCACCACGACCAGCCCACTCGCCCCTCCTGCTCGCCCTCGCATGACATTTGCACGCACCAGCTCGAGACTTGTCGCCATCTGATCCGTTCCCGTGGTCGTTTTGCGCAAAAAAGTGCAAGTGTGAGAATCGACCGGATGGTTCGAAATCAATAGACGAGCGGCTGCCGGCGAAACCGAATCGCGTCGAGCCGAGTCACATCCGCGCCACGCTCCTTGGCTGCGGGAAGGCGGACGTGCTCGGCTTGACTTCAGACGCTCACCTCAACATTGTAGGAATCGCTCCGGAGCTCGTGACAAGTCTATGCAGGCGGCTCTGATGTGTGGGAATGCGCTTGTGTGGAGCTGGACGTGCTGGATGTGATCGCCGGGAGCGTCGACCAGGAGAACGACGAGCGCCCAGGTGAAGGAGAACTGGATCATTGCTTGGCACACGCCTTGACTCGACCGAGAGTGCGTGTGCTGGACCGGACCGCTGAGCCACCTGGCATGGGCTGGAGACCGTCGGCGGCGAGTCTAGGATCAGCTGGATCGTGGCACACGAGGTTTGCAGTCGTCCCGTGTGGCGAGCTACAGCGCCTTGATAACATCCAGCGTCCAGCTCACTCACCGACCACCCACACTTCGCGCGACCTCGACCAGCGCTGACCCCCTCCACAAGCTCGCAACGAATGTTCGGCGGGGAATCGCTTGCTTGGACCGAGCCCATCCTGATTTGAGCTGTGTTACCTTGCATCATTGGGGATGAGATCGTTGAGTTGTACCTGCCAAGCTTAGTCTTTGATCTACTACCCCAAGCTCCGACTCGTCGCTGTGCTGGGCGAGCCCGACCTCTCAACCTCAACGTCGACGGCGCCCCAGGTGACCTACGGAGCACACAGAACTACATTCGTATGCTTTCGGCTTAATAGAGGGTTTTGTACATGTACAAGTGTTTGACCTTGGCGCAGGCCGACTCGGGCGCGTCTGTTGCCCCTGGGTGTTGCGCCCGCGTAGGGCTGGGAGGTAGCCTACCTGTGCGGGCTGCACGGGTCTTGCTGCTGCATTTGACTTAGGATATTTAATAGAAGCTACTGCATCAACTAAGAGAATAGGGCGGTCGGGCTTCGGGCATTGATGAGGCGCGATGGCGACGGGGTGGGAAACAAATACACCGGTGTGAGGCCTGTGAGGTCTTTGAGGCGATGCCTGGTGATGGATCTGGTTGAGTACCTTCCAGTCAGCTTCTTTTCATATTTCCACCTCATGGTTTCTCCAGGAGCTGATCGCGTTGCGAGGTTGGATAGGGCAGGAGCGGCGCCTGAGCATGAGTCCGGAAGTGGTTTAGTTGGTCTGGCTCAAAGGATGAGTGCAGATCACCAAGGATTGACCTGACCATAGTGCTTTGAATTCCAAAAGCGGGAAAGCTGCTTCTGTTGGGTCCGAGAGACGGCGAGGACGCGCGATTGTGATGTCGCGGTGGGGCCTTCATGGTTTCCCCACTTCCTCAGTGCCGTCGAACGCTGGGATTTTTCGACCCCCTCATTCATTATCTTCTGCTCAGCGAGGTCAAGGAGCTTCAGATATGGATAGTCTACCCGTATAGCCGCCGTGAGATCACGGGGATGTGCGCCGCACTTTGTGCTGAAAGGGATGGACTCGGTCCGTTTCCACCAGCACATTAGCGAAGCAGCTGTTACCGCTCTTCCATACGCCATCCATCAGTACTCGAAGGAGTATTCATCACATGGGCGCGGGCTTAGAGACCAAAATGGGTTCAGAGCAGAGCAACTGGTGGGGTCCGGAGAGAGGACTTTCATTGTATGCTCTGAAACACACTGAATGGGGTGTGATTACCTCCTACACCGTCTCGAAACCCTCGTTTTGCTCCTGTGCTACAGTCTCGCCGGCGAGCGCGGCGAGCCTCGAGGACCAAGGCCATGCGAGGTCTTCTCCTTGTGTTGCGGCGCCTGTCTGACTTCGTGTAACGCTTTGAGAGATGTTTAGCTAATTAGAGAATGTATTTGAGCCCCACATGCTGGTTGAGGTGCGGTCTCTGAAGCGGAGCCCACGCGAAACCAGCGTCCACACCGGGCCTGCTGGCCCAATGGTCAAGGCGTCTGACTACGAATCAGGAGATTCCAGGTTCGAGTCCTGGGTAGGTCACCAAGTGATTACTTTTTACCGACCTGGGACGCGGTAGCACTTTTTTTGGAGGCGGGCAGCGCGGGGATGGGACCTGGACTTCGCGCCTACGGGTATCGGCGCTTGGCGCGCCCTCCTCACACCGCTGTTGGTGTCGTCGGGTACAGACTCCAGAGACCGTCTCTATTTTTGCAGCTGCAGCGCGTCCGATGTGACTACTACCTCAAATCTGGCAGCGCGATGCGCCGGAAGTCCGCACGACGGCCGTCGTACAGCGTCGTGGCTTTCTGCGGAAGCCCGGCCTGCCGTCCGCTCTCAAACAATTTCGTACGAATCAAAGTATCTCATTACGCGTCGTGAATCCCTCCACCTCGACCAGCAGCTACGCCTTTACGACGCGCTCGCCCATCCCACAATCCCCCCGCCCCTGACTCTCAAACCACGTCCCCATCGCCTCGCGAACCCGACTTGCACTCGAGCTCCGCGTCTTCGTACTTGGTTCCACCGGAGTCGGGGACGAGCTCCGCGACCTTGACTGCGACTTGCTGGTCGAGCGCCCAAAGATGGACGCGACCATCGAGCGGCCGGTACGCTCGGTCGAGCGCTCGCGAGAGGACGAGCGGGAGGAGCCGAAGAGCGGGTGACCGGCTGCGCCGCGAGGTTGGCGGGAACGGGGCGGGGAGGAGTCGCTGCTGCGGACGACGGCGGGTGCGCTGGAGCTCAATGGGGTGGGGAGGATCGGTGTGATGCTTTCGGAGCCTGCAGGTGAAAGTCGGCACTTGGTCTAGGAAGTCAGGATGACGCTTGAGCTTACCGATGGTTTGGGAGCTCGAGATGGAAGCGACAGGACTGGTGGAGGACATAGCGAGCTCAAACGGTGTGGGGATTGGGGGCGTGAAGTCGTGCGGGTAGGTATTTGAGGGCGGGGATGTGAGCTGGTAAAGAGGGACGAAGAAGGAAGAAGGAAGAGTGTAGGTTTTGTGCCTTGTCGTCTCGGGCGTGAAAAAAACGCTGAGGGCAGCTCGGCCGACGGGTGAGCCTCGCTCGTCCGCCCGACCGTCGATCCTCTCCCCAGGATGCGCAACTTTCTGCAGCTTTGGTTCCGTACGCGCTTCTCATTCAGCCTGACCACGGCATCAGACCTCGTGCATACCTACTGACAGCGATTCGCGCCGATAGAATTTGAGCGAGGAGCTACGCGCTCAGCTCCTAGTCCACCTCGACTGCTCGGAAGCAGAAGCAAGCCCCAATTAAGTCACGAATTGCACCGAGGAGACTAAACGCCCAACTTGCCGATTACCACCGACTGGTTTGCTGAGGCAACGCCTACGCCGACGCCGCACCCTCGGCGGCACCCTCGGCGAGGTGGCTCCTGGCGTGACTGGCGCTGCGACTCGCAGCAGGGCTGGCAAGCGGGCTGCCTTCCTTGCTTCCACCGCGGGATCGACTCCTGCGCTCCTGGTCGGCCACGCCGGCCTTGTGAGCCTCGAGCGCGTGCGCCGTCTGCGCCAACGCCGACTGGCGAATCTCCTCCTCCTGGGTCAACCCCGAGTCGCGCTTGAAGAACGGGTCCCTCGAGACGCTCCTCGAGACGCTCTTGATGAACTCGCGCGTGCGACTGCGCGAGCGACTCGCGTCGTGCTCGCTGTGGCGCACGGCGCGGTCGATCTCGCCCGCCTCGGTAGCGGCCTGCGCGGCGTGCACCTCGTTGAGCGCATTCTGGCGCTGTTCCTCCTCCTGCGTCAGGCCCGAGTCGCGGTGGAAGAACGGGTCGCGCGAGATGGAGCGCGAGACGCGCCCGATCAGGTCGCGCGTCCGCGACGTCGAGCGCGAGCGCGAGGACGCCTCGGGGTCGAGGTGGTGCGCGAGGTTGGCCTGATGGCCTTCTTCGAACGTGTGCGAGGTGATCGAGGGCGAGTCGTGAGGGGATTCGTGGCCGGGGGTGTCGTTCAGTGAGGCGGGGATCACGTCGCCGGTGTTGAATCTGGACACTGGAGTGTCAGCATCACCTCCTAGCTCTCACAGGAAGACCAGAAGCATACCCTGCGGATCCACTGGCAGCTGCAGGACGAAAACGAGTCGAGGTCAGCAACGCGGATAAGCGCGGCGAAACGTCGGTCAGCGTCGGAGCTCACAGGACGCGCCGTCGATGGGAGCAGAAGACATGGTGAGGCTGCAGGAGCAACACAACAGCAACGTGAGCGGGTGGGCTCCAGAATCGAGCGTGGCGATAAGGCGGACGTACTCGCGACGAAACCGAGTCGGCTGGATCGGCGCGGAGGTGCGAAGGTGCGATGCGCGAGCGAGCAGTAAGTGCGGCGCGAGACGGTGGGCGAGGGCGCGAAGATTGTCCGAAGGGAGAGAGCAGGGAAGCAGACAGAACGACGAGCGAAGGCAACCGAGAGCGGACTCTAAATAGATTTTCGCCTGCGCGTGCAATCGGCTGGGCGATCCTTTCGCGGGCTGCCGATCTCGTCGGTGGCGTTGTGGAGCCAAGCAGAGCAGGCGAGCACCAGACGACCGCCTTCCGAGCTTCTTCACGAGTTTCTAGCTGAGCCTGGGGGCGGGGATTGGGTGAGCAGATGCGACACGGAGGACGGGACGATGAGCTTGAGCTCTGGAAAATTCAGGCTCGGGAGTGTGGGGCTCCAGTCTGCCAACAGAGTACGGACAAAGTCTGGACGTCTGAGGACTGCACCTGGAGGGCCCAGCAACAGTCTCCACTCAAGAGACGGGCTTGGTCCGGCCGCCAGTAGTCTCCGAGAGCTTGGCCTTAGCCTGGGTCGGGGACGACGTGCGTGTCCTCCTTCGAGCCGATCGCACGCGCACTGTATGTAACACTAAAGCGAATGTCAGAGCCCCACCAGACAAAAGCGAACGTTTGGCGCCCGAGCGAGCTTGCGCTCACCCGCAAGAACGGTGGCGTTGCTCGACGTCGCAAGCTCGACGCGCACGTCGCTCCGGAGCACCGACCGCATCCACCGTGATCCATCGCAGGTGAGAGGTCTGACCCGTGTGACGTTTGTGGTCGGTCGAGTTGGCAGTCGTCTGGGCGTCGCGGCCGCGGATCCTAATGCGCAGCATGCCGACGTCGGCAGCCCGGCTCGGCCGGCGGAGCTTCGCGCGGCAAGGTGGGCGTGTGTCAAGGCGGTTGACTTTCGACGTCGAATGGCTGGGTTCGTCTCTGGTACTCTATAAAGCTGCTGGTATAGAATCGGGAAGAGAGGCGAAAGCCGAGAGCCAGCCCCAGGGTCAATCTCGACTTCGGTGTGCTCCAGGGGCGCGCTCGCGTCTGTGACGGGGAAGCACCGGAAGGCTTTAAATTGAGCGGGGACGCGGACCAGAGTGTGCATCGGTCCCAGATTTATGGAGAGGAAGCTATTCATAGAGGGTGTGGGTGGGGCGTCCGCGACAATGTGGGGCCTCGAGCCAGCGTTCGTTGGAGCTTCGAACGCTTCGTCGGCAGCTTCGCGCGTCAAGGACGTGACTTGTCACAGGGTTTAATTTATTTATACGCGAGATGTAAATCCTTCTCATTGCTTGACGTAAAGCGTGCACGCGGTGAAGGACTGGCTTGGCGGCTCAAGGTCCGCGTCGAATCCCCCGTCCACAACGCGCGATGGTGCCCACAGCAAAGGTCAGAAACTCACGCTGAGAGGATCAGGTCCGAAAAACTCTGACCAGGCAGATTTCTTACCTGGACTTCAGCGAAGAGTGCTCGGTGCGGGGAGGCGCCCAAGCAGCAGTCGGCGCGGCATCCTCCTCCGCGGACTCACTCACGTCGCGACTCTCCACCCCTGTGGGATTCATTACTGAGAGGTACCTAACCTAAAACTTTTCCATTCCAAAGCCTGAGGTGTTCTTGATCCGCCGGGGGATGAGTTGCGGGTACACCGCGAGTATCACCGACGTCGCCCTCTGCATCCATCACCGCTCGCGGACCGCCAAAACAACAAACACTAGACTTTCAAAGGTGCACCTGTGACATTCAAAAGATGAGATGCGACGATGGCGTGGGCCCGTCCGTGCCGACCTGTCCCATCGCGGCCGCATCCCGCAGCCGCGCTTGGTGCCGGGTCGAGCATGGCGCGGCACGAGCCGCCGTTTTAAACTCGAGCTCGTTCTTCGGGCGGCCCTCTCTTCCTTCTCACCGTTTACTTGTCTCCACTCGACCCACTCCCCTCACCAGCGCATCATGGAACCCATCGAGGCCTCGCTGTTCCCGTCGGAGCTCTCGAAGGAGCAGGACGAGCGCTACCGCATGGAGGGCGCGGAGAACCTCCAGGACGTCGAACTCGGACGTGCTGCCACCCGAACTCGCTCTCAGGCTACTGCTGTCGATGCAGAGGCCTACGGCAACGAGAAGCTCAACATCATCTCCTTCACGCCGGGCGCGGGCGAGGATCCGCGGGAGTTTGCGTCGGGCAAGAAGTGGCTCGTGACCATCTGTACGAGCAGCTTGTGTCTCGCTGTGGTACGTAAGAGATCAAGACGATGGATCGGGCACTGAATTGTTTGCTTGCAGGCGCTCGGATCCAGGATCGTCACGGGCGAGTGCGTCTCGTCTGCCAGTTTCCTCCCCGCTGCCCCTCGCTGACGACCTCTTCTCCAGCCTTCAATCGCCAGTAATAAGCCTTCACTCCTCACAGGAGGTCATCAACCTCTCCGTGACACTCGTCGTCGCCGGCTTCGGTATCGGGCCGCTTTTCTTCGCACCTTTGAGTGAGATCCTCGGCGTCAGTTGCTCCCATCCAGTCTTCGCTCAGTCACTGACTATCGTATTCACTTACAGCGGAAAGCTATCTACTGCGTCTCCATGTTCGGGTGAGTGAAGCTCCTTCGACTGGTGGGGAAGACGGGCGCTGACGTCTCCGCGACGCAGCTATTTCATCTTCACATTACCGAGCGCGCTCGCCAAGAATTCCGCCACTCTCGCATGCTCTCGATTGATCGCTGGAATATTCGCCTCGGCTCCCAGTGCGTCCACTTTCCATGCGGCTTTGGGCCTCGAGGTTGACCACTCTGCTTCCAGTGTGCAATGTCGGCGGCTCCCTCTCCGACATTTGGGAGATAAAGGATCGCGGAATTCCCATGGCCATCTTCAGTGCCACGATTTTCCTCGGACCTACCCTCGGCCCCATCCGTAAGCTCCACCAGCGCGCCGCAGCGAACATCGTGCTGACCACCTTGCAGTCGGTGGCTGGATCGGAGAGAAGGCCGGTTGGCGCTACATCTGTGCGTCCGATTTGCGTGTTCAGCAGCACAGCCGTATCTGACTCTAAAATTCAGACTGGGTCCTGTTCGCCCTCACCGGCGTTGTATTCCTGGGAACGTTGGTGATTCCCGAGGTGCGCTCAACGCCTCCCAGGTCCCGAGAGCGTCGACTGACCTCTTGCGCACAGACTCTGGCTCCGGTGCTTCTCAAGAAGAAAGCGGACGCACTCCGAAAGTCTACCGGTGACACCTCCCTGCGCACGCAAGCCGAGATCGACCACATCCCCATCGGCGAGCGCCTGAAGATTGCGTTGATCCGTCCCTGTGAGTCGCCCTTCGCGAGATGGCAGCTCCGATCTTTGGCTGACCTTGCTGCACCACCAGTCATCCTCATGTTTGCGGAGCCCATTGTGTTCTTCATGTCGATCTACCTCACCTTCGTCTACTCGTGCGCCATTTCAGACCGAGTCGACGAACGCTCACTGACTTGGCGTGGTCCACAGCCTCCTCTACCTCTTCTTCTTCGCGTTCCCCATCGCGTTCGCCGACGTCCGTGGATTTTCGGGAGGTCTTGCTGGTACCACTTTCGTATCCATCATGGTGTGCCCTCCCGCTCCTTCTTCCTCACGTCCGTCGCTCACTCGCGCGCGCTCCTCCAGATCGGCCTCGTCATCGCGATGGCTTGCATGTGAGTCACATTCTGAGCCGGATCAAAGTTCTTGTGAAGCTAAGCTCTGAGCGTCTAGGCCGTACCAAGAGAAGCTCTACGCCCGCGCGACTGCCAACGGCGCGTTCCCTGAGTGAGCCCGCCCACCTGGACTTCCGCCCAACATGAGTGCTAACTCGAATGATGAAAGGGCCCGCCTCGCACCAATGATGGTTGGGTCCATCATCCTCCCCATCGCCCTGTTTATCTTCGCATTCACCGTGAGTCAGTGCTTAAAAGCTGATGTCAGCTGCTCACGCAACACCCTTGCAGGGTGGATACGCGCATGTCAATTTCATGGGTCCATGTGTAGCGGGAGCACTTTTTGGCTACTCGCTTATTTGCATCTACGTGGCTGCCAACTCTTACATCGTACGTTTTAGCCTTGTAGTCAAACATCCGAGAAAAACATCTCAAGCTCTTGAACCTGCTGTAGGTCGACTCTTATTCCGACTTCGCTGCCTCTGCCGTTCGTCTCTATCATTCCTCCAGCTCGAACGCCTCGGTGCTAACTTCACGTGTTCACACAGATTGCAGCAAAGACATTTATGCGATCTGAAGTGGCCTGTGCAGTGCCCCTGTTTGTGAACCAAATGTTCACTGTAGGTTGCCGAGCATCATCATTCATGTATCGTCTTAACTGACACTCCTTCTGCAGAAAATGCACTTTCAGTATGCAGGACTTCTGCTTGCTTTGGTTTCGTGCTGCATTGCCCCAATGCCCTTCTTCTTTTATTACCGGGGTGAGAGCATCCGCATCAGAAGCAAGCGCGCAAGCAAAGCGACTCGCGGCAGTGGGGCGGTGGCGAAGGATATCGCACACTAGACATCTTAGTGACACATAAATACTTGAATGGATAATATTAAGTCACCATTTGAGACTGGCACTTGTTTTGAACAGTTGAGTAGGTGTGAGTACGCCCGGTCGGTCATAGGGTGAGGTAGTCAGTAAATCCACTGGCATAGTCAACGGGCTTGCGGATCGATGGGTTGCGGCGCCGGCGCGACGAGCGTCCTCGAGGCGAGAGCGCCGCTCGAGCAGGAGCTGGTCCTGATTCCTGTACGTGTTTGGGTACCATTGCCAGGGCTCAAGAAAGTTCAGCTGAGAGTGGGGCAGCGAGGAATTGGGGAGACTGTGGGTGGAAGAGGAGTGACGGGTTGCGAATGAGGAGGGGGGCGAGGGCGTGGTAGAAGTGAGAGGGGAAGCGCGTCGCGACTGCACGCCGCAACCTGCCGCGACCAATCGGACCGGATGACCTGCGCGATAAGATGATTCAAACGGAAGCATCTCTTTGCACTGGAAGCTGGAAAGTGGAAGTCGAATCAAAGCGTTTGATCATCAACCTAACACAACCCACATCAAGCCCCCGCACTCCGCCAACATCCGTTCACGCTCACGAGCGCGTGCCTGTCTCACAAAAGAGCATGAGCTGATGGGTTACCCGAGAATAGGAGGAGACGTACCAGTACCTTCCATGTCAGCGCTCGAGGCGTCGACCATGGGCTGGTCCGTGGCTAAGGTCAAGGAGATTGTTAGCGGATGAATGGGCCTCGAGAGAAGTGTGCGTACCATCGTCGCTGTTATACTCTGGGATTTCCTGGAACTCGGCTTCGAGGTCGACAGCGTCCTTGACACAGGCCGCGTGCGTCGCAGCCTGTCTAGCCGTGCGAATGGGCGACGCGACAGCAAGGCTCTTTGTCTGGCAAGTGACAGTGTTAGGAGAGAGATGGAAGCCTGAGCGAATTAATACCTTGAAAATCGCATAGTACTTTTGGGGGCTGGCCTTCTTCATGATCTTGCCCTTGCGCGGGGACGACTTGTTCAGCTTGGCGAGGATGTGCGGACCAGCGCGGGGGACGGTGACATGGCGGGATGGGTCCGACTGTGAACGTGCGGATACCTCAGAACTGAAGTCTGAGCGAGGAGGTGGACGGACTTACCTCGGCCTCGCCCTCGCTCGCAGTCGGGTCGTCGTGCCCGCTCGCGGCCGGCTCATCCTCCTCGATCATTCTCCGAGCGCTCGAGAGGTTTTCCGGCTTCTGCTTCGAGCCCTTGATCGACTTCTTCTTCTTCGGGCTCATTGGGGGTGGCGGCGCGTCGTAATCGCTCGAGTCCGAGTCCGAGTCCGCAGCGTCGTTCACGACGTCGTACGCGGACTTCGCCTCGGCGGCCTTGGTCTTCTCGGCATCCTTGTTCTGTAGTCCCAATAAGCTCATACTCAGGGTGAGTCACTGCAAGTAAATCGACTCACCTGCCTCGCTGTCCAAAGCTGGCGATCAAATGCGGAGTCAGGACACATCCCGTGCATCTGATTCCAGCGGGGGACTCACAGAGCGGAGCATATCCCAACCTCCCGCAGCTTCAATCGCCTTCTTCGTGTAGAGCAGACTGACGTCGAGCCCCTCCTGCATTGAGTGGTCGGAAGAGTGAGATGAGCGATTCGGAGGTGGTGACGCGCAAAGAGGAAGGCCTACGGCGAATCCGAGGTCGAGGATCTGACCCATACGGTACTTCTTGACGTTTCGAAGCGATTCTGCGTTGCGGAACTCCCAGAACTGGAGGTCCGGGACGTCGTGGACCCACGCGACGAGGTCCTTCGAGCTGTATGACTGGCCAGACGTAGCGAGCGCGTCGTAGTACCTTCGATCGAGGATAAGCAAGCGTCGAATGGATTCGATGCCGCATTCGACGTACTTGATGATGCGAAGGAGTTCTGGAACGGTAAAGTCGCGCAACGGTGCCCTCTCGACGACCTCCTTGATGCCATTGAACTGCGCACGGACTGCCTCGGAGAATTGCATACGTTTCGCGGTGTAGCTACGGTAGACCATGAGGTGTGCATCTGGAAGAAGTTCGCAGTCCGTAACGTTCCCACTAGCTCTTTGAAGGGGACTTGACGCACGGACAGCCGTCCAAAAGCACTGAGGTAGCGTCTTGGCCTTCCTACCCTTCTCAACGTCGAGCGATTTGAAAAAGTCCTTGGTGTCTTCGAAACTGAGACCCATGAGCTGCGCGTATCAGAGATTGGTCAGCCTCCGGAGCTGGTCGCTTGTAGCCAACGCGAGGACAGGGAAGCTTACCCCACGCACAACAACATACGCCTTGAGAACCTCGTTGGATAGGATGTCGACGGAATAGCTGGATGGCGCCTTGAGATCCACAGTCCCTACGTGAGCGACCGAGGAAGCACAGAGCACTTGTGGGATGCAGTGCAGGTCCGGCTGCGAGCGCCCAGTATAAAACGCTGCGATGGGGAGTTTAAGATCGCGAGGTGGTAGGAGGGTCACCTGAACTCACCCAAAAGTCCACCGAGGATTGCGCAGATCTCGTCCGCGGAGTCCATGTCGGTAGCATACTGGAGGATATAGTGATTCTTGAGCTCATCGAGGCTGATGCTGTAGACCTTCAAGTAAGGAGAGTCAGCCTCAATTTTGATTGAACAACGCTCTCGAAGGACTCACTCGCAGAACCTCTGCGACGACCTCGCGGAAGATCACCTGCTCGGATGTACTGTACGTTCGCGTCTTGTTGGATGAAGTGTACTGGCTTCAGTAGGATTGGAGATTCAGCTCAGTCTGATCCAGATGCCCCACGTTCGAGGCCGTGACCAACCTCTTGTAGATCCCTTTCTCAGCGGCAGTCATGATGGTGCCGTCGAAATCACCGCCCGCGTCCTTGTAACTTTTGGCCCAAAGATTGCGCCCCGCTGAGGAACTGATAGTTAGCGCTTAGACAACAAAAAGGGAACTGGGGCCGCACTCTGGTCGAGGACCTTCGTGTACAACCAGTGGCTGACGAGGCCCTTGGTCGAGAGGAAGAAGTCGACCACTGACTCCCTGAGGAGCTTCTGACCGCGCATCCAGGCTGGTAGAAGCGGGTCGTTGCTGAATGATCCAAATCGCATCACGGTCAAGCGGATGACGAGCTCGTCCGCGTCGGCGATGGTGCCTTTCGGAGCCGCCGCGCGTTTGGGCATCCTGAAGAAGAAATGCCAGCCGGTCAGTGACATTATTCTCATGATGGATGGAATTTGTTGAAGATGCGAAGGGATGTCCGGCGAGTGCGACCGTGTGCTCCCGACTGGCCTCGCTCCGACTTCGCTCAACTGAATTCCGGAGACAACAGCACACAGCTGTACATGACCAAGCCTGCTCAAGCACTCTGTATCCAGCCAATGAATCTTAGAGAAATACCCAAGGCTCGGAGCCTTGTGCTCCTGTGGCCTTCTGATCGCAGATCGGAAGAGCGTCGTGTAGGGAAAG
>ERZ1463038.351-NODE-351-length-15477-cov-14.297562_pt1 | contig 15477 bp, 15 predicted proteins | sample MGYA00564479_ERZ1463038 | MGnify/ENA primary metagenome ERZ1463038 (study PRJEB39244, sample SAMEA3635134) | Helicobacter pylori | study: EMG produced TPA metagenomics assembly of PRJEB11511 data set (Assembly of a 5300-year-old Helicobacter pylori...
GCAAGGGAAAGAGACAGCTGGAAAGCGGAGATTGAAGCTACTTCGGCGCGCCGGGCAAGATGATTGCGTTCTTCGATGCCATGCGGATCCTCTTCCCATACTTGATGAGAATGTAGGGCCCGGGCATGAACACTATGGCAAGACCGGCCAAAAGAGAGCACGCTCCTGGTGTTCCCAGCCTTGCGAACACTGTCGAGACCCATGTGAGCAAGCCGTAGAGGCGGCAAACGCGGAGCTGGCGTACTTTGGTTTGCGAACAAAGGAAAACCGGCCCCAAAGCCACTTCGCATTACCTGTGGACTTCTCCTCAGTGAATGTTGAGACCCGCCGGGTGCGAGCTCACGGTGTTGATGGAAAGCGCGGAAGCGGCGTTCAGAAGGTAGGTGTCGATCTGAACGCGTGCTCTCAGCTCCTCCAGCCAGGAACGTCTCAAGAGTAAGTTTTCCTCACGATGTAGCTGAAGCAACACTGAAAGATCGCGAACATGACGCCACCGAGCAAGTACAGGGAGAGGATGGGCGACGCTATGGAGATCGAGGGGTACGAGGTCCACGCCAACCAGAAGAGAGCGCTGACGGGTACCAAAATTAGCTCAAGTAATCTTATAGGAATGAGGGGTGGGCGTAACGCACACCACGAGTCCTGGCGCAGCGTAGAGCATAGGTCGCAGGCGAATCTCAGGAGGCACATGGCCCTTCAGCTCCACGTACAGCCTCGAGTAATGACGGTTCACACTGTGGAACAAGAGTAAGCAGGTGTAAGGTATTGCTAGTGCTGACCAATGCACGGACACGAAGATTTGGATCACCACTGCAGGAGCAAAGCAAGTGAGCACGCGATGCCTCCGCGCTACCAACGTTACGAGCGTACCTCCAGTGCATGACCCAGAAGACATGGCTGTTCAATATTAAATGAGTTTGAGCGTACGAACCCTACGGCTGGTCGACCTACCGATGAAAACGAGGCCTGCTTCTCCTGCGTTCAGGCCGTGCTGCCCCTGTATGCTGTGTTCAGTGATGGTTCCACTTTCAGTGGGTGATTAATGACGCCGGTACCACGAAGATAATCGGAACGGCCTCAAAGTTCAAGTACTACAGTTAAAAGTCAGTTCTGAAGGAGTGAGTGCACAATTCGGTTGAGCAACCACTCACAACGATCCCATACTGCAGCGAGGAAAATCAGCACGATATCAAAGAGAAGTCAAGTAGCGAGTTTCACAATGAAAGACACTTTTGAAATGAGACGTTAGCGCGGTGGCCATGGCTCGGAGAGCTGGACAGAGTGTCGCCTTCAACTCACTGTACAGACTGATCGCGAGAAGCATGGGCTCCTCGACTATGATTCGGAACGGCTTGTATACAGTCCTTGAGAGTACGTCGTGGACTGTTTCGTTCTTTGTATCCATGGCGGAGTGCCACCGCTCGTCGCCAGTCTCCTTCGATGGGGAAGGGTGAGCGCACCGACTCCTGGATACAAACATCTTCTGACATGAACCTTTCGGAGTCTCTTCGCCTCCTTATACAGGATGTATGGCAAGTACGTCTCGGGGATCAGGATCAGGATCACAAGGAACAGAACTCCCGCGAAGATGGTGGTCCGCGTAGCATGCGTGGCATCAGCGGGGTCGTACCAAGTGGAGCAGAGCATTGGGGACTCACCAACCAGAAGATCCATCTCCAGTCAGTTGCCGTGACGTACATGAACCCAGCGATACTGTTTGGAAAGAGTGTTAGTGGCGCCGTACAATCAGCCGAGAATCGGGGAACTCGGACAGCGGTGCCAGGGTGGGTCCAAGGATTGGCCTGCCTCAAGACTAGTCACTTTCGGTAGAAACGGAGGTCCATATAGTAGGAGGTATTCACATCAACGCAAAGATCTGACAGCCAGGCAGTTAGGTCTCAATAGTTCATTTGATGCCGCGCTCCGTTCGAGGGAACTCACAGCCATCGCGTCACCAATCTCCTTTTGGTTCCACATATCAGCCAGCATAGCGCCTGAGTTTGCGAGTGGCCTGTTTGGAGGTCTGTCAGCATCCTGGGCCTCAAACGAAATCACGCAGTTGATGGTTGACGCGTACGCCGACGCAAAACTTCCACCCAAAAGACGAAAGACCAAGAGTGCGCCGATGTTTGGTGCTGTACACGGATGAGTCAGGCATAGAGCTGTGCCATAACGGAAGATAGTACCCAGAGCGCAACCAACCTGTAGGGATCATTGTCAGTACTCGCGCAAGCCTCAGACTGACTGCAGCGCACTTGGAAGCAGACTGGTACAGCGGGAAATCAAGGTCAGCTTGTGATTACATTTTCTGTAAGAAAAGTCAAGACCATAGGGAAAGAAGCTGGCCAAGAAGACGTTTCTTCGACCGTATCGCTCGCTCAAGGGCCCCCACAAGATCGGCCCTAGCATGTAGCTACCAAAAAAAGCCGAAAACGTCAGCAGTCTCCAGCAGTGCGGTTTTAATCAGCATTGATTCTCAATGGTCTGGGTCATAGTCCGAGCCAGAGGTGAGGAGAGCTTATGTAGCAAGGCTTACCCAACCACAAACATCGAGATTGTGAGGACTCCAACTTCGGTAGAGACGTGAAAGTGGGCAGTGAAAGCGGGTTCAAGGTTTGCGGGCGCACCTGAACGTCAAAGGCTGTCAGCGACCGCACGGGCTCAAGCGGAAGGGCGCTCACTCGAGGCAAACGCTGAGCGGGCTGTTGTGAGCAGGTTTAAATCGCTTCGTGAAGAGAACTTACTGGCGTTCAGAACCAGCATGCCCGACAAGGCGGTCAACCACCAGCGGTACCGCTTGCTCCATGACTGCGATGACAGGTGCTCGCGCCCTCCGATCGTTACGAAGAAGGGGTCCTCTTCCGGGAGCGGGGCGACCTTTTCTGGAGGCGGAGTTCCCGCCTCGGGGTCGATGGGAGTGCCTGGGTGGACAGCGGTGGTGGCGACGGACTCGGATTCGTGGTAGGCGCCTTCGATGTCGATGTCCTCCGCCTGCGAAGTGCGGCCGGAGGGGATCGTGAGGGCGTTCGAGTGAGGTGTGACTGGAAGGGCGAGATCCAAGGAGTGCGACAAAAAGTCAAGTGATGAGCGGGCCGTGTCTCCGGTCTTTGGTCAACCGCGTTGCGCGAGCGGGCGCGAGGGCGAGAATGTGCGTGGGGATGATAGGAAGGTGCGGGAGAATAAGCGGTGGTTGCCGGGGTCCGATAGTATCGCTGTTCGACGCTGTACATGCTACCTAGCGGGTGTGGCTGGCGCAGAAAGTCAGCTTCCTTGCCGACACGGTGCGTTATGTTCACCTGCTCCGCGGCGCTGCTGCTCCAGCGAGAGTTTGACTCGGTCACTGGAGCAACAAGGATCCTCTTTAGCCCTCGTAAGATCGGTGATATGGTGGATCGTCTGCGAAGACGAAGGCTTGGAGATCGTGGTGGGACAGGACCGACGGCGGTGGCGCGCGGCGAGAAACGAAGCGTGAGGGCGCGCGCCTCCCAGATTCCCGACGAGCTCTTTCAGCTCACAGCATCCAACTGCCAGCTCACGCTTCCTCTGCGGTGCCGTCCCCGGGCCGAGAAGTCCAAGTACAAAGTAGGCGCGAGGGTGATCGGGATGCTGAGGAATGCGTAGAGGAACCGGCGTGCGCACGAACTGATGCACGAGCCGCCTCGAAGATGTGGCATGGCGTCCTAGTAGGCTTGCTCTGTGGGGGAGGGTGAGCGAGCAAGCGTCCGGAGCTGAAGAAGGCCGTGCACCAGACCTCCGCGATGACCCACCGCTCTGCGCCTCAACGCACTGAAAGACTGTTGTACTCGTATGGTATTTTTACTACCCAACATCTACCATTTCTACTCGTCGTCATCCTCATCAATCGCAATTTCGTCCGCGTTCGTCGCGTCGACGGCCTCGGCGACGGTCGTGCGCTGCTGCGCGGGCACGAACGCGGGCTTCTTGCCCGTCGCGGCGTCGAGCGCAGCCATCGGATCGACGTCGATCCCGCCGTTGACGGCCTCGTCGGCGGCGGCACCGCCCGCGTGCACGGCGGCCGCTTTGGCAGCGAGGTACGAGGCTTCCGTGTTGAACGCGGACTGGACCGCGCGCTTGATTCGGAGGAACTGGGGGAAGGGAGGGAGGCGTGAGCTTGAGTCTCAGGTGTCAGAAAGGAGTTGGGCGCACCTCGCGGAAGGTGTCTTCGGAGCCGGTCTCGATCTCGAAGCTGTTCCAGGTCGTCCAGAAGTCCTGGTTGGACTGGGAAGAGGGCGGTGCGTGAGCTCCGTCTTGTGAATGTGAAAAGCATCCCAAAAGAAGTGAGACGCACCCTGGGGTCGCAGAACTGACTCGCGTGCGCAAAGATGGCGCGGGCGCGGTCTATCTCGCCGAGCTTGCGCTCGAGCGCGGCGAAGCGGAGGCACATCTCGGCGGTTTGCTTGTCGGGGAGGCTCTCGATCGCGCGCTCGTAGATGGGGCGCGTGGCGGGGAGGCCAAAGTTGGCAGTCGCCTTGGCGATGTAGAACGTGAACATCTCCATCCGGTCCGCGGCCTCGACGGCGGTCGTCGCGCGGTCGTAGACGCTCATCGCGCGCTTTGCGAGGCCATGCTCCTCCTCGAGCTGCCCGTAGAGCAGGAAGAGCGGCTTGGCGAACTTGGGCGGGCAGTTCTCGAGCGCCTGCTCAAAGAGGTCGCGTGCGCGCTCGAGCTTGTCTCCTCCCTGAGCATGGGCTACTGGTCAGTGCTACGCCCGAACCAAGCAGACGGCGGCAGACATACGTAGCGTTTCATGAACTTGGTGAGGTAGGTGTTCCAGATCTCGAAGGCAATCGGGTACGTGAAGAGGTCGACTCCGCGCTCGTAAACCTGAAGGGCTCAAATCAGCTTCCGCTCGTGCAGCCCACACCACTCAAGGAGGACGCACCTTGAAACTCTCCTCCCAGTACTGGTTCTCCTCGAGGAAGTTGGCAAAGTTGATGACGATCTGGGCGTTGGCGATCTTGAGCTCAAAGATCTTGTCGTACACGACCTTGGTCGTCTCAACGGATCCGATCGACTCCTCGAGGTCAACGTAGAACGACCAGAGCTTGAGCGACTTGAACAGGCGCGCTTGCGGCGAAAGGCTCTGCGAGGCGCGGGTGGGTCGGTCAGCTTGCAGTTCGAGAGCTTGAGCGGAAGCGGCGCACTTCATCGTGGAAGCTGACACTGGACTTCTTCGGAACCTGCGTGGCGCGCTGCATGACGCGGATGGCCTCGTCGTAGTTTCTGAATGGGCGGCGCAAGGGTTAGCGGGCCGTTCACCGACGCAAGGCAAAGACGCACTCGTTCCGGACCTCCATCTCGGCCCACTCGCACCAGACCTCGGCGAGCTCGTCGACCTTCTTGAATGGGACCTGGACGGCCTTCTCAAAGATCTTGCGCGCGGCAGGGAGGTCGGGCTCTGCGTCTCCGGCGACTCCGCCCGTCTCGTAGAACTTTGCAAAGTGGACGAAGAGCGAGTGGAACTGGGTCGTCGCTTTGCGGGGGTTAATCGTCTTGGTTGCGCGGGTGTACGTCTCGGCGACCTTGACGTCGTCGGTGCCGTGGAGCGCGACGCGCTTCTCCCACTCCTGGACGTCGTTCGGGTTCCGTCTGAGCAGGACGTCGTTGACGAGGAACGGGCGGCGGTCCATGAGCTCCTCGAACTGCTTCATCTTGTCGTCGACCTCCTTCTCGTCCTCGTCCTTGTCCTCGTCGTCCTCGCCGAGGCCTTCCATGAGCGACGAGATGTAGGACTCTGAAAAGTTGACGTAGGCGTCGAAGATCTGGGTAAAGTCGCGCAGTGTGAGGACGGTCTGGATGCCCTCCTCGAACGTCTGGCGCGCGAGGTCGAACTCGCCCTGCTTGATCCAGTACGTCGCGAGGCCGGTCCAGAGCTTGCCCGCCTGGTCCTTGTAGACCGCGATCCCCTCCGTGCGCACGATGCCCTCGACGTCGAGCAGCGTGGGTGAGTACGGGTCAGATGCCTCGTCGTACGCCTCGGGCGCGGACGCGGACGTCGACGCAGCGGGGCGGCCCTTCTGCGCGGGTGCGGGCTTGGCGATGACCGCTACCGCACCGCCGTCCTCGGCGGCCTTGTCGAGCGCGGCCTGCGCCTCCTTGGCCTCGCGCACCTTGCGCAGCTCGGCCGACTTGTCCGCGCCGACGCCCGTCTCCTCGGGGAACTTCTCGCACACGTCGAGCCACTCGCCGATGAGCTGGAAGGCCGACTTGCCCTCGGGCGACTTGTATGTCCCGTTCGCGGCGCGCCGGGCGAGGCCGAGCAGGAGCTTGGCCGCCTCGAGCGGGCGCGCGGGCGAGAGCGAGAGGAGGTGCGTCACGTAGTGGTGCGTCGGGGTGGGGTCCACCTGGGTGGCTTCTGGGTGAGCAGGGCGACTCATGAGCGAGCGGAAAGTGGCTCACCTTGAGGTAACGGCGCCAGACGCGGACCGACGTCTCGCCGCCGATCTGCTCGGCCCAGGAGAGGTACACGCGCCAGATACGCGCGTGTAGCGAGTTGGGGAGCGAGCGCAGTGCGCGGTCGAAGGTCCGGCGCGCGTGCGTGTGCGAGAGCGCGGCCGGGCACGAGGGGTGGGTGAAGATGGTGAGGTACGAGAGCCAGATACGCGGCAGCTGTAGTCCACCCGTGTCAGCTGTGAGTCCCACAGGCAGCCCAGCGAGCGACGCACGTTCGGAAGCCACATCAACGCGCGCTCATGCACGGCAGCGAGCGAGCGCCACTCCTCCCAGCCGACCACGCCGTCGAGGCCGCCCTCCCAGCCGCTTTCAACGTCGCGTTCGCCATCGTCGAGCTTGTCGTTCTGGCCGGTGCCGGCCTCGAGGAACTCGACCATGCTTCTGCCGGTCCCGTCCTCGCCGCGCCTCTTCTTGGGCCCGTTGAGCTTGACCGGGTTCTGCGCCGTGCCGAGGACGTACTTGCTCCGGACGGCAAGGTACTCCTTCCAGAGCTTGAACGACTTTGGCTCGGCCGCGATCGCGCGCTCGTAGATGTCCGTCATGCGCTGCAGCCCCAGCCGGCCCTCCGCCGTCGAGAGCTTTGCGCCGAGCACGCTCAGCTCGAGCTCGGTTGCCTTGCCGCGGGCACTCAGCTCGAGCGCGAGCACCTCGTCCGTGATCGTCGAGAGGTAGTGCGCCCATCGTGCCGGCTGGTCCGGGTTCTTGAGCAGGTCGTGCTCCAGCGACAGGTGCTCGAGGTTGATCAGCGAGTCGACCGACGACGCAGTCGGGATCGGTGACGTGAGCGGGAACAGCGACTGCATCGCGCTGAACGTGTCCATCGTGGCCGCGGGTTGAGCGAGCTGACTCGGTGCGAGCGCGGAGACGGATGGGCGTGACGGAGGTGCATAACCCCGGCTGATTTCGCATCGGTTCACCACCGTCAGGGGGCTTTCGCGCTTCAGCAAAAGCAGTGAAAATGAAAGATAGGAGGTCTAGCACACGGTTGGATTGAACGACCTAAAACTTGGTAAAAAGTCGCACGCCGGCGGCTACGCAGGATCCGCGGAGCGCGTCGAACCCGTCCTCGAGCCCGCTGCCGGCAATGTCCACCTCCCCCAGCTCCGGTACATCCACCAAGACCTTTCCCACAATCGCGGCCAGATCCAACTTCCATTCCGCCTTCGCCGAGTCCCTCAGCACCTCGAGCCTGCGCAACGTCCGCGGCAACGCGATCTCGCAACTTGTTGGCGGGAGGAACAGCGCGTGCGTCTCTAGGACCTCGAGCACTTCGAGGTTGTCCCAATCGTGTGAGTTTGCGTTCGCGGTGATGTACCCGCCGCGGTTCGACGTCTCGTGCGCCTCGAGGTGCAGCGTGCGAAGGTGCGGTTGGGGAGCGAAGCGCAAGCGCTCGAGGGTCGTGGCGAGGATGAAAAAGTCTTTGGTCGTGATGCTGAGGGTAAAGACGGTGGGAAAGAGAGCGTGGAGGACTTTGAGATGGGCGGTGGTTTGAAAATTCTCTTGCCGAGCGGGCGACTCGATGAAGGTGACGGAGTGCGGTGCGAGGGTCGGTGGGGGTGGCGGGGGCGTGTTGCGGACGGTCTGGAATACGAAAGAAAGGTTTCTTATTCCTGATGTGGTCGATGTCAGCTGTGTGGGCCAAACGGTATCGGAGCCACTCACGATTCGGGGCGTCGAGCCAGCCGCCGTCCCAGCTTGGGATGCACGTTACGCACTCTAGCTCCTCCAAGTCCGGCAGGTGGGGCACAATCAGACTCAGCATCTCTCCCACTTCGATCGCGGCAGTCTCGTCCCACTCCGCCCGTTCATGGTCCTCCGGGCCAACACTGATCGTGCGAACCGGTGGCGCGTTGCTGGCTCGCCTCCCGAGGGCGGCGATGTATTTGGGAGCTGATCCTCGGTGTACGAAAGCATGATTGAATTGGAGTGGCTGGACGATGTCGCGGAAAGTTTGGCTGACGAGTGATGCGGATGCCAGGAACTGCTGGACCCCGGCGCGACGCGAGGGAGTCGGCTGGCGGAGTTCGTGGGCCCTGAGGTCATGGCAGGCAAGTTGGATGATGTGCTGAAAGAGCTCGAAGGGAAGTTCCGGTTGATCCGACATGCTGGTGACGAGGAGAGAGTCGGTCGCAGTTCAGGATCGAGGATCGCGGACGCCACTGTCCCCGCAGAGCGGCCCCGCATCCGGCCGCGCTGATAATCAGGTTCATATTGACGTCTGTCTACCCTCACCGAGTTGCGCCCAGTGAGCAGTAACCTGAGATTAAATCCGGCCCAAACGCAACACTGTGATTTTCCATGCAAAGCAAGTCGCGGAGCAACGGGGAGCGGAGAACACGAGAAGGACCGTCGCGAACGCCGTAGGAGGCGGGCTCGAAGGCTGGCTCGAGGATTGAAGGGATGTGGAGTAGATCAAGTTGTATGAGAGTGTGTCGTGAGTGTTGTTCTGGCTCAAGCATTGGAACAGGGGTCTCGCGACGCCCTCCCAGCGGAGTCTGACTGCTCGCGCGGGCGTTCTACCACCTCAACTAACTCCCGAGCACCTCCTCGTGGCTTATGGAACCTTAAAAAGCTCATTTCGAGGCGTGCTGGACTTTCCAAGGCGCCCAAAACACTTGCACCTCCATAGATACCAAGCAGGATCAATCATGATCATCCGGTCGATTGGTGTAGTTGGTTTATCACGTTTGCCTAACACGCAAAAGGTCTGCGGTTCGAGTCCGTGATCGATCAGTAGAGGCCTCGTCGAGGCTTGTCACCTTTTTTGGGAAGTAGGAGCGGGGGAGACGGGGAAGGCGCGCGAGCGCGGGGTCGCGACGATGGCTCGGCCTTCATGCCAGGGATACCTTTGCTGTTTGCGGATTGGAGTTTTTTGGAGACGGTGCTCGTCATCATCTACATAAGCACTAGAGACACCCGGCCCGACCAACCTCGTCGCGGTGCCCTTCAGATGGGGCGCTTTGTCGTCCCTTAACCAGTCGCATACCTCCCATACTCCTCATCCTCCTCCAGCACCGCCCACACGGGATCCTTCAGCGCCAGGTACAGCGCGAGCCCACCCTCGCCCCTGCCGTCGGGCAGCAGGTACCCCAAGCCATCCAGGGTCGAGATTGCCGTGAACGGCGTCCCAACGAGGCTCGGCTCCGTCTCGAACCTTGCTCCGGCGTACATGTCAAACTTGGCCCACGAGGAGAGCATGAGGCTCCACTCGGAGTAGCGGAAGCGGTCTCGGATGAGCGACTTGTCGGGCTGCGCGGCGATCCAGCGGGCCGTGTCGCTGGTGAGGACTGGTGGTGCGTGTGTGAGCTCGTGGACTGCGGTGGCGAGCGACGGGAGTGAAGCGGTGGCGAGGTTGGGAAGGGTGGTGGAGAGCGTCGAGAGCGCGTTCGGGAAGTAGTGGGGCGCAAGGGCGAGAAAAGCGCGAAGAGAGGCAGGAGTGAGAAAGTCGAGTGGGAGAGACGAGGGGTTGGTTGGCGAGAGCGCGCGCAAGCGAAGTCTCGCGACATGCACTCGTTGGTACAGGTGCGCCGAAACGGCTTCAAAAGTCGACACCCAAGAGCCAGGCGTCGCCGAAGTCGCTTCGGTCTTGAGGAGTGCGAGACTTGAGGCGGAGTAGTAAAGGACTCGGCCGGTCGTTGGTGCTGGGGTAACGACGAGAGTCGGTGCGGCAGGCGCGAGGTCGGCAGGATGCACCGAGGCAGCCGAGGACGGAGGTTCGAGGAACATCGAGCTCGGCTGAAACGCCAGGGCGTCTCTTCGTGCCTCCTCACTTATCGTCTCGCCACAAAGCTCCGACATGAACGAGCGGAAGCACGGCGGGACGGCGAGGCCCGTCCGCGCACTCTGCCCATCGGCTCCTTCTCCTCGATACAGCTCCGCAAGGTCGCTTACGAGCTGAAAGAACCCCCCGGCGTCGCAGAGGCAGTGGCGGACACGCACGGCGAGCGCGACGGCGCCGCACGCGAAGGTCGTGTGCTGGATCGACAGGAGCGGATCGCGGCAGACACCGTCTGGTGACGCGTCGTACGGTGGCAGGAGGTCGTTGCCGCCTTGAGGCAGGTCCAGCATGGAGAGGTGGCCGGATGGGGTTGGGTTGAAGGTGGCGAGGTGCTCCGAGCACGTCGCCGCGACGAGCTCGACACCGGCTCCGAGACGCGTGATCTCGGGCGTGTGGTCGTTTGGGTTGATCGAGAGTCGGCCGGTGAGGTGCGGGTAGTGGTCGAGCAGCCGGGCGAGGGCGTGGTGGAGGCGTGCGAACGAGACGAGCTCGGCAGTGTCGGCAGTGGACTCGTAGACAAAGATGGCGGCGATGGGGATGAATGGCGGCACGAGGTAGTCGAGTGGCCCGAGGACGAATGGGGTCGGCAGCGCTTGCCAGGTTGAGGCGGTCGCCGAGCTCACGCTGTGCGAGGCCGACACGCGGACGGACGAGGATGCGCGGCTCATGGATGCGTGAACGGTGCTCAGATTTGGTGCAAGGACGGTGGGTAAGATCAGAGAAAGAAGCAAGCGCGACCACTCATGCTCGAGCGAGTCACGCTCGCGGCTCGCCGCAGTCGCGGGCACCGCGGCGCTCGGTGCGCAACTTGTCTTCACTCTTAACCAAGAGAACGCAAGGGGCTTCTACGACTCTCGCAGGAACCTCGCTCCCTCGGCGTACAGGCCCGTGACCACCATCCACCTGCGCCCGTCCGCCCCGACGCCCCCCACACCCGAGGTACTCATCCCAAACGCGCCCTCCTCCTTCCCACCGTTCGACTGGAACAGCGTCGTCAGCTCCCACCGCGCACTCTGCACCGCGCGCATCGACGCCGGGTAGCTCGCCGCGAGGTCGTCCGCGTCCGTCGCGTTCGTCGTCCGCGGACTGATCGCGACAACCCAGCTCGACGGATGGGTAGCCGCCGCTCCCAGCTCTTTCCCAGCCGCCGCTGCGGCGAGGGAGAAGAAGTGCGGGTGGCCCGCGGCGAGGAAGACATCGCCGCCCTCGACGCTCCAGGCGCGCGGGGCCAGCGAGAGGTTGTCGACGAGGAACGGCAGCGGGACTTGCTCGCGGAGCTTGAGCGCGTGCGTTTCCGAGTTGACGGCGTAGAACTTCACGGTGCGGTGCGTGGTGGACGCGACGGCGAGCGTGTGGCGGTCGTGCGACAGGGCGAGGCCGTTCGCGAAGGCGAGACCGGTCGCCACGGTAAACACGCGCACTTCCGGCTTAAGCTTCGGGTCCCCGGAAATTTCGACGAGGTCGACTCGAGAGAGGGGGAGGGCAACGAGCGTCTCGACGCGGTTCAAGAGGGTCGAGAGGATGCCGCGCGAGCGCCGGGTGAAGCGGTGGTCGTGCGAGAGGTAGAACGCAGTCGGCGAGATGACGGCGAGCGCGTTTGGGGCGCCAGTGAAGGAGGGGTGGTCGAGTGTGGCGATGTAGGTTGCCACTACGCGCCCTTGCTTCGACTTGGCGAGCGTGAGCGCGAAGAGCTCGATCGTCGACCGCGTCGCCTGGTGGTTTACGACGTAGAGGATGTCGCCCTTCGGCGTCTTGAAGACCTCGATCCCGAGCGGGTGGAAGTCGCTCGTCGAGCCCGGAAAGTTCTTGAGCCCGACAGGACTGCCTGCGGGCGAGTCGCTTGCGGGGTCGACGACCCACAGCTGGGCTTTTGGCGCCGCGTCCTGCAGCGGGCCCATGACCGTGTTCCACTCCTTCCGCCCTGGGTCACAGCTCAGGAGCACGAGCTTGCGCCCCGAGCCCTCGACGTCCCACTCGGTCGCGTCCTCGCAGAACTTGAGCGGGCTGGGCGCCCACAAGTTCGTGGCGGCATCGATCCGGCTGGAGGTGACCGGTCGGTCCGATAGGAGAGACGCGTAGAAGATGGGCAGGGGCGGGGCGATGACGCTGTCGCGGAGCCAAACTGGGAAGCGGGAGCGAGCGACGAGGCCAGCCTGCAGGAGCTGTTAGCGTGCAGCACCGAGGTTCAGGTAGAACACTCACAAGCACGACTAGTACGACACTCTCACGAAGCATGACCTGAGAGTGAGGCGGGGGCGAGCAAGAGCCTCGTTCGACCACCGCCCCAGACCGACCAGCCGGCGAGCTTGCCGAGTGTATGCGTCCATCTTGCACCTGAAACTTACCCCGGGATGTTCCCTGACGCACAGGTAGCTTGATATGCTCAGAAGTACATCAAGACAGCAATTTCAAGCCCAAGCCCAAGCCTCGCCCGCCCTGCTGCCGCTCAACCTTAGCGAGTCCCCCACCCCAGGGCCTCACATCTCCGAGTCCGGCACGTCTCCCTCATCCAGCAAGCTCCTCGCCCTCGTAAGCATGCCGACGACCTCCTGCGAAAGCGCGATCGCCTGGTCGTTTTCGTCCGTGCGCGGCAGCGCGAGCAGGCGCTCGACCTCGGCTTCGTACGCGGACGGGTCGATGTCGGACTCTTCCGCGTCTGGTGCAGCCGTTGGTCGGAATTCACTAGTCACGGAGAGAGTGGGCGTCAGTTGCGAAGTGGAAAGTCAGACGCGGGAAGAGAACCAGGACGGTGAGAAGAGGCGTACGTGAAGCGGAAGGGAACCCAGGACGAGCCCCGAGGAGAGCGACGGATGGAGAGAGCCATGCAGTCGTCCATCTTGAGGTACGGCGTAAGATCCCTCGGTAGCCGGACCTTGAACGGCGAGAGCGACGCGTCCGCGTCTGCGACACACGACTCGTTAGCTCCCCGCTCCCCACCTGTGCACGCAGCAAGAGAGCTCACCATCATCTGGTTGCGTCAACAGACAGAAATTGGACCGAATGCGGTACACGGCGAATGTGCCGTGCACGCTGTCCTCTGGCGTGCCCTCGTCGAACCCGCGCCCATTGACGAACTTGGCCAGCTTCGACGAGATGACGGTCCCGCGAGCTTCCGTTTCGCTCACAGCTGTCGAGGCGGGCGCGAAGGAGAACGAGGTGAGGTCCATGTGCACGTCGGGGGAGATGAGCCCGTGGCCCTCGACGTAGTCGAAGAAGAGCGCGAGGTGCTGCCGCGCTTCGTGCAGCTTCTTTTGCGAGTAGCTCTGACCGGCTTGTGAAAACAGGGGAGTCAGCGAAAGGTCTGGAATCGGTGGAGTTGGGGAACCCACGCAGGTAGCTCTCGAGGAACTGCTGCGTTGCGCGCTTGAGCGCTGCGGGGTCCGCGTGCGTCTGCTCGTCGCACATGATCTTGAAATGCGCAAGCGTCGTCTCTATCCCCGGCGGTGGCGAGGTCAGGTCGGCGTCCTCGCCGGGGATGGGCGGGATCGAGCGCTGCGACATGACTTGGAGTCGGTGCGCTTTGATGTAGCTCGCGATCGTGTTGAGCTGATGATAGAGAACTGATTGAGTACATCACTTTTGGTGGTATGGGGAACAGGGAACCGCACCGTTTTGGCTTCGACAAGGGCCGCGGCGGCTTCGCGGCGCGAGCTGACCTTGCGCTCGTCCATTGTCGCCCTCGAGGTCTGTACCTGGCCCGGACGCGGCATGTCCGCAGTCGCTCCGAGCCCGCCACCGGATGTAGGCTCGTGCCGTGGGATCTTCCAGTTGCGCGCGACCTCGCTGAACTGGTGCGCACCGTGCACGACGGACGAGCCGTAGCCCTCGGACACGCGGGCGTTGTAGGTGTCGAATGCGACCTTGTGCTCCGTGAGCGAGCGCTCGAAGGGCGTCACGGCCGGTGCGGCTGGCGGTGGCGGCGGGGCGGCGAACGGCGGGCCGGGGAAGGCGGGGAGGGTTGGGTACGAGTCCGAGTACGGGTAGCCGGTTGGAATCGAGGATAATGCGACAGAAGAGCCGGACGGCGTCGGGTCGGCAGCCTGGCTCGCGGCAGGCGGGTAGAGGTTATCGAGCGAGTAGAAGTCGGCGCCGGCCGCTGCAGGCGCTCCGCCGCTCGCGCTCCCGCTCGCGTGCGTGCCAGCAGCTTCGGCTGCGAGCTCATCGACGTCGAGGTCCATGATCTTGGCCGACGACGACGGGCGCGCGTTGTGGTCGGTGAGCTCGCCTCTCAACGCCAGACCGATGAACTCCCTCCCGCGGTCGAGGTCAACGATCGGCTTCAAGCTCGGGGTGGCGTACGTGTAGACGAGCCCGGTCTCGGATACGACGACGATAAGGCATTCCGTGCCGGTGAGCGTGCTGAGCTCGTACGCCTGCTCGCCAACAAAAGCACCCGGGGTCAGCCTCCTCCGAGTCCCCGCCCGACGCGCATGCTCTCCGCGCGCTCTCGAATAGGCAACGGGTGCGGACCTTCTTCATGAGCCCGGCCTTGCGTTTCGTGAACGAGACGTGCCGCTTCGCCTTGTTGTCGATGTAGCTGATCTCGATCTTGCGCCGGCCGGTGCTCGTCGAGTTGCGCTTGCGCGGGTTCTTGCCCTTGCTCCCGCCGCCCTCGTCGTCGTCCCCGTCCTCGTCGTCCTCGTCCTCATCCTCGCCCCCGCCCTCCGAGTGCTGCCGCTTTTGCCCCGTCATCGCGTGGAACTTGGGCGCCGAGGTCGACCCCGACGCGTGTGAGCTCGACGCAGGCTGCAGCACGGACGGCACCGTCGCCCGCGCCTGGTTCAGCAGCACCTGCTCCGGCGCTTGGATGAACGACTGGATCGCGGGTGGCATCGAGGGCGTCGGTGGGGGTCTTCGTAGAAGGTGCGTGTGGGAGAAGGACAAGGAGCGCAGCTAGCTGGGAGACGGGTCGCCGAATCGACTGGCCCAGCTGGTAAACGCGGCGAGGGGCGCAGACGCTTGCAAGTGCCACGGTCTAGCTGAAATGATCTACAGACCAACCTCTGAGTGGCGGAGCGTGGGCAGTCCTCCCGCCTCGCCCTCGCGCCCCGAGCGAACAAAGGCTCCCGCATCCCGCATGAGGACGCTCGAAGTCCCCGCGAGGGCGCGTCTCTGCTCGTTCAGTCCGAGGCCGTCGCTCGTGCCGACGCCTTGAGATCATCCAGGTGTGATGGACCATCGGCGGCGTCGGAGCGGCGCGCGGTGGGTGCGACTCGGAGGTGGCG
>ERZ1463038.353-NODE-353-length-15442-cov-15.929226_pt1 | contig 15442 bp, 34 predicted proteins | sample MGYA00564479_ERZ1463038 | MGnify/ENA primary metagenome ERZ1463038 (study PRJEB39244, sample SAMEA3635134) | Helicobacter pylori | study: EMG produced TPA metagenomics assembly of PRJEB11511 data set (Assembly of a 5300-year-old Helicobacter pylori...
GAGTTCAGACGTGTGCTCTTCCGATCTGGACGCGTTCTTGGCGGAGACAGAAGGTGCGTTTTGCGGACTCATCCTGCGGCGCGGGCGGACGCCGCTGACGCTTTGAGGGCCAGCTTTCAAGGTGAAGCGGCGGAGGAAGGATTCGGGAACGACGGAGGATGGAATGATGGACCTCGATCAGTTTCTGGACGAGGCGATGCACTCGGGTGCGTCCGCGCTCCTGCTTCGAGATCCAGTCGGGAGCTAAGCCAGCTGCGCTCACAGATGCCGGCCAATCACCCATCTACGAAGAGTTCTTCCCGACAGTACGGCGGAACGACGTCAAGTTCACGCTGCCAGCAGCGCAGCCCCGCGTGTCATTCGTGACGTTCGCCCCTCCAGCACCGTCCATACGACCGTCGCTGGCCCTCCCTCTACCCCCACCCGTCTACGTCTACAAAGCTCTCGCCCCGTCTTCCACCAATTCCCTCACCCCAACATCGTCCATCTCATCCTCGACCACCATCCGCCGACGAACAAGCCTGGGCGGGCTCACTGCGAAGCTCTTCAAGCGCGGCGCCCGCACGCCCTCGCCGGCCAACCTCGACATCCAGCTCGACTCTCGCGCCGAGCAAAGCTTCTTCCCGGGACCCCAGCTCGAGCTTCCACCAGACATCACCGACTGGCTGGGAAGCGTCGGCTCGCGTTCGCCGAGCATGCAGACGCACTCGCCGAGCATGAGCATGCAGGCGGTCGAGGAACACTCGGATGCAGAGCAGGACCTCTACATGTCCGACCCGGAGGACGCAGCGCCCGTGTCGGACATCGTGCGCTTCCTGAACGCACGAACGGAGCTTTGGGACAGCTCGCGGCCGACGATTGTGGTCGGGGAGCAGGGGCAGGAGGTCGAGTTTGAGATGGTGGGGGACGCGCACGGCGTCGCGGTTTGAGACGTCTTGTTTGTTGCTTGTACAAACATTTTGTTGTTTTCCTCCCGGTTCTCCAATATTGGTACGACATGGGACTGTGGAGTGTGATTACACGGGGAGCAAGTTCCCGGCGCCGCGCATTGCCATGCGACTTCCGAATGAGAGCGTTTGCCAGCCGCCCCTGCGCACTCCCAGTTAGCTCCGCGCTCCGATTTGCCATTCCAAGCGGGGAACTCACGGAAAGTAGGCGACAAAGTACGAGACGAGGGCCATGCACTGGATGACGGCGCAGATGAGGGTGGGGAGGTACGCTCGTCGCTGCAGAATGGGGCACGTTTAGCTTGGGGAGCCCGTTCAACAAAGATGGAGACGCACCCCGAGAGCAAAGTAGAGCGTGAGCGCAAGGGAGCCAAAGTACGCGCCAGTGAACGGCAGTCGCTCGGCGGTGAGGATGTGCTTGAGGTGCGCAAGGGGGCCTTGAAGGACCGCAAATCTGCAAGTTGGGATACGTCAGCTCAGGTCCCACGTGCTCTGCTGCGACATCAAGACGCACCCGACCATGAAGAGCACCTGCGGACCGACAGGCGTAGGATCAGCGCGTGCTCACGTGCGCGACGAGCTGGACTCACGCTGCCGAGCGAGAAGGACACCTGAGTACGCACACGTCAGCACAACTGAATCAACACGCTACTAGAGCCAGACGAAAGGCACGCACTGCAAACTTGCGCGGCTTGATCGCGAGGAGCGGGAGGCCGATGAAGAACGAGATGAGGAAGCACACGCTCGCGCCGGCGGTGCAAAGCAGGAAGCCCGAGAAGCGTTCCCACCTCGAGAGCGCAAAGTACCTGATCGCTCCGCACGCCACGGGTCAGCGAACGCCACTGGCACCGTGAGCCGGACAAGGGGACCTCACGCCTCTTCCTCGTTCGTGCGCTCGCCGGACCGCACGGGGATGTACCCCGAGATGGAGCTCGAGAACCGCGCGAACGGGGACGTGCTCGCGCCTGCCGCGCCCGGGCTGTCGTCCGTCACCACGCCCGGCCGCGCCCACGCAACTGCGCCCGCCATCGAGCCGTCAGCGGTCCTGCTTCTGCAGTGTGTGCGGGGACGTACAGCCGGAGAGGTTCTGTCGAAAGGATTGTTCGGCCATGACAAGTTGGGAGATCGGGCGCAAGGGCGAGCCGGCGAAAGTGAGTCGAGCACGAGGATGCGCGCTCAGGCTCAACTCGGCACCGTCGACGCCCGCCGAGCTCGCATCAAGTGCTGATGACAGACTCTGACCCGACAGCCACGTCCCGGTCCACCTTGATTGGAGTGGCGATCTGCACCACTGGCACGCCCCACCCACTCTCGCTCGCAGCACGCCGCTGACCGCCGACCATAGGCAACATCCTCATCTCGCTCGCCCTAAATCTCCAAAAGCTCGCCCACGAGCGACTGAACAACGACCAAAGCGGGCCAGCGGAGCGGCAAGCGCTCCTGCCCGCCAGGCCGACGCACCCCAACCTCCGCTCGTCCGTCTCGGACCCGCAGCTCGCGCTGTCGCAATCGAACCACGTGCTCATTCCTGTACCGAATGGACGAAGAACGCCGTCACTGGGCCGCGACCGCAAGCGGCGGAAGCGCGTCGACCGCGTCTACCTCCGCTCGAGGCTCTGGTGGGCAGGGCTGGTGCTGCTGAACGTCGGAGAACTCGGGAACTTTACTGCTTGTGAGTCTGCTTCTATCCGAGCTGGAAACAGGCAGGACAGAGCTGATGGTGCGCGCGCGGGACCCTCAGACGCCTTCAGCCCGGCGAGTCTCGTCGCGCCCCTCGGCACCGTCGCGCTGTGCGTTCAGATCGTTTCTTACGTTCTCAAAATTGTACTGATTCGAACTCCTGACAGCGTCGCCAATGCCTTCTGGGCACCCCTCCTTCTCAAAGAAGTGCGCCCCCCTCGGTCTCGCACGATCTCCCGTCCTGACTCGCACGTGCTTCCCAGCCTTTCCGCAAGACGGACCTTGTCGGCATCGCTCTCACCGTCATCGGCGGTGTCACCGTCGTCTACGCCTCGAAGTCATCCGACACGAAGGTGCGTCGCCCCACAGTTGCGACGTGCCAAAGAGCTGATCGCGAGATGCGGTGCGCAGCTGTTCCCTGCTGAATTGCTCGAGGCGATTCGCGCAAAGGCGTTCATTGCGTATGCAGTGTTCTGTGCGGTGATGGGAGGCGTGCTGGCGAGCTTGAGTGGGACGAGGTACGGCGAGCGGTACGTGATGGTCGACATTGGGTTGTGCGCGTTCGCCGGTGCGTTTTTCTTTCCGCTCTTCTTTCGCTGTGGATACTTGACACTAACGTATTGCTCGGTAGGTGGATTCACGGTCCTCGCAACGAGTGCGTCCTGCTGCTCCGCACGTTCGAGTGAGCCGACCGCTAACGACGCTACAACCGCACAGAGGCGTTCAGCTCGTTCCTCTCGCTTCTCTTCCTCGACACCTTCCGCCAACCCGTCACCTACCCAATTCTTGCCGTGCTCATTTCGACCGCGCTCGTGCAGGTCAACTACATCAACAAGGCTCGTGCGTCCCCCAGCTCCCCCTTGTTGACATCCACTGATTGGGGTTGGGTGTGCAGTACAACGATTCGAATCGCGAATCGTCATCCCCGCCCAATTCTGTTCGTTCAGCCTGAGCGCGATCGTCGGCTCAGCGGTCCTGTACCGCGACTTTGACGACGTCGGATTGCCGGAGTTCCTCAACTTTGCGTTCGGGGGTGCGCGATTCCGTTCCCTTCCTTGCTCCGCAGATTTTGTGCTCACCTATCCCACCTCTACGACTTCTCATGCTCCACCAATACTCGACCCCCGCCACTCGCGAACGAACGCCACCCAGTCGGACTCTCCGCCCTCGGTCCGCTCTTCCGACTGATCCTTCTCCAAATCACTTTCACTTATAAACTCGCATCTCCAGGCGTCTACCTCCTCACCAAAGAATCCGCCACGCCAACACCCCCACCACCCATCATCGCCCTGCCCCCACCAACTGCCCGAACCCCCTCCGACCGACCTCTCTCCGTCCGCGCACGAACGCTGAGCATGACGCTCGGCGGTGGGCAATACTTGCTCGCGCAGAGCCCGGGCGCGTTTGCGAGCGATGGGGGATGGGGTGGACCGGTCGGGATCGGGCGCGAGCGGGAACGGGAACGGGAGAGTAGTGGCGGCAGCTTGGGGAGCGAGGGGATCGAGGAGGAGAGTGCAAGTGGGAGTGGCGAGAGTACGTTGGCCGAGGGGGAGCCGTAGCGTGCTGTCGTTATTTCCAAGTCGAAGTCTCTGTCACACTGGACCACAGACTTGAATTAACAAAATCGGGAGCAACAAGGGGAGCCAAGCATAATTTCTAGAGGAACAGTGTTTGGGACGCAGGAAGAAACTCAAGTGCCCGGACATTGCGGAACCTCGTTCGTGCAACGCGCAACGTGCTCGAACACGCTTCACGAAGGTGGAAAGAAAAAGTCTTCGGATGTAAATACAAAAAGGTTCCGCACATGCCCCTTGCGATTAACAGTGATCAACATTGCCGCTGGGATTCCCGGCCCAGGTTGGGAACGGGACTGGGCTGCCGCTCGCTCCGAAGACAGCGAAAGAGAGGATGAAGATCACAACCTGCAAGTAATGCGCTGTATCAGATCTCGTAGTATACCTCCGATGCGCAAGATCACTTACTTGACTCCCACCGTCTAGAGCTCCGCCGACGAGGTACAGGTACCGATTGAACCACTGAGGCCTGCGCTGAGGACAGGCAGGACTCGGCATCAGCTGCGTTTTTAAAGTCTGGAGGTGACTGAAGCCTTTACTGTGCGAAGATACCACTGTGAGAAGAGGCCCACCAGGATGGCGCTCGTCGTGTAGCTTGTCGCCCCAGAGGCGACGTAGTTTGCACTGTTGGGCAGGGTCAGCGAGAGTGCAACAGCAAGTAAGAGCACCCACTAAGTCAACACGACCGGCACGCAGAGCTGGTCGAGAGGGAGGCCGGCGAACGTCTTCCACCGCTTCATCGCCAGCCAGTGGATCACTGGGAAAGCAGCGCCGATAAGGAGTCCCACGGGCACGATACCGTACCCGCCCTTGCTGAAAGAGTAGACATCTTTAGCGAGCGCCCACGTGACGGCCTGCGTGTTGAGGCTTTGAGATTGGGCACCGCTCCACTGCGAAGGAGGGTCAGTGAGGAAGCGGTTCCGAGAGGAGAAGCAGACGTACGACGTTGTTGCCGTCACCGGAGAGCAGGTCATATTGGTTTGTTACGACTGCAATCATGACACCGTAGTTCACGAAGGCGCCGAGGATGGTTCCGTATATCTGAGTGAGGAACATCGTGCTTGAAAGATTCGTTGTCAGAAGACCATCGGGAGACTATGTGAGGTGGTCGGGCTCACCGCCACGGGATCTTCAGGTACTGTCCAAGCTTGAGGTCCCCCGAGAGGTTCACAACCAGCACTGCAGAAGCGGTATCAGTGACATCGGCGAGGCGTGAGAAAGAAGGTGGTCCCGAACCTATCACTTCATGCGAGAACGTGGTGAAGTACATGTTGGCCAATGGGCGTCCAGGCAGGATGGCACCACAAACCATCTTGCTGATCGAGTTAGTCGCGACTCCGTTGCCCATCACCCCGCTGCGCGGAAGGTCAGCAACGCTCAACAGCGCATCAAGAGGTTGACGCACTAAAGGAAGCAGGAGAACGGCGCAATAACTGCGCCGAGGAGGAGAGCGACAAAATATCCCCACCACGTGAGAGTGGTCTCACCGACGAGGATGGCAACGAGACCAAAGACGACGCCAATGACAAGGGTGGCAAGATACCACCAGTGCGGCACCTCTATGCATCTGGTCATTTCGGCTCCTGAAAGAGGCGAGCATTCACAAACCTTTGTACTTGAGCATTCCGACTGATGAGCAAAATTCAGGCTGGGAATGGTGAGGGACCTGCGAAAGTGACGAACTGTAGTGCGGGTCCGGCTGACTCTTGTCGAGCGCTTGACGGAAGGCGTTCCGGATGCTGAAGAGCACGAAGATGATCAGCATCGAGGTAAGCACTACTAGCAGTGTACCCGGTACTTACTCCTTCCCCCAGAACAGCGGAACGTGGGTTAACAGCGCGCCGATCGCCATGCACGCGCAGAGCACCACCTGCGCAAGCAGTCAGCGGCTGCCAAGGGCTGAACTGAGCATGACTGACCCAAACATAGCTCGCTCCGAGGTGAGGACGACCATTTTCCACCCTTCAGATACCCAACATCAGTCACCGTTCCAAGTCTGTGCTCGTGGAACTCACAAGGCTTCGGGATCCAGTCGCAAGGACGAGGTACCGAACACTGCGGTCTGGGGGGGAGGACCTAAATTTGGATCCATGTGCTCTTGCCCAGTCTCAAATTTACCTACCTGATTGTACCTGGAGCCATCAGATGTGAAGAGCGCGGTAGACAGAAAGGGGAAGGATTTGGCGTTCCAGGTGTTGGTGTCTGGCGATGCACGCGAAGTCAGTCGACTAAAGCTAAGGACGAGGCAATCTTGACCGACAGTATAGCGCCGTGACTGCAACATAGCAGATGAAGATTCCAATCCATGAGTTCGCCTGTTGAACCAGTGGCAAGGACGTGTACGACGACGTTATGTCTGCACGACGCCGTCAGCTCCGACCCTCATCTCCAGACGAGGTAGGACTGACACTGCCAGTCAAACCCAAGACTCAAGATTCCGAGTCCTTCGTTGTTGTTCGAGCCGCCGAAGAGGTTTTTGAAGATCTTGCGCGTGCTCGGCTTCGCGTGCTGGGCGCCGAGGCAGAAGACGGAGACGCCACTGAGCGTGGGAAAGACGTAGCTCGCGATCGGCTCCCAGAGGGCAGAGGCGGAGAAAGCCCAGCCGAAGGCTGTGATACGGTCCTTGTTTTGCGTTGGCTCGTGGTGAAAGGACTGGTAAAGCGCCACTTGCGGCAGCTGCGTCCAGTAGACCTGAAGGAGGGTCGTCAGTGTGTACATTCACGAGCGAGGCTGAAAGTACGGACCAGAGCGGATGGGTAGATGCAGATTGGTCGAAGGAGGCCAACAAGACCGTACCCGGTCAAAGAGGCCTGTGCAACACAGTCAATCGGGCAGTGCCGGCTCGGGCTAGCGCTGGGGCAAAACGCACCGAAATCGTCGTCAGGACTGCGACCGAAGCCTTTTCCGCGATCTGAGGGTAGAACCTAGCATTTTATACTCGTATATCAGCGGTTCGACTCAAAGAGGGGAGTGACGACTCACAAGCGTTGCGCGGCGAAGATGGCAATTGCCGCCGACCCGCTCGAGGCAGAAGTCGCCACGATCGTGCTGACGGCGTGCTCTTTCAGTCGAAAAGGGCCGGGATTGACAAAGCTAACAATGCCCCGGAGAGCTTCAAGGTGAGGGTGGCGGTCGATGAAGGCGGGCGTGGGGAGGAGAAGGAACCAGGCCTCGCCGATAAGCCAGCCGACAATGATGAGAAAGACCGCTGATACCGTGGGAGATACCGGCTTGAAGTAGTCTATGGTCCGGAGTGAGCAGGAGAACTCGCTATGTAGGATTGTTGCGCACAGAGCTGGTTGACAACGGCGGAAAGGGCCGTGAGGACTGCGCGAGGAGCACAGATCACTCTCCTGTGCAGACACATGATAGCAAGGAAGCTCACTGGTACCGATAACAGCTGCTCGGAAAGTCAGAGCTGCGTCTCCATCGTCCCTGAGGCTGACGACGAGCCTCGAGACGTCCGCTCCTGCGACGCCGTCTAGGTTAGAAAAAGATTCGCAAGCCTGAGGCAAAGGACGATGGACGAACCGACGTGAACGACCTCGCTTGCGGTATCCAGAGTCTCCTCCGTGACATTGACTTGGTCCGGCGTCGACCTTTTCTCGTCGATGGATCCAGCTTTCTCCTCGACGGCATCGAATGACGGCGAGACTGGGGTTGGCTTCTTTGTCAGCGTCGGGACCAACATATTACTCGCGTCGCCACCGGAGAGCGACATAGGCGAAGGCTGGATGTGGAAACGGGAGTGAAAGGGGCAGGGCGAGCGCGACGCCGAGATATTTATGAGGGCGGCAAGACGAAGGCGCCATCGTGCCTCAGCATCCCTGCCGCCCGGGAGAATTCTGCGAAAGTACCACGCGATGGATCCACAAAACCGGCGCGGGAGCCCGAAGCGAGCGTGTGGACGAAGTCTGCTGTTCCGTGCTTGCGCTTGCGGTTGACGCGATCGAGGACTCAGAGTGGCGCCCGGACGCCTCGCCACACAGTTGATCGGATCGGTTCTCGGACTCGCCGGGTAGATCTTGGGCAGCGAGCGGGGTACGATGTCGTGATGTGCGCGTAGATTTACGCCGACCTGTACCGGGCGAGTCGATCAGCGAATGGATCTGCGGGAGCGCTGTTGGAAGTGAGGGCGCACCTGCACTTTCTATGCCCATCCGCAGCCCTCTAATCCTTCTTCGAGAAACTCACGACCGCATACCTGCAGAAGCAGCATGTCAGCTTCCCATCCCCTCACCGCCCAGACACGGAAACAGCACTCACTTGCCCGACACCCTCCAGCTCGGGTCCTTCGCATCGAGTTCCTCCGCCTTGCCCTCGGTCAACCCAACGCACACGTCCGCCTTGCAGGTGCGGAGCGAAAGGAGCGAGATCTGCCCCTGAAGCGGGCCGAGCGTGTCGGCGAACGGCGTCGTCGTCGGCCAGGTCGCGTCGCTCGTGAGCTTGCGGTAGTTGAGGTCGCCCCTGCGGTCGGTGTTTCAGTACGATCGAAGGCGAGTGGAAAGGTAGGACGCACTTGAAGATGACCAGCGAGGCTTTTTGGAGCTCGGTGAGGAGCGCGGGCGCCTCGGCGGGGAGGTCCGCGAATGGGTGCGCGGTGGTCCAGACTATGTACCAGACGACCAGCTCAGAATTCCTCCGACAGAAAAGCAAGCGAAAAAGGGCGTACAGTCGGCGAGCTCGCCACCAGGCGCGCCCATCTCGAGCCCGAGCGGGACGCTGAGGCGGAACACGCCCTGGTCGACGTACCGCTGCCAACGCTCGACCATGTTCTTGAGCGCTGATTTTTCCGCATCTGTCGATCCTGCCGATTCGGGGAAGAAGGCCGGGTCGAGAAGGGAGGCGATCGTGGTCGAAAAGTCGTGCGGCTGGACGTCCGAGACGAACCAGGGCATGAGCTGTGTGCGATGGGTGAGTGAGAGTAGGAGTAAAATTACAGGAGAGTCTACCTTGGGGTGGAAGACAACCTCGGAACAGAAGGGCGAGAGCGTGACGAGCCAGTCGGCGAGCACGAAGTCGGTGTAGAGCTCGAAGCCGGACTGTCGCGGTCAGGTCAGGGTGGATTCGTTCCAGGCAGGGAAGTAGGAAAGACTCACGTTGTCGAGCACGATGTCGATCCGGGAATCCTTGAGGTCCTTGATGTGGTCCCACACCTGCGCGAAGTCGTTCTTGAGAATAAAGTCGCTCCCGCGCTCGACGCTCTGCAGCGCCTGGATGTCCTCCTGCGTGAGCGATGTGAGCAGGCTCAGGTCCGTCGCCTGTTGCCTCTCTTCAGAATCAGCATCACCCCCGCTCTGACTCGGCGCAGGAGCTCACGTTCCCCCACAAGCAGGTGCTCATGATGCCGTCCCACTCGGCATGCAGCACGTCCTCGGCGGGCTTCCCGCGGCTCACGAGCGCCTCCATCGACGTCGCGAGGTCCATGATGCCTTTGGCGGAGGAGCCGAACGCGGCCATCTTCTGCGCCTGGAAGCAGTCGAACGCGGCCCAGTGGGGCTGCGCGGCGAAGAGCGCGCGCAGGCGGCGGTACATGTAGCACTCGGCGAAGAGCCACGAGGCCGTGAACCACTTGTCGGTGCCAGTGGTCGCCGCGGTGGCGAGGTGCGCGTTATAGGAGGCGATGTCGGCGGGGAGACCGGCGCCTGGTGAGGGCGTCAGCACGACCGGCGGCTTCTCAGACACAAGACGCACTCTCGAGAGGTGGCAGGACACGGTCGTGGCGCATCTCATCTGCAAACGAAGAGCGTTGGCTGAGGATCGCACACTCGGGCAGGCGCGTCGCGTACAGATCAGGCCCGCGATGGACTGGAGTGCGCTCGCCGGATCAGCTTCCGAGCTGCAGATGCGGTTCTGGGGAGGTGTGAAGACGCACCTGGATGATCTCCTTGGACTGGGCGAGCTTGTCCTTGTGCGCATCGGCGACGAGCTGGCCGTTGAGCGTCGCGAGCTCGTCGATGACGCCGGTCAGGATTGTCGGCCAGCGCTTGACGGTCGACTCGTACGCGAACGAGGTGCGCTGCGATGCGGAGCACGGGGCGACGGGCGGAGTCCAGCTCATCGTGGTCGGCGGCGGAGATGATGGTCCGAGTGCAACGAGCGCGCCCACTTTCAGTCACTCTGCCCAACCTCTTCAACGTTTAAGAAATCAGCTCGGCAGACCAGACGATGGGACTGGACCCGTCGCACCACTTTGTGCTCGTGCGCACCCCGCATGCCGAGGCGGACCCCTACCACTCGACGCTCGGCTGCCCATCGCGGACGCACCACCTCCCTGTGCTGACGACCTCGTTCACCGACACGCCGACGCTGGCTGCTACGATCCAGCTCGGGCCAACGGAGCGGTACGCGGGGGTGATCGTCACAAGCCAACGAGCGGTCGACGCATGGTCACTCGCTTCGACCGGGCCATCACCAGACCCGCAGTGCAGCACACCAGCCTCGTGGTGCTCGATCCCATTCTTCGTCGTCGGCCCCGCGACGGCATCCGCACTCGCACCCTTGCTCCCTTCGCCGCCACCGGCCTTCTTTGGCTCATCGACCGGCACCGCCGCCCTGCTCGCAGCCACCATCGCCTCCCACTTCCCAACTCCACCGCCGTTGCCACTCTTGTACCTCACCGGCGACAAAAACCGCGACACGCTCCCGTCCGCGCTCGAACGCGCGGGGCTCGCGACGCACCGCGTGCAGGTGTACGAGACGGCCGTCGTGGACGACTTTGAGGCCACGCTCGAGGAGGTGCTTGGCAGGGTCAAGCAGAGGCACGAGGGCGAGCAGATCCCAATAGTCTGGTTCGCGTTGTTCTCGCCGTCGGGCGCAAGGCATTGTCTCGACGCGCTGAGGAGACGGGACTTGCTGCCTGGGCGAGGGGAACGGGACGGGGACCGGGATGGTCGGACTGGGAGAGTCAGAATACGGCTGGCGGGCATTGGGCCGACCACGAGGACGTACGTCGAGCAGGACGAGGGCCTCACGATGCACGCCGTTGCGCAGAGCCCCGACCCGGTCGAGCTCGTGCGGGCCATGGGCAATGCGTCATCATGATACGAGCTGTGCGACATTGCTGGTCGAGTGGGTCGCGATGGGCGAGGTGAGCACCGCTTTGCTGGCCCCCGGGGCCTGCGAAGTTAAAGCAGAAGGAGCCAAGCCCATCGGTGCTCACCGGGCCATGGTACCGCTGGCGCTATTGACCTCGTATGAAAGCGCAGGTGCACGAAGTATGGTGATTGAAGCATTTGAAGCTCCCGCGGCGAGGAAGTAGGTGAGCCGTTTCGTGTTGAGCTCGCCTGACTCCGATGAGCACTGTCGAGAGTTCATCTTTGTGAGAGGACAGGTCCAAGAGACTTGATCTCACGGTGTAGTCCATTTCTCACTACCCGCCAGCAGAGAAGTTGAGCGGCCTGACAGCGCCTGCGCGAGCGGCCATCCCGCCCAGCTCCTCCGTTCGGGTCCACCCGTGCCTCATTCCCAGGCTCTTGGTCATCAAACGAGACCTCTGTGATTATCTGTAGGTGCGTACCCTGCGAGGAAACAACCAGCTTGGCCTCCGCAGCCGAAACGTCGTACTGCTCGATGGGCGACCGCAAGTCCGGCGCGAGGCCAAGCCGCTCAAGCGCGGTACTCAGGCTCGAGCCGAAGGAGGAGCCACGTGCGGATGTGCTTCGAGAGAAGTCTTGTATGAAGAGCACCTGTGATCTTAATGTCAATGAACCGTGCGCTTCACGAGTCCGTCACGAAACGGACGTCGCCATTCTTGCTCCATTCCGAAATGAACGCGTTGCCAGAACCAAGGACGACCCGACAGAAGCTGCCGCAGAAGAGCTGTAATTGCGCGTATCAGTCTGTGTGGCACGATAGGCGGAGTCGAATAGTGGTGGCGGCTGAACGAGGGCGACTTTCGAATGCATCACCCCCCGCCAAACTCCTTTGCATGCACCTCGAGTTCAGTCGTTCCAGGCCGTGAGTTTAAGGTGATGGGGATGTAGTCTTTAGCAGTCGCATTTTCGGGCTCTGGACCTCGGACGATCATCACTGGTATTCTGGGCGGGACTCTGGGAAGCAGCCAGCCCAAATTGTAGTTGTACGCTGAGATACGGCCCTTTCGAGCAGGGGTTCTGCGCCCGAGTACTCCTTCGAAGGTTATGGAGGTGTCGCTTGGGAAATACTCGCTGTGAATTTTAGGGAGGTTCAAATGTCGCACGCGGTGCTTCAAGCAGAATCGCATACGCACTGTGCTTCTTCCGTGCGTCACTTCGAGCTAAGGTAATGAATCAAAAGTGGGGCGATGCTAAATTCGCCGTTACTTCATCATCTTGAGCTCCTGTGACACACGGTGGACAAGACTCGAGCGTCGTTGGACAGCACTCGTCAACACTGTCGACCCCCACGGACCTCTGAAAACTACGTGGCGAAACAAGGGCGATGAAGATCGTGCTTGGACTTTCATTTCAGTCGTACTAGCCAGAAGCGCGCCCGTCTCGCGTACTCGGGGGCCGAGGTCTTGCGGGTGTCGGCCTCTCGAGCTCGAGGTCTTGCATGATGGAATCCGTTGGGGTTCATGGGACTCTCATCAGCGTCACTGAGACCTACGTATCCCAGTCAACGTCGCCGAACCCCCGCCTGACTCACCTCGCCACCCCATTGTCTGTGCGTGATCAGGATCGGCCTCTTGCGACCGGTGCTCCTTCTCGCGATGCCGACTGGGGGCGTGCACCGCGAGTCATGCCCTCCAACATCCGCGTGGATCTGAACACAAAGTTAGATATGAATATCCAGTGAGAACGACTGCAGCTCTTGCAGGCCCTCGAGTGCACGCAGAGCTGATCGGTGTGCGTCGCGGCGGCGGTCACCGTCTGCTTCGCGTCTCCGAACGACGAGCAGATTTTCACTCCCCACCTCGGTGTCTCCTTGCTGAACGTGCACGACGCGCATGCCGTGACCGCGCGCGCACCTCCGCACGCACGCTGCTCCGACTCGGCGCCAGTTCCTCCTCGACGTATGCGCAGAGCGAGTGTACGTCAGTAGCTCGGCCTCTTGCATTTCCATTCACACACGATGTAGCGCTAGTGCTGGTAACGGCCATCGGGCCTCGCAGCGCAGCCGCCGAAGGTCGTGCCGTCGCTGCTCCTCCGATCGCACCGTCTCAGTTTGCTCGCGCCTCGCCGCCGGGGCCGGGTCTCCCGTGACCCGTCATTGCGGGCTCAGGAAGATTCAACAAGTTTCTGAAGCACGGCGACTGGCTCGTGATAGCGGGACCCCGGTGGCCGCACTGCTGCAAGTATGTAACTCCGGTTCCGAGGCGTCTTCGCGTCGCCAGACCTCGCAGTTGCACGGAAACGCCAACAACCACCTGTCCAAGCTTGCGTGGAAAAGGGAGGAGCAGAGCTCGGACATCGGGGTCCATCTGGCCGTAGCGAGGCACGCGCCTGCCGGTACCGATGAAGAAGCGCGCTGCCAGCGCGTGGGGGCAGCTCTTCGATCCTCGTTGCGCATGACGAAGCTCGGCTTCGTCTGATGTGTCACGGATCCCGTACATCTGCCGGTAAATAAGGCTGTCAGGGGCGCACTGCAACGGTTTAAAGTGGTGAGACAGGCAATCGGAATTTCGACCGCGCGAACGATCTCGGCTCTCCCGCTGCGGAGGCTCTTCCTTCGCGCTGGACGGTCCACGGCCCTTTCTGTGTTCCACCCACACTCTCCGCAAAGATTATCGGCGCGAGCATGGCGGACGACGCGCGCGACAAGCGCCACTCTCCGGCCGGAGCGTTCGCACCCCACGGCATCGCCGACAGCGCCGACGCACAGCTGTTCAGCGTGCACGACTGGCCCCAGCAACACGCGGGCGCGGGCGCGGGTTTCCTCCCGCATTCGCTCGGGTACGCTCCGTATCACCCGCAGAGTGATCCACGCCATGCCGCCTTCCCGGACGCAGCGCCGCCCCGACCCGGCGAGCACGAGCTGTTCCCCCAGCAGTTCGCCCAGTACCCGCCGACCTACCCTCCCCAGTACCCAGCTCAGCTACACTCGCAGCATCCGTACCACCATCACTCTCCACCCCCTCTAGGCTCGCAGTCAAGCTCGGGCCCCGACGCTCACCACTCGTCGTTCATGCCCTCGGCCATGGGCTCACAAGCGCATTACCTGCCGCAGGACTACTACCCTCCGGCAGCGTACCCGAGTGGTGAGGTCGGCGGCTACCACGAGGGCCACTGGGCAAGTGCCGGCTCGGCGAGTGCGGGCGCACACGCCGAGTATCAGCAGTGCGTCATGTTGTGCTTGCTCACTCCGCCATGGAGTCGCCCAGCTGACTCTCGTTTGCCGCGGCCTGCAGTCCATACCACTCTATCAGCTCTGCTTTCTCGGAGCCGCCACTCTTCGCCAGCCCGTCCGACGTCCAGGCGGCGTACGAGCCCGGGCGCCCTGCGCTCCTCGACGGGCTCGCGCAGGTGTCCGCGTCGGCTTACCAGCTGCAGTACCAGCAAGAGTCGCCAGCCACCATGTCCCCGACGACTCAGTCGCCTTCTCTCCATTCGCCGTCGCCCACGTCGCCAACCTTCCCCGACCACGCCTCCGCACCGACGCCCACCGGCCTGACTCGCATCCGCACCTTCTCCGCGGCGACGTCGACGTCTGCCTCGCACCACTCGCCCACCTCGTCGTCTTCCTCGACACCGAGAACATCGACCTCGACCCACTCGAGCAGGACCTTCCGCTCCGACCCCACCACCGCGCTGTCCGTCTCAGCAGCAGCCCGAGCCGCGGCCGCGCACCGCTCGCAGCTCAAGGCCTCGTCCCCCGCGCCGCCCCCCAAGAAAGCTTTAAAGCGCGACCCAGCCACTGCGCCGCCACGGAAGAAGGGCACGAAGCTCTCGCTCGAGCAGGCGTGCGCGTGCCGCGTCTGCGGCGTCCAGTTTGCGGTCGCGACGCTTCGCGGCACCGAGGAGGACCTCGACGTCAAGTTCTCGCCCGCGTACCTCTGCCTCGAGTGCGCTCCGAAGGCTCCCGTAGCTCGGGTTGGGATCGTGGCGCTCGATGACACCGAGGGCTCAGAGGAGTTCGGGACGGTGTACGAGTACACGCTCAGCGGCGTCGTCGACCGCCTCGAGGGGCTCGACCTCGACCATGACCCGCGGCCCCCGCCGTCGACGAGGTCTACGGCGGGAAGGAAGCGCAGGGCGCAGGAGCAGGAGTTGGTCTGCTGTGAGTCGCTTTCGAGCGCAGGTGCGAGGTTGCGTGCTGACC
>ERZ1463038.354-NODE-354-length-15432-cov-12.473694_pt1 | contig 15432 bp, 19 predicted proteins | sample MGYA00564479_ERZ1463038 | MGnify/ENA primary metagenome ERZ1463038 (study PRJEB39244, sample SAMEA3635134) | Helicobacter pylori | study: EMG produced TPA metagenomics assembly of PRJEB11511 data set (Assembly of a 5300-year-old Helicobacter pylori...
GTGATTCGGGTGCGTTGTGCAACGTTGTGCAGTCACGATGCAGCAAGATATCTTTGTCGACCCGGGTATGCAGCAGACTCGCTGGTAGTCACACAAGCTGACCAAAGCCGCCGTTGTTAGCTATCCGGGACTGGGTGAGCTCAACCGCCGCCTGTCGCCGTGACCACAGCTGATTATCCTCGCGCAGGTGTTGGGTCCCTTGACGCTGATTCTGCTGCTCAGTGGACTGATCCGGCACTATGTCACGATGCTGCTCAACACTCCGCCAAAGAGCGAGCCAATGCTCGTCATCCGCGAGCAGTGCGTCGCCCGCCCGCCGTCACCGCCCGCGCTACTGACCACTCACGCGCCCACAGACGAGCACTGGCCCGTGGGATGATGCTTCGCACAAACGCGTCGTACCTCTCGCCCGGAGCTTTCGTCGCGCTCAAGACGCACCTGTCGGCCGCCTACGCGTCGGGCTTCTACCTCAAGGCACCCCCACCGCCCGAGGGAGCTCCGGCACCACCAGCACCAAACCCGTTGACCGACCCAGGAGCGATGGACGGCATGATGTCGATGGTCAAGAAGCAGGCCGTCTCGTTCTTGCCTCAGGTGCGCTACTGCCCTGTCGGTCTCGCAACGGCGACGTGCTGACCCTGTGACGTCCACAGACGGTCCTCATGTACTACATCGGCTACTTCTACAATGGCTTCGTCCTCAGTACGCTTGACCTGGGTCTGGATCGAGGCGCAAGCGCTAACGCTGACCCTCACGACCAGCGCGCCTGCCGTTCCCGCTCACCCTGCGGTTCAAAACCATGCTTCAGCGAGGCATCGAGGCACCCGACATGGACGTCACCTGGGTTTCGTCGATCAGTTGGTACTTTGCCGCGCTCTTCGTACGCTCCTCCCTGCGGCTGCTCGAGTGCTCTCGGTCCATGCTGAGCGCTTGAGCGAGATGCTACGAGGGTGCTGATCGTGCGTCTGCTCTCGCAGGGATTGAATGCGGTGTACACCATCTTGCTGGGAGAGGAGAATGGTACATTTTCGTCCTCGAAGCCAACTGTGGACGGCTGCCTCCCCGTCCGCGAAGGCGGCTCCGCGAGGCTTTTGAAGGCGCTGAGTTACTAATTATCGCTCACACACTCAGCCGCCGACAACGCCGCAAGCATGGCCGCGATGAACCAAATGGGCGGCGCGATGATGGGCGGCGGCATGCCTGGCCAGCCGGCGCAGGACTTTGTCAAGCTCTTCAACGTCGAGAAGGAGAACCTCGAGATTGTCGAGTACGTGTGGGTGTGCGACGGGGTCGAGGACCGGCTCCTGAAGCAGTTTGGGTGAATAATTGAGGTCTGGGGTGCACCAACGCCTGATTGCGAGGGTTGAACGTTGCATGAACGTTGAGCCAAGTTGAGCTCGGCGCAACGTCCATCTGCCAGCTTCTGGCGACCTCGATGCACCATTGTCTCCGAAAAGGAGACTGCAGTGGCAGAACCGACTGGTCTTTTTGAAGCGCCCGGAAACAGTCTTTCGGACTCGGTCGAGGCCGACAGGGAGGCTGCACTAGGAGTAGATCTAATGCGGGTCGGAGTTTACAGACAAATAGGCGATGGAACAGGTCTTCATGGCTTTGCGGCCAATCCGTCTTGGTATTCCCGCAGCCGCATCAAGTTGCGCTGGAGCATGACTGCAAGGCCAGCGGTCAGTGATGCCGCTCGATGAGGGCAGGCGAGAACGCGCGTACCGATGGTCGCCTTTCCGATACCAGGGCAGTAAAGTGATGCCTACAACGGTTGTCAGTACGACCATATGTATCGACCTGGGGAAGCATTACCTTCTCCTTAATCGTGGGCTCGAAGTTCTTGCTCTCGCTGAAGTTGATCGCAACGACACCCTCCTTGAGGTGCTCCGTCTTGATCTGATACGCCTTACTCGGGACCTATAAGAGTTGCACGGTGAGTACAACTCGGAAGGCCAGCCAAGGGCGGAACGCACTCCGGAAACGACGGCGTCCGAGATCGCGAGGCACTCCTCGAGCGTAAGCTTTGTCGCCTGGACGATGTGGCTCGGGTGGAACGAAGGACGGGTGGTGCCGTCGGTGGCGGGCTTTCGGCGAGTGAACTCTTGAATGCCGTCGAGGTCGACGGAGAAGACGCGAGCGCCGTCGTTGGCGAGGAGAGCCGCGAGAGGTCGGCCGACGACTTCGCTCCTGCGAAGCCATCCCGGACGAGTTAGCACTCGGAGATCATTTAAGTACAGAAACAAGCTTCTCACCTATTGACGACCGTGACTGTGCGACCGAAGGCTCGACTTCCGTACGGCAGCAGGACGTTGTAGACCTGGCAGTGCTCGAGAGTCTTGACGATCGCGAGCGGCGTGCAGGGCAGGATCGCCTTGACGAGGGTGCCCTCCTGGTCCGAGATGGACGCAGCGGGGGTGGCCTCTGACGAAAGGACCTGAGCGGCTCCAGCGAGCTTGCGAGGGTCGATGAACCGCGCGTTGTGATACAGCGAGAACAGCCTGCGAAACCGGATCAGCTCGGATCGGCAGAGAGTGCGTCCAGTGGCTCATCCGGACCATGTGAAGTTGAGGCCCTCGACGTCCTTCAGCGGGGAAACGGCTTGCTGGAGGTATCCGTCCTGGCGGATGCCAAAGATGGGGTACTGCGCACGAGAGGCATCAGAACCTCACCTCTGCGCATCTACTCAGAACACCTACGTAGACCATGATACTAAGCAACGGGTCAGCTGAGTCCAACCATCGCTCTCCTGAACTTCGACTCACCCATGGACGCCCGCATCCTGGTTGGCCTCCAGAATCGCCTCCTCGACGTCCTGCTGGCTCGCGGTCCCGTCGCCACCCTCCTGAGCTCCAATCTCACGCAGCTCGTACTCGATCCCGACGGCCTGGCACGCCTTCGCAGTCCACGCCGCGTACGCACGACTCGGCGCGTTCGTGTTGGCGAGGATCCCGACGAGCTTCGGCTTGGGCGACGCCGTCGAGGTCGTGCTGACGATGGCCTGCCTGAAGGGGGCGGCGACGGCCTCTCCGGTGACGGTTCTGCAGACTGGGGCGCTGTCCATGGTGGTCGGCGGTGTTGTTGGCTCTCCAACCCTTGACTCGGCGCGTGATTTTTTACCGTCGGTCCGCGCTCAGGGTTGTTGTGAAACCCCTTCTTCTTCAACTTTCACGGCTCTAACTGCTGCTTCTCGCCACCATCCGGGGCCATCTCCTTCGCCTTTGCTGCTGCCTTTGTCTGATCCGAGACGCTGCGACGGAGCTCCCACCCGCCCGTCCAGCCGACCCATCTATCAATTGGGAGGTGCGGACCACGCGAGAAGAGCACTACCACTGTGGGGAGCTTTCAGCTGAGAGTCGGGTTTGAAAACATCTTGAGTCTTACGGATCCAGGCCACGAACCCCAAGCAAAGGCCTCCGGATGACCTGTAGCCGCCCGCGGACAGGTACACGGTCGTGCCTGCGAAGCATTCTTGATGAGCCAGCGGCCTCGACAGCGCCAGAAGCATACTCACCAGCCTTCGTTCCCACCAGCTGTCCACAAAAGATGGCGAAGATGTAGACAGCGGAGAGCCTAGCTCGTGCAGCCGACGAGATTGCGAAGATCCGAGTGCTGTTGCTAACCTGGCTCGGGTCACCGTCAGACCGATGCTGGCGGGAAGAGGAACATAACTACCTGTTGCGTTTGCTGACCGATGTCAAGCAGGAAGATTGTGACGATGACGGCGCCTATGGAAACTCCGGCGGCCGCGGTGAAAATGACTTGCGAAGCTAAAATGAGCGAGATGCCAGCGAGGACCCCGACCCTGCAAATAAAAATTGACACAGTGAGACCCTGACTTCCCAGGTGCTTTTTGAGAGGCCAACAAAAGGTCGCACCAGGGAACTAGGCGGTCCACCATGCGACCAACCAACGGCGCGGTGAAGACGCCAACGATGCCAACCAGTCCGAACAACCCGATCTCGAAGCTGTGGCAGTTTGTGAATAAACGAGAAGCAAATTCGGATGATGTGAGACTTACGAGTTGTATCCGTAGACGCCGCCGAGCAAGCTGGAGGTAGTGCGTCAGCGGCTCCTCCAGAGTCTAGTAAGGAGGAAACCAGCGCACAAGGTGGATGACGTCCAAAAGCAACTAAAAATTGCAGATGCTGCGAAAGCAATCAGGCAACCTTGAACCAGGACCGGTTCCGTTACGGCATACTTCGTCCGTGCGACGGTACTTTCAGCCAACCATCGCAAGCTCGGGTCAGGACTTCTCACCTTCAGCATCGAGGCCAGAATATCATGGTATTTGAGGTGCTTGTTCTTTGCCGGGTAGTCGGGAACCATCCAGTAGAGCATAATCCAGATCAGAGCCTTCGAGCTCAGGTCAGGTCAGACTCCCGAGACCACGAGCGCGAGAACGACGCACCTGCAGCCCGAACGACATCCAGTAGATGACACTGATATACGCATATCTCGCGATCGCTCCTGCTAGAACTCGGGCGCAGAGGAGTCCAAGCAGAAGGCCCGAGAGAACTGATGCGAGAGTTAGCTTCGCAGAGGCCCGGGCCACCCAAGCTGTGCAGACGACGCACCAATGCTCAGAGCAGCGGCTCGCTTGTCTGGTGGTGCCAAGTCTCCGCTTAATGGAAGTAGAACTTGCGGAGTGACGGAGCACAGGCCCAGTAAGAAGCTGAGGACCTCAAAGGGGATGATGTGCGGCACCAGGGCCAAAATCCTGTCCGGGATGAATGTCAGCCAAACAACACATCTCCGAAATCCGGAACTGCTCACATTGAAATGATGGTCGAGCACATGACGAGCAAGAGCAGGAGCTGGCGTCGCCGCACCAGGTCCCCAAGTGGGCAGATGAAAAGGAGGCCTGTCACAAAGATGCAGTCAGCTCGATGCTGAGTGGCCAGGTCCTCCATCTGAATTGCCTATGGCATAGGAAGCCTGTACTATAATGAGGATGAGCGGATGCGAAGGGCACGAGCTGTGGAGGAGACCCACGAAGGGTGGGGATGTTGGTGACCCGTTCATAGGGGACCTGAAACGAATCCGCAAGCTCAATGAGGATGCTTTGGGGGTAATAAAGGTTGGCGACCGCTACGGAAAGAGGTGGATTCAGACGCGCTCGATTGTCGCTTGGCCAACGGGACGAACTGAAGGTAGCACTGAAGCCAAATATGGCGTTGAGCAGGAGGGTAAACTCTGGAGGGTGCTCCGGATCCCACTGAAGCCGTTTCGGGATCGGCAGGAAGTACAGATCGCGAGTCCCACCCTTGACGTTGGCGGCTGCGGTGGCGGGCGCCCCGGGCCCCGCATCCCGTTCTCCAGCCGCGTAGGGCCCCGCCGGCTTCGCTTCATCGTCGACCTCAAGGGTGGTGGTCGACGATGGCGAGGGCGGGAGCGAGGTTGGGGGGATACTGGCCGCTGCCGGCGCGATGCCGGAAGACGTCTCCCGGCGATCCGACTCATTGACAGCAGCAGGCGAGACCGCGGACATGAGGAGCAGGGAATGGGCTCTGAGCTCGGTCGAGGTGTGCCACTCTCGCTGCTGGGGGTCCCGGGGAGTTGACGTTGATGAGCAAACTTGGCTCGGCCGATGCGCTCGGACAATCTCACCGGTGGAAGCTCCGCCGACAGGCCCGACCGAGTCATCAACACAACACATTCTACTACTGGCAAGGGATGACAGAAGGGAGTCTCTCGTCAACCTGGGCGAGGCTCGCATAGCTCGAAATCGTTGGACGGATGTGTGCGGGCGACGCAGGGCAGACGAGGACGCGCGTGCAGTATGGCAACAGGGGATTTCAGGATCACGGCGTGTATGGGTGCAAGAGCATCTCACTGAATCTGGGACACCGTTTTGGGTCAGCACATGGGAGCAACGACGCGGGCTCAAAGGGGCTCACTGCTTCAGGCCCTCCGTTCCGCGCACCTCCTCACTGAGCAGCGGCATCTTCACAATGTGGAAGTCCTGAGTGTACGGGATCAGTTGAGCTCCTTCAAGCAAGGAGCAGAGACACTCACCTCGCCGTAAAGCTCGTAGGCCTCCTTGAGGTACTTCTGCTGTTGGCGCCACCGTACGCGGCAGTGCTTGCAGTTCGTTCCTTTGCGTGAAAGTTAGCACTAGACTAGATGAGAGAGCAAAAGAAAAACCTACCAGTATCCGGGTACAGGAGCTGGTTGACACAGATGGCGTGGACGTCAATCTCGTACGTGGTGAGCTCCTGGATGAGACGCTCGGTCTCGTAGAGGGACAGGAACTCGGAGACTGCAGAAAGTCGACTAGTCAGATGAAAGGGCTCCACACAGGCAAGGTTCAAGACGCACTCATGACCGGAATGAACGTCGTGAGATCCTGCGAAGAGAAGTGAGCAGGCGTGCGATGGCGTCTCGCAAACAGGACGTACCGGGTTCTTGAATTGCGTGTTGACCTCGGTGACGACGGTCCGCATGCTCTCGAGCTTTTCAAATATCTCGCTCGTGTTGACGCCTGCGCCCATCATCGAGCTCATCTGGTGGCGGAGGCGCTGTCAGCCGACTCCTTGCCGGATTGCTCAGCTCAGCGAACCTGGTTGAGCATCGGACCGAAGCGGCCGGAGAGGGTGCTGAGCTTTGAGAGCGCCTTCTCGAGCACAGAAGGGAAGGAGAGGAAGCGGAGGGTGTGGCCAGTCGGCGCGGTGTCGAACACTGTGCGAGTCTGCACGTCAGCGGGCTGCCACTATGCCTCGGGGATCCGCACGCACCGATGACAGAGAACTCCATCGACTTGACATGCCTGGTGAGCGCGATGTCAGCTCGCGTCCGCAACCTGCCTTCGTGCAACGCACTTCATGACCTCGGCAAAGCCCATCGCCTCGTCAATGCCCGGGATCGCAAACGCGAGGTCCTGCATCATGCTTCCCATTCCCGAGTCGGCGTCACCGGCGTCCATCATGTCCTGCATGGACGACGTCGGGTCGATCTCCATCGCGCTGAGGTTCGTGAAGCCGGTCACGGGCGTCGCGTCGCGCCCGAACTTTTGGCTGAACGCATCGCTGAGGTTGTGCGCTGGGTCGGTTGAGCTGTGCGGTTCGAGCTTGGGTGAGCGGGCGAACGAGGGGGTGCGGGGTTGGCACGGACATGAGCAGGACGGATTCGCGGTGCTTGGCGAGCTGGATCGCCAGGGAGCAGCTGTCAACATCTGTCAGCTACGAGGTGGCAAGGAGCGTGCGACAGCAGCTCACGAGGTCGTCGTCTTGCCGACTCCACCTAAGCGAGTCCCCCAGAGGATCAGCGTGGCGCTCGCGCAGCACAGCCAGCGCCAACGTACCCTTTCCGCCCACGAAAATCCACTTCAAGCTCTCTGCACCCGGTCCACGCGTTCGTCAGTAGCGACACGGCGCGAGGACAGCGAGGACGGGCTGACGTTGGTCGATGATGTTCTGGAGCGACGGGTCGAGCGCATCACCGTCAGGCTCAGCGCAGACGAACTCGGCGACCTGCGAGCCAGCTGCCGCGTTGATCTGGTCTACTTCAGTCTGCGACGACATATCCAGGGTTGTGTGGGGTGGGGAAACCAACGCCAGTTCGGCGCATCCGCAACGGGGTGAGCTCAGGGGCGCCGTCGCCATTCTTCCCACTTCCATAGAGTCTCGTCCGTAGCGTGCCACGTTTGAGTCCAAGGATTATACAGAGGGGTTTCGACATCTATCGGCAGGGCATCGCTCTGTAGGCTCACGAGCTTCGGGACCGACAGCGCCTGAGGTCGCGACACCAGCCCATCTGGCTGTCCATCGCTGAAGAGAACCCAGCAAGCATGATACCCAGGAATGACGAGTTGAATTACTCGAAGCCGAGCTTGCCAATCTTGGCCGTCTCACGCTCGACGCCGCGCCAGAGCTCCTCGATGCCCCAGTGCTCCCTCGCGTCGCTGGTCATGACGTGCACGACGACGTTGCCCGCGTCGAGCATGGCCCAGCCACTCGCCTGCTCGGCCCTGCTTGGGCTCGGTTTCCGCCCGCGAGCGTGCCGGGACGGCGGTGTCGGGAGGCCGGAGATGAGAGGTCGGGACGAGGGTGGGGAGAAGGGCGTCACGGGCGGCGCGGGCGAGATGTCGACCGGCGTCTCGGACAGCTGTGCATCCAAGATACTGTTAGCGCGCTGTGTGGCACACGGACAGGAAGCGAACGCACGAAGGTCCTGACGCCCTCGATCGCACCTCGGAGTCCGCCCTCGCGGCCTGGCCTGAGACTCGCGACGACGACCCACTCGACCCAGCTGTTCTCCGGGTCGGCCTCGCGCGCGTTGATGAAGGTGATCGCGTCCCGGTCGAGGAAGGGCGACACGGAGAGGTGCGCGTGCAGTGGGTGCAGCGACGACGGCAGGTGCGGCGGCGGCGGAAGCGGGATCGCGGCCTTGGCCAGGCGCGGGCTCGGCGAGGCGGCCGTGGGGAGCGAGCTCGGGTCAACGAACCATGGCAGCGGAGTGTCCGCTGGGGACGGCGACGGCTTGTCCTCGTTCGCGCGGCGCAGCGCAGACGAGAAAGCTCTGCTCCGAGGCACGGCCGCGGCGAGTAGTGCGGGCGAGCAGGTGCACTTGGCGACCGTGTGGCGAGCGGAGCGGTACAGCGTGTTCATTCTGGTGGTGGTGGTGGTTGGTGGATGTGAGACGGCAGTGGCTACTGTCTCGCAGCGGCGGCCCCTTTCCTCTTCACTTCAATCGGTTGCTCGAACACGTAGGGCTGGGGGTCCTTGGGAAGCCTAAATCTTCACTCCGTGGACCCTGCAGCCCGGGCTTTTTCGGGGCCCATTTACGGACCCTCCACCGCTCCGAAGCCAACGCCACTTCCAGCTGCTCAAATCGGTAGAGTAGGGTACTAGCACTGTTGACACCACAAATCACAAACACATACACATTATCCCATCGCTCAAGCAGCACCCCCGTGCGCTCAGAGTGCCCGCCCCCAAACGCGCCACTCGCTCACTTGACGCCCAGCTTCTCGGCTCGCGCCCTCGCGATGCTCCACAAGTCCGCCATGCCGCGCCTGAGCTCCTCTCGCCACGCCTTGCTGCCCATCACCCGGATCGTCGCCTTCTCGTGCACGGCCTTGAGGCGCGGCTCGCCGTGCGAACCGGACGGTGGCGGGAGCACGATGCCGAGGAGAGCCTGTGCCGCAGGAGATCATGTCAGCTTATGTAGTCTCGAACATCAATCGACTTGGTTGTGTAGGGGAAGGCGTGCGGGAAGGCAGGCAGGAGACGCACCTCGAGCTCGGACGCGATTGCAGCGCGCGAGCGACCGTTGACAAAAGTCGTGTAGCGAAGACCGGGATACATCTCCTCGTAGAGCGAGTTAAGCATCTGTGGGTTGACAAAGAGGCAGTGGTCAGCAACGCGTTCGAGTGTCACGGCTGCACACGAGGGGTGTCAACAGTGGTTGGTCCGCGGGGGCGCGAGCCCGCCCAAATGCTACGACCAACAAACTGCGCTACCCGGCCCGTAGACAGGTAAACATTGGGGCCCCGCCGGAAAGAACCGCGCCGACGCGGAGGATAAGGCGGGGCAGCGAGCGTGCCCCAAAGTGGCTCCAGCTCACTCGGCCGACATCGCTCGCGCGCGCGTGCAGGCGCCGGAGAGCTCGAGACGGGTGTGATAAAAAAGACTCACACTGAGCCGCTTGAGAACGTAGCCGGGCGTCTCGTCGTTCCCCTTGCCGCTCTGCTCCGCGCCACTGAGCGCGCTAAGGTTCTTGGTCTCGCCGATGCGCGGGTGGGCGGAGAGGAACACGGCCTGGTCCTCGATCGGCCACGAGTCGACGAGCACGGCCGAGAGCGAGAGGAGGTCCGAGTACGTCTTGGGCAGCGCGCCGCCCGCCGCCTGCAGCCGCTGGAGCTCGGCGTAGAGCTGCGGCGCGAGCAGCGTCGACAGTGGCGCCGACGGCTCGAGCAGGATCGACAGCGGCGCAACGAACGCCGAGGGCGAGGGCGAGTACACCAACAGGTCGATCCGGGGCGGTGGGAGGGACGACATGCGCACGTTCGGTGGCGGACGAAGGTCGGAGATCGGGTTGATGCACGGGAGCGGCGTTCGCGGAGGTGGGTCGGATCGCGCTTGCAGACGTGCGAGACTCGGCGAGGCGCGAGCGAGCGAAGGTTTTGTGGACGGACGGGGACGGTCGGTCGGTCGGTGGCGGCGGTAAGAGAAGGAGTGCTGTGCCGCCAGCGCGCAAACGGATGATCGATGGCGGGTCTACCGGCGGAAATGGACCGAGTCAGCAACTCTGGTGAAAGGAATGGGTGAGTGTGGGGGGTTCCCCGTTGTCTCTTCATGTTGCTTGTCCCAGCGAAGCCATCTAGAGGTGTTGTCGGACTGCTCCCACTCCCAGGCCCGCGTCGCGCTGGACCAAGTTTGGTGGCGACCCAATGGCAAACGTGCAAGCTGGACAAGCACTCTGGGTTCGACACCAGCTCCTACATACATTTCTCGTGGCGACTGCTGAGTTTAGTGAAGGTCCTTTCACCATCGACGAGAGCTGGCATTGCGCGCGCTTCGCGGCGCTTCACAGGACACAGACGGTCCGCGGACTTCGCCCACTCAAGCCGGATCGCCCCAGATCGCCCCCCGATGTCAGTGAGCAGCCACGTCTTACAGATATGTTTCTACTGTCTGATGGCCAATATACCAGCAACCACTGTGGGCAGCTCGTGACTTCGCGGGGGGATGCGGGTGCGAAGGTCCGTGCACACTGTTCTTGTTTCTGGGTTGCTGGTTGTGCGTCCTTCTTCTTGCTTCCATCACGACACTTTCCATCAAGCTCTCTGCCTCTCTACCCAGAGGCTTTCCTGGTAAGATTGACCGCCAAGCCTTCGTGCCACCACCAGCTCAGTCGCATCCCCCCTGGAGTCGGACGGCAGTCACTGCAACCTTGGCTTGAGAAGGCATGGTAAGTGATTGCTGACGATGGTTACCGAGGTCGTGGTTGACGTACATACGACCGATTGCCAGCCCACCGCGAAAGTCAACTTCCTCGAGCTCAAGCGCCCCGACGTGCAAGCGGGTGGCCGAATGACCATGCCGTCGGGGATCGGACCTGGATCCGGAATCATGACACAAGCCAGTATATATCACTACTCGACGCCAAAGAAGTACGCCGGGATTCACCAGCACCACTTTGGCCTGCTCAGCCCCGACTCCCCTGTCGACGGCCTCTGCACCTTCAACGTCGCCTCGTGCCTCGCATTTGTTGTGCACTGCTCCGACACCTCGAGAAGTAGCCTTACTCACACTCCGACCTTCGTGGAGAGTTGGGACTGCTTCAAGGAGCGGCTCAATAAGTGACCGCGGAAGGGCTGGGCAAATCCGTCGACATCATCATCCTCAAGGGCAACCACTACACACCCGAAAACACGGTCCGGTTTGAGCACGAAAGCGCCGTCACACTCTTCAAAGCATCTCTCGAAGTTCTCGCCCGCCCGAAGTCAACCTCGCTCACCTTCACCCAAGTCGAGCGGATGATGCCCCACGGAGCGCTCCTAGCTGAGAAAGGAACCGGAGTCGTCAATGTCCTTGTCGTACACAAATCTCTTCCCGGAACACTTGGGGCGCTCCTCACGCTCCCCGTCCAGCGAGACAACGCCGGGCCGACTTCCATCCTCAACCGCCAGTTCACCGTTGCCTCCCTCCAGTCATCCTACTCGCAAAATCTCCGCCTCGAGCGCTACGAAATCTTTCTCCAGTACGACGGACAGCAGGAGCGGTTCACCGCGAGGCTTGGGGACACCCCGCGCGAACTTCTCCGCGCGAAGCGCCGCGGCGCCACTCCGCAAGAGATTGAGACCCTGGCAAAGGTCCTCACGGGTGAATTCTTCGGCTTCCCTGACCTCCCAGTGTTCATGATGACGCTGAACGGCGCAGTGTCCTCGGGTACTTGGTGTGAAGTGTGCGGGAAAGACGGGGCGTGAAGTGTGCGGGAAAGACGGCGTGGTCTGCGCGAGGTGCCAGGGCGCTCACTACTGTGGGAAGGAGCACCAGAACGAAGACTGGAAGACTCACAAGTCCTGGTGAGTATTCTTCCCATCCTCCTACAACATTGACTGGGAACTGAGCCCGACACTTGACGTCGACAGGTGCAACAAGCACAGGGTGGCGAACGCGGCGTCATGAACAGGCTGAACACGACGTCGAGGCGCCTTTCAGCCTCGATCGAAAACAGCAATGGAACTTTGTGACTCAACTTGACTGCCGGAGAACTGTCCCTCGAGCCGAGACAGGCTCGCATCACTGCCAGTGAGCACGGCGAGCTTCGCACGAGCCCCGCGGCCTTGTCAGATCGGGCCTCCTGCTTCTCCCGTCAGCACCATATATATTTTACCTTCAGCCAAACTCCATCAGCTCCGTGATCAATGAGTACTGAGCAGGCGAGGTGGCCCCCCACGCTCCAGCGTGCCGGGCCGGCTCACCCGAGAGAGGATCTGCAGTCCGCCATCACCTGTGGCGTCCCCCAACTCGCTCTGCAACACATCCAGCGCCAACGATGACCACACCACCAGCTCTTGTGATCGTGATGGGCACCTCGGGCTGCGGGTATGCCTCTCCGAGCTGCCCCCTCCCGGTCGCCTTCCGCTGATCCACCTTTCCCTTCAGCAAGTCGAGCATCGGCCTGTCCGTCGCGCAGGCGCTCGGGGTCCCCTTCGTCGACGGGGACGACTTGCATCCACAATCGAACGTGGACAAGATGAGCCACGGCACGCCGCTCACGGACGAGGTCAGTCGAGCGTCGGCGTTGTCGGACGAGGGTGGGCGGGCGGTCGGGGAGACTGGTTGGGGGCCAGCACGAGCTGGACAGCAGCTTAGGGCATACGAGCTTGGATCCGACTTCTATCACCGCGAAACCGGGCGGTGCTCACGCGACGCTCCTATTCCCCCCCGTGCAGGACCGATTGCCGTGGCTCCTCAAGATCCGCGCGAGCGCCAGGCTTCTAACCACCCCAGAAGCACTTTCGACGCTCACCCATCCCACCCACGCGACAACCGCGAAGCCGACGGACGAGCTCGCGCTCGTGCTCGCGAAGGTGCACCCGGGGTCGATTGCGCCCGCCCGGGAACGCTCAAAGGCAAAGCGGCGGGCGGTCGTCGTCGGATGCTCGGCGCTGAAGGTCGCGTACCGGGATCTGCTCAGTGGGAAGGGAGAGGCGGGCGGGGAGGCGCTCGAGACGTACTTTATCTACCGTGAGTGGATGCGGAGCGACTGCACGCGGCACCTGCTGACGCTGGCTGCATTCCTTCCATGCCACTGTGTTCCTCTGCCCGCTTTGTTTTCCCCGCCGCTCCCGACCGACAGTGCACGGAACCCGAGCGCTTCTGCTCAACCGCATGCAGCACCGACCAGGGCACTTCTTCAAGCCAGAAATGCTCGACAGCCAGCTGTCAACCCTTGAACAGCCGACAGATGCGGAGAAGAACGTCGTCACGGTCCGGCTCGGCAAAGGGGACGGTGAGGTCGAGGAGATTGGGATGGAGGGCGTCGTAGCAACGAGCCTCGAGGCTGCGAAGCGGTGGATCGCATAGGGGCGGAGCTCGTCATTTAAAGCATCTTCATACGATTGCGTACCCGTCAGCATCGCCTTTTTATTTGATGGTGAGCAGGGAAATTATCGACTCCGGGAAGTCGAAATGAGCTCGACGCGTCGCTGCTGCGCATGCGGTTTTGACGGTCGCGTCGGTCGCCGCCTTTCGCTGGCACTCCCTTCTCGTCCGACCGAGTTCTCCCTCACACCGCCGCACCAGGATGTCGGCATTCACGTCGCCCTCGGGCTCGAAGCGGCAGAAGCTCGACGTTGCGGACGCGCCGGCCGCGTTGCTGCAGACAGCGCCCGCGGTCGAGGACCTCGCGGACGAGGAGCACGCTGCGCCGCCGTCGACCGCGTCCGGAGCGCACGCGAAGCCGCTTAGCGTGCTCTTCAGTGGACTGCCGAGCTCCCAGGCCGGGGGCGGGCCCAAGGGGAAGGGCAAGGGCAAACTCGAGGACAAGGAGGGCTTCGAGAGCGTCCTCGCCAGGCTACAGGAAGGCAGTGAGTCACTTGGCTTGTTGCTGGTGGCTGTCTGGTGTCACTGTCGCTGAGACGCCGCGCTGGCGGTCGGACGCGCGTGATGGTGGGGCGTCGCGTCGTGACGGGGCCGCTCAGGCTCGGCTGGCCGTCAAAGAGCACTCGGCCGGCTGCTCGTGAGCTCGATCGACACGGACGCAACCGCTTCGGCGAGCCGGTGGTCGGATTACCCCCAGATAGCCAGCCCAATTGCAGCGCCGACGTTGACTGCAACCCCTTCGTCCGCAGGCTCACCCGAGGCGGAGAAGGAGAGCTGGCCACGACCTGCGCTTCCAAAGCTCGACATCACCAAGGAGGCCCTCAGTGCGTCGCTTGCCTCGAGCTCCCCTTGCGCGCAAGCTCAGCCACTGACGTCTCGGCGCACCCCAGTCTTCCAGCAAATCGACATCGAGGAGCACGTCCAGGCTGGGAAAGGACCGCAAATTCGCGCGTTTGGAGTCACGCAGGTGCGTGGCGAAGGCGCGCTTGTTGCGGAGCAGCTGCTGACCAGGCGTTCGCGGCTCAGGCTGGCCACTCGGTCCTGCTGCACGTCTCAGGGTTCCTTCCGTACTTCTGGATCGCCGCACCAAAGGACTTCACGAACGCCGATTGTGGTCCTCTCCTCGAGCACCTGAATGTGCGCCGCTCCGCTCCCAGCTCGGCCCGCGTCGACTGCTGACCCAGGCGCGAACCCGTAGGCAAACCTCTTCTCGGGCATGCGGCCTGTCCACTCGATCGTCGTCCACAACAAGCGCTCGCTTTGGGGCTACAAGGGCGACAACGTCAGCCCGTTCTTGAAGATCACCGTCGGCGACCTCAAGGCGTACCCCAAGGTCCGCGGTGCGTTCGAGCGCGGCGAGGTCAAGTTCCGCCAGCTCCTTGACGGCGAGTCGCTCCTCACGTTCGAGAGTAACATCGCCTACACGCTCAGGTTCATGATCGACCACCACGTGCGTCGCGGGGACCCGGCGAGGAGCGAGGCCAAGCTGACGCCGTTTCGCAGATTGTCGGCATGAACTGGATCGAGCTCCCGGCCGGCAAGTATACGCTCAGGACGCAGCGGGACAAGATCTCGAACTGCCAGTACGAGATTGAGTGCGAGTGCGTGGCTCGAGTTCCATACTCGCGACGTCGCACTGACCGGTCCTGTCGCAGCCACAAGGCGCTCATCTCGCACGCGCCCGAGGGGCAGTGGTCCCACGTCGCGCCGCTCAGGATCCTGTCGTTCGACATCGAGTGCGCTGGTCGCAAGGGTATCTTCCCCGAGGCGGACAAGGACCCCGTCATCCAGATCGCGAGCATGGTCACGCGCCAGGGTGCGCCCGACCTCGCTCATTCCCCGCGCGAAGTCCTCCCTCATCGTGGCTTTCCTCAGG
>ERZ1463038.356-NODE-356-length-15408-cov-30.523741_pt1 | contig 15408 bp, 8 predicted proteins | sample MGYA00564479_ERZ1463038 | MGnify/ENA primary metagenome ERZ1463038 (study PRJEB39244, sample SAMEA3635134) | Helicobacter pylori | study: EMG produced TPA metagenomics assembly of PRJEB11511 data set (Assembly of a 5300-year-old Helicobacter pylori...
TCGTCAGGCTGCAGTTCAGTCAGGCCAACGCTGACGGTGATCTGCAACGACGTGGCGGAAAAGGTGTAGGAGTGCTGCTCTGCCAGCAGACGGATTTTTTCCGCGACTTGCTGAGCGCTGGCGCTGTTGGTGTCCTTGAGCAGGATGATGAACTCTTCGCCGCCCCAGCGACAAATGATATCCGACTGACGCAGGCAGCTTTGCAGGTCCTGAGCGAAGCCTACGAGCACTTCATCGCCCGCCAGATGGCCATGGTCGTCATTGAGACGCTTGAAATGGTCGATGTCGATCAGTAGCGCCGCCAAGGGCTTGGGCTCGCGTTGCGCTTCCTGCATGGCCTTGAGCGCCATCAAATCGAAGCCGCGGCGATTGGGCAGGCCCGTGAGGCTGTCGAGGGTGGCCTGGGCTTCGATCTTACGCTGATAGCGGCCGATGGCCCGGTGCAGCAAGAACATGACCACCAGTGTCACTACCAGGCAGATGAACAGGTTCAGGTACAGCGACTGGCGGATATCGGTGAGGGCGCCGCCTTCCTGTTTGTCGACGAACAGGTACCAGTTCAGTTCTGGGATGAAGCGCACGTTGAGAAAATGGTTCTGGCCTTGCGTCTGGTATTCGAAACTGCCGGTCTGTGGCCTCGGCAGTTTGTCGTGCAAGTCGTTCAGGCCCGGCATGTCCTTGAGGGACTGGCCGATGACGGCTCCCAGTGGTCCACCTTGAGCGCCCGTGAGCACAATCCGGCCGAAGGCGTCGACGAAATACACGCTCCGTTGATACCGCTGCTGATAACGATCGATTAGCTTGATCACCGCATCCACGGTCAGGCCCACACCCGTGGCGCCGATGAAGTTGTCTTTGTAATCGAACACCTTGTAGTTGATGAAGAAGGTCAGGTTGTCCTTGTTGGCCATGTCTGGATCGACGTTGATTTCGTAGGGCGCAGCCATGTCGCGTACCCGGTAGTACCAGATGTCGCGTGGCTCATTGGCGTCGATTTTCTTTAAGACGCCTTTGGCCTGGTAATACTTGAGGCTGGTATTGGAGACAAAAAAGGCCGTATAGGCGCTGTAGTGACTCATGACTTCGTTGAGGTAACGGGTCATTTGTTCCGGGTCGTGCTCGCCAGCCACCACCCAGTCACGCATGAAGGTGTCACGAGCCATCATTGATGAGATCAGGATCGGCCGGACCAGGTCTTTCTGGATCTCCGAATACACCGTGTCCGAGGTCAACGGCAGTTCGGTGTTGACGATGCTGTCGCGAATCGACGCCCGCGAGGCGTAATAACTGAGCAGAGATGTCGCCAGAAAACCGCTCCCCAGCAGGACCACCAACGTCAGGATCAACGAACGCTGGGAATTGAGTGGAGAGCGAAGTGGCATGACGAGTCCGGTGAGGAGAAGATCAATAGAGGTCGCATGCTAGCGTGTTGCTACTGTTCTGCGCTATGGCCGATTCAGGTTCACGGTGTAATCGGCATGTTCGCGGTCGGTGCTATATACGCGGGTGAGCGGCCTATCAAAGAGTTGATGGCAGAACAACGGCAGTGCACCAATAAAATTTTGTCGTAGTGGATACCCTGTTCAGACAATGATTTGAAAAGATCCTGCAGGTTCGGATAAGTCATACCGAGGCGATTTCTGACAGTCAGTACGTCCATGGGCGTAGCGGGAAGACCGTTTAAAGGCGACAGGTTCGAATGACGCACCACGTGACTGATTTCTTGATACGTCTCGCCGCGAGTACTCTGGAATTTCATCAGCGAATAATTCTTGATATTGCCCGGAAGGGATGTTCCGGCCAGCACCTTATCGGTGATGGCATACGGCGGCAGCGGGCCTGGAGGACGCGCGAGGCTGTTGTTTGCGTTATTTAAAATAGAAAACGGTTTGACCCTCTGGCTCACGACTCGGTGAAGCGTTGGGTCGACCAGCTCATAACCATGGGGTGCGTAGGTTCTAAGTTCGGTGCCATTGGGGATCCGTGCAGTGTTAGTCCACGGCAAGTAATGCCCGTGTGTACTTACAACCAGGGTTCTGGCTTGAGCCTTGTCCGAGGTCCAGAGCAGGAATTTTCGACCAAGCTTCCATACTTTGACGGGTAAGGTGCCGAAGGTGCTATGACCGGGAATGTTCCAGGTCTTGAGCAGGCTGTTGGTATTGAAAAATGTTTCCAGGCGGGTTTTACGGGCATTCATTGATCGGCCAAGCCAGGAGCCGAAGCTTTTTGTGGCGGCGGACGTAGCGCTAGCCCCCGCTATGGCTGTTTTCCCCAGAACGTTGAATGTGTTGAACAAACGCAGCAATCGGGGGGTGTAGGGCGCCAGCTGCAACAGCCCTAAAGACAGCACGTTGAGCGCTGTCTGGGTTTTTTCGGTGTTCCGGTTTCCCGGTAATGCTGCTGTCGCGATGCCCAGGTAGATGGACCCGGCGTGAGTCGCAAGAGAGGCCAGCGCCACGGGCGTCAGCAGCAGCGACATGGGCGCCAGCAACAGCTGTAGGTGGTTGAGCTGACGCGTCCAATAGCGCAGCGAAACTTCTTTCGAGGTCACGATGTGTTCATTCGCATCATCTTGATAGTTGCGCTCAAGCGTCTCGCGCATGAAGACGAACGGCGACGAAGTAATGGGCTGCTCGCAGAGGGCTCGGGCTTTGGCTTTATGCAGGTCGTTGGCGTAAACCACGTCTGTCCAGGGCCGAAGCAGGGAGGAAGCCGGGTCGGGGATGCTGTTACCGCTCCAAACATCAAGAAGATACATAAACTTCTCGTGGAGTCTGACCGGTATATAGCTCAACAGCATGCGTTGCCACTGCTTATCCTTGGCGGCGGTTTGTATATAACGGGTAAGTTCGATGTCGCGACTGAATTCGATAAATGCCACCGACTGACCGGCCTGGTACAGCACCGTCAAGGGTGTGTCGGCGTGGGTGAATACCAGCAGACCGGCACAGGGTTGGCATTGCGTGCCTTCTATCAGCGAGGGTTTCAGGTAAAAACCCAACGCTTTGCAGCGGATGCTGGTAGACGTCGTGTCCAGCATTTCGACGATGAGATCGAATCCAGCGCGTGTTAACTGTTTCTGTTTGAGGCTGATCACTGCCTGCGCCATAAAGGTTGTCTTGAACGACTGCTCGATAGCAGTTCCCTGCTTCTCCCAAAACCGGTTGAGTTGTTTCGACATCAGGTCAAGAAAGTTAATGCTCCTGATGTGGCTTTCGATGACCTCCGGGGATATCTCAAGCGCAGCGCCTTCGGACCATTGCCCCTTGCCTGTGGGGTCGGTGTAAACCGTCGTACGGGCGCCGTTATCGATATAACCCACCGGCCGCTCGACCCGGTAGTTACTCAACAGGGCGTTGCTCAGGCTGATCGGGGTTTCGTCGGGGGGTTGAACATACGTGATGGGCGAGTGGGCGCTACCCAATGGGGTGGTCGATGTGCCTCGAACATAGCGAATGAAAACATGATCCGGATTCACATCCAGTTGATGGTCGTTTTTCAGGTAGCCGCGCATCAGTCGGTTGGCGGCCATCAGTGGGTTGGGTATCCGCTTCACGATATCCGGCTGAAGTTCCCAGCGATCAAGAACGCTCACCAGGGTCAGGCCGCGTTCGACCAGCATGAACAAGGCGTCCGTGTGGGTGTGTTGTGAGTGCTGCTTGAATGAAAACGCTTTCTGGGCGCGGGTGAGCGCGGAAAAAATATCCTCATCGAGAGTTTTTATATCGAGAGTGAAGGGCGAGTTCCCTTGTTTGTCGGCAGCGTCCAGATACGACGCGAGCCAGGGCGACGTGTTCAACGCGTCGAGGAGTTTTTGCCTCATTAACTCAGGGTTGTCGCTGATGTATTCGAAAACGGCAGGTTTTTGACCGGTGATGTGAATAAAACTGTGCGATGTATTTTTTGAGGTCAGCTGAAAGATGCCCGGCAGGATTTGGTCATTCAGCAGCACTACACGGACGACCGTGCGCTCGCCTTTGGCTGATGTTTCCAGGGTTTCAACGGTGGTGGGGAACCGGTCGAGTCCCATGGCTTCAAGCGTCAGGTTATAACCGTCCAGGCTGATCATTTTACGCGTGTGGTACCGGCCCAGCGTGTCGAGAAATGAAAGTTTGGCGAGGGTGCGATACGTCAGTTCATGCCTGGCCCAGAAGACGGCAAGTAGGGTCTCGTAGTGTCGAGGCCAGTCCGCCTTGTCGATCAGCGTGAGGACCAGGGTTGTGCTCAGCGAAGGTGTTGCCTCATCAAACAGGCGCTCAGGTTCAGCGCTCTGCATCAGGGCATAAAAACTGGCTGCATCGAAAGAGGTAACCGCCACGTCGGTGAGGGACAGACGCCGCGTGTAAAGTTCTTGCCCATCGACAAAGACGGCCGGACGCGTATCGGTCGTGAAGTTCATGTAAATATGGTCCGGCAGGGAGGGCTTGCCGGTCTGCTCAAATAAAAGCCGAGTCAGTTGTTCGTTGACATAGGCGTGCACTCCCGGCGGGCAGTCCATGTCCATCTGCCAGGCTTTCAAACTCAAGGTCGACATGGCGAGCAGTCTGGCGGCGCGGCTCTTTCTGAGCGTGGCGAGTTGTTTGTGGTTTAGCGCTGTGGCGGGTGGCGGTTCCTGCGACAGTCCCTCCAGATGATCGTCGGGCGTTGCGTAATAAAACGGCGACAGCGCAAAGGCTCCAGAGGAAGGTAGGGTATCGCTCTGTTCACTGTGGTTGCCGGTCAGGTGCGTAAGTGCGGGGTGTTCGAGGCTGTATGTTGGGGCGGGTGCAGGGCGTGCTGGAACAGGGGGGACTGGATTTTCTGGGTCATTCATGTGGATGGCTGAACGTGATGAGGGGCGCGTCACTGTGTCATCAGGGATCTCTTCATGTCGTACATCTATGTAACGACGGGGTGCGTGTAAACAGGGGTATGCAGGACGCTGTGGCTGCGCACTGAAACGTGCGCAGCCACGTTCGTCGTCGGGCTACTTAATGGTTGGGTCAGGCACTCAAATAGGCGCGCCATCCGCCTAGGTGGCTGATATCTGTCGCGCCCTCCAGGCCATAAGGTTCGCAGATGAAACCGCTTTCCCAGCGTCCGTCGGCCAACTGAACCTTGCCCAGGCCCAAGGGTGCCGGAATGCCGGTGAGGAATGACCCCAGTTCGCGGCTTGGCAGTTCCCAGACTTCCACGGCAATCGCTACGCCGCCTTGCGCGACCCGCAGCATGCCGGGCCGAAACGGTGGTCCACCGGCCAATGCGTAGAGCTGGTAATCCGCCGAGCTTTGGGTGACCTCCAGCAAGCGGCCACCGCGCTGCTTGAGTTGCCAGTTCAGCGCCAGGCCATCCAGGTGCGCGCCGCACACCACTAAGCGTGCCATGTCGTTGCGGGCGACAGTGGTCGGTGCTGACAGGTTGGGTGCGTGGCCGCCGATCACCGGCAGGCCGGTATGGCGTTGCAGGGCGTCGGCCAGGCTGAGCAGATAGTGATCAGTGAAGACCCGACCGAACAGGGTCATGCCCCACGGCAGGCCGTTGTCCATGAAGGCACTCGGTACGGCGACGGCGGCGTAGTCCAGCAGGTTCATGAAATTGGTGTAGTAACCCAATTCCGAGTTGCGCAGCACCGGTTCAGCCTCCAGTTCGGCGAGGGTCACCGGGCGACCGATGGAGGGCGTCACTACGCAGTCGAGACCTTCAAGGGCTTTGTCGCACAGGGCTTTGAGCGTTTGCAGGCGGTAGTGCGCACGGAACGTTTGCACGCCGGTCACGGCCGGTGCTTTCGACAGTACTGCGCGGATCACCGGCAATACCGCTTCTGGGTTGTGCTCCATCAGTTCGCCCGCAACGCTGTAGCGTTCGGCAACCCATGGGCCGTCATACAGCAGGCGCGCAGCTTCTAGGAAGGGTGACAGGTCCAGCGTCACTGCTTCGCCGCCCATCGCGGTCAGACGGTCGATGGCATCGCCGAACAGCAGGGGCCCTTGCTCGCAGCCGAAGAACGCCAGGTCCTGCGCACGGGGTACGCCGAAACGAAACGGGCGGGGCGCACCGAACGCAGAGGCGTCGTTCCACAGCGGGTTGCTGCGGCTGTATTCGTCACGCGAATCGAGTCGGGCTACCAGACCGAGCAACTGGCTGGCTTCGCGCGCGGTGGCGGTGAAAGTGGTCACGCAATCAAGGGTGCGGCAGGCGGGCACCACCCCGGCAGTGGAGATCAGGCCCTTACTGGCCTTGAGTCCCACCAGATTGTTCAGTGCTGCGGGCACTCGGCCGGACCCGGCGGTGTCGGTGCCGAGGGCGAAGCTGGCGACGCCGAGCGCCACGGCCAACGATGATCCTGCGCTGGAGCCGCCTGACGGGTACTCGGCCAGCACACTGTTCGGGCAGGCCCCATAGGGGGAGCGGCTGCCATTCAGCCCGGTGGCAAACTGGTCGAGGTTGGTTTTGCCCAACGGAATTGCGCCGAGGCCGATCAACTGCTCGACGATGGTCGCCGAGCGCTCCGGGGTATAGGTGAATGCCGGGCAGGCGGCGGTCGTGGGGATGCCGGCCAGGTCGATGTTGTCTTTGATCGCGAACGGCACGCCATACAGCGGCAGGTCGTTGAGGTCGCTGTTTTCCAGCGCGGCCAGATAGGGTTCCAGCTCGGTAGCACTCAGCAGATGGATGAACAGGTGATAGTCCGGGTTCAACGCAGCGGCTTTTTCGCGCAGGGCGAGGATCAGTTGCCGAGGTGTCTGGCGACCGTCTTGATACGCGGCGCGAACGCTGTCGAGGCGCAGGTCGCTTGAATGCAGGTCATGGCTCATGGCGTAATTCCGTCAAAAAAATAAGTAAGTTCAGTCAGCTTCAAGCACCACGACCCGCTGCCCGGCGCGCACCGCCGAGCCGGGCTGCACCCTTACTTCAAGCACGGTGCCAGCCAGGGTTGCCAGTAGCGGAATTTCCATCTTCATCGACTCCAGAATCACCAGCACATCGCCCACTTCAACCCGATGGCCGACCTCGACCTGCACCTGCCACAGGTTGCCGGCGATATGGCTGTCGATGCCGTGCTGGCCTGCGTCAAGAGGGGCGTCGTCGGTGGCTGGGATAGCGGCTTCGTCGCTTTCAAAATGTGCCTGACCGCTGGCGATCCAACGTTCGCGTTCGGCGTTGAAGGCCCCTTGCTGCTGAGCACGAAATGCGGCGATACCCTCGGCTTCACGGGCGAGAAAAGCCTGATAGTCAGCCAGGTTCAAGGTGCTGTGCTCGATGCTTAGCGGGTACCGGCCCAAGGGAAAATCGCGGCGGATGCGCAGCAGCTCTTCGGCGCTGACCGGGTAAAAACGAATCTGATCGAAGAAGCGCAGCAGCCACGGTTTGCCATCGAACGCCGCGACTTCGCGGTAGCGGTTCCACATCTGCAACGTGCGCCCGACAAACTGATAACCACCGGGGCCTTCCATGCCGTACACGCACATATAGGCGCCACCGATGCCGACCGAGTTCTCTGCCGTCCAGGTCCGTGCCGGGTTGTACTTGGTCGTCACCAGCCGGTGCCGTGGGTCGAGCGGGGTGGCGACAGGCGCGCCGAGGTACACGTCGCCCAGGCCCATCACCAAGTAGCTGGCGTCGAACACCGTGCGCTGCACTTGGTCGAGGTTGGGCAGGTCGTTGATGCGGCGGATGAACTCCAGGTTGCTTGGGCACCACGGGGCGTCCTTGCGCACGGTAGTCATGTATTTCTCGATGGCCAACTGGCACGCCGGATCATCCCAGGACAGCGGCAAGTGCACGATTCGCGACGGCACTTGCAGGTCTTTGGCGGCGCACACGGCGTCCCATTCGCCGACGACGATATCCAGTAAATCCGCAAGCGGCAGTTGTTCGGGCTGGTAATGCACTTGCAGGGAACGAATGCCCGGCGTCAGGTCGATCACGCCCTGTAGCGCTTTGGCTTCGAGGGCCTGCATCAGCGCATGACCGCGAAAGCGCAGTACCAGGTCCAGCTCGGGTGCGCCGATTTCCAGGAGCAAATGAGTGTCGCCAGACAGACGCGCCATCAGCCGTGTGTCGTCCTGGCCGATGTCCAATACAACAGGTGAAATTAACCCTTGTGCTAGCGAGCTCATTCGCGATGAGGCCAGATCTGGCACCGCGTCGCTTTCCTCGTGAGCACGTTCGCTCATGCAGAAGATCGTGCGTGCAGCATCGATACTGACCGGATGGAACTGCACGTTGTCGCCGGCCTTGAGTTGCCCCAGTTGCCAGAGGTCGGCTTCGATGATGGTCACCGGGCAGACGAAACCGCCCAGGCTCGGGCCATCCGGGCCAAGGATGACCGGCATGTCGCCAGTGAAATCCACGGCGCCGATGGCGTACGGGTTGTCGTGGATGTTCGAGGGGTGCAAGCCCGCTTCGCCACCGTCGGCGCGGACCCATTCCGGCTTGGGACCAATCAGGCGGACGCCTGTACGGCTGGAGTTGAAATGCACTTCCCATTGGGTGGCGAAGAAGGTCTCGATGTAGCGCTCGGTGAAATATTCCGGCGCGCCATGGGGGCCGTAAATGACCCGGATCTGACGCACGGCAGGCAAGGCGTGAAGCTGGTCGTCCGGTACGCGCTGACCGATGCTGCGGTCACTCAGGGCTGGAATGTGCAGCACGTCGCCAGCCCGCAAAGCGCGGCCGCCATGCCCGCCAAATTGACCCAGGGTGAACGTGCTTTTGCTGCCCAGATAGTCCGGCAGCTCCAACCCGCCGCGCACACAGAGGTAGCTTCGTGCACCGGCGCCCGCGATGGTGCCCAGCGCCAGGGTTGAACCGGCGGGTACCAGCAACGCGGTATTCAGCGCCTGAGGCTGACCGTCCAGGGTCAGCGGAATCGGCGCGCCGGTGATGGCAACCACGGCGTCGGTGTTGAAGCGCAGCAGCGGGCCGCTCATGGTGATTTCCAGCGCGGCACAGCCTTCGGCGTTGCCCAGCAGGCGGTTGCCCAGACGCAGTGCGCGACTGTCCATTGGCCCGGACGGCGGCACACCGACCGCCCAGTAACCGAGACGCCCGGGATAGTCCTGCACGCTGGTCTGGGTACCGCCACTCAGCACTTCAAAGGTGTTGGCGCGATACACCAGACCTTCCAGGCACCGAGTCCATGGCTGGCCACTGGCGAAGGGCGCGTCGAGCAGAATCTGCCGCAGGTAATCGCGGTTGGTTTCCACGCCATACAGGTGGCTGTCGCTCAGCGCTTGAGCAAGTCCGGCGCTGGCCTGCTCACGGGTTGGCGCCCAACTGATCAGCTTGGCAATCATGGGGTCGAAGAACGGCGGGATCTCGCAACCGGCTTCGACCCAGGTGTCGATGCGCAAGGTCTTGCCATCGGCGGTCGGGAAATTCACCGCAGTCAGCAAGCCGGGGCAGGGCTGGAAATCCCGGCCCGGGTCTTCGGCATACAGCCGCGCCTGAATCGCATGACCGTTCGCCTGCAAGCCCGTGCGCAACTGACTGAGTGGCGGTAGATCACCCGCTGCCAGCTGGACCATCCAGCTGACCAGATCGACGCCCCACACTTGTTCAGTGACCCCGTGCTCGACCTGCAAGCGGGTGTTCACTTCGAGGAAATAGAAACGCTGGTCCTCGCTGTCGAACACGAACTCCACGGTCCCGGCGCTGCGGTAATTGACCGCTTTGGCCAGCTTGATCGCTGCCGCACACAGTTCGTCGGCCATGCCGTCTGGCAGGTTCGGCGCCGGGGTTTCTTCGAGGACTTTCTGGTTGCGCCGTTGTACCGAGCAATCACGCACACCGAGGGCGATAACGTCGCCCTGGCCGTCGCCGAACACCTGTACTTCCAAGTGCCGGGCGCGCTGGATGTACTTCTCGATAAAGACGCCAGCGTCGCTGAAGTTGTTCTGTCCCAGACGTTTCACCGCGTCGAACGATTCGCTCAGTTCGAGCGCACTGCGGCACACGCGCATGCCGATCCCGCCACCGCCTGCTGTGCTTTTCAGCATCACCGGGTAGCCGATCTGTTCGCCCGCGTTGAGGGCGTCGTCGAGGCTGTCGAGCAGTTCGGTGCCCTTAAGCATCGGCACGCCGTGTTGCTTGGCCAGTGCGCGTGCCGTGTGTTTGAGGCCGAACACCCGAAGCTGGTCGGGTGTCGGGCCGACGAAGGCGATGCCAGCGTCTTCGCAGGCTTGGGCGAACGCGGCGTTTTCGGAGAGGAAGCCGTAACCGGGATGGATCGCCGTGGCGCCGCTGGCTTTGGCGATGGCGAGTATTTTATCCACCGCCAAATAGGTCCCGGCTGCGCCACCTTCACCCAGGCTATGGGCTTCATCGGCTTGAAGAATATGCAGGCTGGCGGCATCGGCTTCGGAATAGACCGCCACGCCCTTGACCTGCAAGGCGCGCAAGGTACGCAGGATGCGGCAGGCAATGGCGCCACGGTTGGCGATCAGCAGTGTCTTGAACATGGCATAAACCCCAGAAACCGATGGCTGATCGGTTTCTTGCCGGGAAGCGGGCCGTCCCGCTGTTTTCGTAGTGCCTCGAGGCCGTCCCCGATGGCGAAACCTGGTGCTCTTACAGGGGAGGCTGGCGCTTTGACGCCACGCACTGCCCGGAGCGGCTTTGGCACAGGCTGAATAACCAGCTGCGTAGCTTCAAAAGATTCAGTTCCATATCAGCAACTGCGCAGGTGTCGGGTTGTAGGCGTTGCACGGGTTGTTCAGTTGCGGGCAGTTGGAAATCAGCACGATCACGTCCATTTCCGCGCGCAGTTCGACGTATTTACCGGGCGCCGAGATGCCATCTTCGAAGGTCAGGCCGCCGTCTGCGGTGACCGGCACGTTCATGAAGAAATTGATGTTCGGGCCGATGTCACCTTTGCTCAGGCGACCGTCATGGGCACAGGCGCGCAGGTAGTTGTCGCGGCAACTGTGCATGTGACGTTTTTCCAAAGAGTAGCGCACGGTGTTGCTCTCCTGCGCGCAAGCGCCGCCGAGGGTGTCATGGCGTCCGCAGGTGTCTTCGACGATGGTCAGCATCGGTTTGCCGAGGTTGGAATACAGCACGCTGCCGGTGGTCAGGTACACGCTGTTCTGCCGCCGCAAGGTACGCTGCACGTCATACCGTTCGCGGGGGTTGGCCAGGCTGTAGAACAGCGTATCGACTGCTTGATTGCCTTCCAGGTCGAGGATGCGCAGGGTTTGTCCGGCCTTGACTTCGCTCAGCCAGGGCTCGCCTGCGGGGATGGTCGCGTTGTAGATCGCCGCTTCCGGCTGTTTGGAGAGTGTGGTCATGGCAGCGATCCTCAGGCGAACAGGCGATCAGTGTTGATAAAACCGCGCTCGTTTTCCGGGCGCGAGGTACGGCAGTACTCGGCGATGCTGGGATCGGCGTTCATCCAGCCGAGCTTGAGCGGTTTGGGGGCGTACTGTGGATCAGGGTCCATCGGGTGCTGCAGGGCGGTCAGCACCACCAGGGTGTCCATCGGCGCATACAGCTCGATGTAGTCACCGGCTTTGGAGTTGTTCGCAACGAAGTGAAAGTGTCCGTCTTCGTCGACCCGGACTTTGCTGAACAGGTTCAGGGTCATCAGCAGGTCGGACAGGCCCAGGCCCCATTTACCCAGTTCCACCAGCAGGTTATCGGTGCCGTTGCGAAAGAAGCCGTTGCGCAGTTCCTGATAGCGGCCTTGGCCATATTTTTCCGCGACCTCTTCAGCGCACAGCACCCCACCGAAGCTGTCGCTCCAGCCGCAGGTGTCCGCCGTGATCGCTGCCAGCACCCGGCCCATGTCCGAGTACAGGCAGTGGCCGGTGGTCAGTTTTGCGGTGTGTTGGCATTTGAGGCTGTCCGGCAGGTTCAGCCGTTCGGTTTTCTCGTTGGCGTTAAGCAGGGTCAGGCTGACGTTGGCGCCGCCACGGACGTCGGTCAGGCGCAGCAGTTGGCCGCGCTTGAGCACGAACGAACGGTGGCCGCCGCCGGGCAGGATTTCTTCAGCAAAGACGGGGAACAGGGATGTTGAGTCGGTCATGTGCGCGTTCATAAAAAAGATCCTCTAAACCGTTTGCAGCGAATCAATGGCGGCGCGTGCGGCGCGGCGATCGCTGTTCAAGGGAATGTCGTAGGTGATGCGGGCGCCATAAGCGCCGGGCGCATGGGGGTCATGGCGAACCTTGTCGAACACCAGCAGACGGGTGCCGAGGTTGAAACCCTCGGACAGGTCGTGGGTGACCATGAACACAGTCAGGCGAGTCTCGCGCCACAGCTCCAGCAACAAGACATGCATGTCCTTGCGGATACCCGGATCGAGCGCGCCGAAGGGCTCGTCCAGCAGCAACACGCGCGGTTTCATGATCAGCGCTTGAGCGATGGCCAGCCGTTGCTGCATGCCGCCCGACAATTGCGTCGGGTACTTGTCCTGCGCATGGGCCAGGCCCACTTTGCTCAGCAGGGCCGCGGCCTGTTCCCGAGCCTCGCGTTTGGCCGTGCCGAACAGGCGTCCAAGCAGTGGCGAGCGTGGCAATTCCAGACCCAGAGCAACGTTGTCCAGCACTGACAGATGCGGAAACACTGAGTAGCGCTGAAACACCACGCCACGGCTGGCGTCCGGTTCGCCAGCCAGCGGCTTGCCGTCGAGATGGATCTGGCCGCGACTGGGCACTTCCTGGCCGAGCAGCAAGCGCAAGAAAGTGGATTTGCCGCAGCCCGAGGCGCCGACCAAGGTGCAGAACTCACCTTCGTTGACGCTCAGGTTCAGGCCTTCGAGCACCACTTGATCGTCGTACTGTTGCCAGACGTTTTTCACCGAAATAAAGCTCATCCGCGTGCCCCTTCATACCAGGGGAATGCACGCCGGGTCAGGGCCTTGAGCCCCCAATCCATCAGCCAGGCGAGCAGGGTGATCCAGACCACGTAGGGCAGGATCACGTCCATGGCCAGGTAGCGTCGTACCAGAAAAATCCGATACCCCAAGCCGTCGGTGGAGGCAATGGCTTCGGCCGCGATCAGGAACAACCAAGCCGAACCCAGCACCAGACGCAAGGCAATCAGCAGGCGTGGCAGCAGTTGCGGCAGGATCACCCGCAGGACCAAGGTCCAGGTCGAGGCGCCGAGGGTCTGCGCCTTGATCAGCAGCTCGACCGGAATCTCCCGGGCGCGCTGCTCCAGATCCCGCGCCAGGATCGGTGTAATGCCAATCACAATCAGCATGACTTTCGACAGCTCACCTAAGCCAAACACGATGAACAGGATCGGCAGAATCGCCAGCGGCGGGACCATCGACAACACCGTCAGCAGCGGCGACAACGGTGCGCCGAACAGCGGCAGAATCCCCGACGCGATACCCAGGCACAGGCCGAGCAGGGCGCTGATGCCAAGACCAATCGCCAAGCGTTGCAGGCTGGAGGCAGTGTCTTGCCACAGCAGATAACCACCGCTGCGTTGGTCTTCGGTAAAGGCCATGCGCTTGACCGCATCGGTCATCTGCACCGCACTGGGCAGCAGTTTGTCGTTGGGGTTTTCCGTCAGCCGAGTCGCCGAGCCCATGAAATAGGCGAACAGCAACAGGGCGAACGGCAGGATCACCAAAATCAGACGGCTGGCGCGATCCGGGCGGCGGTTTATCAAGCGCATGGCAATAACCTTTGGGCTGGGACGCGATTACAATTTGCCTTCGGCAGCCATCTGTACGTAGCTCGGGTCGAAGCGCAGCTTGAGGTTGGTCTTGTCGCCGCTGGTCACGCCGTTGGCGAAAGACATGCCGATTGCACTGGTGTCCTTGGCGCCCTCACCAAGCAGCCCATGTTGAAAGGAGAACTCAGCGACCTTGCGCATGGTCTGTGGCAGTTGAGCGCTGGTGGCGAAGTCGAGCGCTTCCTTGGGGGTCGCGAACAGCTTGGTGGTGTTCAGCTGCGACTGGAAGCCAGCCAGGTCGGTGCCCGAGGCTTTGGCCATGTGCTCCAGCGCGGCGGTGCTTGCGGCGGACTTGCTGTTCATCAGTGCGACCACTTCGAACCAGGCGCCGGTCAGGGCCTTGCCCAGTGCCGGGTTGTCTTTCAGGGTCTGGGTGTTGACCACCATCATGTCCATGATTTCGCCAGGGATCTTGCTCGAATCGAACACTTCGGTCACGGCGGGCTTGGCCTTGATGTCCGAAAGCATCGGGTTCCAGGTGGTCACTGCTTTGACGTCATTGGTATTGAACGCCGCAGAAATGTCGGCATCCGAGGTGTTGACGACCTTAAGGTCTTTCTCGGTAAGGTCAGCGCTGTCCAGGGCACGGGCCAGCAAGTAGTGAGAAACCGACAGCTCGACCAGATTGACCTTCATGCCTTTGAGGTCGGCGACTTTCTTGCCTTCACCCTTGATCACGATGCCGTCGTTGCCGTTGGAGAAATCGCTGACGATCAGCGCGGTGCTGTCGACGCCACCTGCGGCCGGAATAGTCAGCGCATCCATGTTGGTCATGGAGCAGCCATCGAATTGGCCAGCGGTGTATTGGTTGATCGATTCGACGTAGTCGTTGATCTGGGTGACATCAATGGTGATGCCGTATTTCTTCGCCCATTTGTCGACGATGCCTTGGGTGCCTGCGTATTCCCAGGGCATCCAGCCGGCATAGATGGTCCAGCAAACGTTGAAGTGTTCTTTCGGGGCAGCGTGTGCCGAGAGGCTCAATGCCGCGACGAGGCCAGCGGCGAGCATGGCGAACAGACGGGGCTTTTTAATGTTGCTCTGCATATAAGAACCTCCAGTAGGAAAAAAACGAGCGGTCAGGAGTCACGCGACACCACTGGTGTCCTGTCTCCCGGGCTTTTATCCCGCCGTGTAACCTCTACTGGAGGTCGCCAACTCTCGGACCAGCCACTCGCGCCAAGCGAATCGGAACCCTAGTCAGCTATTGCAAATTGTGGTGCCGCGAACCTGTTTTGACTCCTGCACATCAAGTCATAAGCGAGAGGCGTGCCAAGTCTGGCCACGCCTTGCGACAGTTGGGTTTCGCAGTTGAGGGGGGAGTGAAAACGGAAGTGGGTGCTTTAGCGTGGTGCGTGTACGCACCTGTTTGGGGCGCATCTTGAGTGGGATATAGTTTTTGGGGCAGGGCACTCGGTGGATTATTTGCGGTCTGATTTTTCGTCAGTCAGCGGTTTTGACCGATGCCGACCAGCGTCGCTGGTTTGAGCTCTCTAGCGGTCCAGGAGGCCGCCATGTATCGACGACCCTTGCTTATAGTTGTGCTTGGTTTAATCCTTGCTGGTTGTTATGCAGGTCCCGGTTATTACGAATCCGATGTCTACACACAGCCGGTTTACGGTGGCGCTTACTACGGCAGTTATGACCGGTCCTACCGTCCGAGCTATTACGTAGCGCCTCCCCGCTATTACGGGCCGCGTCCGGCGCCTTATTACGCCCCTCGGCCTGATTATGGTCCGA
>ERZ1463038.358-NODE-358-length-15378-cov-13.166025_pt1 | contig 15378 bp, 16 predicted proteins | sample MGYA00564479_ERZ1463038 | MGnify/ENA primary metagenome ERZ1463038 (study PRJEB39244, sample SAMEA3635134) | Helicobacter pylori | study: EMG produced TPA metagenomics assembly of PRJEB11511 data set (Assembly of a 5300-year-old Helicobacter pylori...
CACGACGCTCTTCCGATCTGACGCGGCGCTGTCGTTGCGAGCGAAGAGGCCGCCCGCGATGGGAACGTCGAGCAGCGCGGACGCGGCGGCGAGCGCGACCGCCGCACCGAGCAGCAGTAGAACGCGCCTCGAGACAGGCGTCGTGCGCCGGCCGGTCGAAGCGATCTCCTCGAGCTTGCTCTTGAGCAGCCGGGCCGACTCGATCGTCGCGTCCTCGTCGTTCGTGCCGAACGGCGCTGGCCGGACCGACGGCGGGCGACTGAGCAGCTCGAGCTCGTTCAGCGGCGTCTTCTCGCCCGCGGAGAGCAGCTCGGGCGTGCTGAACCGCGTCGAGGCGTGCGACGAAAGGAGCGGCGGCGGCGTCGCGGACGTCGACGTCTGGCTCGAGAGCTCGTCGAAAACGACCGCCGGCGCGGGGTCGAGCGAGAGCTTCTGTGGCGCCTTGGCCGAGAGTCGGCGACGGATGCTCGAGGCGCCGTTCGTCGACTGGAGCCAGTGCGAGATGTCGTCCGCGCGGTAGCTCTCGCGGACGACAGCCTGCGTCGGCTGGTCGCGCTCGACGAGGCGCGACGAGAGCGGCGTCTGGTCCAGGTCCTCGGCCCCTTTCGCATTGTTGGCTGCGACTGGAGTTCCGGCCGGTCCGTCGTCACGCAGGAACGAGTACGCGGCCGCGTCCTCGTCGCCGGAGCGCTCGGCGTCGGACGCGTGGCTGTCGGCGTCGTGCATGCTCGACGGATCCGGGTAGCTCAATCGAAGCCGGTTATGCGTTTCTCCTTCGGCCACACTGTCGCCGAGGCTCGACAGCGAAAGCTCGCTCGCGCTGCGGCGTGACCTGGCCGACGCCGACTCGCCAAAGTCGCGGCTAGCCATCATGTCGTACTCGTTGCTGACCTGGTCGAGGTCGTCTTCGCTGGCGAGGTCCGTGCGGTCGTCGGGGTTTGACGCCCAGTCCGAGGTGCCATTCGATGAGAGCGAGTCCGAGACGAGGTCCGACAGGGGCGGCCCAGCGCCGTCCGAGTGTGCCGAGAGTGGGGACGAGGGCTCTTGCATGTGTTCCGTGTGCGTGTCTGACATTCCTACTGCTGGTTCGGAGCTGTGTGGGGGACCGGCGGGGTGCGGGTGAGTGAAACGAGGTCACGAGCTGGACGAGAGTGGCGTGGGGTCGCCCACTAGCGCGCGGGCGTAGGGGACACCAAGCCCGCCGAACGGGGTCAGCAGTCGGACAGTCTCACATCTCGGTACGACACAGCCCAAGCTGGCGCCCGGCTGGCCATCCTCCCCCCACGCGCCGATCGACCAATACCCGCAATCAGCAGCCCCGCACCCCCCTCTCACCCGGTGCGATTCGCCCAGCACTGCAAAGCTTACCTAGCTCTACTCGTACTGTTGGTAGATCGTCGAGGCAGGGAGACAGACGGTTCGAGGGCGGGCCTGCCGAGGTGGGCCGACGCGGGTCAGCGCTCAGCAGTGGCAACCCCGGTCAGCGCTGGGCCCCACTCACGAGCGACCAAGAGCGTCGAGTAGCAGCCTCGGGAGGTAGATAGACTCAATCGGACGCGGTCGAGAGAAGTAGAGAAGAGAAACGAGCGGTTGGATGGGAGCGAGACTCGTACTTGTCAGGGGCGGGGCTGACCTTCACTTCCTCCGAGTTGAAATGACCACGACACCTGCCACGAACGCACCGCACTGTCGCCAGAGTGTAAAATATCACTTGGTCATCTGGTCTCGCCTCTGTCTTGCGGTACTTTCCTCCGCTCCCTTCCCTCTGCGGTTGCGACGCCAGTTCTTGGGGGACCTTCGACGGACAACGAGGGCACTAAAGTACATCCAACACGTCCGCGTTGAGAAAATCACAACCACAACGACACATCCAAATGACGCTGCTCCAGAACACTGGCACGCGATGACTCGACGTGCCAGTGAACGCGCGGCAGCTCGCTACTCCTGCGACCTGCGCTTGTCGCAGGCGTCTGGCGATCTAAGGCAAAATAAGTGCCAGAAATCTGGTCAAAGGTTTCTCTTCATCCACATACCTCTGTTCGTGGCGTGGCGTGCAGTCAGTTTGAAGGCTCTCCTTCTACGACCGTTGTCGGGAGCCCCACATTTGGTCGCAATGACCACTCGGACCGCTTCCACGTTCACGCTCCTCGACCTCCTTCACCAACCTCACTAGGAGATCACGAATCTCTTACGATAGAGCTGGACCATGTCGGCCAGACAACCAGTCACCATCGGCGACCTTCCGCCGGAGGTGCTCGGACGCGCCATCGCGTTCCTCCGCGACCCGCTCGACGACTTTGCTCAGCCCGAGCAAACCGTGCAATCTCTTGGCAACCTATTGGCCGCCTCCCTCGTATCGAAGCTCTGGTCCGAGCTTGCCCAGCATGAGCTCTGCGCGCGCCTCGAGGTTCCGCGCTCCGAGCTCATGGACAACCGCGCGGGGTGGTGGATTGCTTCCCCAGCCAGGAAGAAGTTCAAGACTTTTGAGCTTAGGCTCCCCGGTGGACACGATGCCCCTTGGATGGGCGAGGTCCTCGCGGCGTGCCCGGACGTCCGCCGTTTAACGCTGCTGCAAGCCGAGTCCATCGACCGCGGGTCGTGGAAGGCGCTGCAATTCCTCCCGAGTGGGTTTTCCACTTTATCACACTTCCAAGTTTATAACACAGCTCACGATTCCGCGCGGAAACAGAGCTCACCCAGCTCAAGATTGTTGCGGAGTGCCTCCAGCGCGACGACGACACCTCGCCCCTCCCGTTCCGCCTCACCCACTTCTCACTCAACGTGTGGGGACCACTCAACAGCCCCATAATCGTCTCAAGAATCTTCCAGTCGTCCATCGCCACCCTCACATCCCTCAACCTGAACTTCGGCTACGGCCCGTCGTCCGACCTAATCCTTCCGTTGCTCCCCCTCGTCGGCGCGTCCTTGCACCACTTCACCTTCGACGCAAACTTCGGGCCCGAGGATCTCCCATACTTCAAAACACTGACCGCACTCCTGTCACTCGACCTCCCCTCCATCGACACGATCTGCGACCTGCGGTACATCGCCGAGGCGCTCCCACTCCCGCCGACCCTGCACTCCCTCTCGTTTCTCGTCTCGAGCCCAGAGGAAGACCTCAACATGCTCTTGGAATTCCCGACTTTCAGCGAGATCCGTCGGTTCAAGCTGCAGGAGATGGCGAGGACGGCGATGGACGAAGCGTTTCTCCAAGCGTGCGAGGCGCGAGAGATCCAGGTGGTGACCCTGCACGAACCCGTCGCCATCTGAAGGCATGACAGGAAGGCATTCGATACATACTTTGCGGTCGTGAAAGAAACCTCGAGACATTGATGTGTCCTCAGTGTCTGGCGTCACAGCTTGCCGATCTTCTACAGGAGTACCCACAGTCCAAGCCACACCACGGTGAGCGACCGCCTCGGGAAATACACCTGGCTCTGTCCATTTCATGCATTTACGGCCGCAATCGTAGTGCTCGCTGCCAATGCGGTCGCAACCGGCTGCGATGTCGAAGCAATTACAAGAACGTACATACCAATGAACGTCAAGTGGTGGAATCGTAATCTTCTCTCATGTTCTAGTTTCCGTAGGGGTAATGAAACCACGCCTCCACCTCCAGCTCCCTCGCGTCCGACCCGTCCGCAAGTCTCACCGAGATCGAGCGCTCTTTGCACACCTCCACAAGATTGTAGCTTCCAGTAAAGCACTTGAGCGAAACTGGATAGATCTGGGGAAACTCGATGCGCCTGACGTGCGCAAGTGCCGGGTGCTCCACGAAGGCCGCCAAGCTCTCCAAGGTGACTCTGAACGGCTGGCCGTACCGCTTCTCTACCTCAACCCAGGCGCTTTGGTCTTCGATGTAGAAGACCAATCCAGTGACGTTGCTCTGGAGGGTGTCGGATATTGCGCGGAGACGGCGGGTCACGTTCAGATGAGAGATCAGGTGCGAGATGTCGGACCGCGGGAGGGTGATGGTGAGGGTTTCGAGGTGCCGCAAAGGACGGAGAATCGTCTGGTCGATTCCATTCGTGAACTCTGAAAGAAGTGTGAGGCGCTTCAAGGAGGTGGGTAGAGTGGCCACCAAGCGTTCGAGCGGTTCCAGCTCATGGGCCTCGAGGTCTGGCGTCGCTCGTCGGTATCCGATGTAGTCGACGAGGGTGAGGCTCTCCAGGGTTTGAGAGGATTCTGAGAGTAGGTCAATGATGGCGTCGGTGAACTTGTCGATGCGTCGCCTCCAGCCAGACTTGTCGATGCGTCGCCTCCAGCCAGACGCATTCGCGATAACCAGCTCGAGTCCGAGTCGTGCGGCCGTGAGGCGGAACGGGGGAGGCTTCGTGGGGGGATGAATGAGGTCGCTTGAAGTGGACGTGATCGAAAGGAACCTGAGCCCTGTAAATTGAATGAGTCAGTGTCCACGGCGCAGAAGCCAGAACGGAGGTACCGGCGAGCCTCGGATGCCTCAGCAAGCTCCAGGTGGCGTTGTTCGACACCGTCAATACTAGGCCTCGTAGCTGGCCACACTGAAGTATCACCGGCAGGAGCACATCGACCCGGATGTGGATACCCTCTACACTCCTGACGTCGTCCCCTAGCCGGCTCGCGCTGGGTCCCTGCGCCCATCGTTCCGTCGCGAGGCCGCTTCTGAGGTCTCGAACGAGCGCCTTCTGAGCCGGATTTCGCCATGTGCGGCAGACGAGCGCGGCCGAGAGTATGTCGGCGTCCTCGGCGTGGCTCATGATGTGGATGATGGTCTCGAGGGGGAGCGAGTGGATCGTCGTCGGTGGCGACTCGGTGAGGTCCTCGAGCGGGCTGCTCATCGTGAAGCTACTGTCACGGTCTTGCTGCGTGTTCAGCGGCGCAAGTTGGGGAGCTGGGCGATGGGATGAGACAACTTGTGTTCCTCGCGCTCGGACTGCTGATGCACCAAGCTGCACAGCCGGACTTGCACACCGCCTTTCCCCGATCCGAACTCCGAGGACTCCGATGAATGTAGCACAAAGATTCACTCGAGACTGCGTAAGAAGATTGAAGGAACCACACGAGTTGAATTAGGCGCCTCCCATCCTGCGAGACCAGCCTACGGATCTCTTCGCTGAGCGGGGGTGAGTCCGAACGCGTGCTTGATGACCTCGACGTCGGCCGCTGCACTGGTGAGCGTCTTGGTGAGGTGGTCGAGTCCCTTCTGCTGGTCTCCGAGGACCTGGGTCGTGCAAAGCGGTCAGCGTTCCGTCCCCGCCTCGCTGCAAGCCATCAGCGCAACAGCAACAGAACGAGAATTACCTCGAGCACCTGCCGCATGCCGTCCTCGTCGACAATGGCCCAGTCCAGGCTCTCGCCGTCTCTCCGTCGCGCCTTGAGCGCCCCGACGCCGGCCCACAGGTCGTTCCCCCGGCCCCTAACCGCGTCGCTCTCGTCTCTTAGCGACTCGACGCGCACCCTGAGCTCCTCCTCAGCCTTGCCGACGCTCGTGCTGCGATTCGGGCTGAGCGGGCTCGCGCGCGCGACGAGCGCGACGAGGCGTGCGGACAGCGCGGCGGCCTTGTTCTGCGCGCGGAGGGTGCGCACGGTCGTCTGGAGCGTGTGTGCGGAGAATTTTTCGACGAGGTGCGCGTGGATCTCGGCGAGGATCGCTTGGTGCGAGGTGGTGAGCGAGGTTTGGGCGTCGATGCGCTTTTGAAGGGCGGGGAAGCCGACGGCGAGGGCTGGTACGAGGCTGTGCGGTCAATGAACGTGTCAGTTGGGCTGTGGAAACGGACAGCGCAAGTAGGGCGGAGCCGCACTGATCCGGATCCGGGTTAAGCGAGACGGCCTTCTTCCAGCTCTCCTCGTTCGCGCCTGGTGGTGGCTGCCTGTACTGCTCGACGGTGTTGGGGAAGCTGGGGCTGTTGTAGAAGAACGTCTGGAACTTGCACGCCGCGTTCGAGGTGTCCCACTGGTTGCGGATCGTCTCAATGCGCTGCTCGATCGCCGGCTCGTTCGGGTCCGGCGGCGGGTACGGGTCGCCGAGCTTTGGTACGGGCTGCTGCTGCGACTGGGCGAGCGAGGCGGCCGGTGGGGCGCCAAAGAGGGACGCACCCATGGCCGGTTTGGGCGCGCCGAAGAGCGAGGTGCTTGCGGCGAGCTGGGTCTGGCCGAACATGGTCGAGGCTGGCGCTGCGGCCGGTGCTGCTGGCTGAGCACCGAAAAGCGCTGCGCCTGCGGTCGGTTGCGCGGCTGGCTGGCCAAAGAGGGAGGTGGTAGGCGGTGGCTGCGGTGCGCCGAAGAGCGACGTTGGCGCGGCGGCTGGTTGCTGGCCGAACAGGGAAGGGGTGGGGGCGGGGGCGGCCGAGGTAGAGCCGAAGAGAGATGTGCTCGCCGCGGGCTGTGGCGCGCCAAAGAGCGAAGTTGGTGCGGCGGGAGCGGCGCCGAAGAGCGACGTCGATGCTGGCGCGGCGGACGCGCCAAACATGCCCGTGGCCGGCGCTGGCTGCTGTCCGAACGTCGCCTGAGCCGGCTGAGCACCGAAGAGCGACGGTGCGGCCGGGGCCTGCGACGCGGGCGCGCCAAAGCCGCCGAACGCTGGCTTCGGCGCCGTAGCACCTGATTACCGCGAGGAGTCAGCGTTGCTTCCCTTGACCAGCCAGCCGCACTCACCAAAGGTGAAGGACATGTGGGCGAGTTGCAGGTGTGCTGCTGCCGCCGACCTCGTGCGGAGTGTTGTCGTTGCGCGAGCGAAACCTTCGCAGTTTCGCACGTCTTCACCAATCAGCAGAGGTCCAAGCTTTCCATTCGCTTGACTCGCCCGGGCCGCAACAAGACCGACTCATCCGCACGACATGGAGTACCCAGCACCGACAGTGGAGGGACTCGTTCCGTCCGCGTCCGCCGCGCCAGTGGCCGTCGAGCCGCCGGTGGATCTCTCCCGCCTGTCGCTCTTGGACGACCCGGCGACGATCCTTCTGCCGAACGGCCTCCGCGTGCCGCGACCACAGATCAAGCCGAACCCTGCTCTCTACTCGCGCTTGCCTCGTACGTCCGCACCCACCCGCCGCGCGAGTCGGCCGGCGCACGCGACTGACCCCTCGACTCCGAGCAGCGCACCTCGTCCAGCCCGATGGCTCGCCCAACTACCTCCCACTGCTGCTCACCAGTGCAGTCTACGGCATCCTTCCTGCCGCCGGAACACCACTTACCCCCGCAACTTCGGTCCGCTTCCCTCGCATCTCGCATCGCATCGCCCAGTTCGCTAACCGCAGCCCACCTCGCCCAATCAGCTGTCCCTCCGTCTCGGCTCGCAGATCCTTTTCAAGCGCGAAGACCTCACCCCCGTCTTTTCGTTCAAGGTCCGGGGCGCGTACAACCTCATGAAGCAGCTGTCCGAGGAGGAGCGGTGGCGCGGTGTCATTGCGTGCAGCGCTGGTGAGCTTCCTTCCGCTAGTTTGTCGTCCGTAGAGAGCAAAAATTATTGCCAGGATGGTTTGCGTAACGAGAGAGCTGACCGCAAGCGCAGGCAACCACGCTCAGGGCGTCGCGCTCGCCGGCCGCGAACTCGGCATCGCGTGCACGATCGTCATGCCGCTCAATACGCCCTCGATCAAGTACAACAACGTGGACCGGATGGGTGCCAAGGTCGTGCTGCACGGGGCCGACTTTGACGAGGCGAAGCGAGAGTGCCTCCGGCTGGCCAAGGTGCACGGGTTGACCGACATCCCGCCGTTCGACGACCCGTACGTGATCGCGGGCCAGGGGACGTGCGGCGTCGAGATCCTGCGGCAGACGGACGTCTCCAAGCTCGACGCCATCTTCGTCTGCGTCGGCGGCGGAGGCCTCCTCGCCGGCATCCTCGAGTACGTCAAGGCCGTCGCGCCACCGAACGTCAAGGTCATCGGCGTCGAGACGCACGATGCCGACGCGCTCAACCAGAGCCTCCGCGCGGGTGAGCGCCTGACGCTCAAGGAGGTCGGCCTCTTTGCAGACGGGACCGCCGTGCGCCAGATCGGCGAGGAGACGTTCCGCATCTGCGCGAACCTCGTCGACGAGATTGTGCTCGTCAGCAACGACGAGGTCTGCGCTGCGATCAAGGACGTGTTTGAGGGTTCGCTTTCTCTCGTGCTCGAAAGTGGAGCCTGGTCTGACCACCACCGCGCATCACAGACACTCGCAGCGTCCCGGAACCGTCAGGCGCGCTCGCCGTCGCGGGAATGAAGAAGTACATCGAGATGAACAACCTCATCGGTAAGGGCAAGCGCTTCGTCGCGACCGTCAGTGGTGCGAACCTCAACTTCAGCCGCCTGCGCTTCATCGCCGAGCGTGCTGATGTCGGCGAGGGCAAGGAGGCCATGCTCCGCGTCATCATCCCCGAGAAGCCCGGAGCGTGCGTGTCACTTTCCTCCAATGACAGGCAGCTTTTTTAACTCGCTCGCATTCCCAGTTTCCTCGCGCTGCACACGATCATCCACCCGCGCGCGGTGACCGAGTTCATCTACCGCTACTCGTCCACCGCCCGCGCCTTCATCTTCCTCTCCTTCTACCTCTCCTCCCCTTCGCTCCCCAAGCCAACCGCGACGCTCCCGAACGGGCACGCGACGCCGCTGCCGACGCCGCACCAGGTGCGCCAGGAGGAGCTCGCCGGCATCCTCGCCGAGTTCACCGCGGGCGACATGCGCGCGCTCGACATCTCGGACAACGAGCTCGCCAAGAGCCACGCGCGGTACCTCGTCGGCGGCAGGAGCAACGTCCCCGACGAGCGCATCTTCCGCTTCGAGTTCCCCGAGCGCCCGCGCGCGCTTAGAACGTTCCTCGAGGGACTCGGGTCCAGCTTCAACATCTCGCTGTTCCACTACCGGAATCACGGAGGCGGTGCGCTTCTTCATTCTCAAGGTCGTGGGCTCAGGGCTGACGGGACTCGGCATGCGCAGACGTCGGCAAAGTACTCGCGGGCATCCAGGTCCCCAAGGCGGAGGAGGCTGCGTTTGACACCTGGATCAACGGGCTCGGGTACCCGTACGTCGAGGAGACGGCGAACGTCGTCTTCCGCGACTTCCTGCAGGACTACGAGGAGTAGATTTGGGCGGCTGTCTCGCAACACTGCTTGTTCCCCCAGGCCGCCTTGTCGCCGACGCTGCGCGTTCTCGAGCGATGGCGCAGATACACTACATATAGCTCATCAATGAGGTGTCGTCGAGGCGCACTTGCCCAAAGCGAAGCGGGGTTCAGAGCGCTCGACATTCAGATTCGCATGGGTGTCCGGCAAAGCTCATGTTTCAGACAGGTAGCACGTGTCGCTGTACGGTTGCAGTCAGTTCGTACTGCATCTGGAGCGAAAGAAGCCTGTTTCGAAGATGCGCGAGAGAAGTAGGTGGATTTCAAATTCCAGCAGGGCCAAGCTCGGCGCAGTCGCACAGACCGTTCGCCGCTCAGCCAGAAACACTCGACTTCGGCGCGGCTCTCACCTGGCTCGGACCGACGCTCGAGCTCGACTGGCGTGGCAGGCGACCCCTGGGGACCGGGAACGAGGCCTCATGAACCGCCTGGCGAAGCGGAAGGGCGGCGACGTCGCCGGCGGCTCGTCGCTCCTTCTCCGCCTCTTCGAATCGCACTTCTTCAACGTGCACCTCGCCGTCGAGTAGTACGTCGCCTTCCGTCAGCTTGACCAGCCGAGGAGGACCGGCAGCAGCTCCGGAACTCTCGTTGCAGCGCCGCGCGTGACTAGGCGTCGGGCCCGCACGTCGTGGCACCTCGAGGGACGTCGGGATGCTCGCGAGCGACGCGTTTTGGAGCGCGGAACTGGCTCGGGGGACAGCTGGGCCTGTTGGAAGTATGATTAGCTGACACCGGTGCCATTCCTGCAGCCTCAAGACGTACCCCAACTCGATCGGCATCACGCACTACCTCATCCGACGCCTTCGGTCCTTTGACGCCTCCGAAGTCGAGTTCTACTGGCCCCAGCTATGGTACGTGCCTCAGTGCTTGGTATGTGGGCGGGAACAGGTGCTGATCTGATCTGCGGCAGCTACCTGGTCATCACGCTCCCGACGCCGTCCGTCGCGCTCGAGACGTTCATCCTTGAGCGATGCGAGCAGGACCCCCACATTGCCGTGATCGTGAGTGTTTCCGATCTGCTCTAGTACCACAGTGCTCATTAGGTCACTCGAAACGCAGACGCTGTGGTACCTCCAGTCGTCCCTCTCGGACCTGTTCGCGAAGCCGACCTCGGAGACGTTCACCATCTGCCACCGCATCTACAACCGGGTCCAGTCCATCATCTTCACGGATCCTCCTATTCCGTCCTCGTCGACCTCGTTCCTCTCCCCGCGAGCCAAGGAGAAGGTCAACGTCCCGCACGCTTCCTTTGTCGGCATCGGGATCCTCGCGGCCGCGATTGGCATGCCGAAACTTGCGGAAGTATGCGGACCGGTGGCGGTTGAGCAGGGGAGGCGAATCGTGCCGCTCGAGCGGTCAGCAGGTGGAGATTCCGACGACGAGGACGACGACGACGAGAGCGGGAGCGGGAGCGACGATGACGGGGCGGCGAAGACCAACGGCACGCCAGCTCCTGCAGCCCAACCGAAGACACCTCGAGCGAACGGCAAGTCGCCCGCGCTGTCGCCCTTAGGAGCCGCCGCGGCCAAGGCTGGGCTCACCAAGTCCAAGGCGGCAAGTCGCCAGTCGCCGAAGCGGACACAGACTGGGCCATCGTACCTCCCAGGCCCTCGACTCGAAGCGACGCCGCCGCCAGCAGCGCGGAGCCACTCGCTGGACAAGCCGTCGACGTCTGCGGGCGGGTACCTGCCCACGGCGCCCCTCTCGATGCCGTCCTCGACCCCTCACACCCCACCGCGAACACCGCGACAGAACGGCGACACGACACCGCCGCTCGCCGACATCCCCGCCCGCCGTCGCATCGCGGGCACGCCCGGCGGGTCCGCATCGTCGCACCCAACCGTGTCGCTCTCCGTGCCGTCGCTGCCGCTTTCTTCACGCTCGGCGTCGTACCTCGTCACGTCCCAACCGAACCCGCCTTCCCACCTTCCAAAACCATTCCTCGCCCACCTGCTTCTCCTCCAGTCGAGCCGCACCCAGCTCGACCTCCTGCGCTCGCTCCAGGACATCTCGACGCGCCTCGTCTCGGTCCCAAAACTCGCGCGCCTATCGTCGCTCCGCGCCGAGCTCACCGTGCTGAACCACGGCCTGCCACGGGGCTGCTGCCTCGGGATGGCCTGCCACGGCACGCCGTTCCCGGTCGCGGGGAAGAAGAGCAAGGCGCACGCGCGCATCGTGCGCATCTCGCCATCCGAGTCGGTCGTACTCAACTCGGCCGACCGTGCGCCATTCGTGATTCACGTCGAGGTCCTCGAGGACGACCTCGATTTTGACCCGGACCGGCGGCAGAACGCCGAGGACCTTCGACGCGCGCTGAGCGAGCGCGACGGCACGACGAGCGCGTCCGGCGGGTTTGGCAAGGAGGGCGTCGGCGCAAAGGCCAGGATGAGCCTCGAGAGCGGCCTCGATGGCCTCGGGCGCGTGGCCAAGGGCGGCGACGCAGCCCGGTCAACCTCGAAGCTCGCGAGTCCGCCGTCCGGGGGCGACCTCTCAAAGACGCCGTCGCCGCAGCCCCCGCCAATCGAGGTGTTCCCGTCCGAGGATGCGGGAGACATGGGCGCCTCGCGGCCGCGGGAGCCACTCGCGGAGATGGACCTCGTCGAGCAGCTCTACGGCGACGTCTCTATCCACGACGACGCGGACCTGCTCATCGCGCCCGTGGAGAGCGACGTCGAGATCCAGAACCGCTCGGTTGACGAGCAAGCGTGGGCAAGGCGAGTTGACGCAGAAAAGGTTGACCCGCCACCGCCCAACGGCACGCACGCCGCGGCGGCTCCGTCGACGCTTGCCCCGCCGTCGTCCATCTCGCTCGGCCGGCCGTCCACCGCACCGCGACCAGGCGGGCGCTCCGTCTCAGATCGACCTGTTGTCTCGCTCGACGACTATGCAGAGCGGATGCGCATGGCGGCCATCATGCTCGCCCAGCTCGACGCGTCGCAGGCCGCCTCGCTCGGGGTTGTCGCGACCGGCACCGCCGCCGCTGGGACGCTCGTCGGACTGCCCGTGGCGACCGTGGCTGGGATCGGCGGCGTCGTCGGTGCAGGTCTCGGTGCCGTCGCGAGTCGACTCGGTGCACGGCGCGACGTCCAGGGCGGCCAGGCGTCCACCGGCGTCTCGGCCACGCTCGACACGTCTTCCGCCGTCGAAGGCACGTCCGCTGTTGCCGGTGCACCGCCACTTCCTTCTACCGCATCGGCATCCGTCGCCCCCGCCCCCGGCTCGAACGGCACCGCGCTGCCCAGCCAGCGCCAGCGCGTGCTCGCCCCGCTCGAGGCTGCCGCGATCCGAAATCGCATCATGAGCGAGATGATGGCGCTCGAGGAGGAACGCATGGAGCGCATGCGCGAGGACGGGCGTGCAAGGAGCGGCTGGTCCGGCTCGAGTGGCGTCGAGGATGGCGCCGTCGTCATGCGCGCCGTCAACAAGGACGACCCTTCTGGTGCGCATCCTTGCTCATTTTTCTCGGTATAATCCAGCTAACGTTTATGACCGTGCAGGCGCCGTCTTCCGCGAGTCGTTCGCGTCCAAAAAGGCCCGCATCCGCGCCGCGTCGCCGTACGGCCACCTTGCGAGCTGGAACGTCATCTCGGTCATCGTCAAGACCGGCGCCGACTTGCGACAGGAGCAGCTCGCCATTCAGCTCATCAAAGTCTTCGGCCAGATCTGGAAGGAGGAGGCCTGCCCGTCCTGGGTTCGGTAGTGAGTCGCGAGCGTACGAGACCGAGTGAAGCGCTGATTCACCGTCCTCCAGTTTCCGGATCCTGGTCACTTCCGAAACCTCGGGCTTGATCGAGACCATCACCGATGCTGTGTCGATCCACTCGATCAAGAAGGACGCCTACGCCCGAACGGCCACCGATGGAACTCACGTCGTGACGTCCTTCACGCTGTACGACCACTACGTTGAGGTGCGCTTCTTTTTTTCAGCGTAATTACTGTCCACTAGCTCACGATAATGTGACAACAGACATATGGTGCACCCACGACTCCCGCCTTCCGCGCCGCGCAGGACAACTTCGTCAAGTCGCTCGCGTCGTACTCGGTCATCTGCTACCTCTTGCAGCTCAAGGACCGCCACAACGGAAACATTCTTGTCGACCGCGAAGGCCACCTAATTCGTACGTTGCATCCGCCGGTCTTTCGGTCTGCCCGGCTGACCTCGCCCGCCTCCGCAGACATCGACTTCGGGTTCCTGCTGTCCAACTCGCCCGGCTCGCTCGGCTTCGAGATGGCGCCCTTCAAGCTCCCGCAGGACTACATCGACATCCTCGGCGGGTTCGAGGGCGAGAAGTTTGCCGAGTTCAAGACGCTTTTCAAGCGCGCGTTCCGGGACGCGAGGAAGCACGCCGAGCGCATCATCACCCTCGTCGAGCTCATGCAGAAGGGTTTGCTCTCCTTCTTCTCGTACTTCGCAACTCGTTGCTGACACAGCCCCGTTCCAGACTCGAACCTGCCCTGCTTCGCGAACGGCGTCCTCACCTCGCAACAGCTGCGCGAGCGCTTCCAGCTCTCGCTCACCCAGGCGCAGGTCGAGGACTTTGCGGACAAACTCATCATCAACGCCGCTACGTCGACGTTCACGCGCCTCTACGAGTGCGTCGCTCTCCCGCCTCCGGTAACCCACCCGATACTGACACGCTCCCTCACTCAGTCTGTTCCAAGGGTACAGTAACGGCATCCTGTGATTCACGACCTCTTGTGATTGTGTGCGTTGCGACCTCTGCTCGCAGTAGTTGATGCCTTTTACTGACTTGCTCGTCCGCCCTCGCAGATATTTGGTCGCGAGGTCTCTGGGCTGGAGAGCGGGTCACGTACTCATCGGATGTTAGACGCCATCAAATCACCCGTTCTCATTGTGGACGCGGCGAGTCGGTCTGCGTGGGTTGGCGAGCCTCTCCGTCCACTCGACGGTCCGGATGCCGCGCCGCGCCCACCTCCCCCCGCGGGGGCGCCCATTATTCGAGAGACACCACCCAGCTTGCTGACGGAGATCAGAGGTTGCTCCTTGCCTGAATTTAGCAGACGAGCGATTCCACATAACCGGAGGAGGCTGACACCGGCGCTCAGCCAAGCCCGGTGTTAGGACAGGCGCAGCTCCACCTTCGGGGAGACTGCATGTGTGTTTGCAGAAGGGTGAAATCTGTCAGCAAATTCGTCCAGCTGCTCCAAGGTGCAACAGGACGCGGGTGATGGCTCACCTGGCTGCCACTGAGCCGCAATCGCAGCCCGGCCGATCGGGCCCGGAGGTCTATCGGAGATGCAGGCAGGAAAAAGTCTGTCGCGCTTCGAGGTGAAGGTGCTGGGGTACGATTTTGTCAGCCTGAATGCTTGCTCGAGGGGTTGCGAAGCAGGTGGGAGGCAACAAGAGGGGTTGCTGAGCATGCGCGTGAGGCCCGACCGAGCCGAAATCGAATCGATCGACAAGGCCGTTTCAAGCGGACTTGGATGCGCTCGACCGAAAGCCTGCTCCGCTCCTCTTTCTCTTCCCCCCTCCCCGTCCCCCATCAACCACGTACGTGTGATCTAGCACGCTCCAGTGGTCGCCAGCTACGCGCCCGTGCTGACTCCAGCCCTCTCGTGCTTTCTGATCGCCCCCACTTCACTCGGTCGCTCGGTGTCTATCGCTCGCCCAATCCTGCTCCGACCGCCCAGCATGCCGTTCCAGCCCAACAAGGATGATTTCACCGCCATCAACACCATCCGCACCCTTGCCCTCGAGTGCGTGCACCCCCTGCCGGTCCACCGCCGGCGTCGTCATGGCCCCCCCAACCGACGCCGCGGCAGCTCCAAACCCAACACTGACGCGCGTTCCATCCAGCACGGTGAACAAGGCCAACTCGGGACACCCTGGTACGCTCGCCCAGCTGGTCTGCATCGTGCCGCTCGCTGACCTCGACCTGCAGGTGCCCCCATGGGCATGGCACCCGCCGCCCACGTTCTGTTCAGCCGCTTCTTCAGCTGCAACCCCAAGAACCCGAGCTGGATCAACCGCGACAGGTTCGTCCTCAGTAACGGACACGCCTGCGCTCTTCAATGTGAGCAATCTCGAGCATCCTTCGGCGCACGCGCGTCGGGAGTGGGAAGCTAATCCGTGCCCTACGCCCGCCGCCAGACGTCCTCCTCCACCTCATGGGCTACAAGGTCTCCATCGAGGACCTCAAGTCGGTACGTCGTGCTCCTTTTCGACCTGTTTTTCCTGCTCGTCTGCCCGGGCGGAGCTTTTCCGCGGTGGGGCTCGTGGACGGCTGTAGAAGGCTACCGCCCGAGGTCGCACAGCGTCGAGAGCTCTGTCCCATC
>ERZ1463038.359-NODE-359-length-15377-cov-12.106122_pt1 | contig 15377 bp, 25 predicted proteins | sample MGYA00564479_ERZ1463038 | MGnify/ENA primary metagenome ERZ1463038 (study PRJEB39244, sample SAMEA3635134) | Helicobacter pylori | study: EMG produced TPA metagenomics assembly of PRJEB11511 data set (Assembly of a 5300-year-old Helicobacter pylori...
GAGATCTAACGGGTGACTGGAGTTCAGACGTGTGCTCTTCCGATCTCGACGAGCGGCTCGCGTCAACGAACGCTCTCTCTGCGCGGCGTTTGCTTCTCCCGGGGCTGCTTCCAATGATCGAACTGCTGGACGTCGAAGTTCAGGCGGGTGGGGGAGGCAAGGCGAGCTGCGAGACAGCCGGACGACAAGTGGTGGCGCGGAGAGCAGCACACGCCCTTGTAGGATGCCTTACGTCCTCTCCAGCCAGGTCTGTGCTCTGCTGAAAAGGTTTTCATATTCTCCTCAAGCTTTCCTGGATGGTCTGCGCCTGATTACATCATCTGGTGCCCTCCATCGGCGTCGGCGCATCGCGAAGCGCTCACTCGAAGGTGCGACAGCTCGGAGGCGCCTTTCTTGTTCTGTACCAATAGAAGCAACGCGACATTCTGAAAGCCCACAGAGCTGGATCAGTCGACCCCGAGGTGCGCTCCCTTCCCTGTACCATTTTCCTGCAAAGCAACGCTGTGCTGAAACGTCGATGTTCGCGATGGCAGGGGACGGCCGACCACTATCTTCTGATGCCTCTGAATCATAGATGTGGAGCTTAGGAATGATTTGTAGCCGAGGTGAGCTTCGTGCCCTGTCTTTACCCATCCCTCATCCCTCTTCACACACTGCGAAATCCGCTGGCTCGCCGCGATGCTCGCATGCGCTTTTCATCTCTACAGCTATGAGAAGCGGATCCTCCCCCACTAGGAATCCAAGGCAACTATTTTCGATCTTTGAGGGTCTCGTTGTGATGGAGGTGACCTTCTCACCCCGTGCCTCACCTATGCGGACCCTGCCAACTCGTCCGCGACGCTCACAGACGATGAGGTCTCGGCTCTACTGAGGGCAGGGTGCATCACACCGATCCGTTTTAAGATCCAATATCCTCACCGGGTACCGTACGTGCCGTTGGAACGCAATTTCCATCGTGTGCAGCCTCGGACCCGGTATCCTGGGCGCGTGCGCCGTGTACGAGCTCACGGCTAACAGCCAGGACGAACTACTCTGCTGGTCGCTCATGCTGAGCAAATAATATCCAACGTACTCTGTGCAAGTTCGCCGCTCTTGCGCTGCTGCTGCCGACCTCCTCGTCGTCGGACTTGCACGGACTCGGCCATCGCTGCAGACGCGCTCGGTCCGCGCGCCAGCTGGACCACTCGAGGCGGAGGCACCCTCCTTGTCCTCCCTCACCACACTTTCGCTCGTCGTGATCGTGCACCTTCCGCTCACCACCCCTCGTTCGTCGCCGCATCACTTCCCGCAGGCTCCCTCGGCTGGTCGCACCGCCGCTCTCCCTCCGCACGCACTCGATCATGCCCTTCCTCGACCTTCCGACGCGCAACCTGTGCGAGATTCCCGGGATCCTACTCTGGTCGATGTACTGACAAGTATCTCAAAGGCGCATGTGGTACAACACGAACGCCACGGGACCGGCCGTCAACGAAATCAAGCCCCACCTCGCCGAGCCGCCCCAGTCACACCCGCTCGACCCCTCCAAGCCGAACGTCGTCTTTATCCACACCATGATGGCCTCGAGTGATGTGTTCATCGGCCAAATGTCCGATGCGAGGATGCGCGCGGCGTTAAACATCCTCGCGTTTGACGCCAGGTGGCACGGCAGGTGGCGCCCTCTCCACTCCCAGGTCGAGCGAATCGGGGGGGGGGCACTGAAAAGATTTGCTGAAACAGGACTGTCGAGCGCGGCTCGGACGAGTATGTGGGTGGGAAGAAGGGCGTACTGGAGGTGCGTTCGCGCTGCGAATGGCGCACGGGCGGAGCGCGCTAAGATCTCGGCCTCTCAGGTCCACCAAGACGACTTCCTGGCCGCGATGGACTCGCTTCAGCTCAAGAAGTACAGTGTCGTTGGCGAAGGAAACACGGGCGGTCGGATCGCCGTGCATCTCGCCGTCATGCGCCCGGATCAGGTAGCGCCACTGGCCTCGTCACTCCCTCCGCTTCTGACTTTGTTTCTGCAGGTTCAAGCAGTCGTTCTTTCGACTCCAGGAGACCTGGAAGAGTACGTTGACGCCCACCTGCGTGACGGCTGTCTGACTTGTAGTTCGCTGGCAGCCCCCAGGTCGTGCGCGACTCGGTTCTCAACGGCTTCGGGGCTGGGGCGGTGGCGAACAAGGAGGGGAACGGGGATAAGTCGGGCGAGATCCCGCAGGAAATCCTCTTCGAGCTTCAGAACAGCCAGTTGGGATACGGTGAGTCGGCACTTGGCGCAGCGGGGGACCGCGCGCTGACCATCGGTGGCGCAGACCGATTCCGACTCCCGGAGCGAGAGAAGGCCTACGTTGACTACTTTGCCGTCCGATGCGAGTCGTTTATTTTTCAACAGCATATAGGTACTGATACCTTGCCTCAGACGGAAAGGGTGTCAGCCCTCACGACTTGTACCACCTGCTCAGGGTCTTCGAGCGCACCGCTCCGTCCCGCGAGTACTTGGCGCAGGTGAAGTGCCCGGTGCTCATCCTCTCCGGAGACGGCGACAAGTTCGTCTCACTTCCCCCAAGCACTGGGTGATTTATCTGACACTCGGCGTCCCTCCAGATATTTCCCAATCAAGTCGGCCGAAGACTGGAGGGACGCGCTCCTGGCCGCTGGAGCTGGTGAGCAGCTTCATGATTGTTATGATGAGGCGAGCTGACCCGGTCCGTTCGGCCGTCCCCGCCAGCAGACGTTGATCTCCGCGTCATTCGCGTCGCACCGATGTCTGCCCTCCCTTGCTTTGCAGTCGCGATGAGCCACCTCTGAGATCCTTACAATTCTGTCACAGTCTATTGTTCTACATGCAGAGCTCCATTGTAGCCGTCGTTGCTCGGCGACATAGGGACGCGCTGACACCTCTTCGCACAGGCCAACCGCTTTTTGCTTGAGTTTCTCTCGACTCGCGTCAAGCAATCGTAGTGAATCACTCGCATCGACGGGTGAAGCTGTTACTCTCAAGCTTGCATCGCCCAAACATACACATAGACAATTTTATAATCCAGCCAGACTGTACATCATTCAGCTCATCTCGACGGCAGTCATCTCCGAGTTTGACGAAGTCAATTTAGCGGACGCCGAGTATCGTCGGGTACTCTGAGATTCGGACTGCGCATCTTCGTTTGTCATGAACATCGTCATCCTCCGTCGAGCTCGTCGAGGGCAGGTGTCGTAGGCTGCACCTCTTCCCGTTCCACTTTCAATCATCCGACCACCACCATGATTGTTCTCGTCCTACTGTTGCTGCTTATAATCGGCCTCGTACTCAAATAGTGGGTGCTTCAATCTCCAGGCGCGGGATCCAGGCTGACTCGCACGCCACCAGCCCGAACAGAGCGATAGGGACACACCGCCGGCCCGACCTCAAAGGTCCCCCGGGCTGGCCCATGTGTGTCTGATATAGTTTGGTTTTACCGTATGCTAACCAATGTTTCACCAACCCTGCTCGTTCCAGCATCGGCAACCTTGTTGCAGGCATCCGACGGGGACCGCGAGGTCTGGAGCACTCAGCAAAGTCGAACGCGGAGTTCGGTCCGGGGTTCACCGGGACTGTTCCTTTCCTTCGCTTCATCGACATCAGCTGTAGGCCCGACTGGATGTGAGCACGATCTACTAGCTCGGTTTGTGCGGGTGGGCCCGAGCTGAGTCGTGAGCTTGACAGTAAACACGTCCAAAAGGCAGCGTTTGAAAAGTACGGAAAGGGAAGGAGTGAGATATACTACTTGATATGAATCTTTTATAGTGCTGACCAGGGCATCGCACCTCGCAAGTGTTCCAGCGCGCAAACCAGGACGTTCTCGGGGGTGGAATCTTCGCTGCTGATGGTCAGTCCAAGGAGTCGCAAGTATACCATATTACTCAGAGATTTTACTAGGACATGGATGGCTAATCCAGCGCAAGGTCACAAGGCGCGTGCACGCGTCGCAACTTCGCAGCTCAAGCTCACCGGATGCTTGCCTAGCCGAATATTCACCGAACGGAGCTTCGTGGAGCACATCACACCGTCGATCAGACTCGATATCGACTCATTAAATCTCCTCCTCGACGACCATGCCGCCTCGGGAACGCCGTTCGATCTTCAAGACGTCTTCTTCCGCTTCTCGCTCCAGAGCTTCGGCCGCATCGCGTGAGACATCTGAATCTGGCGAGACCGAATATGGACTCAGTTGGTAAATCTACAGATTCGGCATCGATGTGCACAACTTGGAAGTGGGATCACCGCCAGTCCCGTTCGCCGAAGGTATGAGCACCGAGTGGCGTCCGCAACGCATGGCTGACCGGATGATCCAGCTTTCGATTTCGCGCAAACAATACTTCTTGAGAGGCTTTTGAATCCACTTTGGAGAATCACCGAGCGATTCACTAGAAGAGGGGCCCGGATGAGGGCGGCGGTGGCGACCATCTCCCAGTTCTCCTACGACATCATTGACGAGCGAAGGTGACGCTTAGCAGCGGGAAACATCACAGGGAACGACCTCCTGTCACTTCATATGGCATTTCGGTGCGTCTCGAACTTGCACACTCTTTCACAAGTCTAACCGAGCTCCGCAGCGACGAGGCTGGCGAGCCCTTGACCAGAACACAGCTCAAGGATGCTGTTGTTAACCTCCTCATTGCGGGGTGCACTTTAATCACGTCATTTCACTTGAAGATTTGGGCTGACTGTTGGTTCCAGGCGGGATACCACTGCACAGGCCGCTTCGTGGGCATGCTTTCGTCTCATCCAGCAGCCGGAGCTGCAGGCTCCACTTCATCTTGAGATGTCCTCACCCCTCCATACATCAGAAAGAGTAACCTTTGAGAGCCTGAAGTCTCTGGTTGAGCTTCAAGCGGTCATTCACGAGACTTTGAGGTGAGCAGGGCGATACTGCGGCAAGATGGGCAGCGAACTGACTCCCCGCTAGGCTTCACCCCTCTATCCCTAAGAACATGAAGTACATCTCAAGCTATGGTTTTTAAACCCAACTGTAAAGCTCACTCTACTGAAACAGAGAAGCCTTGGTCGACGATCAACTACCAGGCGGACCCAAGGTCTATGCTGGCGAGTTCGTGCGTTGGGGTATGCATCACGTTCAGGATCTACGCTTCAAGATTATGAATTCACCTTGCTTCGTTAAACAGGTGACTGGATCCTCGGGAGGGACGAGGTCGCCTGGGGGTCGGACGCCCGCGAGTTTCGGCCATCACGATGGATTGATGCAAACGGCAAGCTCCGACAGATGGGACAATGGAAGGTGGGAAAGCATTCCGTTTTCGAAAAGCTAGCTTTACGACGTTGCCGACCAGGCTCACTTTTTCAATGGCGGTCCGCGTCTCTGTGTCGGCAAAAACCTTGCCATGCTTGAGGGTACGGTTCTGAACCCTCGATCGTCAAATGAGGAGCTGATCTATACAGTAACATGAGTCGCATCCCTACTGTACAATCTCTTCAGTCGCTACAGTGTCTCGTTCGCACCCGGATGGTGGGAGGCCGTCGAGCGATCGAACGGCATCATGACGCACGACGACAACACGCCGCTTTACGGACCTTCTCTATCTCTACCGATGAAGCAGCCATTTATGGTTTCTATCAAAAGGAGGAAGGACGCTGATGTCTGAGCGAATAAGGACAGGAGGTCGGGATGAGGCTGTCAAACGACAACAGCTGCTGGCTCGAGAGTCGTAGCCTATCCGGGGGAAAAAAGGTTGCGCCGGTGTATGTAAAACTTTCAGGAGAAGAACACCGGAATTATGTCTCTCGGCTCAGATTGGGCTTCGTTCGTGCTTCGCCACTTGGACCCCGTCCGATCCGAGGCTCCTCGCCACCCCTCGAGCCTTCATCACCCCTCGCCAAACACCAAAACACTGCATCAGGAGCTTAAGATTGGGGATCAGCATGATTGTAGTGTAGCGGACTCAGTTTCCAGGGGACTCCGGGTCTGTGACAGCCACCCGTGCGGCCCAGCGCTGTGCCCAGAGTCCCGCCGTGCTCCTTTACTTCTTACTGCCACGCTCGCCCGACACTCAACCGGAATCATGGAGTTTGTTACCACGCCACTCTCAGCCTACGACATGGTCGGCGTCGAGACAGTGGGCCTCGTCTACGGCTGGACGATCCCGGGAGCCGACTTCGACCCCTCAGCGCTACACAACGCTGCCGAGAGGGTGGTGCAGAAATGGAGGCTACTGGCGGGAACCCTTGAGCCTTCCGGCCCGAGCAAGGTGCTTCCTGCAAATACTGGGCAGGGCACTGTGCTGACCATCACCGAAATCAGGACCCGCTTAGCGCCACCTGGTCCATCAAGATACCAGTTGGGTTTCTCCCAGCAGATTTCAAGACGCACACGATGTCTGTCACTCGGCTTCCGAACACCACGCTTGACCTCCCCACCGAGCCGCTGGGGGCCACCGACCTTCGCATCCTCGCCCGTCCGCCAACAGAGTACTTTAGTCCTTCTGGAACGGCCTGCACCGTCAGCAGTCTCCTCAAGAACCCTGCTCATTTCCTCACCATCCAAGTCACCATTCTTCGTGAAGCCACCTGCATCGGGATCACGGTTCCTCATTTTGTGCTGGACGCCCACGGCGCAGGCCTTGTGATCACAGCGCTGGATGCTGAGGTAACTTTCTCGTTCGAGATCCGTAATAAGTTGAGAACTCACTATCTTCGTACTTTTCAGCTCAACGGTCGAGACTGGAAGGCCCCAGCCATCCTCACCTCGAACCCAGTCGTGGAGGTGCACAAGCGGCACGTCTCTGGAGGCCGCGCCCCAATCGGTCCCGGAACCCTGATGGATAGGATCCCGCAAACTACGGTCCGGGAACTTTGTGGACAATCGCCAAGATTGTGTCGAGCATGGCCGTTAGTGCAATCGTGTGGCCACAGCGACCGTTACTGATCAAAGTCATGGTCGCAGGTCGAATCACTGTTTTACGGGTCATCCGCACAATCCTTATACGTCGGGCCCGACGTCGTGAGGCAGATTGCTGAGCGTGCGAAGGGCGACGTCGCCGCGGCTGGGTCAGACGGCGCGTACATCTCGAGCTATGATGCTATGCTTGCCTGGTTTATTCGAGTGTGTACAAAAATAATACTCTCGTTGACCATTCACTCACCTTAATAACCAATAGACGGCGTACCTGAACGAGCCGACGCGCCGGAAGAAATTGCAGGTGACCCTCATGGTGTCCTTCCGGAGCCTCCTCGCATCAGCCATTCCCAATACGGAGACTACAGCCATTGAGAACATTCTTCAATACCCTCACAACTCCTACATCGAAGCGTGCATCCCGTTCCTCCCCATCTCCGACCTCCCCGCCACCAGCGTCGCGGATCTCGCACTCGTGCTCCGCCGGTCAACACTCGAGGCTCGCACCTTACCGACATTTGTCTCACTCGCGGAGTACTACAGCACTAGCAATGGCGCTCTCCCGCTCCAGGCGAGTGGTGCGGATCTCTTTGCCACATCGTGCCATCTCGACGCGAAAGTCAACGAGATCAACTTCGGCCCAAGCAAGCCAATCATCTCCTCATGGTGCTGGCTCCCACCCGTACTTCCACCGGGTGCATTTGGAGTGAGCCTGTCCTACAGTGCTAAGGATACGAGACGCTGACAACTCCTGCAGGTCAGCAAGCTGCCCAACGGAGGCTACTTGTTCGGCGGGTCGATGCGGAAGTGTCGCTGGGAAGCAATTCAAAGAGAGATAGGCAGGATAAACGAAGGCACTCCTTCGGTTGTCTGAGTACTGTAGTTGACCAGCCTTTCCGGAGCGTCACCGTCGCTCTGAGCTCTCGTCTGAACACGCATGGGCTGCCCCAATCTCGAACAACTACCCAGTGCTCTACGTCGCAGGTGTGCAGATCTTCGGAGTCTCAAGCGCGTCGCGGACCTGTGTCACCACCTCAGACTCGATGTGGCGTACCTACCCAAGCGTTACGGCGCCCTGCGAGCGTCACCCGACTTGCGCTCGACGAACTTGGGCTTCCTATTAAGCTTTCCAACCACCGCAGTCATTATCATAAGGAAACAAAAAACAAGTGCGCAAGTCAAAGCTGTGGCATGTGGCATGCGGACGGCGGCGGTTGGCGGCTTGAGCGCATGCGCTGCATGCCACCGCGAAACGGCCAACAGCGCGTGGTGTCCGGAGGCGGATGACAGCGTGTCTCTTGCCAGGGTTTCGAGCTCGACTCTTGATCCTCATTCACTACGTTCCACAGAGCATGCAGTACGTCTCGACCCCCCTTACGTCGTTCGACATGATCGGAGTCTCGACGGTGGGGCTGCTGTACGGCTGGACGTTGGGTACTCCAGATTTCGACCCTGCTCCGCTTGATGCAGCAGCTTCGCGCGTAGTGAACAAGTGGCGTCTGCTTGCTGGTGAGATTGAGATCATCGCTCCGGAGGTGCGCTATCTACTCGTCTCAGTTGGAACCCCCGCTGACTCGCTGCAACATCCACAGACGCCGCTCGCGGCCCCATGGGCGATTCGGATTCCAATCGGACCTCTCCCGTCGGATTTCAAAACCCACACATTCCACATCACTCGGCTGCCTACGACAAACCTGGATCTCCCGACGACTCCGCTCGGCGCGAGCGAGGCTCGCCTTCTGCCCCGACCGCCGACTAAGTACTTCAGCCCGTCAGGACTCGCATGCACGGTCGATTCTCTTGCGAAGAATCCTGCTCCTTTTCTTACCTTCCAAGTGACGATCCTCGCCAACGCCACTTGCATCGGTTTGACCGTTCCGCATGTCGTGTTCGACGCCCATGGAGCCGGCTTGATCGTCGGGGCCCTTGACGCCGAGGTGGGTTTACTTTTCCGTGCGAGGAGCTCCAATTTCCAGCTGAGCGTCTCTGCAGCTCAATGGTCGCGACTAAACCGCCCCGCCCATCTGCGCTACGAACCCGGTGCTCGCGGCTCTCGAGCGCCATGCTCCTGGTGGCGGCGCTCCATCCGGCCCGGGGACTCTCATGGCTCGGATTCCCCGGAACTACGCGCCCGGTAACCTAGTAACAATGATCAAGATTGTCTGGGGCGTTTTTGTGAGTCGGCAGCCGTTGACCTCTGTCGCAAGCCTCGCTGACAGCGCCGTCTCGACAGACTGAGACCGTCTTTCATGGAGCTTCGGCGCAGGCGCTCTACGTTGGACCAGAGATCGTCAAGGAGATCTCTGATCGCGCAAAAGGTGAAGTCAAAAGCACGGGCGAAACGGGGGCCTCGGAGTACATTTCCAGCTACGACGCACTCCTGGCTTGGTTCCTCAAGGTGAGTTCCACACTCACGTGAAAGATAGACCATTCGAATCTCACCGGTGACACTTAATATCGCTAGGCGAGCTATCTGAACGAGCCGAATCGCAGGAGAAAGCTCCAGGTCACGCTCATGATCGCGTTTCGCCACCTCCTCGCTGCCGCCGCTCCCCCGAACGATTCCTCCACGATCAACGACCTTCATCAATACCCTCACAACTCATACATCGAGGCCTGTATCCCCTTCGCTCCCATCTCCTCGCTCGCGTCCATGAGCGTGGCGGAGCTCGTGCTCGTCTTTCGTCGTGCGACGCTGGAGGGACGGACGCTCCCGACCTTCGTGTCCACGGCCGAGTACTACGCGACCAGCGGCGGCGCATTCCCCCTCCAGGCGTCCGGCGCGGATCTTTACGCCACCTCGTGTCACCTGGACGCCAAGGTGAACGACATCTTGTTTGGAGCCGACACGCCCGTCATTTCGTGCTGGTGCTGGCTCCCTCCCATCCTTCCCCCAGGCGCATTTGGGGTGAGTCTCTTCTCTGCAACCCTGCGTACCGAGTGCAGAACTGAAGATGATACGATGTAGGTCAACAAGCTTCCCAATGGGGGTTACGTCTTCGGAGGATTGCAGCGGAAGTGCCGATGGGCCGCGCTACAGAGCGAGATCGAGCGTATCCTGCAGGGTTCGCCAACGGTAGTCTGATAGTGAGATAAATGAGGGATGCTTCTTTCACACTTGCTGCTTGCTAAGCACACGAGACACCCTCTCTCCGGTTCAAAACGCAGTCCGACCTGGCTTTACGCTGTATATGATGCCCGCTTTCTGCAGGATGCGATTCAGGATCAGTATGACGCTTTTAACCTGAGGACGGACAACCCACTTGGAGCGCGGCGGCGAGGTCGAGCAGGACGTAATCACAGCCTTTCCGAGCCATGACGCCGATGGAGACGGGAAGGACCTCCTCAAAGTTATCAATGGTTGAATTGTACCTGACTTGACCGACTGAGGAAGTCGGATAAGCGGGCTTCCAAAACGTCAGGCGGGAGGGACGCACTCGGGATCGACATCTCAGGAGTCTCCGCCAGCGGCGACACCTCGTCCATCGAGAAACCGAACGGCGGCTTCGCGCCAGAGTGGTAAATATTCTGATCAAAATATGGGTCAGTGAAGGGGGTAGAAGTGGAACGCGAGCAGACTGACTCGGTATTGAGTTGTTCCCGCATTTATGGGGTACATGAAGAGGGACTTCGAGCACGAGTCCTCATCGGCCTCGAGCACGTGCTCGGAGATGAAATCCATCGTCTTCTGCTTTTGAACGAGCGAGGCGTTGTACCCCGTCTCGCCCTGGGCTTGCCCGTACGCCCAGCGCACCGACGGGGATGGGTCGAGGAAGGGGCTCCGCCCGCCGTTCTGGGCCTGGAAGTCTTTGATGAACGGGTACCCAAACTGAGTGTACTGTGAAAGTCATCGTTTAGCTGTCCGCCCGACTGGGTGCGGATGGGAAGCGGACCTGGTAGTAGCCAACTGCAGGCGCAGACGTCAGTCTGGGCGGAGAGCCGGCTCGGAGATGTGGTGCGTACTCATGGTTGGATAAGTGGTATTCAGATAGTCTTCAAAGCTCGTACCGTTGACTGATGGGGCGACCGTGGAGTTCCAAATGGTCGAGAGGGAGCGAGTGTCGATGGTCGCGTTGAGAAAGTCGGCCATCTCATTGAAGAACTTGTTGTAGATCATCTGAGAGCCTTCGGGCGCCGACGATGAGAGAGGGAAAAGATCATCAGACATGTATATGTGCTGAATAGAGGTGGGACATGGTCAGGACAAGCAGCGGTAGCGAAACGACGACGGACATGCGGCAGCTTCGGATAAGTTTTGAGCGCGTCTCCGTACCACGCCTTTCCGATCTTTTGGAACGTGATGGCGTCCCTAGCAAAATACCCGGCCGAGTCGAGGGGCGAGCACAGTGGCATGGCTCCCTGGAGCGAGATGGCGCCGTGCGACGGACGCAGACCGTAGATGCCCTGCCAGGCCGCAGGGCCACGAACTTGCGAGCGGCGCATAAGTGGGGATCGGACTCGAGAAAGTGAAGGACTCACCGCTTCCACCCGTATCGCTCCCAATTGCAAAGTCGAGCCATTCGTACGCGCCCATCGCGGCGCCGCTGCCGGCCGACGAGGTCTGCGGGTCCTGGTACCCATCTCCGCGAGGGTCTGGCGGGGTTGTCAGATTCGGTAGGGATGACTTTATGATTGAACTCACTGAAAGGAGCCAGCTGGTCGACCCAGTCGTCTGTCGCACTGTCAGGCGGAAGGAGTGAGGAAGGTTCGAAGAAGGCGCTGCTCGCACCCGGCCGGCCTCACCTTTCGCCACTGGACGGAGCAGCGATCAGAAAATGGCTGGAGTTTCAAGGTCAAGGAAAGTGCGTACTTTGCAAACTGGCTGGTTTTGTCCTTCCCAACAATGATTGCACCGAGCTCGATGAGCCTCTTGACAACGAAGGCCGACTCGTACCGCGGAGGGTAGGTGTTGAAGCTGCCCATCAAAGTCTGAGCTTGACCTCAAGCATTCTCAGAGTCGCAGTACTCACTAAGCTCGACTTCCACAGCCAGTGCGGAGCCCCTCCATATCAAACATGTCCTTGACCGCGACGCGCATTCCCTCCAGCGGTCGCTCGGGGGTGGTGGCGTTGAGCGTGTACAGTCGCGACGGGACCGGGATGCTCTGAGTAGCCATTCCCGCAACATGAGCAGTTATCGCCACGAACGAGTTCCCCGTCGCGTCAGGAACCGTGGGCGAGGTGAACGCCTGGCGGACCGCGCGTCAGTGGCGTTGGCAGCGCCGCGAAGGTAGTGGCGCACCTGCTGCTCATCGCGGTAGACTCGGTATACCGGCGTCAGATGAGCACGATTACCACTTGCCGAGACGCTGGCTATGTAAGGACCTTGAGGAATAGACTTGGGGAGAAGGAGGGTCAGCGGCATCCGACGCTCCGCGACAAGCGACTCACGCTCTCGCCAAAGAACGACGCGGCGAGGATCGGTAGCGGGCCAAGGGAGGGTAATGATGGTCCCGGAATCGCAATGAAGGATGTGTTCCAGCCCTGCAAGCACGATGCAAGCGAGGACACCATGCCCGGGTCGTCGGAGTGCGTTTGAGTTTGAAAGACGACGCCTACGCGACGGCGTCAGCGGCGCGCCAGTAGTCAATCGTGCTTCGAGAACGCACCTTTCATGAACACCGCCTCGTCCCAGACGTCATCCACCGCGTTGAACATCCCCACTGTGCTTCTCAGCGTCTCGCACGTGAACCCGACGTCGGCATGCAGCACCGTGACCGGAGTGTAGCTCCTCGAGCCGAACGAGCCAGCGGTGAGGTCGAGGGTGTACCGAGTCATCGATTCCCCGATGGGCGACATGAGCGTCTTGTCGGCGACATTGAACGAGATGGTCGAGACGGCCGAGGCGAACGGATCCTCGACGACGGCGCGGGCGAAGTGCGAGAGCTTGCGCGAGGCCGCAAAGCCTTCGTTCCCTGCGAGGCCGGCATGGACGGTGAGGGGCGCAAGGACGAGGAGGGTGAGGGCGCCCATCATCGGACGCGATGGCGAGGAAAGAGCGCTGGCGGCGGATGTTCGGAGTCTTGGGGCGCCCGAAGGCAGGGCTCGGACGGGCCGCTCGCTGCCCAAGACGAGGTTAGGGCGGATGGAAATGGGTTGCGAAAAGCGAGCTAAGCTGCCTAGGCGAGTGTCTTGGCGAGCGGGTCCTTCCACGAGTGGGGCGGCACACCGCTAACCTCGCGACTCGCGAAGGATCTCCCGCTGACGTCGAAGACGCACGCCAAACTTTGTTGTCTAGAGAACAGGAGGGAGCAGAGGGTTCACAGAGCTCCGAGGAGTCTCGAGAGCATGCAAGGTAGACGGCGCGCAGACGCGACCGCCGGGCTGCTTCCAGCATGACGCGTGGGATGGCCAGCGCGACGTTCGGCAGTCACGGACAAAGCAGCTGATGACTCTTGCGTGTCAAGAAGGCGGCCTTGCCTCGGGCCGACAGGTGGGAGGACGGTCGGCTGTCTCCGAACGCAATGCGGGTCAGCTCCACTCGTTCCCATTCCTCCAGCACTTCTGTAGACGTACACGCAGACGTATGTGATTACCCGCAGCCTGTCCTGAGTACCTGGTTCGCTAGCCGCTCTGCCCAGCTCGCACGTCCTACAGGCCGCTCCCAGGCGCAGGTTCGGGAAGGGTAGGAGCGCAAGGCAGGCGATCGCCTTCGGTTCGACGACGGTACGCATGGAGAGGCTGCCTGAGGTGTAGCCGCGCCGGTTGTCGAGTGCGGGAGGGCTGGCCCCGAGGGTGAGGGTCGACGAGCACGGTGGTGGACGCGGCGAGGTCACCGAATCAGTGCTGCTCTGGATTGAATCAAAGCCTCGGAACGAGCTGCTGCTCAAGGCCTTGTGAGCAGGTGGTCGCTGTAATCTGCCACCCCCCTCCGCGGACCTCGTCCACTCTGTATTTGGGTGTATCGAAATCGAATTGTTTTTCTACAGCAGAGGGATCTGCGCGCCGTCGCCAAACAGCTCACCAACTCACGCCCTCGCGACCGGGGCACGACGCCTTCCCACCCGTCGCAGTCGACCTCGCTCCGTACGAGCTCGCTCGCGTTCGCCGCGTTCCACCCGAGCCCCACGCCGCGCCGCCTGCCGCCAGCTTCCGCGATGGACACCCAGGCGCTGCAGTTCCGCACGGCGCGGGCGTTCCTCGAGCACTGCTCGACGGAAGACTGCGTGTTGCTCACCGTGCCGACCGCTACGCTTGCGTCGGACGAGCCGGAGCCAGAGGCGCAGTTGGACCAGCAGGAGCACGCGCTGTCGAGCTCGACCTTCTTCCCGCCCGCACCCGCGACGGGGTTCGTGCTCAGCAGAATCATTGACGACGGCTACACGCTCGAGCTGCGCTGGATCTCGCTCGTCGCGGGCGGACGCGGCCTCGACGAGCGGTCGTTCCCGCCCGCGCGGTTCGCCTTCCCCGCCAGACTCGTCCCCAGCCCATCGTTTGCCGTTGTCGAGTCGGGCGACCTTCACGTGCAGGCGGTCACGGTGGAGGGGTACCTCTACGTGCTCTGGTTCCGCCCGCCGGGGCTGTTCACCGCCGAGCAGCTCCAGGACGAGACCTGGTCCGCCGAGTTCCGCATCGACGGCATCGCGGGAGGACAGCACACTCCGGTCCTCATGCACGGCGTAGACCAGACAACGCTCGTCGTCGCGTGCGCGGACGGGTTCGTGCTCAGCGTCGAGTTTGACCTCGACCGTGCGCCCGCCTTCCCTTCCTTTGGGTCGAACGCGAGGAGCTAACACAGGCTGGCTGCGCAGAAGGAGAGATCATGAACGAGGTCGAGCTCAAGCGACCGCCACGGTCGCTGAACCCCGCGCGCGCGCTCGCGTCCGTCTTCTCGTCGCGCAACCTCGCCGCGGCGGCTTCCGTCTTCTCGTCACCCTCGCAGCTCCTCTCACTCGCCTCGTCACCGTACCTCGCGTGCGCATTCGGTATCACCCGCGACCGCAAGCTCAAGATCTGGTCGCTCGCCAAGGGCGCCTGCCTGAACGTGATCGACCTCCCGTCGACCCCGCTCGACCTCGCGCCGCTCGCACCGAACCCACAGCCGCTCACCAAAGTCGTCTCGGGCGACGAGGGTGCGCTCTTCCTCGCCATCTTCTCCCCCGCCGGACGAACATTCAACCTGTACGCCATCACGGCCGAGGACGGCGGGTCCGTCAGCGAGCTCCAGCTGGTCGCCGAGATCGCGTGCGACGGCGCTCCGGGCCACCTCGTCGACTTTGACGTGCAGAAGTTCTCGCCGGTGGGCCAGCGCGAGCGGTGGACGCTCTGGACGCTGTGGGAGGACGGCGGGAGCAGCGAGGTGCGCTTCGCGGACGTGCCCGAGCTCGCGGGCGGGAGCGTCGACGACGAGGACGAGCGCAGCTGGACCGCAGTCGAGCCCGCCACGACCGGCGGCGAGTGGAACGCGGGCCACTTCGACGAGCTGCTCGACGACGACGCCGAGGCGCCGGACGTCTTCCTCCTAAGAGGTGAGCTACACTAGCAATAATCCTTACACGAGCGCCCAACAACGTGG
>ERZ1463038.360-NODE-360-length-15376-cov-15.301939_pt1 | contig 15376 bp, 16 predicted proteins | sample MGYA00564479_ERZ1463038 | MGnify/ENA primary metagenome ERZ1463038 (study PRJEB39244, sample SAMEA3635134) | Helicobacter pylori | study: EMG produced TPA metagenomics assembly of PRJEB11511 data set (Assembly of a 5300-year-old Helicobacter pylori...
TCTACACACCTAGGACACTCTTTCCCTACACGACGCTCTTCCGATCTGCTCGACGTCGAACCAAGTCGAACCGCTGCGCAGCGAGTTCGCAGACATGCACGCTGTGCCCATAACTTGAGTAACTCTATGTTACGACAGCTCACATGGTCTAGGGATGTAGAACGTCCGAAAGCACGGACTCGGATGGTTGCAAGATCAACCTGCCACTTGGTCAGACTTGGCCGCAGAAACACTCACCAGTGAGCACTCAAGAGGCATTGAGTAAAACCATATGCGCTCAAAGTGAAGTGCAGAATTGAATAGCGTGCACGGTGAAGCTGATGCTGGCAGCTGCCGGCGTGTCGTCAGCCCAGCGGCGGCACGACTGCGAGTCCGCGGACCGCGACGCCCCTCTGCAGAAGGAGCGTCGCCCGCTCTTGCTTCGCTCCACGAACCCAAGATCAAGCATTTCTGCAACATGGGTCAAGAACGTGCGTGGTTCGATTTTGATCCAACCTTGACGCCCCGTGAGTACCAGCTGACACCGCACGCTGACACCGAGTGCGTGCCCTGGCTTCCACAGAGTCTTTGGAATTTGTCATGGACAGCTCCGTGGAGTATGAATCACCTCAGAGCTACACCGTCTTGCTCCGAGGAACCCCCTTCGCACTCTCCCGCCGTCAATGCGAGTTCAACGCTCCCAACTTCTTCACGCACGCATTCTTTCCCCCCGAGGTACGTAAAATGTCGCTGATGTTTCTCGATTTCTCTGACACGGGCAGCAGGGTGTACGAAGTGTGGTCTATTCAGATCGGTCGCCGGCCCTCTTTCCCATCATCCGCGACTGGCTCACTGGCTACCACGTCTTCCCGATGGTCCCGGTACCAGGCATGACGCCCGAAGTCGCTCTACGAAACCTCTACAAAGATGCAGTGTACTATGGCCTGCCCAAACTGCAGCAGGCCTGTCGCCAGGCGCACGAGGAGACCCTCCGAGTCGGGAGGGTTCAAATAGGCGGGACGACCATTTGATGCCCCGTGCCATACCCAGCATGGTATGGGGCTACCGTTTCCGTGAGACCAGACACTGTTTGAAGTAGACATTCAAGGATGGCCATACAGAGAACGAACGGGTCACATAGAATGAGCCGATGCAAGAGCAACGAAGATGAGCAAAGCTATCAAAGATCCTCCTCGACCCCCGAGGACCAACGTCGCCAGGAATGCCATCGCTGTGACGCCGCAGGCAGGTCTCACTCGGGCCTGCAAGCAAATAGTGATGTCAGCCAGACTTAGAACGAGTTTTAAAAGGATGCGTACGGCCGCGAAGGACCTCGCAAGCACGTTCGAGATGGTGGCGTTGACGCGTTTGCCATTGGTTCACCACAAGATCAGGCTCTGCTGAGAGAAGTCCGCGGGCAGCATGACATTCCCCAGGTTGACGTCGTTCTGCACTCCCGATAGTCAGCTCAGAAACCATTTGAGCAATCATTTTTCAGCAACTCACGTGGATGATCCCGAGCGAGTGAAGGTGCGTGAGCGCGCTGCTGATGTCCCTCAGCACCATCGTGTGGTCGACCTTGTCCGCACAGTAGCTGAGGTCCTCGGGGTACGCCTTGAGCACGAATCCCTTCACGAATCCCTCCTCGACCATGCCGCCGCGGTACTCGCAGATGTTCGGGTGCGGCCCGTGCGGGTGGTGGCGCAGCGTCTCGAGCGTTGTGATTTCGTGCTCAAGGAGGTACGAGCCCTTTGCGAACGAGTTCGGGTCGCCGGGCTGGTATATGGTGACTCCCGATTGCTTCACGAATGAGTCGTATGCCTGCTTGTTCGCAAGGAGGTCAGTCACGGTCACGTCGGTCAACTTGGCGGCGCACAAGGGGGGAGCGAGGCCACCGTCGGTGGGAACGTCTGCGAGGCTCGGGGGAAGAAATCGCGCTTGGGGATGTGTGTACCGGAAGCGAATTCTAGCTCGCTCCAAGGCAGCTGGGTCACAATGCTGTAGTACTCGCCGCGCTCCTGGCTCCTGGTAGATGACTGTTACCCCATCCGCCGAGCTCGTCGTGCAGAGGATGTCGCGCTCGCCGATCCAGTTCCCAGTGCTTGGAGACATCGCTCGAGAGGTTTTTGTCGGATGCGAGTAGGACAGACCGGAGGGATGCGCCGAGCCTTCCGCGGACGCGCAATGATGTCCAACGGAGCGACCCTCGTTAGTAATGGATTTGACTCAGGCTGAACACCTCAGGGTGATACTATATGTGCTGGCCCCAGAGACCGTGGCGCTCGCACAATTGGGCGGGGCCAAGAGCACGCGGACGTCATCTCGAGGCGACTTCGGTGCGGTGGTGGCGTCCTCTTGATCACCGCGCCTCATCTGCTGATTTCTGGTGGCACAACGCCACTGCCGACCAAGGAACCACGGAGGAGGACTCCATTGTCGCCTCGGTGGCTGCAGGGGGTACTCTTCACACCAGATAATTCCAAGAGTCACACGAGATTTCTAGAGACATCCGTACACAATAGATTCACCGCCCAGTGACTGCCCACCAGGCCTCCACCTACTCCCGGTGCTCGATCTCGCTCTTGAGCTTCTCCGGTCCCTCTTCCACCACAATCTCGTCGAGCGGCCCGTCAAAGATCTCGGCAATCTGAAAATCTTGACTATCAGCGTTGATGCCGCACTTGAGCCGTAATGAGGGTGCGCACCTGCTCCAGACTTTTCCCTCTCGTCTCCGGGAACAGGAAGTAGATGACAAAAAACATGCAGAAAAGAACGACGCAGTACACGATGTAGCTGCGCGTAACTAAGTCAGTTGATGCCTTGGAAAGAGTGAATGCGTGAGAACGTACTACTTCCACGAAATCGCCTCGAGAGCAATGGGGTTGAGGTCTGGATCAGATGCTGGGTAAGCATCCGCTACCAGCAATTCACGAGTGTACTCACAGGTGTTGAAAACAAGAGCGATGTAAACGGCGAGGTATGTGATGCCGAGGCCTTTCGAGCGCGCCTTGGTCGGCAGGATCTCGCTCGGAAACGAGACCGTGAGCGGCGTTAAGGCGATGTCGTAAAAGGCGAAGAAGATGAAGAGGAAGACAATGACGGCGTAGCTGAGGGGAAGCGCGGGCATCAGCAACCGGTCGGCCTGGATGAGCTCGACGCACCCGCATTGAATGTTCTTGGTGCGCGCGTACGTCGCCGAAAGTGCAGTGACAAGAATGTACGAGACCAGCATTCCGCACGTGGAAGTCAGCCACAGAGCGCGCCGTCCAAAGCGGTCGACCTTAGGGCCCAGTTCCGTGTCAGTCGCGTTCGGGCTGCAGGTGGCGAGAGGGCTGACCTGGGAGGCACCACCAATGGCCCAGCACGCGTTCCAGATCGCCAGACCACCGTAGAGGCCCGAAGTTTGAGTGTAAGACGTGACTCCGACGGATTGAAGGATTGGTGCACTGATGCCATGTGGCGGCGTCGCGGTTAGCGTTGAACGTCGCGAATCGCGCTGAAAGTTGCGGGACGTACAAATAGTACGAGATGATACCGTTTCCGGCCCACTGCGAGAAGAATCCGACAAAGATGATGATCACGAGACGCTTCCTCATGCCGGCCGTCTTGTAGAACATTGAGAACCCGTTCTCGTCGCACTGGTCGTCGGCATAGATCCTGCACGGAGCGGAGTTCAGTTCGGGGGGACGCAAATGGAGCGAGCGACTTACTGCTTCGTAATCTCCATGATCTGGAAGTCAACGAGATCATCCTGCTTGGCACCGTTCGCGTGGTACTTGAGCAGGATGCGCTTCGCCTCCTCGTGCTTCCCGTGCCGCATAAGGTGGCGCGGGGACTCGGGGAACCTATGGAGCTGGTCAGCGCGTGTACAATGGGTATGTTACAAGATTGCGAACCAGGGAAGAACAGCCATTTGAAGTGCCGCGGGGACCGCCTGAAACAATGTGGGAAGTCTCCAGGACCAGCTGGATGTGAGGTTGAGAGTGCCGAAGGAGATCCATGCCTGAAGTAGCTCGTCAGCTCTAGGTTATATTCTAGGGGAGCGTGAGTATTACTGCGAGAATGGCACCAGCATAATCTGGAGGAGAGGGATCGTCAGTGAAAGCCTTTGGGAGCTCGACAGATCGGTTGCACACAGCAGCAGTTGTACTAGTGTCAGAAGATGAGTATTGAGTTTCAGAACAAAGCATGTTGCGACTCACGTATCCAGCAACACGGCCGAACTGCCTAGGATGTGATAGCTCTGTGGCAAGTGAAGGCGCTGCGACAGCCGCAATAACACCTCCGAACCCGATAATCAAACGAGTGCCAATGTAGCCGCCGCTGGTCGTGACGAAGGTCTGTCCAAGCGCGCCAGCAATGAGGATAATGTCTCCAATAGCGATGGCCCTGGTTTGACGAGTTAGGCCAAGTCTTACGAAGGCCAGGCTGGCAGGCTCACCATTTGCGACCCAGGACGTCGGGGAGCCACGGGGCGACCGCGAAGGCGGCGACGCCACCGATCGACTGCGAAGCAATCAGGAGGGAGAGTCGTTGCGTGTTGGGGCTGCCAAGGTCCGTGAGCCCTGTGCGAGCGGGTCAGTTCGTTTCTCGCGGACGCCAGAGTCCGTGCTCACAGCGTGGAATGGACTCAAGCCCGCCGATTAGCTGTGTAGGACGCGCGTCAATAATCAGCCACCGCACTCAGGAGTCAACATGGAGACGCACAGCACCGTCGTAGCCTCCCATGGCGCTGGACAGGTAGATGCTTTGATCAAGAGAGCATCAGTTTCCTGCCTCTCGTCAGCTCCAGTGTAATCATTGACGCACAAGGCGATGCAGAAGTTGAGCTTTCGCAGCCCAGAGTCGCGCCACCATTGAGGGTGGGTGTTGTTCTTGATGCCCACAATCGAGGTAATAGCCCCGGCCGTGTTTGTCGTAGGCGCCATGAGAGCAGAGGTGGGAGTTGCAGGAATGAAAGCTTTCGAGTGTGGAGAGAGAGGAAAGAGACCTTCGAAGGCGGGGATCCGCAAACTAGTGTCCGTGGGGCGATCCGGTGTGTGGGGGACCGCGCGTCGTTCGCTAACGAGCTTCGCGACAAATCCGCCGTTGTCCGCAGGGTCACCCGGTGGTTACGGCGACTGTGGGACGTTAGGAGACGCATCTGTCTGACAGCTGCATGCGCCGACGTGCGCGGGACCCCTCCGCTGCCCGCCACGCCTCCGCCACGTCGAACGGCGACCCTATAGACCTCGAGTGTCGCTGCCAGCACGCAGCCTGGCTAACTCAAGCTGGCTCTACTGTCATATCACCTGCAACGGATAATGTTAGCGTAGTTCCGACCTCTGTTCGTCGGCAAGCGATGCCGCCCGGCGGACTCACCCGTGAAGTAAGGACCCGTGACCCGCTTCCGTCGCGAGCCGGTTCCCTTTGAGGCAGGCCTTGATCTCGTTCACGCACAGAACGGATGTTTCTTGCCGAGGTGGCCGCTGGGTAATCCTACTTGCCGGGTGGACGTCCGGACCCACGGCGAGGAGGCGGCGCTTTGGGGAATGGTGCGAACGACCACACTTCCCCGACGCAACAGAGATAGTAGTGGGCCTGTAAAAAAGGCTCGTAGTGCCCTCAGCGGCCTCAGCGGCCTCAGCGTCGGTCGGACCTCCACGGGCCCTCGCGCACGATCACGACGCGTCGAGCCGTGGGTCCTTCGAACAGGCGAACAGAGAACGCAGAGGAAACAAATTAGATCCCCGTCTGCAGAGGGGAGAACTGAGGCGGATAGTCGCAGTGCGTGGTGGCTGGCGAGGCGCTGGGCCAAAGGACGGCGAGGTGGCGTCAAACCGACGATGGTGATGGTAAGAGTTTAAAAGACACACTGCATTCAGAGAAGACAATTTAAGATTGAAAGTACTTCATCTCTGGGCCCTCCCCAGTCCGGGCCGGGTCTTGGGGATGGTGGCTTGGATTTGCTTGGATGCCGTCGCGGCTTGGTCGAGGCGTCGCGCGTCGCCAAAATCCAAATCCAAATCCAAATGTTTTCACTCGGTGACTACCAGATCGGTAACAGAGCGGCTGAGCTATAGCGGGCTAACAGGTTGGGGCCTCGTTGGTAGTTTTGTTATAAGTGCTATGTAAAGACACTCCGCAGCAAATCAAAGATATTGAACGACATGATATAGTGAGAAAAAAAAGACGACCAGCATCGCTCGAAAAATGATAGGAAAAAGCCCGCGTCCTCGCCTCACAAGAACGCGATGAACCTCCCCTCCTTCTCCATGAGGTCCTTCCAGTCCACAGCCCAACCCGCCGAGTCCGTGACCTCCCAAATACGCTCTGCCGCATCGAGGTTGTCGCGGTAGACCCTCTGCGGCCCACACGCGTCGAGCGCCTGGCGGCACCGCTCGCGGTCGTCGGGGAGGAGCGCGACGGTCGCTGCGAGGAACCACGGGCACCCGCGCACGCTTCCCGCGTAGACGCTCCCCGAGACGTCGTCTGCGGGCTGTACGATCTGCCGCGCGCCAAGGCGGAGGATCTGGCGCATGGCGGACTGGATCGTCTGGCTCAGGCAGCCGACGCGGTAGACGGATTGGTAGAGGTAGATGAGGGCCGCCTTGGAGAGAAGGTCAGCTCAAGTTGAGAGAATGGAAAGTAAGGAAGCCCACCTGGCGCCACATCTCTTGAGTCGTCGTCTGGTCGATGTACGCCGAGCTGTCGAGGAGCGTGCCGAGGTCGGGAACGGCAGGTCGCCAGTCCCTGATCCACTCCTCGATGCCCTGCGCCTTGAGCCTGACCGCATCGGGCGTCATCCCGGGGCTGTCGACGGCGAGGTTCGACGAGGCAGCAAAGCACAGCAGGAGGCCGACGGGAAGGCCGATGTGCGTGAAGTTCTGCAGCTCGTACCCCGGCGACGGCGGGCCGTTGCCCGGCAGGCCCGCGAAGTCGAACAGGCAGCGCTGCCGTGGAAGACAGACGGTTCGGAGCACGTCCGCGTACGCGAATGCCCAGAGCGAGACCGTCGACGGGTCCGCGATGGTCGCGACGTCGAGTCGCGGGTTCGTCCCGAGCGCCTCGCGGACGAAAAACTCGCCGACGAGGAGACTGTGGAGGTTGGAGTTAAGGTCTGAAGAAGTCAAGAGTACGTTCGGACTGACATCGCATATGTGCCCGCCGCACCTGCTTGGTCAAACTGGTGGAGCTGTGGGGGAGTTGGGGCGTCAGCTGCTGTGCGGAAGCGAAAGAGGCGAACCTGAACGGACCTGCATGTCCGCCATGGCAATCAATTGGGCCTCCAGCGGTATAGTCGCGGTTTCGAGGTGCATGACCGCCTGCTGGAAGTAGTGGTCGCTCTGCTTGATGAGGAGCGCCTGCGCCTCGGCGCCGCCTTCGGCTTGTCTCGCGCGGTAGAGGAGGACCATGGCCATGCTCGCGGCCCTCGTGAGGTCGTGTGATGCCGCGACGTCCCCAGTGCGCATCTTGACGATCTCCCGCACGGGGTTCGGGAGCGACCTGAAGAACTCCTCGTTGAGCGCCGCGTCTGCGAAGCGCGTTAAAAATTCAGCATCGCGCGCTGCAGCGCCTCGCAAAAAGCACCCACATAATGGCGACGGTCCAGTACAGTCACACCCTCCGGAAGCGTGCTCCGGCTTGTCGCAGTGGCGCAGTCTCGCGGGTCCGGACCCCGGCCCGTTCTGCACGACCTCCTGCTCCCATTGCGGGGCCGGTGGAGTAGGCGCAAAGTTGAACGAGTCCCAGATGGCCGGCGTCGGGTCCGGGTGCACGTCCGGGTCGGGCATCGAGTCGAGTGACTCGAAGAAGCTGATGAGCTGGTCCGAGTGTCCCGCGTGCGGCTGCAGGTCGAGGTCCTGGTGGATGTCGATGGGCGCGAGCACGTTGAGCGGGTTTTGGTTTGCGGGTCCGGAAGAAGGGTGGAGGGGAGGTTGTGGGAGAGAATGGATGTGATGCGCGGGGATGTGCGGGTGAACGGCCATGGACGACGGGCCTGCGAGCGACTGGCGGCGCGCTGTCGGCGCGGACGAGGTGATGTTCGGGGGTTCCGAGTGCATCATCGTTGATCGAGGTTCTGGGCTGCCATCGGACGAGTGGGACGACGTTGACGACTTGGCCGCGGCGGCGAAGTGGCCGGCGAGTGCTCCCCCACCCCCACCGACGAGGCTCATCGCGGCCCCGATCACGCCCTTGCTCGCCCTGGGTTTCGGACCAGCACGCTTCGCCGGCGCCTTCACGCACTCGAAGCTCCCCTGCGCGGTCCGCGAATTAGCTCCCGCTGAAATGGCGCAGGGCCCGAGACCTCGCCGGCGCGCGACGCGTCGGGAAGAGCGTGAACCCACCTGGTGACACCGCTTGCACGTCCCGAGGTGCGCCATCTCGTCGAAAGATTCGTCGCATTTCTGCAGCACCGGCCAACGAGGGATCAGCAAGGGTGTCCCAGCGGCGCCCGCAGCGCTCGGCCGATAAGCCTCGGACGCACCTTCTTGCGGCGGCGGCACGTCGTACACCCCGAGCGCGACCTCACAGAGTCGACAGGCATGTAGGCGGCGACGAGCGGGGGTGGGGCCTCGGGGGGCGACGAGCGGCGGTCAGGTGCACAATCAGGTCGAGGATTAAGCGTCGCCTCGCAGCCGCGCTGCCTCCACCCCAGAGCCTTATCACCTTCTTTTTGAGAATTCGGCGTCGCTGCTCTTGACGCTGCTCAGAGCTTGGAAAGCAAGAGACGCCATGGGAGACGGGCAGGTTTGCAGCTGACAAGGCTGTTACGGAGGAAACCTTGCGTGGCTTTTTGTTGTTGTTCGGGAGAGCGTTGTCGTTTTGAAGATGGGCATGGGGGCGTGCGAGTACGCGGTGGATGGAGCAGAATAGAGTTGTGCAAAGTGAGGTGCGGGAGTTGCGGTGCATAGCAGCAGTCGAAGCGAGCGCTTAAGCGTCGGCGACGACGGGCGACTCCTCGGCCTTGGTCTCCTCGGCCTTGGGCTCGTCGACCTTTGCCGCGGTCTCGACAGCGGGGGTGGAAGCGTCGGTGGCCTCGACGGGTGGGGTGGCGGTTCCGTTGCCGTTGGCTGACTTCCTGTCCGCGGCAGCGATCTTCTTCTCGACGGCAGCGATCTTGTCGGCGGTGACGCGGGCCTGAGCAGGGAACGCAAAGTCAATTGCTGAAGGACCGGTAGCTAGGAATCCTCGATCTGAACGCACCTGGTTGTCGGTGAAGTACTTCTTCTTGACCTCGAGGGCGTCGATCGTGGTCGGCACGTCCGCGACGGTGAGCGGGCTGGTGATGCCGAGGCTGAGGAGCGCAGACAGGGTCGGGAACGGAAGGTTGAGCGGCTGGCTCGCGGCCTCCTTCGCGGGCTCGTCGTCCTTGCCCGCGACGGGCGCGTCGACCTTGGACGGGCGGGGGCCCTTCTTGCTCTTCTTGCCACCGCCGCCCACGAAGAAGACCTCCTCCTCGGTGCCCTTCTTCTTGAGCGCAACCGCACCCGCTGGCGGCCCACTCTCGACTGTGCGCAGCTCGAGCTTCGGCACGCCCGCGACGGCCGCGCGTGCAAAGAGCGACGAGCCCGGCCCGGCGGTCGAGGCGATGCCGATGCGGCGCTGGAAGAAGTCGATCAGGGTGCGGCAGTCCTCGATCTCGCGCTCGAACGCGGGCGCTTGCGCCTCCTCGAGCAGGCGCTCGTTGATCTCGGACCGCTTGGCGTCCTCAAACTGCTGGCGCTCGGCGCGTTGGCGCTCGAGACGCTTCGCGCGGTCGTCGTTCATCTTTTGGTCTACGGGTCTAGGTTAGAGGCTTTGTAGAGGTGGGAGGGTGGTATCTTGGGCGCACAGAACTTGTTGTTTGCTTCCCGGAAGGCGTTGGCCGACTCCTTCTTCTTCGCAAAGACGCCGTCGAGCTCCTTCGCGACTGCGAACGACGCATCATCAGCACTCGCCCAACCTCATACGCACTGATGAATCAGACACACTCGCATTCCGCTCCTCAAAGAGCCCGTCGCGGCCCTTGCTCGCCTCGTCGTGAGCCTTGTTGATCTGGTCGAGCTCGGCACGGGCGGCGTTGAACTTGTCCGAGATCGCCTTGGCCTCGGGGTCGTCGAGTCCAGCACGGATTTCGTCCACACGCTTCTTGTCGGCGTCGATGGAGGCCTGCTGCGCTCCAAAGCTCTCGACCGTCTGTGCGCGTGCGGGTCAGCATCTGCGGCAGGCAGGACTCGGAACCTACGCACCTTGCGCGTCTTCTTGAGGGCCGACATCTCCATAAGCGCCTTCTTCTCATCCACGAGCTTCATCAGCCCGCTGCTGACCTGCCTGTCGATCGAACTGCTCCCGCGCATCAGCTCCCGTCCGCTTCCCTCCCACCAGGTCCACTTACGCAATAGCAGCATCGACCTCCGCAGCCGACTTGTACGGCAGCTTCGCCTTGGCTGCCTGGAGCTCCTTAATCTTCTTCGAGAGGCCCTCCTGGAGCGCCTTGACCTGGTCGAGCGTCTTGCCGCGCCCGCCCTTGATCCGCGCCTGGTCGCCCCTCAAGGCGTCGAGCTCGGCGCGCAGCTGGACTTTACGCTCGTTGTTGGGGCCCTTGCCGGACGTGGCGGCGATGCGGTTGCGGACCTCGTTCTGTGGAGCGCGAAAGGGAGCGTCAGCGGGCGGGGTTCAGGTTGGCGATGAGCTGGTGCGAGCGCGTATGCGAGGCGACTGGCGTTTGCTTTGATAAGAAAAGCAGTGGAGAGACGCCATGCAGCTGAAGGCTGCCCAGCCCGACGCGGCGGCCGCGTGCGCGACACGAGCGCACGCTCCTCCGCCGCCTGCGCCGGGCTGGAGACCCGTCCACGCCGCGGTGGTGCGTGGTGCGCCGTACGCCCATCTCCAAGCCCATGCACTTATAAAGGCTGCTAGCCAGTCCCCTGAAGCGACTGGCAGCGCAAAGGCAGGCTTCGAAGTGGATCTGCCTTTCGACGAGCGACTCGCGCGAGCGCACGACCTCCCGACGGAGAGTAGCGAGCGCACGCCGGGCTCCAGCCGGGGCGCACGGCTCCAGTCGATGGCAGTACCACACACTGCGCTGGACTGCGAAGACCTCGCTGCCATCCACGCTCGCCGCGTCCGCGTCGCGGGCCAACCTTCCGCGTGCGTCTGTCTCCTTCCGCCGCCGCGCCTGCGCCAGTTTGCACCCCAGTCGACGAGAGAATGTGGACATACCGACTTGGCCTGCAGCGCGTCAATCTCGACGCGAAGCTGGTCCTGCTCCTTGTCGTACGCCGCCTTGTCGGGTCGGCCGTCCGCGACGTCGGCCACCTGCGCCCGCCGTCCTGAAGTTAGCTGCCTGTTTCCTGCGAGGTCTCGATGCTATAAGGACGCACGACGACCTTCTTCTCGACGGTGGTCGCGGCGGGGTCGACGCCCTTGGACGACGGGAGTGGGGGCGCGGCGGCGAGCTTCTTGGCGAGCGCGATCGACTTCTTGCTCTGCACGGTGGGGGCGGCGCCGACGACCATCGTGAGAGGCCTGGTGATGGTGGGTTGGGTGGGTAGCGAGTGCGTAGACGAGAGGAGAGCTGAGCACGCAGCGGAGGTTCGCTCGATTTCGCCGGGAAAGAGTTGTGATCTGCCAACGACGACGACGAGCACGAGCTGCCCTTTGCTTCCTTGAAGCCAGCAGGATCCCACCCAGCTCTCACCCATCTCGGACCCCCACACACCCGCACCCGCCAAAGCGCGCTAGCGGTCGCGTCCGCGTCCCGCCCAATGTCGCACACGTCCAAGCTGAGCTACTCGAAGGCCGAGTTCATCGAGACGGACACGGGCAACAAGGTCTCGCGCAAGTGCACCATCTCGGGCTCGCAGAACATCATCCTCGGCGGCAAGACGATCATCCAGCACCAGGTCATCGTCCGCGGCGACCTCCGACGCGCGGGTGGCTCGGGGCCAGCCGTCGTCATCTCTGTCGGCAAGTACTGCGTCTTTGGCGAGGGGGCGATCATACGGCCGCCGTACAAGACATATAAAGGGTGAGTCGCGTGGCTTGGAGGCGCGTGCAAGGGCCTGGTGTCGGCGAGCGTTGTGGGAGTGGCGGGTTTGCGAGCGGGAACCACGGGCTCTGGTGAGCTTCAGCACGAGGACCCCTTCAACAGGAGCATCCAGCAAACCGATCAAACGAAGAGCGTTCGCGAGCACTCACCGCCACATCCGCGCGCGACCTCACTCAAACGTCACCGTCTGAGGACGCCAGCTGACTCTTCTCACACAAATAGTGCCTTCTCGTACTACCCTATGAAGATCGGTGACTTTGTCTCCATTGGGCCGAGAAGCATCGTCGAGGCCGCCAGCATCGGGAACGGTGTCGAGATCGGCAAGAACTGCATCATCGTGCGTCCCTTCGGCCTTTCTGTACGCGATTGGGACACATACTGACGAGAAATTCCGAACAGGGCTCGCTGTGCATCATCAAGGACAACGCCAAGATCGCAGACAACAGCGTCGTCGCGGCCGGGACGATCGTGCCCTCCCTCGGCGAGTGGGGCGGGAGTCCAGGTACGTCTTGCATTCACGGATAGTTAGAATCCCTTCCACGCTTGTACTGACCCTCGACCGACGTCCTCCAGCACGGCCGATCGCGGCGCTCCCCGAGTCTACGCCCGAGCTCATCGAGGCGAAGGCGAAGGCGTTCTACGCGAGGTTTCAGCCCGATTAGCAGGCGACGTGCGGCGTTCTTGAAGAAGGGGACTCGGAGTGCGAGGGCTTCCCGAAGTGCTCGGGTTTCGCAGCGCGCCCGGTGTTGTTGATGTGAGTCCGGAGGTGCGCAGCCAGGCTGGGGAACCACGTGCTGATCGACTCCTTCTTCCTCTCCTTCAGAATATGTGCCTTGTCTTACATTACCCACTGGTCTGTTCAAGTCGAAAGTGCGAGCTGCACGTGTGTACTTTGCGTGCCCGGGACTCGTCGCGGACAGCGTCCGACTCCTAAAGCCAGACGATGCTGAACGCGGCCAGCAGGAAGAACACACGACGTCCTTATATCCTCGACGATCAATGCCTCTGCTTTCGTCGCAAACATCATCACGCCGGCACGCGCTAACCCGGCCCATCACCGCGCGTCGCCCCCTCCCCTCCTCACAACTCCGTCTGTCATCGACCAATCTGATTGCCGATCACCGAGTGATCACTAATAGATCTTCCTTGGGCTTGGCCGGGCGCCGCACGACTTTTCGTGGGCTCCGCAACCTCCCGAGACCGCATCAAACGCATCTGCTCGCGTACACCTCACCTTCACTAGACAACGATGGTGCCGTCGTCCCTCCCACGCCCCACCCGCAAACCAGGGCCGCTTCCGCCTCCCAATCCTCACCCATCGCGCCGCCAATCGCGCCCACCGATTCCCACCTTCCAAGCGCGCCACTCGCACTCGTCCCGCGTGCGCTCCCCGTCTGTCGACGCGCACCGGGACTCTAGGCCGTCTACCGGAAGAACACTCGACTCTACAACCCGGAACGACGCTGGCGTGGCTCAGGCTTGGCTTGCTCGTGATTCCTCGGACGAGACCGGCAGCGACCTGGACGTCGACGAGCTGCGCGGTCGACCTTCTCAGCAGATCGGTTCAGCAAGTCGAAAGTAGCATCCCGTCCCATACTCTCCGCATCAGTCCCATGTACCCTCAAAGCACCCTTCGCGTCACTCCTTCGTCCACTCCGAGCACCCTTCGCGCCATACCCCGACGTCCGACCCGGATCCCCAGAAAGAGGATGGCTAAAGAGGGAAATTGAAGAAGTTTAAGGCATTGCCAAGAGCCAGCAAGGTTCTCGCGGCGGGGACAGGCTACCGTAATGTCGCTAGACGGCGTCAGTCGATTTTTGTCGGGGGCAAACTCTAGTTTGACAAGCGACGTTGGGACAGACTACGGTCTCGCAGTACGTCACGTACGCCACGAGCTCGTTTGACGACCATTCCGTGCTGGGAGTCATCCTTACGGGCCAGGCGGTCGCCGTTGCCATCGTGCGCCCCTTCGCGACCAAGGTGTGCACTTCCTTGGGGTCGTTCATCGTCGAGTGCCCACTGATGCTGGTCGTGCGTAGGAGAGTCTCCTAATCGGTCTCGGGTGGTCCTTTGTCATCTCCCTGCTATTCTACGCGGCGGGGTACGCTGTCATTGCTGCGTCGACGTCCATCGCCATGACGCCGGCGGGACGATCATCAACTCGCTCGGAAACGCGGCGTTGGGTTCGCTTCAATCCGTTGAGGCTTCTCCTGGTACCAGAAAAAAAAAAACTCTCCCTCATTTTCGCTACACTTCCAGGTTGTGATCATCAACTACTCGACGTCCTTGGGCGCCAACGCGCTGCTCAACTCACTGCTGTCTACCCCTTACTACATCACAGGCTGGGTAGCTCCTTTCATTGTTACGAGAGTGCTCAAGGCAGCTTCTTGGCGCTGGGGCTATGGCATGTACGCTGATTCACTGCATCAGCTCCCGCCACTACTGACTTGCCGTCCAGGTTCTGTATCTTGACTCCCCCTCCGAGCATCAAAAAAAGCGCGAAAATAAACAGTCTTCGCGCCAGGCAGGACGGTCTGAAGCCCGGAGGCAGCGCGTCGGCAAGAGGCAGCGCGCGAGAGCGCTCGTCTCCCGCGACGGACATTTGGGGCAGCTCGATCTTGTGGGCCTCCTCCTGCTCGGAGCTTCTCTTGCACTCTTACTCGTTCCTCTGTGAGTTCCCAGTTGAAAAGTTAACTAGTGTTCCGCTCACCGCCACTTCGCAGCACCCTTGTAGGCCAAGGCTCCGTTGGATGGACCTCTCCACTCGTCCTCGGCATGCTCGCGGGTGGTGTCGTGACCGCCATCGCGTTTGTACTCAACGAGGCGAAGTTCGCCAAATTCTCCCTCTTCCCTCGCATTGCGTTCAAGCAGCGCAGGACCATCATCTCGCTCGCCGTCACGTTCCTCAACTTCGTCTCGTTCTACCTGCTGTTGACGTTCCAGTACAGCTGTCAGTATCCTGCGGGACCAATGTATGACTTTTTACTGAAGCATTGTTTTTTTAATCATCTTGGTCATGTACCCGAGCTGGGGAACGCTCGTCCAGGGATTGTTCGCGTGAGTCGCGTGCCGACTCAGATCTCAGACCCCGCCCTTGATGGAGTTGTCATCGGTACATCGCCACAGGCTCTCGGAACAGTTCGCGATCACTTTCGTGCATCTCATCGTGTCTTTCCCCGTCGCCGCTCTCGTCAAGCAGCAAACCGCTGCTCGCAACAAAGGGCAACTGGCTGGGAATTTGCTCCGGCGGCCGATGGTCCGTCATTCATCTTCCCTCAGGTTCAGTTATGTATGAATCTTGCATGCAGTGGTGGAATTCGGCAGGACTTGAGCTGCGCGTACTCGGTGTCGGATTGAGAGATCGGAAGAGCACACGTCTGAACT
>ERZ1463038.361-NODE-361-length-15375-cov-24.028786_pt1 | contig 15375 bp, 15 predicted proteins | sample MGYA00564479_ERZ1463038 | MGnify/ENA primary metagenome ERZ1463038 (study PRJEB39244, sample SAMEA3635134) | Helicobacter pylori | study: EMG produced TPA metagenomics assembly of PRJEB11511 data set (Assembly of a 5300-year-old Helicobacter pylori...
CTGATTGCATCGATTTCCGAGCGCCACGCTCGTTCCTCAACCCCCCACCATCACTTGCCCACCACCTCCCGACCGACGAATGCCGCCAGCCCTAGCAGATCCGATGGTCTCGACGCGCATCAGCCTCGCCTGGCCGCCCGCGCCGCCGGACGAGCTGACCGACACGCTCGTGCTCACGGGCCGTACGGGGGCGTTCATCGACCTGCGCATCTTCACCACGGGCGACCGCATTGGCCAGGTCGACTGGGCGACGGCAGGGCTCAAGACCTGGACGGCCGACTCGACGCCAGGTGCGTCGCGCTGGGCCCCACACGGCTCTCCGCTCAAAGCTCACGCGGCGTGTATTTCCGCACCGCAGAGCAGCCGAAGGCACTCTTCACCTCGTCCATCGACTCGCGCCGCCCCCCGTCCGCTGCCCCACCCGAACCCGACATCGGACTCTTCGCGCCCCCGCTGCCCAACGGCGACGTCCTCGAGACGGGCTCGATGCCGAACCCGCTCTCGTCGGACCCGTCCACCGCGGTCCCGTACGAGGAGATCTGGCGCAGGCTCCCGCTCCCGCCGGCGCCGACCGTCCGGGCGACGTTCCTTCGCTCCGAGGGACCGGGAGGCCGCGCGTTCGTTGGACGCGTGGGCGGATACCAGCTTGGGGTGTGTGGTCCTGAGGCGGGGTTCTACTGGTTCTATGCGAGGAGGAGTGAGTGTTTGTATGGCGAGTGGCGGGAGACGAGGTGCGTAGGTGGGGTGCCTGCGAGGCAGAACCTCCCGCTCGTCCCGGATGCGTTTGCGGGCAAGGAAGGCGACGAGGTCGCGCTGGGAGACCGCGTATGGGTCGTGTTGGAAAACTCATGAGCTTGCTTGCAGGCGAGCAAAGCAGGGTGTATGCGCGTTGTACCCCAGGTCCCAAGCGGAAGTCCGGGCGCGCTCTGATCGAGGCGAGTACAGTACGCCGCTGAGACGAGTCCCTTCCCGGTTGGCACTCGTCGTTCGATCCTCACACGAACGGATGGAACCTCTTCCCACCCCATCAGCACTCGCCCCCTCGTCGCCCGCCCCCGCTGCGATGTCGCATGTCCGCCCACTCTCGCTGGGCAACTCGACTTGCCTGCCCGCACGCCAGACCCCCGCGCCCGACTACTTCCCCCTCGCGCAAGACGGAGCGTTCAGCAAGGTCGAAAGCGGCGCCGTAGACTCGGACGACGAGGGCGACTCTCGCACGCAGGGGCGACGGCGGAGCAGTACGTCCGGCGCGAGTACGGGCGGCGGGAACAAGGCCGGGTCGAGGTTGTGTACTCGCAATTCGGTGAGTGTCCCCTCCTGATGCCTCTCATCCGCGCCTGAGGATGCCTATCGCGCGTCGAGAGCCAACGCCCCCGGCCCAACCCACTAGCTGACGCCGCACTCAGGTGCTCTTCCTCGGCCTGGTCCTCATACAAGCCATCGGGGTAATAGCGATGATTGTTCTAGTCTTCATCACTGCCATCCGCGTCCGTTTTTCCGTTTCTCTCGGCGCGCCAGACGCTCCGCTCATGCGCTCCTCGCAGGCGCTCTCGCCGGACCTCACGAACGCGGGGGAGGAGGGTAAGCGCGAGGCCCATTCTGGCAAAACGGAAAGAAAGGAGGGAAAAAAAAAAAACTCGAACGCACGAGCTGAAGCGATGGGTGTACAGTGCGCACAAACCCGAAGCTCGAAGCTTGCTCGACCTACCTGGCCATCTTTTGTCTGGCGGAGGTGTTCGAGGTCTACATCACGCTCGAGGCGTTGCTGCAGAGCAACATCCTCCAGATTGGCCTCAGTGAGTCCAGCTTCCACCTCACAGTCTCTCAAGTCTCGGCTCTGCGCGTCGGACCAGACCACCCTGTGCCGCGAACGCCTCCGCTACCTCCCTCCCAGCGCACCCACTGAATCCTCACCCGCCCGCAGTCATCCCCCTTCAAATCTGCATGACGATCTACTCGGCGTTCCTGCCGTCCCAGCTCAAGGAAGCGCTCACCAAAGCCGTCCTGGCCAACATGAGCTCGGCGACGGTCGTGTACCCCGTCTACGCCCGCGTGCGCATCTACGCGTGGGTCATCCTCGGCATCATTGCGCTCGTCACCGTCGTCATGGGGCTCTTTGTCTGGCTCCTTGCCGACGATTTTGGCTGGGCGGTGAGGACTTGCGCCGCCGTGGGAGTCGAGAAGGCAGCAGCTGACGAGCCAAGCAGATCTTTCGCTCGCTGGGCGCAGATCGAAGGATCAAGAAGGCGTACACGCACTACCAAGTCCTCGTGCGTGTTTTTTTTCTTCTTCTTTTCTTCGAGGGCGATTTACACGCTGGGAAAGTCGCGCTGATGGGACTGAGGGGGGGCCCATCCAGCTGTGCTTGCTCAAGTACGACGCGTTCTTCTGGCTCGCCTTCTCGATCCAGTTCCTCATCCTGGTCACCGACACACCACCGTTGGAGCGGTACCTCACCTACATTGCTATCCCGGTCACGGTCGTGTTTGTCGTGCTGGCGGCGGTGGCGGTGAGGTACGAGTACCGGGTCGGCATGGGGTTCTTCCTGGGCGTGCAGGTGGCTGGGATGGTAAGTTGCCCCTTCCTGGAGCTACCAAACTCTGCAGGCTAAACGGTTCTCACTACAACAGGCGTACTTTGCGTACAAGGTGGGACCGACTCGCCGACTCGATCGAGTGCGTGCGAAGCCGGTACTGACGTGCGTCTGAAAGATCTACCGCATGTTCGCGAGCAACTCTGAGAGCAGGTACCCCCTCGCTACTATGTGAACGCACGGTGTCCCTCGCTTATGCACCCTCCACGCAGATACACACTCACGCGCGGAACGCTCCTCGTCTTCGCGAGCGCGTCAATCGTGCTCCTCCTCGCGACGTTTGGCGTCTCGATCGTCTGCTTGCGCAACTTTGGGATCGGACTAAGAGAAAAGAGTGAGTGGCGCGGGACTGTTGGCACTTTATTCGACGGACGCTGAGCCGGCCTGCAGTTCCGCCGTACTGGAGCCGACGGCGAGAGCCGAAGGCGGACGAGCGGATGGAGATTTGACGCGGAGGGCGTAGCATACCGTAGGGATCTGCGTCGGTGCTATTGAACGGCGGTAACACACGATCTCGCGGACAATCGCGGATGTCCAGCTCTGGCTGTCTCCAGTTTGCGCATTCTACAAGCCTCTAGGCAACCTGAAACCAAGTCTCCAGTCAAGCCGACAACACCGTACCGTGTTTCGGTCGGTGTCGACAAGACGGTAGGACGCTAAGCGCGGCTGCGCGGCACAAAGCGGAGAGCGGCGGCGAAAGGGCCCGAGATCGACGGAGAGCGCCTTAGACCTTTCTGCTCCCGCCCCGACGACGCCCCATGACGTTCTCCATCACAGCACGCAGAGACAAACCCGCCACCTTCCTGTCGCGCGAGGCAGTACGTCCCCCACACCCCACTAGCTGCCGACGGCTGCTGCGCGTGCTGACCAGTCTCGCGCGCCCAGTGCGTTTCGTGTCGAGCCGTGAAGGTGGGATGAGAGATCACAGAGGCTGGATGGGAGCTGATACACTCGTCGAACGCAGCGGAAGTGCATTCGTGACGATCCGGCCAACCCCACCTGCGTCCGATGCACACAGCTGGAGCAAGAATGCGTTTACCAGCAGCAGCGGCGGGGGAGGAAGGCCAAGGCCACGAGGTAACACTTCATCTTTCCAGCGTTCAATCTATCATTTTGATTCCGTTGATCTAGCGACGGCGAGTCCGACAGCCACAACGACTCTGGTGCGGAAGGGCGCAGGTCACACACGCGTGCGTTTCGATATTAATTGGCTGCCTGGAGCCTCTTCTAATACCTCATATAAGTAGTAGAGACGGAATCGAAACGTCTGGCCAGACCTTCTTACGCCTCGACGAGCTCAGTCACATCCGCGACCACAGCCAGCCCCGCATCGGCCCCTTCTCCGCAAACTGGCGGTTTCGCATTGAAAAGATCATCAACGACTCGGCTGTTGCCGAGCAGCCCGGCGGGGGTTCACTCGCGGGCGCGTTCTCACGCGATCCGCATCCCCCAGCCGCGCGACGGGTGCCTCTGTTGCCGGTGTTTGAGGACCCGATCGTCCTGGGGTTCGTGAGCCCGGACGAGGGAAATTCTCTGTTCTCTTTGTGAGTGACAACTTGTCTAGACGCGGCTGGGCTTGACTCGCTGACGCTCTGCGCGTCGAAGCTACTTTCAGCGACTCAACTACATGATCAGCATCCTCGACCCCGCCCTTCACATCCCCGCCTTCTGTCGCTCCACTTCCCTCCCTCTCTTTACGACCATCCTCGCCGTTGCAGCAAAGGTCGCCCGACCTGATCTGTTCCCCGACTGGTCGACTCGGCGAACCGACAGGTGTCGCAGGCGTTCCTCTGCGGCGTCTCGAACGTCGAGTTTGTGCAGACGCTCTCGATCCTGTCCTTCTGGAGGCCGGCCGAGGATTCGAGGAGCTGGACACGGATCGGATACGCGATTCGTCTCGCGTACGAGCTACGCCTGAACCGGAGGGCGAGGAGGCCCTTGCCGGAGGATGAGCTGGCGGCGCGAAAGATCCTGAACCGCGAGCGGACTTGGATTCGTGAGTCTGAATGAGAAATAAATTAAAGTGGAGGCTGTTGCTGACGCTGTTCTCTGCCTCTGCAGAGTTGTGTAGTGCGTCATCTCGACTCTGCCCGCAACGTGGGTCCTCGCGCTGACGCACCTCTCCTCCACAGTTGCGGATCACAAGTGCGTCCAGTCACTCCAGACTCACCTCTTTGCTAACCTTCCGACAAAAACTGCTTCCTTCAGCTTCGCGATGCAGCAGACCTTGCCCCGCATGATTCAGGATTCCGAATGCACCGACGTCGCCGGCTGGTGCAAGGAGCACCCCACCCTTAGCTACCCGGCCGAGGCGATCCTTCCCCCTTCCATCGAGCTCTTTGAAACACTAAGAGTGTACGATCTCCTCATGAACCATGAGGAAGGAGCGATGCCGGACACGCGGCTCTTGGCCTGGCTGCACGGCGAGAGGGCGGCCTGGAAGGCTCGCTGGCTGTCTCCTCAATGTACGCTTCTCGGCGCCAAACTCTCTCGGCGCTTCACAACGTACTTATGCTGGTTTTGGTCAACAGCTCCGCTTGACCCAGTCCAGCTTGGCCTGATGAAGTACTGCGACCGCGTGTGTGAGTGCATTCCGTGGATTCCTCCTGATCTTCCTCACCGGGGCTTGCACTGACTCTTCTTTCGTCTTAGACGGCTTCCAGCTAGCCGAAATTGGTGTGCTCCTCGCGAAGGACTCGAAAATGGGGACGCCGGCGCTTCGCAAGGCGTTCGGAGATTGCGTCGGGGCGGCAGTGGAAGTGCTCCAAGTTGTTGCGGACGAGCTATTCCCACTCGGGATCCTCCCATAGTACGTTCTCACCAGCGCCTTGGTCTAGGTCGCGCCGCTAACCACTTGCCTTCAGCTCGCAGGACATGGTCTGGGTCGGGTGCGCCTCCGCGGCGGTCTGGCTGTCCCAGGTACGACAATTGCTCGCGCGGTATCTTACACGAGCCAAAACCTTACGAATCGCCTGACAGAATCTGCGCGGGATGGCTGGCAGTGATCCGGAGCTGGTCGAGTCGACCCTGCGACGAACGCGCGACGCCACCGCGCGCGCATCCTCCACCGATCATGACCTTCCGGCGTACATGTCCCGCCTCATCGACTACATCCTCAATCCTTCACCTCCTTCCTCGACCCTCGACGACCTTGCCGCTGCCGCCGGACAATCACCAGGCGCGGTGCCGATTGCCGCGCTCGAGAGCGCGCCGGTGCTGTGGGACCCAAGCTCCTGGAACGTGCGTGACACCTCCGATCCTGCTTGGATAACAACTGACTGGCCCACATGTGCAGACCACGTTCGAACTAGACGCCTTTCCGAGCCCCGTCCTTCAGCTACAGCATGGCCTTGCCGAGGAGTTCAGCTTTCCGGAGGATGACGACCAGTTCTGGTGTGCTTCTTCCCTTTCGTTCGCTTCTTAAAGCTTATCGAAACTTTTCCACGTAGGCAAAGTCTCTTCCCGCCCGCACATCACCCCCAGTAGTGTCAGAGAGGCCTTTATCATCTTGCTGAGCAGAACTTCGCTCTGCGCCACACTGTTATCGCAATTGAGTCGTGCGAGCGGATCGAACAGCTGAATCACGATTCTCTTTCTCCCACAAGATTGATCGTGAGAGGGTTGTGTGAGAGGGTTGTGCAGTGGGGTCGTCAATCGTGATGGCGGTCACGAAGGGGGTCTACTCGGAGAGGAAGGCTAGCTGAGAAGAAGTTCTTTAAGCTCTGTGGAGGCTCTTAGGTCAACTTTACGATGGTGAGGAAACAGGTCGGACGCACCGTCTCCGCGCGCCATTGTTCAGTCGGACTCGGTGAGCACCGGCTTGCGGTCGATCCTGGGGCTGGCGCTCTGTGACGAGAGGAGTTGGAGTACGACAAAAACGAGCCATAGGCCGAGATAGATGCTCACGGCACCGCGCTTGCAGATGTTGACCTGTGACGAGTGGCGGCAACTGTCAGCGCTCCTCCGAAAACCGGTATCTGATTCGCGCACGAAGGCTTGCGCGACGATCTCGGGTCCACTTTCGATCTTTACGGGTGACATGAAGAGGCTCCTCGAGAGCCTCGCCTCCAGCACCTGGCGGGGAGGTGTACCGCTGCCGGTGAGGCGCGACGCCGAGCTCGAGGTGCTGGCGGCGGGGCTCGAGGGGATGTGGCGTCGTGGAGTGTATGGGCGGAACGCGTCGCGGACCTTGGCGTTGATCTGGGAGAGGCGAATGTTGTATGACTCGAGGTCGCCTTCGGCGGCACTCTGAAGGAGCGCGAGCGTCGTCGTCGAGACGTCCGACTCCGAGGCGTCGGTCGGCGAGCCGGACTTGGGGGTCATGGGGACGATGACGAGTGTAGTGTTGTATTCTGAGGGGTCCGAGTCGCTGTCGTTGGCGTCGGCGTCTCCGGTTCCCGACGACTCGTCCCGGCCACTCTCGCTCGGCGCCGCCAGCTGGCCGGTCGAGGGGACGCTCTCGAACTCAAACTCGCTCTCGTCTTCGTGAGAGGATGAAGGAGCGGAGGGGACGAAATCGAGGGTTGAGAGGCGGGTCTGAAGTGGCCAACCGGGGTCAGAAACCTGTGTGCGAAGCGGATAGGGGTCGTGGTCTCACGACTTCGGCGATGTCCCTTCCATGTTGGGCCGCGAGACTGAATTTGAGTGTGGACGAGATCTGAATAAAAGTGGGGCATCAAGCCATGTGTCCCGGAGACGCGGCATTCGGCCGCGCGTGAACAGCGAGCTCACCGATTCGAGAAGCTGGTACGCCGGAACGGACGACGCCTTCCCCTTGATGAAGTGGCGAAGGTTCTTCCGGTAAGACTTGGTGTAGTACGCGCTCTCGTACTGGCCCGGCCCTCCATCCGAGTACTCTTGCAGCCAGTCGTAGAGTTCCCCGAGACGCTCCTTGACCACCTCCAGGCGCGCTGCACTCTGTCGTGTCCAAGATATATCAGAAGAAGTGACTGAGCTTCAAGCGGAAGTGTCTGACCTCGTGGTAGAGGCGCTCCATCCCTTCCAGCCCGTCGCGCGTGAGGTCCTTCTCGTCCGGCAGCTTGTGCATCGAGTCGAGGTGCTTGAGGATTGGCGTCATGCGGTCTCGGAGCGCCTTCCACGCAGTTTCGCGCTGCTCCTGCTTTTTCTGCAAGCGCTCGAGCTCGCCTCCGAGCCACTTGGCCCTCGCGACCGGTCCGGCGTATGCGACCGTCGCGTCCCTGCGCTCTCCGACGACCGCGGCGAGCTTCGCAACCTTGGCCTCGAGCAACTTGATGTCGGCGATCACAGTTTCTGCTTCCTCGGAGACCTCGACGTAGACCTCGTCGACGGCGGCGTGGATCTTGCTCACGATCGTACGCTCGATTTCGCCCTGGCGCTTCCCGCGGCGGACTGGGTCAGGCTCGAGGACGTCCAGAAGCGGATCAAACCTGAGCAAGAGCTCGCTAGGTTTCAACTTGGAGAGCGCGTGCATGGCCGAGGTTGGACGGTGATCTGACTTGGGAAGGCGACTCGGCGGGGCGGACTGGCGCTCACTCGCACGCGGTGAATTGTCCTCGGAGGCTCAGAGAGGTTAGGAAATGCTCAAGAAGAAGAGCTTGTGGGTAGAGAGGTCAAGATGTGCGCCCGGTCAGCCGCTGCTCGGCTTGGACCGGTTGTGCTTCCGGCTCAAGCGAAACCCCCTTGAGCCCCAGCGACCGTTTTCGTCTCTGTCCTTCCTTCCACACCCCAGCCAAAGCCCAGTAATCGCACTCAACCAACCCACTCATCCAGCACCCAGCCACCAGCACCATGTCCCTCGACCAGCAGAAGTCCGCCGCGCTCGCCTACATCGCCGCCCTCAACGCGTTCGTCCGCTCGTCGTCGTCGCCGGAGGAAAAGTTTTTCTAACCCGAGCGAGCAGGTGGGACTTTGACGGCGTCAAGAACATCCTTAGCGACAAGCCCGAGATGCGCTTCCACTTCCACCCGGCCTCGCTCGACGGCTTCGGCTCGCCCAGCGGCTTCAACAAGGTCAAGACGATCGAGCTCATGCACAGGCTCCACGACAACATCGCACGTCTTTCCTTTGCTGTTCCCACCGATGTTTCCAGTGCTTACCACACCGTACTCTCCCCCAGATCAAGGAGTTCAAGGTGGGACCTCGGACGTCGACTGTGGTTCCCGAGAGGTCTGCTGACGCGAAAACTCTTCCTCTCCCGTGCAGTTCCAGGAGCCGCACAAGATCATCCAGTCGCAGGACGAGACAGTCGTCTGGGTCAGTGCCAACGTGAGTCGATCTCTCCTTCGCGGACGTCGCCCGCTATATATCCGACTCGGAGGCGCTGACGCCTTCGCCTTTTCCGCAGGGAACCGCGCACAACAACACGCCGTACACGAACGAGTACATCATGATGATCTCGTTCGAGCCCGGCACCGACAAGTTCCTCACGTTCAACGAGTCGATGGACTCGCGTGAGCCCCTGTCAGACTCCGCGGACGTTTGCCTTCGCTGACGTCCGCCGGCCCAAACTCTACAGTCTTCATCACGACGCTCCAGAAGCACCTTAACAAGCACATCCACCACGGCCACGACGACAAGAAGGCGTAGAGGGTGCTCCAGGGCATCGCTTGTGCTGGAGCTCGATGGGACGCGTTCGAGCGCAGCTGCTTTTGATTCGAAATCCAACTTGATCATCGCCTCATAACCTTTTGGTCCATTGAGAGATGTCTTCGTCCGTCGCTGCCTTCGTTCGTCCTTGCTCGTCGTCCACTCCCCATCCCCTGCGAAGGCGTCGCCTGCTGCGGGGTGGGGCTCCGAGTTGCCGAAGCCAACTCGCGCTCGCCGAACCGCTCTCGCACTCTTTTACCGTTAACTGCCCACAGACCCTCTTCACATCCACGCGCAAGGTCCGACGCCACTTCTAGTGCATGAACCCAGGCGGGCGTCGCGGGCGGGCCCCCTTACTTTGTCGGCGCTGCGCATTCGCCGGGCCCGCGCTCCTCTTCCACGACCGCTCACCACCTTCGCGTCCCCGACTGCCCACACACAACTCGACGCTCCGAGAACGCCCGCCAACGATGGCCACCTCGCGACTCCCGCAAGCTCGGCTGGCGCTCTACGCGCTCATCACGCTCTCCAGCCTCGGACTCTTGATCCTCACCGCGGTCCTCATGGAATACCTACTCAAATACACGGCAGGCTACAACCGTCCCGTCCCCGCCGTACGTCTCCCACAGCCTCGACTTGGCGCTCGCTGAACCGCTCCGCGTCGCCAGCTCCTGACAGCAGGCGGCTGCTGCCTCCTCCACATCGCGCTCTTCCTGCCCCCAATCCGCGAACCAACAAAGCGGCAGATGTTCGTCCAGCTGCGATGGGAGCTCCTCTCGCTCGCGATCCTCGGTGAGTGGACGACAGGCTGCCCGCGGACGCTAGCTGACTTCGCGCGCGCGGCACAGACCTCTTCGTGCTGGCGGGCGTTGGGAGGCTGCACAAAGCCACTCCAGGGCTGATGGACAACTGTGGGGGGTTCTTCATGTGCACAGGGCTGCAGGGGACCGTCATCCTGGCGTGGTTGTGCGTCCTTCCGATCTGCGGATGGCGGTCGCAGTGGCGTTGAACCTGACCGTTTCCGAACCTGGAACCCGCAGGACCTGGCTATTCGTCTCGATCCTCGTCGCACTCATGCTCATCGCGACGTTGTACCATTGGCGCCGGACGCGCAACGGTGCGATCTGGCGCGAGGAGTTCGCCGCGTTCGACTGGGCGGTCTATGGGCCTCGACCGGCACGGGGGCATCGAGGGCGCGAGAGTATCCAGATTGAGGGAGGAAAGATCTGAGCGGTGAGATTGGAAATGAAGGGCTGGGACCTTCAGACGCGACTGGGGTTCGCGAACGTCTCGGACTCGGGAGAGACGATGGTCGATGGTCGGCGGAGCCTGGCCAACACACCTCTCGCTGGACCAAGCTGGACCGCCTTCCGTCCTACCCACCGCTAGAGTATTTTCAAGCGAGCGGTGATTTTTAGCTCTCCCTGCCATGCACAAAGTCAAACCTCAGTCTGCGAGACGAAGGTGCGGTGGCGTTGTACCTGTCGAGTCCGCGAAAGGAAGCGCGAGGCCAGTCGACCACAGCACCGCAGAGGACTGCTCACGACCTCAGACCTGAGTCCCATACGTCATTATTGAAAAACTGCCCTATTTACAACACACCCACTCGTACACCTCCATCTACGTATCCACCTTCGCCTCGCTCAAAGGCCGTACTTGCCCGCGCCGTTGATCTGCCCCCGAGTACCAAATCAGCCGCTGCTATCTCCAGCGCGAATTGAAAGGCTCTGCATAAGTACTCACACTGATCGCCCACATGGGCAGCACAACACCGGCGGCGAAGATGGACGTGATCCTCACAACGCGGCCGAGCGGGACGGGCTCGTAGCGGTGCGTAGGGGGGCCGGAGAACATTGTTCGGCGGGCGGTAATGCGCTATTTGTGACGTTCTCGATTCAGGAATGGGTGACGCGGAAAGAATTAAGGGAATGACGTACGGGAGCGGCACGGAAGAGGGTGCGGGAGGCGGAGGAGAGCATGCTGGTTTTTTTTGCAGGTTTTGGTTTTGGTTGGGTTGGTTGTTGGGAGTGGCTGGGAGTTATGAGTGTGGAGGTGAAGAAAGAGAAGAAAGAGAAGCGGACGAGTTCTGATATCGGCGCGGGGCAGGAAGCTCCAAGTATGCTCTCACAACTTCGCGGGCGGTGGCGGTCGGCGGCGCGGTCGAGGTCGGCGACGCGACGAGCTCGGCGGCGACAACCTCGACTTCTTTGAGCGTATGTTCTTGACTCATCGCTCGCTGATGCTGAGCGAGCAGCGACAACGACGAAAGACTTTCGAGGCCGCGGAGCTGGTCCCCCTATCTGCGCCGAGTGAGCATCGTCAGTTCTTCGTTGCAAGTGCAAGCGAGTGGGAGCGATCTGGGCGCTTGACCGGCTTGGCTCAGGGATGCTAGACGCTGTAAAAGTATATCCCCGTGAACCCAAGCCCCGTCCAGTACGGTGGAGCTGGCCGATCCTTCGCCGCTGTGCTCGCCGAGAACGCAAACGACGTTCGTAGCCCTAGCCTCGTGCTCGCTCGCGGTCGCCCCACACGTTCAGCAATCCCACTTCCGGCCTCGCCAGTCATATGAGCACCACGTCAATGCCACCACCGTCCATCTCGCTCGGCCTGTCGCGCATCACGACGCTGCTCACGCACCTCTCCTCGCCGCACCTCCGCACGCCGATCGTGCACATCTCGGGCACGAACGGCAAAGGCTCCGTCGCGGCGTACCTCTCGTCGATCCTGACCGCGTCGTCCCTCCGCGTCGGGCGGTTCACCTCGCCGCACCTCGTGCACGAATGGGACGGGCTGCACCTCGGCGGCCAGGTCGTCGCCGAGGCCGACTACCGCGCTGCGGCCGCCGAAGTGCGCAGGGTCGACAGCGAGCACGGCGTCGAGGCGACGAGCTTTGAGCTGCTCACCGCGACCGCGTTCGAGGTCTTTGCGCGCGCGAGGCCGCCGCTCGATCTCGCGGTCGTCGAGGTCGGCATGGGGGGCGCGACGGACGCGACGAACGTCGTGGATGCGCAGAGGACGCTGCTGAGCGTGGTGACGAGCATTGAGCTCGATCACCAGAAGTTCCTCGGGGCCACGGTGGGCGAGATTGCCGGGGTCAAGACTGGCATCGCCAAGGAAGGCGGGGACGTCGTGCTGGCGAAGCAGGAGCATGCGGAGGTGGAGAGTGTGCTCGGGGAGGTCGTCAAGGCGCTCGGAGCGACGGCGTGGATCGCGGGCGAGGCGACCGTCGTCGAGGCCGGCAGCGACGACGGCGGCGCACCGCTCGTCGAGATTCCTACGACCGCACTTGGCACCATCCCCACTTGCACACTACTCGACGCAACACCCATCACCGCGCGACTGCCGCTACCAGGCTCGTACCAACTCGCCAACGCGGCCGCTGCGACACTCGCCGCGACGCTCCTGTCCACCCTCCCCCGCACGCTGTCCCTCGTCCCCCTTCTGTCCAACATCACCGCCTCGACAATTCGAACCGGAATCGAATCAACGCGCTGGCCAGGCCGACTCGACTGGCTCTCCCTCCCCGCGACGCCGGCCCGCGCACCCGTTCGGATCCTGCTCGACGGCGCGCACAACCCTTCGTCCGCCACGTCCCTTGCACTCTACCTCGACTCTCTTCCGCCCCACCTCCGACCTACCACACTCATCCTCGCCCTCTCCGCCCCGCGACCCCCGTCAGCAATCCTCACCCCGCTCCTCGCGCCCGGCTCGTCCATCAAATCCATCATCGCGGTAGCGTTCACCGAGCCGCCTTCGATGGCATGGATCAAGCCCGTGGACCCGACAGAGATCGTGCGAGCGGTCGAGGAGATGGGCACGGGCGTCGACGTGCGCCAGTGCGCAGGCGGCGTGCGAGAAGCGCTCGAGAGCGTGCGCGAGCGGGAACGGGTCATGGTCGCGGGGAGTCTGTACCTCGTTGCGGACGTGTATCGGATATTGGAGGAGGCGGACGCGCTAGGGTCAGTCCTTGTCGTCTTGGGTGGAACGTCAGGGGCGGGGCGCTGACCGTTCTCTCCCCCTACAGAGAAATGTGAACCGGTAGAACTAAATAGATGCACAGCTGTGCTTGCCCTTCGGCTCACACAGTCGTGAGCAGATCCCCTGGTCCAGTGCTCGTCCTCCTCACGCGCTGCGACGCCATCTCACGCGACAGGTATCGCGCCCACCTCTTCCTCGATCCAGTCCTTGTGCTTGCTGGATACAGTGCGTTAACCATTTTTGGAGGTCTACAAGCCTCTCGGCAAGAAAATCAAAGTCACGTGCCCATGACGCGGTCCTCGGTCGCGTCCGTCCGCGTCGATCTTCAGCCCGACTGCGCATCCAAGTGGCTCTCTTGAACCAACCCTCGGGACGCTCGTTCCCCCCGCTGCCCCACCCACTTCTCTCCATCACGATCGACCACAAGAATGCTGACGACGACGCACCTGCCCGCCGCACGGCGCGTGCTGGTCCTGCTGACCGCGACGACGGCGACGTGAGCCTCGAGTCCATGTTTGCTGCCCGCGAGCGCGCGCGCTGACAGCTCCGGAGCGCAGACTCGCCATCGTAGCAGCCTCATGCACGCTCGCCTTCCAGCTCATCCTCACCTCGTTCGTGCTTGCCCCGCCCCGCCCCACCAGCGCATCGCTGACCCCCCCGCTCTGCCCACCAGCGGGTACCAAAAACCGCTGCCGGCGATCATCACCTCGTGCTTCCTCTCGGGCGCGTTCCCGCTCGCGTTCCTGTACACGAAGCCGTTCGGCGCGCCGACCAACAAGGCCGCCAAGCTCGTGCGCTCGATTGCGGCCGAGCTCGTGTGCTACGCTGGCTCGACGGCGTTTGTGCTCATCACCGTGTCCGACTTGCATGCCGAGTACGCCATTCGTTCCACCTCCTCGACGGGCTGGATGGATGGGCGCGCGGGCGGCAACACGCTGACGGTCGTGTACCCTTCCACCTCCGCGAACCGCAGGACGCCCGGCCTGATCGACGAATGCGGGCCCTACGCAATCTGCCACCTGCTCCTGTGGTGTGTGGCCTGCACCTGGCTGTTCGTTGTTTCCCTGCCTTCCCTTGGCAATGTTGGCCCCACCCGCACCCCCAGCTGACGATCGGATCCGCGGCGGCCGCAGCGCATTCCTCGCGCTCGCGACGCTGGGCACGCTCCTGCTCCTCTCGACGCTCTACTACTCGATCCGGCGCAAGTCGCACCTCGTGTCGTTCCTGACGCCGTTCGCCGACGTCGAGTGGGACGTCTACGCGACGCGACTGCCGCGCGGGACGGGCGCGCCGCCGCTTAGTCGCGGGATGAGCATCAAGCGCGGGCTGAGCCTCAAGACGGTCGAGCCGCGCAAGACGGGGCGCGAGGTCGCCGAGGAGCGCGAACGGCGCGAGATGGAGAAGGACACGCGCGACGAACAGGAGCTCGAGGTCATCGTCGGCGAGATGGGCCGCAGTCACTCGTTCTTGGACAAGGAGAAGCGCGACAGCCAGTTTGCGCTGTTTGACTAGCGTACGCACACCACACACCGCACACCGCACTCGATATTCTTATCCGGGACCCACACCTTGATCGGAGCGCCGCCCTCTGGAGGGAGCGAGCTGCCCTCTTTTGTTATACTGTACCGCACACTCGTTCAGGAGGAAACCGTTTCGAGGCAAGAGTGGGGCTGGACTTGTCGAGTCGAGGCGCTGTTTTCCCAGGAGTCGCGCCCCCGCGAGCGCCGTCGGCAGAGTCCAAGTCGGGTCGTGGAATCATGCAAGACACGGAACAGGCAGGAGCGTGGTCTGTGATTTGTGTTGTCGTCTCCCGTCCAAAGTTTCACGGACGCTGCTTGAAAACTGAGGCCCGGTCGACGTCCACTGGCATAATTCACTGGGGGCGGAGCTCACGAGGGCCGCAGGGGTGGGGGTGGGGGTCAATCGGAGTCATGTGCAGGGCAATTCTTGAGAGCCTTGTCACCGAGTTTCGCGTTCACGAAGGTGAAGGACCAGGATACCGTCGCGCTGCCTGCCTCGGACTCGGTCAGTTGGGTCAGCGCTCGTTCTGCCAAACCGACGCGCCTGCCACCCCGACGAGGCAAGTCACCGATGTGAAACAGCAATCCGATCCTCTTCGATCAGACAGTGGCCGACGAGGTGCGGCATCGAGTCGAGTGGAGACGCACAAGAGGCTCGCGCGCAGCAATCCCCAAGCTTGCTCTCCGCCTCTCCCCTCACCTCCGTCCTCCCGCACC
>ERZ1463038.362-NODE-362-length-15297-cov-15.852185_pt1 | contig 15297 bp, 27 predicted proteins | sample MGYA00564479_ERZ1463038 | MGnify/ENA primary metagenome ERZ1463038 (study PRJEB39244, sample SAMEA3635134) | Helicobacter pylori | study: EMG produced TPA metagenomics assembly of PRJEB11511 data set (Assembly of a 5300-year-old Helicobacter pylori...
GACACTCTTTCCCTACACGACGCTCTTCCGATCTCCAAAGTAGTACGCGGTGAACTCTGCCTCGCGCTGGATCTGCGCAAAGATGGCGTAGTACGCCTTGCACTGCTTCACGTCCCTCGCGTTGATCGCGGCGACGAGGCTTGCGCTCAAGCTCGCCTCGAGCTGGTTCTGGAGCGAGACCATGAGCGCCCTGCGGCCCTCGAACTCGGCCGTGTTCTGGAAGACGACCATACTCCGGCTGGCCTCCTCGAGGCGCTCGGCGGCCTTCGCGTACGCCTGCTCGCCGACGAGCGCGGTCACCTCGCTTTCGAGTGTGCTCCAGCTCTCCGCCTCGCGCAGGACGTCCCGCGCGGCCTCCATGCGCGCCTTGACGAGGTCGAGCACGCGCAGTCGCTCCATCACCTGCGACACGGGCGAGTCGCCGTCCGTGCCGGTCCCCTTCGCGCGCTTGCGGATCCCGTCGAGCGTGAACCGCAGCAGGAGCGCGTTCTCCCGCATCAGCTGCAGGTCGAACGTGAGCCGTGGCACGCCCCGCGAGATGTCGTCGATCGTCCGGTCGACGAGAGAGGACGTGTCGGCCGTCGCGGCGTCGAGGAGGCCGAGCGTGCGCGCGAGCGAGCTGTCGAGCGACGACAGCGACGTCGGGTCCGCCGGCGCGAAGGCCGGATCCAGCGTGAGCACCTCGTTCAGCCATGCCGACTCGGACTCGAACCCTTCCTCGTCCGTCAGCCCGGACAGGTCCAGCCCGGGCCCAGCAAGCGCCGTCGGGCTTGTTTGCTGCGAGAGCGAAACACGTCAGCGCGCGCCGAGCGCCGGGAATGTCAGGCAGCGTACCATGCCTGCAGACCTCGAGCCGGAGAGTGGTCCAATGAGCTCGTGGAGAGGCGAAGTGGGCAAGTCTTGGTCGAGCCGGAGTCCGGAGCGCGCGGCGGGTGGAGCTCGACTTTGGCGTGGGGCTGGCGACCGCAGCACTGAGGGTGGCCGGGGAGCCCCCTTCTCCGCTCGCCAGGAATCTTTCCTCAAGCCATGCAATTTTATTTTTTTTGACCGCTTGGAAATGCTTCGTGCTGTGAATGTGGTGAGCAGAGCCGAAGGAAGCGGCGCGTTGTTTCGCTGGCTTCGCAGTGTGCATCACGCCGACCTCCAACCGAAGTCAAGTGCGGATGAGCAGGAGAGCATTTCATGAGCATTCCAGATCTTTTGCTTCTTCGATATGACATACATCTAAAACGTCACTGTAGCCTAGGAGAGCAACCCACCGACCGGCCGTGCGCGTGCGCGTGCGGCCGCGAGTAGCTTTTCTTATTTGTCGCGCATGTCTCTTGAATCTGAATTGATCTGCGTATTGTTTGTTTTACTCAGTTACATTGAAGACTGGTCGGGCAACCGACGAAGACGAAGCCACATTGGAACGCTCTTCCATCAATTTTGCCTTGATAGCTCAGCTGGGAGAGCGTGCGCCTGAAGTCTGTTCAGGTTACTATAGCGCAAGGTCGCTGGTCAAGCCCGGCTCGGGGCATCGTAGCTTTTTACCGGCGACCTCGTCGGACGGGATGAAGGAGGACTGCGTCTGGGGGAACAGGAGGTGCTGCTCGCGGTGCCCCATCGGTGTCCAGCATTGGCACTCTCTTTTGTGGAATAAGCCCAGATTTGACTGAGAGTGAAGATACATAAGTACCATTTCTCCTGCTGGTGTGCGTTGGATCGGTCTGAACCGAGCTGACCGAAGGAAGTCGAGGCCGTCGCGTGGCGCCTACGAGGCTGACGACTGGCGGGGCTGAGTACGGCGCTCTCCACTTCGAAGGGTAAGTCATAGAGAAACAAAGCTTTACTACACGTACCGTGTTTGAGAAGACTATGCCAAAACTTCGTGCGCTGAGGTGCTTTGCGGCGTGCCGCCACCGCACTCCCGAGTCCGGCGATGGCTCACGCGCTCACGTTAGCGTTGACTTTGGACAGATGGAATCATTAGACCATTACAAGAATCACTCCAGCTCTGGAAGCGGCGCATCTGGTTTGAGACTCGACGCAAGCGACGCTGGAGCTGGAAACCGGGGAGTGGTGGTGACACCGCCTCGCATCGCCAGCGCTCAGCTACCGGCGAGACTGACGTAGAGCCAAGTAGTCGGTACGAAATCTGTCCTTGAACAGCTGACTCGAAGCCTCGAGTCACCGCCACCATTGTTGTTTGCACGTGAGAGGTCCAGAAGACTCGAAATGCGGTCCGTGGCGCGCGGACTCGTCCTGCGAACGGACTGCAGATCCTCGAACCTTGCTTATCGCCACTTGTCCTTCTTCCCCACCTCCCCCCGCCCCCGAGTACCACCTACCCGAATGCACACCCTCTACGTCGTCCGGCACGGGGACAAGCTCAAGAAGGCGCCTCAGCCGTCCCTCGTACGTCGAGACGCGTGACTCGTACGCCACTGTGGCGTCCCGCCAGCTGTTCACTGACCACGCGCCCCCTTGCGCTCCCCCAGTACGAGAACGTGTGGTCTGCTCCCAAGATCTCGCAGGGTGACCCTTTTCTGTCACCGCACGGGGAGCATCAGGCGCGAGAGCTCGGTTGCTGGTTCGCCACCCTGCCCGAGTCAGAGCGCCCTCAGGCCATCTACGCCTCGTACGCCCTCCAGTCTCTCACCAGTACCGTACCTGGTACATGTGCATCGAATGCGCTGACTCCGGCTGCAACCCAGGCCTCTCATTCGCACGCTCCAGACTGCCACTCCGGTCGCGCTCGAGCTCGCACTCCCCATCGAAGTCGAGCACGGGCTCAGCGAGTGGCTCTACCCAGTCAGGGTGCGGCAGAGTTCTTCTTTCTACCAACAACCCAGCTGACCCGGATCTGGGCCACAGCACGGCCGGCACCCGCACCTGCTTCCCGCAACCACGCTGTCGACCTTCTTCCCACTCGTCCAGCCCACGCCGTCGCTCATTCAGCCACCCGGAAAGGGCGAGACCTCGGTCGAGTTCCATGCCCGCGCGCGCACCCTCGTCGACCGCCTCCTCGACCGCTGCGTCGGCGTGGACACCGCGGTCCTGGTCACGCACGCCGCCACTGCTATTGCGATCGGACGCGCCTTGACCGGAGAGCCAGAGAAGGAGATCAGGGCCGGCACCGCGAGCGTCGGGATGTACGTCCGCGGCGAGGGCGGAGCATGGGAGCAGCGGATGAACGGCGCGACGTGGATGCTCGAGCGTGGCGAGGAGGTGCGTGACTGTCGTCGGATACTCCAGATAATATTCGCTGATGCTTCAATGCGATCGCAGCGGCACTGGGACTTCTCGCACGTCGTAAGCTCTTTCCGCCAGGCCTCACTCGCCGACTGCATTCACGCACGGCCGTGCCCCGACCCCATCAACTCACCTGCTTCTTCTTCGCAGGTAGAGTGCGTAGAAGAGTACGGAGCGCTCGATGACGACACGGAGGACCCGTTCATGGCAAACCTGTACGACGAGCCTCTCTCCGCGGACCTCTTCTCGCCGCCCGAAGGACTCCTCGCGCAGTAGGCACTTCGAGTCCACGAGGATATGCAGAAGTTTCTAGAAGTGGCTTCTGTTGAACACGAACACGAGAATAATACACTGGTAGACACTTATCCGGTGTCCCGTGAAGACGTGAGAGGGGTTCAACGCAGTCGAAGTCGCTTCCAGGACATGCCGACACGAGTACCGGGATTGTAGGTTTGGGAATTATTTTTCAAGTTTTGAGCGTTTCAAACGAGCATGGCTCTCGTTTCCTCGTGCTCCTCGTGCTCACGAGCCCGGTTAGATCAGCAGGATATTTTGAACTTCAAGGTCTGACGTCGCCACCCGTCATTTCAGTACGAGAAGTTCTGACCGTGGATCACTTCATAGCCGGCGAAGCAGCGTCAGGTGCCTTTTTTTTTCTCATCTCGGTAGACTTGGGCCGCGAGCCTTGGAGCGCTCTCGACACGGCTCCGAGTCGAGGCAGCCGTGCTGCATCTTCGCGAGCACACCACGAGGGCTTCGATGCTGTTTGACATGGTACTTCCCGTAGTATTAAAGCAAAGGAAGCTGAAACGCCGTCGCTTACTCCTTGTGACTTGCAGGGTGCAGTCGAGGGCCGCTCGTCCCCGTGCTCTGCAACGGCTGGGCGCGACCACATCGACAGAGTGATCGCGTCTAGGATGCTAGAAGGTGCGCCGCCTCTCATCGAGTCTCCGTCTCCTGACTTTGAATGCTTTTCACAGCACTCCGCGCTCGCTTTCTCACCGCGCTGCATGTCCAGCATCATAGGCCTTGCCGTCTTACATGCCCTCTTCTTCTCATACATTGCTCTGGAAACACATAACAATGCGTGTAAGCACCATTTCACCGGGTAAGAATCTTCTTGGGATCAATTTGCAAGATTGTAGCCGCGAGCTTTGGTCCGGCGTGGAGCCGCGAAGCTGCGAGGCGCACCGCTCGGCCGCGTTCCCTCGCTTCACGCTCCAGCTTCACACCTCAATCCAGAATAGCTGTAGTAAAAAGCCCAGGCACTTTTTCGCAGCGCGTTGTGCGAAGCTTGCTTGCGTGTCGAGCGCCCGACTTTGGAGCGCCGGAGTTGGATCACATTGCCTCAAGGGCGCTCGTACGGCCAGACTGAGCGCCTTTGGTGACAATGGATTTTCAACGCCCCAGATCGCACGCAGATCAAGCGTGAGCCGTCCGAGAACGGCCGTCTCCTTGGGCCCGCCCGCGCTTGCACTTGGCTCGCATCTCTGGTCAGGACACCCGACCACCTCGACGCGGCGAGGACCTCTTCCGGGAACGCGGTGAACGTAGGTGGATTGCACATAGCTGCAGCCAACCTGTAGAGTCTCGAGTATCAGGTGATGGTCACTTGCCTGAGAATGGGTTGATGGCGTTCCAAGAGTGAGCGGGCGGGCCGAGCAAACCGAACTGAACGTGATGTAATTGTGACTTGGAAAGTTTGAGAACCATATATATATAGGCCAGGCTTATATATGGCAGAAGCTCATCAAGGTAAGTGGCATCGGAGCACAATGCAAAGAAAGAGATGCACTTCTCGCATGCTGTCAGCCGCGACGCACGACGGCCGTCTTTGAGTACCTGCGCACGGACAGCTCGACGCATTCGGCGTAGCCCTCTCGTGACCATCCACAGTATATCCTTTAACCTCTTCAGAAATCATGAACTCGTACCAGTCACCTGGGCCGAGCCCGACCGTGCCCTCCACCTGGGTCGGACAGCCACTCTCAGGCGTGTCGTCGAGCTTTTCTCCAAGTCCGAGGCTCCATCGTGATCAAACCATGTGTAGGGTGCAGATTTCGTACGCTGGGAGTTCGGGCAGTCTGGTGCGGCCGACAGTCGCCTGAGATCAGCTGCGGGTCTGTGTCCTAAAGTGTTACAGCACATGTCTAAGCCCCTAGTGAGTGATTATGAACCAAGCTGGTTGCTGTTAAAAAAATCACAGTTCCAGGTTGAGAAACAGGATTATAAGTGGAGCACTCGAGCGGCTCCACGCGGTGCAGACTCTGTTCTTGTCAACAGGACACAAGCGCTTCGCACGGCCCTCCTCTTGGCGCCTACCCTTTGTATCGCTCATCTTCGACAGGCTCTGTCACGGCATGGTCGGTTGGTGTAGTTGGTTTATCACGTTTGCCTCACACGCAAAAGGTCTGGGGTTCGAGTCCCTGACCGATCACCTTTTTTGGTTGTGTGCGACAACAGCGGGGTCGAGCGCGGGTGGTCTTTTTTTTGCTGGGTACCGGTAGAGAGAATGATGACCGTACAGAGCATCTTTACATCACTCAAAGCCACGACTGAGGCGCGCCGATCAAAAAGTAGGGCCTGCGCGAACGCGACCAGCTAAGCCGCACAATCATATGCTGGCCGGCCATTGTGATTCTCGGCAGCTCAGGTTGCTTTCGTCCCATTGAGGAGTGAAAATCATGAAGATAGCTTCAGCTGAACGCAGGAGAAGCTGCTTACCTTCAGGAAATCGGCAAGATCACCCAAAAGTCACGTTCCCTCCTGATTCCAGCGGCAGTTTGACAGTTCATTCGAGAATGGGAGTAGTATCAGAGTACATTAGAGACGCCTGCCAAGGAAGAGCGGAGCTTATTCGCGACCCGGCGTCGTCGCGACTGCGAGTTCTCAGGTTCAACTGCCAGTGACGGTGGTTGAACGCCCGCCCGCCCCTGCCCTCCAAATGGTTGCGAGATGTATCCATAGCGAAACTTAGATGATCCATTTGAAAGGTTTGGGGGAGCTGCGTACGTCTTCCAAGATACTGAAGCCGTTCAACGTCGTGCGAAGTCGCACGCTCGCACCGCCCTCCCATCGCCTCGCGCACGCTTGGTCGATGCGCTGGGGTCACTGAGAGCCCCGCTGTAGACATGTATTGATAGTCATGCAAGGTTTTCATATTTCCAAGGATCGCAACACGTTTAGCTCAGTGATTCCAAGCCTGACGGCTCACCCACCGCCCGGTCGATTGGTGTAGTTGGTTTATCACGTTTGCCTAACACGCAAAAGGTCTGCGGTTCGAGTCCGTGATCGATCATCGAGTCGCACTCGACAGATTTTTTAGGATCTGGTGGCGAGGTGGTGCAAAGTCAAGTGGCGTCGCGGAGAGGGTGCGGGGGACCCCGATACGCCGAAGACGCAGTTGACTCTTTTTTTGGGCGAGTGATGATTGATATGTCCTGATGTGACTTCTTCGGGGACTTAAGCTGCTGGTGCGCGGTCCAGTACCGTAGGCGTGCCGCGAGGTGTCCGCTCGACGCTCTCCCATTCGGACTCCGGTAGCTCGCTCGCCAAGGTCAAACTCGCATGCATAAAACATGTATTTAACGAGTCAAGGAACCCAAGGCAGCGGGGATCACTAGAGTTTGTAAAATTGTCCATCTACCAGTCGATGCGAGGATAACAAGTGTCCGCAGCTGGGGAAAATCCTATAGGGCGCGACAAGGGGCGCAAACAGGGTTGTTCTGGGATGCTATGTGTCTAGTGAGAAATATCGTCAAAGTGTAGGGTGGTCCTCGCCTCGTGTCCTCTTCAAGACGTCCCGTCGTGTGCCCAGCCACCAGGCAACGTCGAGCGCCATCCGCCCACGACCTGATCCACGTCGACAACCTCCAAGTCGTCTTCCAAGACGCTCTCCTCGCGGCCCCACATGCTGCTCGCGGGTCTCCGCGAGCTCGGGGCCCTCGCGCCCGACTCTGACGATTCGGACGCGATGGTCGAGAGCTTGCGCACGAGGCGGCCGTCGCTCTGCGTCCCAGTTTGGAGGTCAGTGATGGCGGTAGGCAAGGAAGGAAGGAGGGAAGACGCACCATGCGCACGAAGACGAGGGAACCACCGGTTGAGCCTGAGGACCCAGTGGAGGAGCGACGGGCGTGGTGGAAGAGCGGTTTCGGAGGTGGCGGTGGTGGGGGCTGGTCCGACTTGTGCGAGCTTGAAGTCGACGGCGGGGAGGGAGTTTTCGGGAGGTCCCGCGAGGGCTGGACCCTCGACGTCGGTCGCGGGCTGAGTCCCCTCGTCTCCTCGGGACTCGGCGGCGGGCTCGGATCGGACGTGCGTCTCGAGCGACCAGGGACCCACTTGCCGACTTGTTGAAAGAGTTCCTCAAAGCTCTGCGCCTCGACGGGCTCGTCGCCGTCCATGTCGCGCGGGGCGTACACCCGCCCGCTGTCCTCGCTGCAGACATCCCGTGCGGAGTCGGGCACGCCGGACATGCGCTGCCCGGGCATCCCGTCGCTCCCGCGCCCCGAGCGAAGGAGCATCGCTTCCTTCTCGCCTTTCTCCTCGAGGTCCGCGGCAGGTGCGGGCGAGTACGGCGCGACGCCCAACATCCACCCGACGCCGCGCCAGAGCTTCGCGGCGGCCCAGCTGCCGATCCCGCCCGAGCCGTTGTCGGCTTCATGGAGCGAGCAAGCCGAGGTCCAGTCCGAGGTGGCGTAGATGGTCGTCGAGTCGGAGACGTGGGCGTAGTGCGCGCCGCGGATCGGCATCGATGGGAGCGCGTCGGGCGTGGACGAGGTCGTCGGGCGGGACGAGTAGGGAGAGGGAACGAGCGAGGCGCGGCCCGAGGCGAGCATCGTGCGTGCTTCGGCCGAGGGGCCGAGGGTCGGGTCGATGATTGAGCTGATCCGGAGCGAGCGGTGGAACGCGCGCAGGGAAGTCATGAAAATGGCCTGGTCAAGTTAAGGAGACCTCAGCAACGGGTAATGATCCAGTGCCGGAAGCAGGACCTACGCCAAAGATGATGGTGACGATCACACGGAGCGACGCGGCCGCGCTCCAGCCGACGATGGACGTCCCGCCGTCGCACTCGTCGCCCGACGCGGACAGGTCCCAAGCAGCGTCGATCCCCCACGTGCAGCGCCGCTTGAGCTCGTTCTGCCACGAGAGTACGAGCGCGAGGTTCGCGACGGCGAGGCCGAGGTGCATGCCGACGGTCGCGACGCCGCACGCGATCGCGACGACGGAAAGCGACGACGGCCTGCGGGTCTAATTTGATTGATCCGACTCTCTGGTCAACTCTGTGTCTTTTCCACTATAAGAACTCGGCGAGAAAAGGAACGTACCTTGAGCCAGCCGACGACGACGACGCACGCCGCAATGCACGCGAGCCCGATCCCGAGCTCGACCCACCTCACCACGCCCCTTCCTTTCCCTCCCTTGTCGACCACCGCCCAAACCGCCTCAAAGACGACAAAGAACGAAAACCCCGTGGCGAGGAGCGTGAGCGCGCCCGCGCACAGCGCCAGATGGCGATGCTTGCGCTGAACCGCCGCCGAGCGCTGCCTGTCGATCTCGCGCAGCAACAACTGTGCGTCCGATCCTAATGTTCCCACCCCCCGCCATCAGCAATCCTGCATCCTGCGCACAGCCGCGAAGGGGAGGACCGACCGACGATCGCGACGCCCCCACCTTCGAGCAGCGCGCCGTCCGCACCCTGAACCCGCGCGGTCGAGAACGCAGTCGTTCGTCTCGGATCGCGAGCGAGCAAGCCTGCGTACCCGCCTACGCCCCACTCGCTCACGCCGCCCCCGGGTGGTCGGCCGTCATACCGCTCCGCGTAGTCGTACTGCTCGACGGGGACGGGCGCGATCGAGATTGAAGTGCGGGGCGAGTGGGTGGCAGCGGGCGTGGGCGAGGAAGGCGCCGAGGACGACGGCGAGCGCAGAGTGAGTCGGGCGGGGAGCGGCGAGAGGGCTTCGTCGGGTGCGGGTGCGGCGCTGAAGGGGTACACCATCGCTCGTGCGAGCGTTTATTCGTGAGTGTGTCGTGAGTTTCGTAAAGGGTCGTCAAGGGTCGTCAAAGTCGTTAATGTGGGCGGTTCCTCGACGAGCGTCACTCAGGACGATGTCTCCTGTCCGGCCGCTGGTGAGGTGGACTGTACAGCCTCGCCTGGCCGTCGCTCGGCGAACCCGTCTCGAGTCGAGAGAGGCCGAGGGAACCGTGAGCCTCGATGGAAGCGGGCCAGAGGGGACCGCGGAACAGACGAGCTCGGGGCGAGAGCGTCGAGGGGACAGCGCGCGAGGGGCTCGTCCGTTCTTTCTTTTTCTGTCGCCGGGCTTGCGAACTTGAATTGTGGTCGAGTGTGGATTAAATGGTGCACAAGCAACAAGGCAGAGAAGAGGCGGCTGGGTCCAAGGCTGGTGGCGGACCCGCCGTCCGTCAACTCGCGCGTAGGATCAGCTGATGCCGCGCTGAGCTCAGTCTTCTACTAGTCAGCCTTGACTCTCCACGCCGTCCAACATCCACCCGCGCGAGTGCTCATCCACCCCTCCCGCTAGCCGAGAGGCGCGCGGCGCGAAGGATGGCCGTCCCATCTTTCGACGCAACCGGGTTCCTACATGCGCCTCATAAGGCGGGTCTGGCACACAGCAGATTAGAGAAAAAGTATCTACTCCTTGTGCAGCTCGCCCTTGATGCCGGCCTTGGACAGCGCGTGCCGGTCTCGCGACGACAGCGAGGGGAAGTCGTCGGCGAAGACCTCGAGCTGCTCCTTGCGGCGCTGCTCGTTCCCACTCGTCCTAAAACCCGAGTACGAGAATCAGTCTCCAGCGTGTCCTGAACGGGCAAGGCAAGACGCACGTAACGACGGCCAGTCCCTGCCCCTTGACCCAATCCAACAGCACCTGCGCCGCCGTCCACTCCTCGCCCTCCACAATTCCCCGCAAGACGTCATCGACGGGACCGCCAGTCTCAGTCGTGAGCGGGGTCAGCGCGCTATACGCCGCCGTGAGCACACCATGCTTCCTCGCGAGCTTGACGACAGGCGCTTGCGCGAGCGTGTTGTACGCGTGGTACCGGATCTGGTTCACGGCGGGTGAGATCCGCATGCCGGGGATGGCGAGGAGTTGAGCGAGTTGGGACGAGTTGTAGTTGGACACGCCGATCGAGCGCACGAGGCCGCGGTCGACGAGCGACTCGAGGACCGGCCAGAGGGTCGCTAGGTGGGGCGCGAGGAAGGGGTTGTGGATCAGGTATTGGTCGAGGTAGGTTGTGTTGAGCTGCGGTGAATTCGGGGGGGTCAGTTGGGGTGGGAATGGGTAGTGGAAGGACGTACCTTGTGCAGTGAATCGAGGAACTCGGTCTCGACGTCCCGCCCTGCCAGCCCGTCGTACTTGCTCGTCAGGTAGACCTCATCCCTCCTCAACCCCACCGCCCGAATCGCACGCGCCACATCCTCCTCCGTGGCATAGTACGCCGCATTGTCTGGATATGTAGTCAGACGTCAGCATCCCGCCTTCTCGCGCCATAACTTGTGCCCTGCCGCCGCTGACCGATATGCCGGTACCCGTCGCGGAGCGCGGCGATGACGAGGTCCGTCACGTTCGTGTGTTTCCAGATGGACCCGACGCCGAATGCGGGCGACGGGAAGAACGAGCCGTCCGAGAGCGGCAGCAGGTCGTGGTGCGCGAACGCGGAGCGGTTCAGCGCCGGCAACGGCGCGTGGAAGGGCTGCTGCGGGAGAGCGCAGGCGAGGAGAGGGAACAGCAGCAGCGACAGCATCTTGGCTCGCTCGCTCGAGGAAGCAGAGGTGCGCGACTGCGGCGATCGGTGAGCCGATGACCAAGCTGAGCTTGGTCCTCGACTTTATGACTCGCACCGGCTTCGTTGACGTCGAGAGTTTGAGCAGCGCACGGCGAGACCAGGACGTGGACACTGCATACTGCAGTATTCATTTACTCCGTTCGCCTTCATCACGAACGCGCCAGTGTAGGACAGTCTGAGTCTGTTGCGGTTGACGTTCAGCGAGCCCACACGCCGGCCTTGATCACCAGCCGTCACCAGAGATTGATCCCAAGAAAAGGGGACTTCCCTTTTCATCAGCTGGTGACAAAAAGCTCTAGTGTGACTGGTCAACCTCGCATCGGCGCGTGGAGACCCCGCTCCCTCTCCGCGACGCCACCCGACTGCGTTTCCTCGTTGCGAGATCTTAAAAAGCGAGTCGCTGAGACTGTGCTGATCGATCAGGGACTCGAACCCCAGACCTTTTGCGTGTGAGGCAAACGTGATAATCCAACTACACCAATCGACCGGGTGATGGTTAATAGCCCAGCGTCAGCCTTTCGGTTGATGTACTGAGCATTTGATGATCCCTAGATATCTGGAAAGAGAAAAGTGTTTGTGCACATCGCTGTGAAGAGGCTCTGTAACGGCTCAGGTGCCGCGGAGCGATAGGTGGGTGCACCAATGGCGCGACGCAGCGAGCGCGAAGGAGCTCGAGATTCGGAGGCCCATTATTTCGAGTCGGCTCCGCTTCTCGACACTCTAGAGATCCCTCTTAGGATCTTCAAGGGATATCGGAGATGCACAGAGAGACCTTGAGCTTGTAGATTGCGCCGCCGCAGCGATATGTAACGGACCCCGGTACTCTCAAGAGTTGTTCCACATGTTCTGAATCCCCTTCATGAAGTCGAACCCACCCCCAGAAGCTGCCGACGCTGCTGCTTTGGCTGGTGCCGCGGGTACCTTGGCTGCCGGTACTGCAGCAACGGGCTTGACGGGCTTGGCCATCGGAGCGGGCGACTTGGGCGCAGACGGCGCGTCCGGAACGTACTTCTTCGGTGGCTTGGCCGTCTTTGGGTCCCACACCGGTCCAGTGTGTTTGACTCGGGTGCCGAGGATCTTCTGTACCGCGATGAGGTTCGCATTCTCGTTTTTGGCGAGCCCGTGGTACTTGCCCTCGTCCGCGACGTTCCACATCGCCTCGAGGTGAGCCGGGTCGAGGTCGACACCCTGGCCGTTGTTTACAAGCGCAGCGAACGCTGAGGACCGAACGTCAGGGTCGAGGATGGAGCCAAGAGAGGCTCCAGAAGAGGGAGGAGCGCACCTTGTGGGCATCCGAACGAGGCGCAAGCGCCATCGAGCTTGCCGCCCCTCGCAGCGGAGGCGCCGACGGCGTTGATGAGGCTTTGCTCGCCAGCGTTTCCGGTCTGAGTGTTCACGGCATGGATTCCGAACAGGTGCCCGATCCCTCCGGTGATCGCGCCGAGGGTGTTGGAGAAGCCACCGATGAGAGGGCCAAGCAGTCCCGCGTTCGAGTTGATGGCGGTGGCGGATCCCGACGAGATCGACCCGTCCGCCATGACGTTGCCCTCTCCCTGCTTGTAGGTCTGAGATCCTCCGCCGACACCTGGTCGTAGATTCCGTCAGAACCAGACACTGCGAGCAAAACCGGACGGTCTCACCGTTGATGATGCCGCTGACGATGGAGCCTGGTCATGGGGTGATCAGCGCAGGCTCACCGGAGCAAGCTCAGCTTCACATACCGTCAAGTATAGACCTGATGGTCGTAGTCCCGAAGACGGCGAGCTCGGTGAGAAGGTTCGGGGAGGACGCGAGTTCGATGACCGCGAAGACGGCGAACAGCTCAATGTCCACTGTGAAAGAGCTGGTAGTCAGATTAATCCTACACAAGATACTAAACTCTATCCCTCGTACTCATAAGGTGTGGGCTCCATCCGAGATGCGCGGGGAGGCGCTCGTCGACGACGAAGCTTCGCACGTACTCGATGGGCGGCCGCGGAGCCAACGCACCGCCGGTAACGTGCATCACCATCGCGCACTCAAGGTAAGTGCTGATGTTGAAGCGCCTTTCTTCAGCCAATGATCATCGACACATCCCAGGAGGCGCGCTCACAAGAACAGCGGGATGGGACCGTAGCGAAGGTTCGGATTGTCGCGCTGCGAGTCCGAAACTCGCGCAGCGTGAGCCCTTCCGATCTGTGATAGGAATTATGAGCTGTGATATAAAGGGATGGCATCAAAAACGGGGTGGGCTCACTGTTCCGAAGTCTACGGTCGTGGCACCTGCTGGCATGAGGTCCACCATTTGGTCGAAGAGAGTCTGCAAGCCTCAGCATAGGTTTAGTAGGTACACGATAGCTTTTCAGATTCGAGACGCACGGCGTTCGGGATGTGGTTGTTGCCGAGCGCGTAGTCGTTGTGCCAGGTCGAGACATCATGCTCAATGTAGTTATGCCTGTGATTGTGATCTGGTAAGCAGGCAGCGCTAACGCTTGAAAAACACCGTTTCCTACTCGTTGAGTGAGTTCAAGTCCAAAGTAAGGTCTCCCACGGGCCCAGCGATGATTCCGAACGGACACACAGTCGCCGTCACCGTTGGTCCCACTCCCAGATAAACTTGTGAGGAACTAGCGTCAGTTTGAAGAAGAAACATGACGAGGTATCAACTTCCACTCACTGGCACAGGTGATGATGAAGTTGATGTATGAGATGCCCCGGCCGTTGTGGGGGAAGAAGCCGTGGTTGCTGCAGATACAGGACGTCAGCTCCGAAGCGGACGTGCAAGAGCTTGCAAGATGGATTACGCGAGGCTAGATGGTTCTGAGGTGTCAGCAAGCTGAGCAACACGCGCCGGGCGACCGAGCACTCACGAGTTCAACCCCGGACACGGCGACCGACTGTCGGTCGGCCCAGCAGGCCTCCAGTCGCCATAGACTCCCAGATCACGCTCTGGAAGAATCCGGGCGGCGGGAACATGCCGTCGACTGTGCAGTGCCCTCTGCTGTGCGAAGTCGCCTCCCGAATGCTGCCCCGAGTGCTGTGCGAAGTCGCCCCCCGAGTGCTGGATCCCTGGGAACGCGTCGACCGTGGCGAGGAGTGAGATCACCGCCAATACTTGCGACACGAGCATTGGAACTTTGATGGATGTCGGAGGTAGGAGAAGCTGAGCGAGGAATGACCGTCGACCGCAGGGAGAAGTACGTCCCCGGCGATCCCGGCCCCGGATGCGAAGCAGCTTGCTCGAAGTGCTCGCAACCCGAGTCTGACACTCATCGAAACAACGGTGTCTCCTTCCGCATCTGGCTACCACGATACCTTGCATGTGTCAAAAGTGAAACACTAGCGTCCGGACATCTCTTTACCTGACTCTGTGCCGGCGTTCGATGCTGCTCGAGACGTGCAGGGTCGGGCTGACGGCACGCTACATTGGACACCTTGCTTCGACGTCCGTGTAAACAGTCATTCGACGGGAAATATGACTTGCTGCCAGTCCTGCGTGACTATGCGAGTGCTCCCATCCTCTATCTTTCCAAGTTCGACTGACCCAAGTGGGGCGCCTCGGGTTTGCGCTGAGGATGCACACGCATGAGACGCTCTCAGAAGTGCAGCTTTCCGAAGACCCGGACTATTATTACTATCGCAGACACTACTAGTCCCCTAAAGCTGAGATCATCGAGCACAAGCCAGCCGAGTCCGGACGTCGCGGCTCCCTCACACGGGGTGATGGCGCTCTTGACGCGAGAGGATCCCTGGAATACCTGAATTTCATCCAAGGTCTCACAGAGGCACCAAGGGGACGTGAAGGAGCAGTGTCCGAATGCGACTTAGCGAGTTGCCACGCCCTCGCAATCTGCTCTCGCGCCACGGGGTCGTTTGTTACCTCCGCTTCAAACAGTCTCCATCTTTGTACTTCTATCACTCAGATCTCTCTAGAAGTTCTTTCTCGACCATGCCGTCGATCAAATCCATCGCCCTCGTCGGCTATGCGCTGTGCATCGGTGAGACCTCTTGCGACTCGCTGGACCTTGTGCTTACGGAGTTGAATGGCGAAGCATCGGCGAGTGCACACTCCAACCAAGCGTCGATGAAGAGGAGGATGACGCAGCCACCATCCGAGGATGCGGCCGAGTCGCACATGCTTCGTCGGGGTGCACATGCTCGTGCGGCGTTGTGAGTCGTGCCTTCCGCGTCAAAAGATCGGTCTCGCTGACTGTAAAAAACTCTCCAGAATCGCAGAGCGTGACAATGGGATGAACTTGTGCGTGCTGACAGGGAACCTTG
>ERZ1463038.363-NODE-363-length-15264-cov-12.008482_pt1 | contig 15264 bp, 24 predicted proteins | sample MGYA00564479_ERZ1463038 | MGnify/ENA primary metagenome ERZ1463038 (study PRJEB39244, sample SAMEA3635134) | Helicobacter pylori | study: EMG produced TPA metagenomics assembly of PRJEB11511 data set (Assembly of a 5300-year-old Helicobacter pylori...
AGCTGGAATGTTAACCCAAGACTCGGAGCGACGCGAGCCATGCCAGCGGTGCAGCGAGCACAGCCATGACACGTGACGCGGCGCCCTCGCGAGCTCAACTCGGACCACGACTTTCGAGCGTATGTGGAGGATCTGAGGAGCCTGGTCAGTTCAGGTGCACGTCAGACTGCTCGGGCCCCGTCGCGGGCGCGCGGACGTCGGCAGTCGCAACAAATATTGATCCACAAGATCGCTGTACCGCTGTGTGCCGTCGGAAGGCTTGAGGAACTAAACAGCGTGAAAAGCTGGAGAGGTCACGAGAGGTGGGCTGATGGTTGGCGGTAGCGGCTCAGGGAACGGCGCGCAGTCGCGCGGTACTGATTTGGACGAGCGTCTTGATCCCGCATGTAATCCATGCTGCTCCAAACATCTCATTCCAACGGGATGAAGCGTGAAGGAAGAAGGGGGTGGAGAAGAAAGGATAAAGGACTGGCGCGCGCGGACAAGCGGCGGAGCTTGCCGTTCGAGGGAACTCCCTGAGGCGGGGGCAGCTTGCTTCCGCACTCGCCCACCATCCCGCCCTCGATCTCGCGTCCCCGCCTCGGACTTCGCTGCCAGGCTCGAACCGACTCGAGCGACCACCGAGCCCGCGAAGGCGCCTCGACGCGCGAGTCAACACAGCGCGGACGGCACCTTCTCGCACCGCGCCCGCGCCCGGAGCCCAGCCGGCGCACAGCTTGACCATGTCCGAAGACCCATCTAGCGGGTACCCAAACCCTTACGGGTATGGCGTGCCCAACAACGGCGGTGGCCCCGCCAACTTCCCGCCCGCGCTCGCCGCCTATGGCACTCCAGGCGTCTCGTCCGCGTCGAGCACCATGTCCAACGAGGCGTCGACCTCGTCTGCCCCGTCCGCGGCCAAGAAAGTGCCGAAAAAGCGCAAGTCGAACCAGGCCGGCGCATCGGGGTCGGGGGACGATGCGGAGGGCGAGGAGGACCACGACGGACAGAAGAAGAAGCGCATAAAGACGCCTCGCGCGTGCGACATCTGCCGTCGATCTAAGCGAAGGTACGTCGTTCATTGCGAGAATGAGCCATGGCGAGAGCTGGGAGCGGGATTAGCGGCGCCGGCACGGGTCACTGATGCGCGCCGATATCGCAGGTGCGATGCAGTCGCAGACTCGGAGCCTCCAGCATGTGTGTACTGCAGGTGCGTTTACCGCACTTGAAACCTCGGTTCCGAGGTCCGCGCGATGTGCTGACCTGGCGTTTCGGCAGGGCACATTCACTCCAGTGCACCTGGGTTGGCCGCTTCCGCTGCGCTCGCTCCGGGCGGCTTGCTGACCTTCACTCGCATTTGCAGTTCCTACCAATATCAGAGACACGCTTCCTCAAGAAGAAGTCGGATCAGAAGAACGAGGAGCCCGCGACGAACCTCCCAGGGCCGACCGCGACCGCGTACCCGATGCCGCAGGCGCCAATGCGCTCCAACTCGCTCAACCTCGCCAGCCAAGCGACGAACTCGCCGCCAATCTACAGTCCGCACTCGCATACGAACCCCCACGCGCTCGGCAGCCCCGCGTACCACCTCGACCCAAACCACTCGCACTCGAACGCGTCCTCGCCGGACAACGCGGCTGGAGTCCACCCGCACCGCAAGGAGGCCCGCCTCGTCGGCCCGACGTCCATCTCGCACCTCATGCACTCCACTTCGACCTTCCCCGTCGACCGCATGGGCCCCGTCGACTTCAAGTACGACCAGTCGCTCACCGTCAACGACTCGGGCGACGGCTTCATTCGCGTCATATCGGCAGGCGACGGCGAGCCAGGCGAGCCGGGAGGAGCTCTCGTCGCGATCCAGGGAATCGAGCGAGGGGACGCTGAAAAGTGAGCGCTACCCAGGCCCAGTTCCCGCGTGTTCCCCGGGTGCTGATCAGCTGCGTGCACAGGCTCTTGAACTACTTCTTCGCGACCCACGCGGAGCACTTTCCCATCGTCTCGAAGTCCGACTTCCTCTCGTCCGAATCCCCGACGCCGCTGCTGTTCAACGCGCTCTGCGGCATCTCGGCCCTCTCGCATCACGTCTCGCCGACGATTCTGCGCACGATCAAGAGCACGATCCGCGCCACGCTCCGCGAGGACGACATCGTTGACAACTCGTCGATCAGCAACATCCAGGCGCTGCTCATCTACGCGCACAGCATGGAGCTCGAGAAGGGGACCGCCGCGAGCAAGACTTGTAGGCCTCCCCCGCCCGTCGCTCGCTCGTTCCTACTCACCCCTGCCTCTGCAGGGAACATTCTTGGACTCGCTATCCGAATGGCGCAAGACCTCGGGCTGCACCGGAAGCTTGGGACCGAGATCAAGGAGCAGAGCGAGGCGGACCACACGGAGCTCCGGAGGCGGGTGTGGGGAGGCTGCTTGATTGCAGACCGCTGGATCTCCGCCATCGTGGGCTGTACTTTCTAAGTCTCCTCGAGATGTTACTGACCTCTTCGTCCTGCAGTACGGCCAACCGATGATGATCGACCTCGCCGATTGCGACTGCCTGCTGCCCTCCGTCTTCGACATCCGCCCGAACCTGGAGTTTGACGCGGAGCGCCGCCCGTACCTCTTCAACAGCGCGCTCATCTCGCTTTCTATTCTGCTTGGTCGGATCCTCAAGATGATCTACTCGCCGAGTGCGTGCTGCTTTCTTTGGTACTGAGAGCGTGCGCCGAGCTGACCAGTGCGTCAGCTGGAATCATGACGCTCTCGGCTGCCGATGCGGAGAAGCTCCTCGAGGACCTTGACAGGCAAGCAGCGGGTCATTTGCGGGAGAACGATCGACCGCTGACATGTAGTACCCTGTGCAGATGGGTCGCAGACCTCCCGGAGGAGCTTAAGTTCGAGGGCGCCGAAAAGTCCTCATCGTCGCAAGGTCAGCCTCAATTGCAAGTCCTTCGTGGAGACATCACTAAATCCAAGTTTCATGAAGGCTTCCTGCACCTTCTCTACATCCCCGTCCGATTCCTCGTTACGCGGCCCTTCATGCGCATCTCGTTCCAGCTCCCCGAGCGCTTCTCCAACATCTCGGTCGGCCCAGCGCAGTGGAACCGAGTGGAGCACGCCGCGCGCGAGGCCATCGAGTGGGTCGACAAGAACGAATCGTGCCTCGAGGGCTGGTTCGTCGGAACGTACTCGTTCTTCGTGTGCTCTCTCATTCAGGTGCGTCGCGCCCCTTACGTTCTGCGTCACTGCTCATCATAAACCGTCAACAGTATCATGGACATATCCGACGACGTGATTCGCAGTCCTTGGACGCCCTTCGCCTGGCGCGGGACACGCTCAAGGTGCGCTCGGCACTTCCCACGCTGGCTCCAGCAGCTGTTGACCGCGTTCCTTCTGTTCAGCGCCTCGTCGTGCCCGACGGCGAGTGCCACGTCCGAGCCAAGCTTGCCGAGATCCTCCACCTCCTCTACCACACTGCGTGCTCCGTTGCGCAGTGGGCTCCGGAGACGGTCGAAGGCTCCTCGCCCGCGACGCCCGGCGGTACATCGGCGACGATCACGGCGCTCAACCCGACTCTCGGTGTCCGTCAACGGTTCGTATACCACTCCGTTTGATTTCTTGCACGTCTGCTGACTAGGATGCCGCTTCAGCGAGCAAGATTGGCACCCGAAGAACAATAGTGCGCCCCACATCAGCTTCGGAATCGGCGCACGCTGACCCCCCCTTTCTCCCTCCAGTCCGATCGGCTCCCGCAACGTACTCGACCAGCCTTCGCTCGACGCACATCCCCGACGTCGAGCCGACGCCGCCGAGCGTCCCGTCGCCACCGCAGCGCGTCTCGCCAGGCGTACCCGGCCTGACCGACACACTCAACTTCAACCCGTCGCTGGGCATGGGCACCGACGGGTTCTTCGACACGTTCAACGACCCGTTCGGCACCGCGAACCAGATCGGGAACGGCGGGGACGGGACCCAGACGCCGCTGTTCCCGAGCGAGGGCCTGTTTGACGGCGGGTTCCTGGACTGGGGTGCGTCTCCTCTGACACATGGGGTCGCTGAGCTGCTGCTGACTGATCTTGGTCGCAGACTCATGGACGAACTACTTTGGAGCTGTGCCCCAAGCTCCGCCTGGCACTTGAGCGCGCTGGCTCTCCCGATTCCCCGCACTCAGTTGATCCTTCCGCTGAACTCATGTTGTCCTCTCATTCGCTTGGAATCTATATCGCTGCCTCCTCTGATTGCGATCTTGGTTGTCGGTCCCAGTTATTCCAAGGGGTCGGGGAGTCGGGCAAGCGGCACGCCGAAAACGACTGCGAGGTCTCACGCGCCTCTCTCTCCATCCAACTTATCGCGCACCCCGACACGACGCATCCATCACCCTGCTCGTGACGGCCAAATCTGCTGTACGACGCGCACTGGACAGGAGTGGCCCCTTGCACTTGGTGAGTCGTTGGCGTCTAGCGGCGCCGCGAGCCAGCGGACACGACGGTCAGCGTCGCGCGCCTGCCGAGCACGCGACGGTGTGGGGCAGCAATTAAGCGACCCCCAGAGGAGATTTCATTATGTGAGGTATAACTCTGCGGCGCGACAGGGGCGACGCGGAGACTGGCAATGCGCGCCGAACGTTATCAGCTGACCCCCACATCCCCTCCGGTGCAGGTGCCGACCGCTCTTCTCGTACGCTGCCGACACATGTCCCACACCCAAAGCCCTTACGTCGGTCCACCTTGCGCGTCAAGCAGCGCTCGCCGAGGGCCCTCGCCAGCGGGGTGATAGTGTGACAACAAGGACTGCTTCCATACTGCTTTCGTCGCGGAGGACGATCTAAAATGCTACGACGTACTGCTCTCCTTCCTTCCGCCATCCATCCGCGACGCTCAGAGCGCGAGCAGCCCGAGCTGGACGGAGCTCTCGCCGACCTCGTCGTCGCCTCGGGACTTGTCGGCATCGAGGAGGTCTTGCTCACGCTGCTTCTTCTCAAAAGCCTTCTTCCTGCAAATCGACAGAGCGACGTCAGCAACAGCACGGGACGACGCAAAGACGACGGGACGCACATCTTGAAGTAGTCCTTGTGCAGGCCGCACTCGGTCTTCTCCGCCTGGCCGGCCCACCGCCCGGCGCGCTCGTTCTCGCCCTCGACGGGAATCTTGGTCGAGTGCCAGTCGCCGATCGACTTGTACCCCTGGTCGAGGAGGTCGTTGCACGGCACGCCGGCCATGTCGATGTAGTCGCGCACCTCATCGAACGACCATCGGCAAAGCGGGTTGACCTTCACGAGGCCGGTCGAGTCGACCTCGATCGGTTGGAGCGCTGCTCGGTCCGCGCCTTGGGATTGGCGCCGGCCGGTGATGACGGCCAAGACTCCGAGCTCGGCATAAGCGCGTCGCGCGGGTTCGACCTGACGACGGGAAATCGCGTGAGTCTTTGGTCGCACTGGGGGGCACAGGGGAAGCTGACGAACCTTGACCAAGTAGTCGTACGTGTCCTCGTCGGTCTTCCACAACTCCTCGCCATACTTGGCCTCGAACTCGGCGGCCGACTCGACGCCGGGCGGCCGGAAGACGCGCAGGTCGACGCCGTACTTCTTCTGGACCTTCTTGGCGAGCGCGAGCGTCTCGTCAAAGTGGTAGAGGGTGTCGATGAAGATGAGGGGCACGGTCGGGGCCTTGTGGCCGGCCTTGCGGGCAATCTTGCTCAGCATGTCGGTCGCGGCGAGGCCCGTCAGGCCGAACGCGGTCGTCTGGAACAGGCCCGGCAGGTTCTGCGTCGCCCACTCTAGGATCTGTCGCGGCGTCGAGGATGCGAGTGAGGCGTTGACGGCCTCGAGCGTCGATGCGTCGAACGGGGGCGGCGAAAGGCTCGAGCCAGAGGCGACTGGGGCTGCGATGAGGGCGGCGGTCATCGTGGAGGTTGGGGAGGTCGGGTGACGGGTGGGCAAGGGTGGCAAGGACGGGAGTGTCGACTAGACGAAGACTTTTGGGTGGGTGGGAGAGAGGATGATGTAAGTATCGCCGACGCGAGGGAGTCCGGCTGCTTGGTCAGAGGTTTTGCTGAGCACGCAATCCAGAAATCCGCAGTCCGCCTCCACCTTTCCGACCACATCAACGGTCCTCGGTCGACGGTCGGGTCTGGGACTCACCTGAATCACATACTCTGTCGTACACACTACTCCATGAAGGGCTGGTATCCAACCTCTCCGACCCCGAAGGACGTGGTTGGGTCAGGGGCTCGTCAAACCTGTCTCGTTTGCAACCCAGTTGCACCCACTCCTTCTCGTCAGGCAAAAGCTGAGGTGCTATCCATCGTCGATGTCCAGAGAGGTCGCATCAATCGGAGATGAAGGTGAGATGATGAGCTGATGCTCGACGGAGCAAGGGCGCCGGTCCCCCGGCCGGCGACGCCGAATTCTGACTCGCTCGGTGTCTCTGCGTCATCGTTTTCGCCACACTTTTCCAGTCAGTCACTCACGGAACGCGCACAGAACACCTACGCAACTCGATCATCATGAGTCTCCCTCGTGTCGTCGTAGTCGGTGGCCACGGCAAGGTACGCGTGCAGCGACGGCGCTCGAGCCCGCCGGCCCCAGCTGACACCAGCTTGCAGGTCGCACTCCACTTTGCTCACCTCGCCTCTGCCTCGCACGCCGTCACCTCGCTTGTGCGCTCGCGCGACCAGTTCCAAGACATCACCGCGACGGGCGCGTCGCCGCAGCTCCTGTCGCTCGAGGACGCCTCGGTCAGCGAGCTCAGCGCCGCCTTCGCGGGTGCGAGAAGCGTCGTCTTCTCGGCTGGCGCTGGTGGGAAGGGAGGTGCAGAGCGCACCAAGGCCGTTGATTTTGATGGCGCCGTCAAGGTGCGTAGCGGCGGCCGGGTTGGGGCTGTGTGGGGCGGCTCGGCTGACACTTAGCCTGCTGTTGGTCTCTCGCGCAGGTGTTTGATGCGATTGATGCGATCGCCGAGGGAGAGAAGCCAAGACTTCTGCTCGTGAGCGCGCTGGACACGCGGGACCTGTCGAAGCCTCCCCCACCGCATTACGTGCGCCAGCTTCCTTCGAGCTCGGGTCCATACTCATTTTCACTCCCACAAAGACCGCCGAGGACATTGCAGCGTCCAAGAAGGCGCACGACGCGATCGGGACGTACTACGAGTGGGTCACGGTCACCCTGCCCTGGCTCCGTCCTCGCTGACCCGCTACCCTTATCCACAGCTACAAGCTGGAGGCCGACCGCAACCTCCACACGCGCAAGTCTTTCCAGTGGACGATCCTCCGCCCCGGCCACCTCCTCGATGTCGCTGGGACGGGCAAAATATCTCTTGGACAGACGCACATGGGTGGCGTTCCTGTAAGCACCGCCCCTCTCGTCATTCTCTCTGGATGGCAACTCATTAGATATGCACGTTTCTTTCCGCAGAGGGAGGATGTGGCCGCGACGCTCCTCGCCTTGCTCGACGAGCCCAGCGCCGCGGGCTTGTCGTTGGACCTCATCTCGGGCGAGACGCCGATCCAGGAGGCGGTTAAGAACGTCCGTCGAGCACTTTGTCGTTCAATTAGGCGTCACCTGACATGTCTTTACACCCAGGCCGTCGTCGCAGGTATCTCGGACCACCACGACTAGGCGCACGCGTCTGGAAGGGATCGGGAGAACACGAAAACCTCCCTGGCCCCGCAACGTTTTCGCTCAAGTTTGTAAATAAGCCTACCTCCTATGACGTTCAGGTGCTCTCCGGATCATTGGTCGCCCAACGCATGTATGCTGTCCAAGCGCAAAAGGGCGGGGTCCCGACGTCGCGACGGCCGAACGACGATCGTGAGCGCTTCCTCCGACTCGCCACCTGCCGCCGTCCAACACTATCACCAAGCATCTAGTTTGGATTGTCCGACCTCGGTCATCAGCTCGTGACCGGCGTCGGAAAGCTCGGTTTGTGTGACCCAGGCGTTCCCTGGCGACTGGCTTTCGTGAGTCCCTCGTCCGATCGGTCCGACGTTCGTCGCAATCCAGACTACAGCGCCTCATCCAAGTATTCTCGTATTGAGCTCGAGCCGGTCAACCTTTATGGATCACGCCTTCGCACATCAGCCGAGCAAGTCTGGCGACCGACGCGGATGAGGGCCGCGGCGTACGCCCACCTCATCGAACGTTCCCACATGGCTTCACGTAATTCCTGAATCCTCTGTCGTACTGCTTCCGTCATCTGCGCCACTCGGGGCACAAGTAGCGCGCGGAATTCCAGCGGGCCGCTCCCTCCCTTCCTTCCTCACTTCCACATTCGACTCGCCCGCCACTCGCTTCTACTCGTTACGATGAGGGCCAGTATTGCCCTATCCTTCACTCTTTTTGCTTTGGCTGTGGCACTCCCGGAGAGTGCGACGCCTAGCTCCGACGTCTCACCGGCCTCCGACTCGGTGGCGGCCGACCGGTTCCAGAACCACGGTGGTGGCGGCGGCGGCGGCGGACGCCCTCCTCCGCCGCCTCATTCGTTCCCGTCTAATTCCACTCGCACCTTGAAGCCGACCGCAAGCACCCCGACCCGCTCAACAACCACTGCGACTCGCTCGTTGACGTCGCTTTCGAGCTCAACGCCTCTTTCGAGCTCGTCGTCGTCCAGCACGACGACCTCGAGTACCGCCGTTGCTTCTCCCACTCAGACACAGTTTCCCATCGGAAGGACTCCCGTCAAGATTGCTCCTGCCTCGCAGTGGGTCCTGGACCCTCGCTTCGTGATCACGAAGACTCCGCGGCTGCGCGTCTTCAACTTTACGATCGACGCTCGCTTCGGTGACCCTGACGGATGTGAGCTTCTCTCCCAAACAGCAGGATTCACTCCACTAAGAATTCTTTTAACAGTCCTACGGCCATTCTTTGTAGTGAATGGGCAGCTCGACGGGCCACTCATTGAGGCGAACCAAGGTGCGAGAGAGCTCCGCAGTGCTGCGAGGGTGTGCTGACTCGCGCTTGAAAAGGCGACACCCTGTCTATTCACGTCCAGAATAATCTGAACACCGGCATCACGATTCATGTGAGCGCGAGTTGGCGAGGCCAGATTTCAACGTTCCTAATCTACGTTCATCACTCTTCCTTCTCCCTTCACTCTTCTCCGAGCCTCAGTGGCACGGCATGGCTCAGAATGGCACCGAATGGGCCGACGGACCACATGGGATCGCTCAGTGCGTTTGTCGTCGTCTTCCGAGCCGCGACCGTCCTTAGCTTCACCTCGCTCCATCATATTGGCGGATCGTCAGCTGACTGCAGCTCTACAGATGTCCAATACCGCCCTTCAAGTCTTTCACCTACACGTTCCCACTCTCGCGTACAGATCAGATTGGCACATACTGTAAGGCGATCTCGAGGGCGCGGCTTCGCGGCGTCGTCGGTGTGCTCACGCTCAACAATCAGGGTGGCACGCCCATCGCTCGGCCATGTAGTGCGTCCTTTGATTCAGCGCATTAAACTGTCGTCTCTGACCATGCTCGCCATAGTGGGGACGGAATCGTGGGCCCTCTGATAATCCACTCTCCGGACGATCCTCTCAAGCGGGGCAAGGACTACGACATCGACCAGATTCTCTTCATCAAGGATCACTTCCACAGCATGTCTACCGATATCGTCGACGGCATTCTCTCTGCAGCTGGATTTGAAGGTGTAAATGCCTCCCGAATGACTCGGCCGGCGGGCAGTGCTGACCGAAGCGTGCTTCGCAGACCATCGTTGCGCCATCCCCCAAGTCTGGACTCATTAACGCGGTCGGCATTTTCAATTGCGCGTTCGCACCCGCGGGCTCGACTTGTCGTCAGAGGTCGCAGCCCTTGGAGCTCGTCTTTCCACCCAACGCCAGGATTCGCCTTCGGCTCATCAACGCGGGAACTCACGCCCTGTTCAAAGTCTCAGTCGACGAGCACACACTTAAAGTTATTGGTTCGCTTCAATTAACTCACGTCTCGTGTCCTGATCAAGGCTGACACCTTCTCATCCTTAGAAGCGGATGACACTGCCGTGGACGGACCGGCAGTGCACCGTGTCCCAATTGTAGGCAGCCGAGCAAGCAGTTCCTGCTAGAACTAAATGCCTGTTATCTCAGTTCATTGCACAGCGGTACTCGGTGGTGCTCGACACGTCCGGTAACAAGAACGGCGACTCGTTCTTTTTGCGAGCGCAAATGAATACTGACTGCTTCGCTGGCAACTTCACTGGTAGCTCTGACAACGCAACCATCTACGACACTAAAGGCTAATTTTACTTTCTAGACCTTGATCCGGACGTGAAGGCCATCGTTCGCATTGCTATACCGGGGATGAGGCCGGGCACCGAGATCCCGAACAGTATTGACTGGAGCGATGCGCTGGGCGGAGCTTGCATTGACCTGGATGATTGTAAGTTCAGATTCTGGTCCCCTCGACTCCACTGAAAAATGCATCCACCAGCTACACTTGTTCCCCGCGTCGCAATCGATGCCCCGAGCGACGTTGGTCTCACGGGAGTTTTCAACGCCGCGTTTAACTTTACTCAATCCACTGGGACCGGGAATTGGACCCTAAACGCGGTCAGCTTGTGAGTAGGCCTTGCTTGCCACTCAATAGCTCGCTGACGCTCGCCCCAGCGAGAACTGTGCGTCCCTTCTCCTCGGCGGCGGCGAGGCTACCCCTACTGGTCTGACGGGTCCCTGCAGTTATGTATAATCCCCTACTGTTCCAAGTACGCGACGGCAAGACTTTGGATAGCACTGATGTGACTCAGTTCGTCATTGTAAGTGGATGTGGGCGCTCGTAGTCTTTCGGACGACTCACGTTCACGCTCAGCCGACTCTGCAAACGGCGGACCTAATCATCAACAACGCTCTCGGTACGCACATTTTTTCGGACCTGTGTAAGGTTGGGATCTCTGAACCTCCTACCTCCTCCACGCAGGAGCAGACCACCCGTTCGTAAGCACAATTGTGTAGGGTGCCTACATGTTTGATCGCTGAGCGCACTACACAACGCCCTATCAGCACCTACACTCCATCAAAGTACGCAATTATAAGACCCTGTAGAGACTGAAACGAGTATTGACGACCTCACCTTCAGTTCTTCATCGTTGCGCGAGGGAACGGCACCTTGCTTCCGTCAAACGCTTCCTCAATCAGGTGCGGGACATCGCTGCTCTTTCGTAACATGCATACTGATCAACTCAAAAATCCACCTGACTAGGTGGATACCATCAACGTCCTTCCAGCGTCCTCACTCAGTCCACTCTGCGCTGCAGCTACAACACAAAGAACCCCCTGCGACGCGATACACTCACGGTGGAGAACGGACATTTTGCTGTGATCCGAGTAATCGCAGATATCCCCGGAGTACACACTTTTGTGGGTCACTGCCATTTGCGAGCCGAAGGTGACGATCACTGACTTCCACATCCAGCACTGGTGACTTCTGATATTTTGAGCTGAGCCTGACGTATTCTGATTTTATCGTACCCAGTCACATCGCTTGGCACCAAGCTGCTGGTCTGGTGGGTGTCATGGTCGTACAGCCTGACCGAGTGAGGCAGCTCGAAGTTCCCGATGAAGCGCTCGAGGTACGTCTGGTCCTTCTTTCACATCCTTTGCCACAAACCTGACCAAAATATCACGAGCCAGCTTTGTGACCCCGCAAACTTTGAACCGGGCGATTCGATCCTCAAGACGGACCCGGGGAGGATGCGCCGCGGCTTGCTGCTCCCGCCCTTGGAAGAGAGGGCTTCGATCGATGGCAGTCCAGCCTTCGAAAGAAGAGATGTTGTCTCTCGCTTCGGTAGTGTGGGAAAGCGCCACCCTTCTGGGCTGAAGAAGCATGGGCAGCTGCACGTTGCGAAGCAGGTCTGATCCCTCTCTGTCGGGCGGATCACTTCGCGTTGGTGGCTTTTCATCTCAATACCTTTTATGGACGCATCAGTTTTCACTGATTTTATCCTGGGTGCCATGAAACAAGCGGAAGTCTCCGATTTTAGACTGGCACTCAGCGCGGGCGATGGGCGGGAGGGGACGTCGGGGTCGCCCGTGCAGAGACATCGAGACGTGTTCCTCCAAGCAAATTTGTGATGGCGCCAATCGCGGTCTCGGCTGCCCCCGCAACTGCACTTGTCGCCGTCTCCTCGGCGCCTTGTACTGCCGATGCCGCTGTCTTGGCCGCACCGGCGAGGGCGGACGTTACATCGGCCACAGGATTGACTGGAGTTTTGGTGGCGGGAAATATGAAGAAGTCGTGCTGTATTCAAATTCAAACTCCAAGTCAGCTCCCAGGTGGCAATGCTCCGGCATTGTTAAGTGATCTTGCAAGCACCACTGTTGTCCACTTCTTGTAAAGGAAAAACCCAATGACAAGGAGGACGATAGTGATGAAAATGAAGCCAACAATCTTCCAGGTGCGCTGAAGTATACGGTAGGATGTCAGCCGAAGCGTACCTTCGTCTTCCAGGAGCGCTTCCGCGAGGTCAAAACAGTTGCGGGCTCACCTTCGCTTTATCACCCATATCATCGACACCGTCTCTATTTTTGTGCTTCCTTCTACTTTGCATGACCCACGTGTCGTCTCTGACTTGTCGTCGTCGTCCGCTGCTGGTTCGGCTCGAGGTCCTCGGAGCACCGGAAGCGGAGGAGCTGGCGTGAACTGATCGCATTGTGACTGGAAGGGAATTGCACTCTGTTTGCGTTGTAGTGAAGCAGAGGCGCGAGCTACAAGGCTTTGCACACACGCGGAGCGCCGGAGCCCGGGGAGCCGGCCGGAGCCTGGGGTGTGGTGCCCCATTTCGCAAGGGCGGGTGCTGGTGGGTGCCCAGGGGAATCTGACATACGAGGACATATTTCTGAAAGCCTACTGAAAGAAGTGGATCCTTGGAGCGGCACAAGCAGTGTACGAGGCCAGAGCACTTATTTAACAGACCTCATACACGATGCACAAACTACCACCTCCCGGTGGACCTTGTCCCTCGGCCCCTCCGCTCTGGATACTGAACATCAATTTCGGAGACTCATGTCAAGTGAGCTCCGAGAACTCACAACATATACGTCGGGCTGGCCGGTCAGCCCTGCGACGAGTCCACCCACGGCCGCTCTTGCATGTCGAGTAGAGTGTCTGTTGGGTTGCGAGATGAGAACTTTGACGCAAGCTCTTTTGAAATTGGGACGCACAGGTCAGAGTCTGTCAGCATCGTGTGGCGCTTGCCTCGGACGAGGCCATTGGGCGAAGCCTCAGCCTTGACGAAAACTTGTAGTACTCGCCCCTTCTCGTGATTGATAACATCCAGCATCTTGATGATCGATGTGGCATCGATTGCGTCGGCCATGAAGCCGGATGTCGCTCGCACAGTGTGCTCCGCGGACCTAGTTGGTGGCGACGCGAGTATCAGAATGTGGCAATCGTCGAGCTCAGCACCTGCGCCTGTTGGGACTAGCGAAATCAGCATTCTTCAGACGCAAGGGATAGAAGCTGCTTACTGCAGCTCGCTTTCGCGCTCCAGACGGTATTCTCGACCAGCACCGCCGAGGCGACTGAAGCTTCTGGGATTTCGTGCAGTGCGGCCGCGATACCGACTGCGCAAGCATAGCGAGACTTCCCCATGCTCTCGTAAGTATCACTAGCGCATGACTTGAGGCCTGCCGCTCGGATCGCCTCCATTTTTGTTGAAGTCAGGAGCGGGCACTTCACGAGCACAAGGTGGACGTCGGAGGGACGAAGGCTGCTCTCGGCTGGTTCAGATGTGGGTATCAGAATCTGGCGTCAAACCGAACATCGAATGTTTCCCCACTAACCCATGAGCCGTTTTACGGTTGACAGCACTTCGTGGGCTTGAGCGGCGGCTCCGACCTCCTCGGGTGCTAGAGGTCGCGTCCTCCCCACGGTTGCGACGAGCCCGGTGTTTGGTTCTTTGACGAGAAAGGTGACGTGTGGGCTCAGGACACCCTCGGTCCCTCCGCTGAACACTGCGATCGAGCTCGGCGGGATGGCGCCCTCCCAAACGAGCGCGGAGAGTTGACGAGAAAAGTCGTTGACACACCCATTCCTGTAAGACTCGTTAGCTGACTTGGTCGGTCTGAGACGCGGAATGGGCGCACCCTTCGCTCTTCCCGATGACCCCGACGAGGCTGGACGCCGCGTAGCCCAAGGACGCGAGCGACTCGATCGGCGACAGGTCGGCCGGCGACGACACTGGGAACTTGAGGAGTCGGACGTGGGTGGGCGACATTCGGGCAGCTGGTGGGGTGTGGTAGGTTGGCAAGGGAGCTCTCGCTGAACGCCGCAAGCTCGGCCGAGCGCTCCGAGCGGCGCTTCGACGCCAAAGCCCCACCGCCTTATCCTCGCCGCGTTCTCCGGGTCCTCGCTGGTTCCCACTCTCATCGCCGACTGACCATGTCCTGGAACGGTTCCCTCAACATCGAGGACCTCCTGCCCCTCTACGAGGCAGGAACACTCTCGCCAGTGACCGTCGTCGCGAGCTGTTACGAGCGGATCGCGGCGTATGCTGATAAGGCGGTCTGGATCGAACTTGTGCCACAAGAGGAAGCATTGGCAGCTGCGAAAGCACTCGAGGCGAGCCGACCTGCCTCGGGCCCTTTGCCGCTGCTGGTGAGTCGCCGACGCGGGATGTGGGGGACGCTCGAGCTGACCACCCGTGCAGTGGGGCGTTCCGTTCTCCGTAAAGAACAGCGTGGACGTCAAGGGACGTGCCACTACCGTCGCCTGTGCATCGTTCGCCTATACACCAACCAAGAATGCCCGAGTCGTCGACCGCGTGCTGGAAGCGGGCGGACTCCTCATCGGCTGCACCAACCTCGACCAGTTCGCCACAGGGCTGGGTAGGTCTTTACACAGTTGAGCTGCGAGGATTTAGCTTATTACAGTCTTGAGTGAAGTTGGACACCGATCTCCGTTTGGCACGCCGCGCTGTGTCTTTGATCCGGCGTACATTTCTGGCGGGAGCTCGTCGGGCTCCGCGGTCTCTGTCGGGGCGTGAGCTCCTCCCTCTAGACAAGGGGTGCAAGAGCTAATAAGTACTCTCCACAGAGACCTCGTTTCCTTGTGCGTTTCGCGCCACACAGACCCCATCATCCTGACTGTCTGCTCCGCAGCTCCATCGGGACCGACACCGCGGGCAGCACCCGGGTCCCAGCCGCCTTCAACGGCCTGGTTGGACTGAAACCCACTCTTGGGGCCATTTCTACGGCCGGCCTGGTTCCAGCATGCAAGACAGCCGACTGTGTCTGCGTCCTCGCAAAGACGATCCCGTCCGCGCGCGCGGCGTTCGCCGTTATGCGAGGGTACGACGAGGAAGACGACTAC
>ERZ1463038.366-NODE-366-length-15258-cov-12.842005_pt1 | contig 15258 bp, 23 predicted proteins | sample MGYA00564479_ERZ1463038 | MGnify/ENA primary metagenome ERZ1463038 (study PRJEB39244, sample SAMEA3635134) | Helicobacter pylori | study: EMG produced TPA metagenomics assembly of PRJEB11511 data set (Assembly of a 5300-year-old Helicobacter pylori...
GGTTCGGCTGGATAGGCGGCGGCGGCGGCGGCAGGGGGCGGTCCTGCAGGCGGGGCGAGGGCGGTGCCGAGTCCATGTCGATCCAGGACGACTCGTCGATCGCCGACTGCCGTGCCCACTCGGGCACGCTGCCTTTGCGGGGAGCTTCGGCCGCGAGTGTCGAGGAGCGCCTGCGCTCCCCCGCCGTCGCGGACCCGTTCCGTCGGCGCTCCGACTGCTCGCTACTGCGTCGGCTGCCTTTGCTGCCCCGGCGCACGGACGTCTTTCGCTTCCAGCCCGTCGTCGGTTCCTCCTCGATCGCGCTCTCGCGGTCGTCCGCGTCGCCGCCCGCCCTCGTCGAGTACAGGCCGATGCTCGAGCCAGCTCGAGGCCCACCGGAACTTCGCTTCCGGATGCTGACCTTGCGCACCGGCTTCTGCTGCCCAGAGCCAACCCCGGCGATGCCGAAGCTCTGCATCGACTCACTCGGGGACATGATCGACGGCGAAGCGATCGCGTCCGGGTCCGCGCGGAACGTGTCGCGCCCCGCCTGGAGGCTCTGACCAAACGAGTTGCGGTGATTCGGGATGTTGATCGGAGGCGAGCCCTCGCCGTGTGACGAGGTCGACCAGCGCGAGTTGACCGGCGACGCGGCCGAATCCGGGTACATCGACGCCGGCGACGGCGCCGGCGCCGCTTCGAGCGAGATGGGGAACGGGTGGCGGGGAGGGCTCGAAATGGTCGGGTAGTCGGGCTGAATGGTCGAGTTGCGCGGGTGTTGGAAGCCCGAAGCTGGCGTTTGGCGCGCGGGAGGCACGGGCAAGGAGCCGTGTCGGGTGTATGGGTCCGGATGGGGGTGCGGTGGCGCGTCGCTGGTGCCGTAGTACGACGAGATGTCGTCCCGAGCGACACGTTGATTTTCCCGGAAATTGGTGCCTGCCTCGGCCGTGCTGTGTCGCTCGTGCGACGGCGCCACCGAGTCCCGCCAGTCTGACGGCCTGTCGTCGTACTTTGGCGCCTGTCGCCCGAGCTGGTTTGACTGGTTTCCTCCTCGAATGCAAAGGCCCTCGAGCTCTCCACTGCTCTCGCTTGACCGCTCGCCGCGGACGATTGCTCGAGTCGACAGCCGATCGCGTTCGCGTGCGGCGGCCGTTCGTTCCGCGTTGCCTCGTGAGGGCGCCGCTTTTCTCGGAGTGGGGTTGTTGGTCCTGACGCTAGCCTTGCGCTGAGGCAAGGTCTGGCTTGGGCCGGTCCGGGCGGCACCTCGGGTCAGGCGCTTGCTCTTGGACGACACTTGGGGAGCGTCCGAGTCGAGGGCCGAGCTGTTCTGGCCCATGGCGATCTGTAAACTCCCAATCTGTTAGCACGATATTCTATGCATGCGATCGCCTGCGAGAAAGTGCTAACCCAGTGATGAAGGGGGGTCGAGGCGAGGTCGAGAGGTGCAAATGCGACGTCGCAACGATGCTGGGACGACCAGAAGCGCGCGAGTCAACGCTGGAAGTAGCTCGATAACTTGTTCAAAAGATTACCTATAGCACTGAGAGACGGAGGCAAAGGACAGGCTGTCTCGGATCAACCGAGGGCTGTCGAGAGCGGCGGTCGTCAGGTGTTGACCAGGCGATGAGCGAACGGGGAGACGAGCGTACCAGTGCTGTTGGCGTGGAGGGGCGTAGCAGAAATCCACTGTGGTCAGTGTCGAAGGAGCAGAGGCGGAGCGGGAGTGTTGGCGTGACGGTCGGGGTCAGCCTTGCGCGGCGTCTGAACAGGCCACGCTCGGACCCCAGACGCGCCTCGCGTCGAGTGAGCAGTGCGGGGAAGCGTGTGGTCGATCCGCCTTCACCGCCTGCGGCAGGAGGGCGCGACCTCCAACCGGCACTAAGGGGGCAAGCCTTCCCAATCCAGTCTTCGAAGTGGCGAGTGCCCTACGCACAGCGCTGCCCTGACCCCCACCGTCACCGTCCATCGTCCTCGACTCATCGACTCGATGGAAGGTTGTCCGCATACAGGAAAACGGCGAGAGCGGCGAGCGTGAGCGTAGCAACGGCGCCGAGCGCTCAGGCGGCGAAGGAGTACCCCGGATGCAACGCGCGATGCTGACACTTGGGGTTCCGCCGCATGCGTCGGCGCCGCGAACTATCTGAAACTGCGCGTTCAACTAATAGATAACCTACATCAATGCAGATCCCGTGCCCCGAAACAAAAACCGCATAGCGCCACCGCATCATCAACAAAACCCGAGCTTCAAGCGACGTGAGGGGTTTCGCAGAGCAAACGAATCTGAGCAGCACTACTTCTTCGCCTTGGTCGCCTTCTTTTTGACCGCCTTGATCATCTTGTCCTTGGACACGCCGTGGTCCGCGTCGTCCTCGCCCGCGCTCGCGGCGTCCTCCTCCTCGCTCTCGATGTCCTCGAGCTGGGAAAAGATAAACCACTACGGTTAGCTGTCTGGGGTTGCAAGGAGCACGAGAAATGGGTCGGAGAATGTGGGCTGAAAAGAACAGAACGCACCATGACATCCTCGTTGTCCGGCACGCCAGCGCTCGGGAGCTTTCTCGGGACTTTGGCGGCGTCGTGGCGGTAGAACGGGACTGGGTGCTCGGCCCCGTTATATCTGCGCGCAATCAACATATCAGTACGACTGCCGGGGCGATTGGAACGAAGCGACGAACGCGCGAGTGAACGACGCCTTGACCGCGGACGGGATCATCTTGAGCACCTCGTCGTTGCTGAACCCGTCTCCGATGCCGAGCTCGACGATCGCGTCCCAGTCTTCCTTGGTGAGGAAGTACTCGTCCATGAGCTTGATGACCTCTTCGATGCCATCCTGGTGGCGCGGCGAGAGGTCAGCTCGAGTAGCGCAACGTGATTGCAAGGAGCACTCACCTTGCCGCGCTCCTGGAGGGGAGTGACGAGCTTGGGGAACAGCGTCGGGATGTAGTTCTGGCGAATCTCCTTGCGGTCGCCGGACACGCGCAGGCGCATGCGGATCTGGATCTCGCCGAGCATGCGCTGGAGCTTGCCCTGCGTCGAGTTCTTGCCGAACCACCTGGTTGCGAAGGCGGTTTAGTGACGAGCGGCAGAGGCGTAGTGTATGAAAGAGCTTACGTGGGAAATCCTGGCTGGCCCTGGCCCTGGCCGTAGCAGTAGAACGCGGGACGAACGCAGGAGAAGACCCCGTGGACGGGCATGAGCGACCACTGCTGCTGGCCACTGCGCACGGATTGGTCAGTCGCGCCACTTCGGCCAAAGCACGAACGAAGAAACGCACCTGTGAATCATCGCGTCGACCAAGTCGCCGTCCGACATCGCCTCGGAAGCCTTGGTCATGAGCTCGAGGTTCTTGAGCTCCTTCTCGCGGCCATGGAGCTGGCCCGCCTTGCTGAACTTGTTCCGGAGGTAGTTGTCCTGGACGAAGAGCGGGAGGATGCTGAAGTCTTGGTAGTAGAGGCCGAGCTTGTCGTCGAAGGTCATGCCCGAGACGGGTGAGAACGCCTGCGGGCCGAAGAGCTGGCTGTACAGCGTCCACGGCGTCTGGATCGCGTTCTTCTCGTTCATCTTGGCCCTGTTGAGTAGAATTGATTGTAAGGATGCGTAGAATGCAGGAAAGGGGAGCCGCGTACATCTTCTTGCCCTGGTCAAAGTCCATTGCACGCGCGCCGAGGCGCCAGGTCGAGAGCATGTTGACGATCTGGCGGATGTCCGAGTGCGAGCCGGCAACGAGCTGGTCCATTACTTTGCCGTCGCACTTGATGCCCTCCCTGCACAGCAGAGGCGAAGTCAGATAACGATGAGTGAGCCAGACAACACGACACGCACTTGAACGCGATCGTCAGCATCCTCGAGCGGATCTCGAGCGCACTTGGCCTAGAAATGGGCGATCAGCATGAGAGTCGCAAGGAAACGGGAGGCAAGGGCGTACCTCTTGAACGGCATCTGGAAGCACGTCGCCGTGAGCGGTTTCATTTTAGGTGTACCCTTGTCGTTGCAGATGGCGATGATGGGGACTTTCGTCTTCTTGATGAGCGCGTTGAGCGCACCGACTCCTCCGCGGTCACCAGCCGACATGCCGTCGACTTCGTCCATGATGATGACGGAGCGCACGTTCACCGCGGGGTTCGCGACATCGCCCAAGACCTGTGAATGATCACGATCAGAACTTCTCAACAGCCGGATTCGAAGAAAGCGCACCGAGTCGTCGGTCTTGACGAAGCCGGCCAGCGTCGTGTTGGAGATCGTGTCATTGAAAGCAGTCTGCGAAGAGCGCTGTCAGAGGCCTAAACATTGCGCTGATGCCTTTAAAAGGAGACACGCCTCAAGGAGCTTCTTGCTGCGCGTGTCACTGGCGTTGAGCTCGAGCACGTTGTAGTTGAGCAGGTTCGCGACGAGGTGCGCTGCAGTCGTCTTGCCGATGCCGGGTGGGCCGGAGATGAGGACACAGCGGAACGCTCCCATCGCGTCCGGTCCGGGCTTCTTAAAATTAGACTTGAGCGACTTGGGCCTGGGGGTGATGCGTCAGCAGAAAGCGCCTGGGGGGAGTATACGCGAAGCGACGAACCAGGCCTCGAGCCAGTTGGACAGCTTCTCGACGCTGCCCTTGTTGCCACAGATCTCGGAGACTTTGGACGGCGCGTATTTGACCGTCCAGAGCAGCTTCGAGTTGTCTCTGCGCCCGCACGAAGCGAGGTCAGCAGTGCCGCGCGCATGCACATCCGGTGGCGAACGCACACGCCGGGCTTCGCTGGTGCGAGCTTCTTCGCCTCCTCCTTGATCTTGGCCTGCTCCTTCTTCTGAGCCTCGATGAACTTGGGGTCGTTCGCTCCCGACGGCCGCTTGCCGATGAGCTCGAGGAAGGTGTCCTCCGTGAGCGTCTTGATCTTGTGCTTCTGGATCATCTCGATCTTCTTCGGGCCCGCCTCAGCTCCAAGTACGACGTAGGAAGTCTTGCTCGACGGCTGGCCCGTGACCCGGCTGTTAAAACTCCAGGTCAGTCCGCCGCCGGACGCCCAGCTGCTAGTAGCGGCGCACCCTCCGTAGCGCTTGACGAGCTCCTGGCCAGCTTCTCGACTGAGGCTCTCGAGCTCTCCCGTGAAGACGAACGTGAGTCCCGCGAGACAGTTGTCCTTGCCATCGGGGATCTCCTTGCTGCCTGCGAGTCCGCGAGGCAGGTCAGCATCCTCGCTCGCCAGCAGGCGCACCCCTACCCGAGACCCACTCACCCGGGTTGCTAGGCCCAGCCGACTTCTTGAACGTCCACTTCGGCTTCTCGTCTCCCGCGTCGCCGTTCTCGGTCTTGACCTTCTTCGCGGCTGGTTTCGCCTTCGCCTTGCCCTTGCCCTTGCCTCCATCGTCCGAGTCCGACTCGGCTGCGCGGCTCTTGATGACGGCTTTCGCGACGGCTTTCTTGGCTGGGCGCTTGACCGTCTGCGGCTTGACGTCCGAGTCCGAGTCCGACTCGACCGCCATCGACTTGCGCTTGACGCTCCCGCTCGCCTTCTTCGTGCTGCCCTCGCTCTTGCTCGGGGGAGCCATCTCCTCGTCCGAGTCGGAGAGCGTGATCACGTCGTTCTTGCCCATCTTGGCCGCGGTCGCTGGGGTCGGCTTGGGCTGCGAGGCCGAGGCGAAGCTGCTAGTGCCGGAGGACGCGAAGTGCTTCGAGGTCGTTCCAGAGGACCTATGCGCAACGAGAGCCTGTTAGCAGCGAGTCCGGACTCGTGTCGATGTTGCGCGACGGCGGCACGAGGCGGACGTGACGCACTTGGACGCGCTGCCACTGGCACTGCTCGGTTTCGTTGGCCTGGGCGAGTCGGTCGAGCTGCCTTTGGGTTTCTTGACAACCACGACGCGTGGGATGTCCGGATCGTCGACTTTGGTGCCCTTCTGCGCTCGAGCTGTTGTGAGCCAGCCGACGGGAGGCGCGCGTCCATACTCGGGCGAAACGGCTCACCTTGGGTGCGGGCGGCTTGGGGGGAGGGACTCCCTTGAAGAACGCGCTGAGATCTTTCTGCTGGGACAGTTTGAGCGAGTCTCGAGGGTGGTGGGCGGCGTGCAAGAAAGGCAACAGCGCCACCGCGCGCTGTCGCCCCCGTGGTCGCCTACTCGCCAGGGGGGCTCCCCCCTTCTGCGGGGGTCGACAGCGCACTCCTAGGCCAAAAGTCTGTTCACTCTGAACGAAAAGCGGCGCCCTTTTTACTAATAGGTCAGACCCCCGGTGACTGTGCGTCGGTCGACCTCAAGTCTCCGACGCGGTGGTCTGCGAAGCCCCCCAGATTCAAGCAGCTGTAATTGGAAGTGCTCCTCCGGAGTTTGAGAGTAAACTATATGCTTAATGATCACTGCTTGGAATAGCAGCGACTGTCCTAAACGGGGCAGATTCAAGCGGCAAGACGTAGAGGCCATATGGTTGGTCGCGATGCTGTGGCCGGGGATCATTTGTTCGATTAAAGCGTTCTTACCAACCGGAAGTTGGTGTTAGTGTGCCCTCTGCGTCGTAGTTCCTCTCATTCAGATCCTCGCGCCGGCCTCTCGAGCTCTCAAGTGAGTCGTCGGATCTGACGGTCCACAAAACTCATGAAGCTGATAAAAATCTCAACAGTGCTTCCATTGATTCTGGCCACTGACGAGTAACCAGGGCCATTCAGCCGCCTTTTGGTTTCCGCGAATGCGAGGTCATTGGCCCATGGCCCCACAGCGTCGTGTCACGAGGAGCAGCGTCCGTGTTCCTTTAAGATCAGTATTCTGTGATTTTCAAGATGCTTGGGAGTTGTTTTCTGGGTTCGGACGATAGTTCGTTTGAGAACAGGGCACCCTGGTGCGCCGAGATGGAAGTCGACCCTGCCTTCATCTTCGGATCAGTCGACCAGCGACTCTGGAAGCAAGCACATATATTGCTCTATACAATTCCCTGGACCCGACCTGTCAAGTACTGGTACCGCATTCTCAAATCCGGTCGTTGTTGGTGTGCCGCGCCCGGAGTCGACGTCCGACAGCCAGAGTCGAAGTCGCTGGGACCTTTCCGTGCGTTCGAAGTCGGCCTTCAAAGTGCATGCGTCACTACAGGATGCGCATACTCCAACTTGCAATTCCTGCTGGGCCAAGGAATGCCGTGCACTCCGTACTAAGTGGCGGGCGAAGGCAAGGCGCCGCGAAGACGTTTCCGCTCGAGTCCCGCATCCACCCCCTGCTGAAACGTTCGGAACTGGGGCGTCAGTCGACCAAACATAGACGCACGCCTCTAGAAGACTCAGGCGAAAGCCCTTCAATTGACCAGGCTTCCGGACCACCGACGCCGCACTTCGAGCCGGAGGTACTGCTTCCTCGCGAGCGACCCGACGGTGGCAGCACGCAAGCCCGCTTACATACACAGGGCTCGGGTAACACACGCAAACCGGGAGAAAAGAGCTAGCTGAGGTGCCGGCTTCTTGGAAGACGTCGTCCAGCTGCGGCGCCCGCGCTGGCTGAGGCGCGCTCAGGCTGCGAAGCGGCGGATCTCGTCGCGGCGGCGCAACGTTGTCGGAACAAGTTGGACTTGGGGACGTGACTGCATGTGGACAATGCAAAGGTTGAAATAAGACAGGACCCGTTTGCAGGTCGTCTTGGCCGGGCGGACCGGCGGACCCTGCTGGGAGTGCGCACGTTCGAACTGCGGATTTCGGGCGCGCCTTCGCCCTCTTCAGTCTCCTCAGCTCGTCCGTCCCCTCGTCACCAGGTCAGCTCGACTCCAATCCGCCGAGCGCTCGCCCCGGTCTCTCTGCGCGTGAGATGAAGTGAGCACTTGCTGCCGCAGGCCATTGGCAACACCGCGGCAGAAGAGCTGACCGTCGTCGCGTCCAGGTTCGGGAAGCAGATCCAGTCGCAACAGACTCCAGGGTGGGGGTCGTACTATGTTGACTACAAGGGGCTCAAGAAGGTACGGCGACGACCTCGCTCGCGCCCGCACGTGCGCCGAGCCCGACCGCACGAGCTCACCTGCGCCCGACTCGTGCCGCGCAGATCATCAACTCGCTCGCAAAAGGCCGTCCCGCCGACGCAGCCCTCCTCGCAGCAGGCATCCGCCCGCCGAGGCCCGAGACCGAGGAGCCGCTTCACCCAGACGCCGCCCCGCTGATCAACACCGCCAGCGTCGGCGGCAGCGGCACCTTGCTGCAGGCGCACAAGGCCGCGTTCTTCTTCAAGCTCGAGCGGGAGCTCGAGAAGGTGAGCAGTCGTGGTATTTGTGCGGGGACGCACCCGGTGGCCCGCGCGATGGTCGGGGGAAGCAGGAGAGCGCCAAGCTGAGCGGTCGCCGTCTGTGCAGATCAACACGTTCTACTACCAGCGCGAGGCCACCCTCAAGGTCCGGCTGCGCACCCTCATCGACAAGCGCAAGCTACTCCAGGCCTCGCTCTCGGACGCTCACGGCAAGGTCAAGGCGCTCAGCCGCGACAGCAGCAGCTATGGGGCGCTCTACGAGGGCTTCAGGAACTTTGAGCGTGACTTGGGACGGCTTCAGGTGAGCGCAGAGTCGCTTGTGGTGGGTTTTCCATCTCGAGTGCCCAGCTAAACTGCATGTAAACAGGCATACGTCGAGATGAACGCCACCGCTTTCCGCAAGGTGCGTGCGAAGCCGAACACCGAAGCTCAAAACCTCTGACCTGTCTCGTCGAGCAGATTTTGAAGAAGTGGGACAAGGCATGCCGACGCCAGGCGGACCACTTCGGCCACCGCCGTGCGTCCCGCTTGTCCCCGTGCCCCGTGCCCGTAGCTCGCAGCTCTCTGACCTTGGGTTCTTAAATCGTACAGCGCAAGGAGGCGAGCACGATGGGCAGCTCTATCTGGCTCGGCAGGTCGAGGTCCAGCCCGTCTTCAACCGCGAGTTCATCGCGGAGCTCTCGGACGTCGCGTCTGCGAACCTCCTCTCGCTCGAGAACCTGCTCGCGGGCGATGCCACGAAGCGACGCGGTCCCGAGTTCCTCGCCGACGGAACTGGAATCGAGGGCGAGCAGACGACCTCGCGCTGGACGATGATGGGCCCCGACAGCGCCGAAGCGCTCGAGGACCTCGAGGAGGCGCTCGTGTCGGCCGTCAAGGCCAAGGACGGCTCCGGAGTGACCGAGATCCTCAAGATCCTGATGAGTCCGGCCAACACAACCTCGAACCAGGACGGCCGCAACCCCGTTTCGCGGATCCTGTGGCGCGCCGTGCTCGCCGAGGAGCCAGCGCACGCGATGAACGGCGTGAACGGAGCGGGAGCCACGAATGGGGCCGCACCCGACGGAGCGATCCCGACAACGCTACTGGACTTCACCTACGTCGACGACATTAACGGCCGGACGAGTCTCCACGAGGTGCACTTGACTTCGGGGCTCTCGAGGTTGGATAGCTCAGGCTAACTTCTGCTCTCGATCTCACAGGCTGCAAGTGCTGGTCGACTCGCACTCGTGAGCGTATGCCTCGAGAAGGAGGTCCCGCTCTCGCAGGCGGACGTCTACGGCCGCCATCCGCTGCACTACGCCGCCATCAACGGCCACTCGGACGTCTGCCGCGTCCTGGTCGCCGCCGGAGCAGACCCATCCGTCGCCGACCTCGATGGCTACAGCCCGATCATCTACTCGGTCACCAACGGCCATGAGAGCGTCGTCTCGACGTTCATCGCGCAGGGCGTCTCGTTCGAGTCGCCGCCGCTGACGAACGAGGACCTCAACCCGCTCTCGCTCGCGTGCCAGAACGGCCACGAGGACATCGCGCGCCTGCTCCTCAGCCGGGGCGCCAAGGTCCTGCCGAATCCCGCCGGGTACTACCCACAACACCTCGCCGCGCGCGAAGGCCACGCTGGCGTCCTGCGCCTGCTCGTCGACGCCACGCGCGGCTTCTCCGGGATCGACGTCCCGGACAAGTACTCGCAGTCGACTCCGCTCGTGCACGCCGCCGCAGAGGGCCACGCCGAGTCGGTCAGCGTCCTGCTGCAGGCCGGCTCGAACGTGCACGCCAAAGACGAGTTCCGCAAGACGGCGATCCACTACGCCGCGTGGCAGGGGCACGTCGACTGTATCAACCTGCTGCTCGCCGCCGGAGCGACATCCGAGGCTACTATGAGCCCCGAGCTCGTCATGCCGGGCAGCGCCGCGACCGGCTCGATGTCGTCCGCCGACATGGACCCGATGGATCTCGACTCGGACCTCATTCCTTCCCTCTCCCTTCCCCCGCCCATCATTCCGTTCCGCATCTGTACGTTTTCGAGCTGCGAACGGCCCCGAGTAGAGCTGACATTGATGTGTGACTCACAGACGGCCACAACTACCTCGACGCCAAGGCACTCGTCCAAATCACCCTCGGACACCCCAACACCTCCCGCGCGCCCTTCCCGCCACCCGTACGACTGAACGAGCAGAGCGGCCGCGGCCAGCACCCGTCGCTCAAGCTCGTCATGACGCCCAAGCCAGACGCCGGCGCGATTCCGCACAGCATCATCCTGCCCCTCCAGGACGAGCGCGAGGTGTTCCCCTTCCAAGTCGACTCGTTCGACTCGTTCTCGGTCGAATTCGACCTCTTCCCGACGTTCGGCTCCAAGGTCATCGGCAAGGGCGTTGCGCTCGCGTCGACGTTCGCAGACCTCCAGAGCCAGGGGTCGTACGTCGTTCCCCTGCTCGACCCGCACCTTAAGGTCATCGGCGACATCCCGTTCGAGGTCAACGTCGTCAAGCCGTTCCACCGGGCGCAGCTCCAGATTGGAGGGCAGTTCGAGACGTACTGGAAGTCAACGACGAGCATTGCGGCCGGCGGCGACCCGAACCCGGCACCGTCATCGTCGAACGTCGGTCCATCGGTCGTCACCGCTTCATCGCTTTCGGGAGAGCACGTTCGCGTCGTCGTTCAGGTCACGAGCGACGGAGTCCCCGTCGCGTACCCGCAGTGGAAGCTGCCTGTCGAGGGCTTTGACCTGCACGTCGGCGAGGTCACGTCGACCCAGTTCTTTGCGCTTGCCGAGCGCACGGGAAAGACGCTCGACATGGCGTCCATCACCGACAAGGCCGACCCGGGAGCGTGGTACCAGGCGATCCTCGGCTCGCTCGTCTCGCTCGAGGAGCTGCTCAAGGTGCGTCTCGCTCGGTTCGTTGCGCCCATGGTTTCGTTGCTGACCGTGAGATGCTCTTCAGGTCCTCCCGCCATCCCTCGGAGTGGACCTCGAGGTGCGGTACCCGACCCGGTCCGACGTGCGCCGCCTCCGCCTGCACGACATCCTCGAAGTGAATCAGTTCGTCGACTGTGTCCTCACGACCGTGTACGAGACGATTCAAAAGGCCGGCGTGGACGATCACCACCGTCGCATCGTCTTCTCGTCCTTTAACCCCGTCGTGTGCACCGCGCTCAACTGGAAGCAGCCCAACTTCAGCGTCTTCTTCGCCTCGTACTGCGGCCTCTCGCGGTCGAGTCCCGAGGGCCGCATGGTCCCCGCGAACCGGATCGAGGACGACAGGAGGTGCACCAGCATTCGCGAGGCCGTCAAGTTCGCAAAGGCCAACAACCTCCTGGGAGTCATGCTCGACGCCACCATCCTCGTTCGTCGTGCTCTCGTCCCTCCGCTCCCCCGTTCGTGCTGACCCAGCTGTGTTTACATCACAGGTGCAAGTCCCGAGCCTCATCCAGAGCGCGAAGGAGCACGGCCTGCTCATCACGACGTTCGGAACGCTCAGCCGGGTTCCGCTCGCGGACGCGCACATGAGCTCCGGAGTCGTGAGTCGCCGCAGCCGTTTGGCTCAAGCGACGATCAACTTACTGACTACCTCCTTTTCAGCTATCTTATGCGTCGTCTGCCTTCTTGAGGCGAACTGAAGCCACTTGACGAGGCTCTGAACCCGAAATAAAGCCCGGTGTTGTAGCGCTTGGCCGTGCTTGGCCTCCTCCCCTTCTTTCCTTCTATCGCCCTTCAGACGCCTTGTCCAGCCCGCCATGTTTGCATCAAACGTGGTGTCGGACTCGTCGGTCCGACGAAAGCTAAGCCAATCCACGGGCCAGTTCACGAACGTTCGTCGAAGATCCCTCCTTCGGCAGCCCGGTAGCCCTGAGTGGCGAGCTCACAGTGGCGGCTGTTGCGGGCTCAGATAGCATTCTTACTAGCATGCTCACGGACCCCGTCTCTCTTCCACCTACAGTCCCGCCATGCAGAGCATCAAGGCCAGTCGTCGCGCATCCGTGATCTTTGGCAAGGCGCCGCCAGCGGAGGACGCACCGCCGCCGGCCTACATTGACGCAAAGGCGCCGCAACCCGACGCCTCGGTCCTGCTTACCCGCAAGTCAGCATCCTTATTCGCCAGTCTCCTCGAGCCTCCGCAAAAAACTCCGTCCCAGTCACACCTAGCCCGCACCTTCGCTCCAGGAGCGACCGTTCACCTCCTCATCTTTCCAAACATCAAGGGCGAGGCGCCCGCAAAGCGTTGGAAATCGCTTACGTTCCGCCTCGTCGGAACGAGCGAAATTCGGCCGTATGAGACGTTGACGACGCTGCACACGGTCGCCCGCGTCCACAAGGAAGTGTCGGTCGCGAACGCAAAGGACGGAGGCGTTCCCATCGCTGTCTCGAGTGAGCTTCTTTCGCAAGCTGCCAATTGTCGGTTCTGACGAAACACATTTCAGTCGTTATTCCTATGGAGACTTCGTGTGTGTGCCAGGGCCCGGTGCCCCTTCCCTCGACCAGCAACCACTCGGAGCCGGGAGTGACGGCGGCTGGATCCGAAGGCGTGGGTGGCGGAAAGTCTGGGGGATGGATGGAGGTTTCCTACAAGATGTGAGTCAGCGAGCACAAGGACTCGGGGGATACATTCACTGACGTCTTGCATTCGACAGCGAGATCAGCGTCGCGCGGAAGGGCCTCATGAAGAACGACGAGCTGTACGTCGCCGACCTGCGAATGCCTCAATAGTTATCTGTAACACTTGAATGCTACAGGGTGTCCCTTCCTCTCACGGTCTACTCTCCTCCTTTCGAAGACGAAGTCGCGAGCATCTCGTCGGCGCCCTCCAGTCGCGACTGGCGCACCTCGACACTCGTGGGGCCCAAGGTCGCCGCAGCCATGCCTTCCCCCTACGCTCCGCTTCTCATTGAGTCTGCCCAAGTTAGTACTGGAGCCACTTTCAAAGAATCCGCGACGCTGACTTTGAATCTGCAGCTCGAACATTACATCACGGAATTGCCCAAGGTCAGTTTGCACGTCACGAAAGCTGCAACTTCTTATAAACTTATGAACTTCAAACTCAGACCCTCAACATCTCGTGGCGACTTTCGCTCAAGACGGCGCCGCAGGAGGTCGACGACGGCGAAGCCCTCGCAGCACTGCTCGGGGAGTCGTACTTCAGCATGATCCTAGCGCGAAAGCTGGTTCCAATCAACAACGGGGTTGACGAAGCGGCACCAGCGGCCCGAGTCCCGCTGCTAACCAGAAGGAACCTCTGCGACGTCCTTCGGGAGCCCCAGCCGGGCCAGGCGTGGTCTCCCAATGGATGCCCCGTCAACGGCGTGCGTTTGACTGGAGTCAGTGTCGTCGACAAATCCGAAGTCCCCATCGTCAGGTGAGACAGTTTCGGGTTGGCTCGCGCGTGGTCACTTTACTCACACCGTGACGATTGTCAGATCCTGCAACGGCGGAACTCGTTCGTCTTTTCGATCCCACTCCGACGAAAGCAACGCGGTATAACAAAATCTGACACATTTTACCCGTCAGAGTACCACCTCATCGCCCACATCGAGTGCCCCGGCCTCGTCCACTCGGCGGGGATCCAAGGTGGACAAGCCGCCGCGCTCAATGTCCACAAACGCCTGTTCGTACCCAAGAAGGGAGACGACATTAAGTCTCCTATCCTTGGAGGCAAGGGTGGCAAACGCGCCGACGGGATTGTCCCGCTGATCTCGCGGAAGAGGGTCGACTGAGGTGCAGCGCGTCGTCTTGTAAAGCTGTAGAGGCGCGTTCCCTGTTACCGTAAATAGTATACCTCACGTAATTTGCCGAGAGCGTGCTTGTCTTCCGGGAGCTCCTAGCGATCTGTTTGTGGATGACGGTGGCATAGCACCCCTTGAGGTCCGCGGACCCCTTGCACGTCGCCGCTAAACGCCCCCTGGAATCATGGTGTCACAGTTGTGATGCTGTCTTTATTCTTGCTTGCATCTCAGAGGTGGCATCACGTGGAGGTGCGCTGAGCCGAACAATTTGTGCGGGTGCCACGGCAGCCACGAGTCGCGACGTCGCGACGCGAGTTGCTGCACAATATCACACGACCCAGACAACTCAGGCCTCAGGCGCCTCAGGTCCGCCGTGAATTTTGAGGATCGTCCTTGATCTCTGGGCCAGAAGCAAAGTCGGGAGTGTAGACACGCAGCATTCTGCGCGTGCCATCCAACGGCTCGATCGCTCGCGCGTCTTTTGTTTCCACCCAAGATTCCCTGTTCAGTGTCCGGACGTCCTGCGCCAAATTCCACTCCCGACCGTCGTGCTCTCCACAGTCTCTACGACGCCCCTCAGGCCCAGCCCAGCCCAGCCCAGCACTCTATCGACTTGCGCGCGCCGCGTCCTCGACGCGTCGCCTCCCACACTCGTTAACGCCAGTCTCTCGGTCGCCGTAACACCCACGCCCTCCGGCTCTTCACACTCCTTACAGTCTTGCCCACACCTTTTCAATCCTGTACGTGCACGCTCTTGGCGTGCCTGCGGTCTGAGCGCGAGCTGACCGTGCGTCAATCTGCAGCCGAGCCCCCCCCGCACGCGCCCATGACGTTCGCCGCTCTCAAAGGGCGCAAGTCGTCTCCGAACATGCGTTCGACTTCACCTGCTCCCCCACCACGAGGCGCGTCGCCAGCGCCGCCAGTACCGCGGCACCAAGCGGACGTCTTCTCCGATGTGACCAACGCGAGCGCGAACGCCGGTCTCGGGATCCAGGCTGGACCTGGGCACCACGGAGCGGGAGCAGGAACTGGGTCAGGCGGGTTCGCGAAGCTGCTCTCGTTCCCGTGGCACCGCGGCGGCGAGAAGGGCAAGGCGCCGTCGCCGACACCGCCGCGCGCGATCGCCGGCGCGTCGCCCCTCGACTTCAACGCGCCCCTCCCGTCGCCTCCTTGGACCAGCAGCGTGCCCCCGTTCCCTCGCCCACCCACTCACACCCCGACGCGTCAGAACGCCCCGCCTCCGCCGCCACCGCAGCCCGTACAACATGCGTCCGCAGCAGTGATCCCGGCCCAGCTGACGGGCGCGACGTCCGTCTCGACCATGTCTACCTCGTCCTCGTTCGCGTCGACGGCGCTCTTCACCGATGA